>Ga0315275_10000519_pt1 | contig 31918 bp, 30 predicted proteins | sample YL17G03_0_MG_FD_205557 | JGI IMG/M metagenome (GOLD analysis project Ga0315275, IMG submission 205557) | Sediment microbial communities from Yellowstone Lake, YNP, Wyoming, USA - YL17G03_0 | ecosystem: Environmental > Aquatic > Freshwater > Lake > Sediment | place: USA: Wyoming | collected...
ATAGATGATGACTGCATAGATCAGGAAGAAAACCGCCATATTCAGGTATCGGGCGGCCTTTTCCCCGATCCGGACCGGCAGCGTGCCAACCCCTTTCTTCTTATCATCCACCCATTTATCAATGTGCTTGCCGATATTGATGCTGACCACGCTCAAACCGAAAGGCACTCCCGCCAGGGCGATTTTCCAAATAGTATCCGTCCAGCCGCGTGCCAGGACACAATAGACGCCTGCCACAAGGATCGGTCCCCAGACGAGGAAAATGGATATCTCGCCTAGTCCCAGGTATTTCAGGGGCCAGGTATAGAACAGCAAGACCAGGACTCCAAAGGCGAAAAAGCCAAGTACTGCCGGAGAATAGTGTGTGTAAAGAATAGCAAATATGCCTGCCAACAACGCCAGGAATCCGCTGACCGCGAACCAGCTCAATTGCTGGCGCCGGGTCCAAAAGGCCTGCACCAAAGGATGAACGCCGTACTGGGTGCGAAAATAGTTGTCCTTGTCGATGCCGCGCTGGAAATCGGTGTAATCGTTGAGCAAATTATTCGTCCCATGGGCGATGAAGAGGCCCAGTGTCACCACCAGCCAGGGGAGAAACGAAAAATAATGGTCGCGCCATGCCAGGAGTCCTGCGATCGCGCAGGCATAGACCGTCACAGTGGTCACTGCTGATCGGGTCGCGATCAGCCATTTGGAAATGAAATCAAGCCGGTCCCATTCGGCTTTCACATCGATCTTGATCAGTTCGGAAAGGGCTTTGCTCCACATCCTGAAATTGATCTTCATGTCGATTCTCCCTGGAGTTAATAGGTGAGGCTTTCCGGTTTAGACTCCAGGCGTTTGCGAAAGATCCGGTACGTCCAGGCCTGATAAATAAGCACGATGGGCACAAAGATGGCTGCCACGATCGTTATGACTTTAAGGGTATACGGTGAGGAGGAGGCGTTGCTGATCGTCAGGCTGAAGGATGGATCGAGGCTTGAGATCAGCAGGCGCGGGTACAACCCCATGAACACCATCAGCGAGGTGAAAACAATGGTCAGCGCGCCGCAGACGAACGCCCAGCCGGTCTTCCTGGCGCGGATGAGCCAGCCGGCGGCAAGCAGCGCGGCTGCAGCCAGCACTGCCGCGGCGAGACCATTTATACCGGGCTTGGTCAGGATGTCGGTCCTGAAGTATGTCCAAACCACGAAGGCTACTGTCAATCCTGTGGAAATGATCCAGGCGATGAAGGAAACCTTCTGCGCCCGTTCGGCAATCCCAGCCGGAGTCTTGCGGGTCAGGTAATTGGCTCCGTGCATGACGAACAGGGATAAGAAAACCAGCCCACCGAGCAAAGCATAGGGATTGAGCAGGGGCAGCAGGCCTCCGTAATAGTTCATATCCTGTTCGATGGCGAAGCCTTGCATCATGTTCGCCACGGTCACGCCCCACAACAGGGCAGGAACCAGGCTGCCGGTGAAGATCGACCAATCCCATAATGCCCGCCAGCCTTTGCCTTCACGCTTGGCACGAAACTCAAACCCAACCCCGCGCAGGATCAGCGCCACCAGCATGAGCACCAGAGCCAGGTAGAAACCGCTGAAGAGGGTTGCGTAGACGTGCGGGAAGGAGGCAAACAGCGCCCCACCGGCAGTGATCATCCAGACCTCATTCCCATCCCAGACCGGGCCGATGGAATTAATGATCACCCGCCGTTCCTGGTTATCCCTTCCCAGGAAAGGCAGGAGCATGCCGACACCGTAATCAAAACCTTCCAGGAAGAAGAAACCGGTAAAGAGGATGGCAACGAGAATGAACCAGACTGTTTTGAGATCCATTTTTCTGCTCCTTTATTCCTCGGCGGTTTCCGCAGCCTGCGGTTTAGCCGTGCCAGATCGGACCATCAACCAACCTGTGACAGCCACCAGCGCTCCCAGGACCACCGCGAACAGGATCAAGGAAAATAATACGGAACCAGCAGTCAGATTGGGTGAGACGGCATCCTGCACTTTTTGCAGACCATAGACGATCCATGGCTGGCGGGCGGATTCGGTCAGGATCCAGCCAAAGGTGCTCGCCAGGTAAGGCAGCACCATCGCTGGGATCAAAGCGAGAAATAACAGGTTTTTCTCCCGCAGGAACTTCACCCTGGGTCTGACGAGAGCCAGGAACGCCAGGAGCACCATCAACATGCCGCTGCCTACCATGATGCGAAATGACCAGAATGAGAGAACCACAGGTGGGATGTAATTTCCCGGGCCATACTTCGCCACCGCCTCCGCCTGCCAGTACTGCATGCCATTAATACCGCCCGTGAAATTGCTGTATAAAAGGAAGGATAACGCTTTTGGAATGCGAATCTCAAAAGGATTTTCCTGCGCGGCTTCATTAATTCCTGCGATGAGGATAAAATCAGCCGGCTTTTCGTTCTCCCAGATCGCTTCCGCGGCGCAGATCTTCATCGGCTGGGTGCGCGCCAGGAACTTGCCATGGGCGTCGCCCACCAGGCCAACCATGAGTGCGCCGATCAACGCATAGACTGCAGCCCAGCGGAAGGCTGTCTTGAAGAATTCATTCTCCCCGTCCTTACGCAGGAGGTGCCAGGCGCTGAAGCCCAGCACGAGGAAACCTGCCGTGGCAACCCCCGCGGAAAGAACATGAAAGAACTGGTAGGGCAGGTTCGGATTGGTGATCAACGCCAGGAAATCCGTCATCACCGCCCGCCCGTTCTCAATGGCATAGCCAACCGGGTTCTGCATGAACGAGTTGGCAGCCAGGATGAAGAGGGCAGAAAATGTCGAGCCGACTGCCACCAGCCAGATCGCCGCCAGGTGCATCTTCCTACCCAATTTTTCCCAGCCAAAGACCCAAAGACCGATGAAGGTGGATTCCAGGTAAAAAGCCAGCAAGGCTTCGATCGCCAGTGGGGCTCCGAAGATATCGCCCATGAAACGCGCATACCCCGACCAGTTCATGCCGAAATGGAATTCCTGCACAATGCCGGTGACCACGCCTGCGGCGAAGTTGATCAGGAAAATCTTCCCCCAGAATTTCGTCTGGCGCTTGTAGATCTCTTTCCCGGTTGCCACATAACAACTCTCGAAAATGGCTACCAGGATCGAAAGCCCCAGGGTGAGCGGGACAAGAAAGAAATGATAGATCGTTGTGACCGCAAATTGTAATCTCGACAGAATCACCACATCCATAACAGTCGCCTCCTTGTCGCCTTTCTGGCCGACTTTGAAATTATATCAAGACAATGTCATTGCGCAGCCATCTGCGCGCGGGTCAGATCCGCCGATCAAAGTACCGGTTGTTGGATCGCGCAGGATCGCCTGGCCGCGGCCAAACAAAACCTTCTCCCAGCCGTTCACCTTCTTCACCTGATGCCCGCGTTGAGCCAGGTCGGCTATCACTTCAGCCGGGATGCCTTCTTCCAACGCCACTTCACCCGAGGCAGTCCCATCCTCGATGCAGAAGCGCGGCATGTCCAGCGCAGACTGCGGATCGGTCCCTTCGCCCAGGCGCAGGAACACCTGCAGGTGCCCCTGTGGCTGCATGAACCCTCCCATCACGCCCATCGGACCGAAGAGCGAGCCATCCGTCTCGCGGGTGATCATCGCCGGGATGATGGTGTGATAGGGGCGTTTACCCGGCGCAACCGAGTTGGGATGACCGGGGTCAAGACTGAAATTGTGACCGCGGTTCTGGAGGGAAAAACCCCAGCCGTGCGGTACGATCCCCGTCCCGAAACCCATGTAATTGCTATTAATGAAAGAACAGGCATTCCCCCACCGATCCACGACACCGAAGTAGACCGTGTCGGAACCTGCCACCGGGGTTCCGCGCTGCTGGTCCACGGTTGCCTTTTTCCCATCGATCAGCAGCCGGCGTTCCGCTGCATACTCTTTCGAGAGCAATCCTGCAAGGGGAACAGGAACAATACCCGGATCGGCGACGTACCAGCGTGTGTCAGCAAAAGCCAGGCGCATAGCCTCGATTTCCAGGTGCAGGCGGTCGGCAGATAGCGCATCCGCGGTCAGGTCGAATCCTTCCAGGATATTCAAGGCAAGTAATGTGGCGATCCCCTGTCCATTCGGAGGGCACTCCCACAGGCGCAGGCCGTGGTAGGTTGTGGAGATCGGTTCATCCCATGTGCTGGCATGAGCCGCCAGGTCAGCGACCTCCAGGCATCCTCCCGCCTGCTGGATTGTGCCGGCTATTGCTTCTCCAATTTCCCCTTCATAAAAGGCTTTCTTGCCGCCCTCGGCAATCTTCTTCAGGGTACGCGCCAGTCCGGGATTGCGGAAGAGCTCTCCCGGATTCGGGCCGCATCCGTCGATGGTCAATTCGATCCCATTCAGGGAATCTTTCAACTGCCGGTCCGCTGCCCGCTGCCAGAAGTGGGAGGTCATCGGTGCCACCGGGAAGCCCTCTTCCGCCAGGCGGATGGCAGGTGCGAATATGGTCTCGAGACCCAGCCCGGCACTTCCATGGCGCTCAAGCAGGTCGCACCAGCCTGCGCACGCTCCCGGGACGGTGATCGTGTAGGGATGGAAGGGCGGCAGATTTGTCTCTAACAGGGTATCCGTATTACCCTCGGCTTGCATGCCGAAGCCATGTTTTTGTAATAGTTTCAAGGTCAGGGAAGCCGGTGCACGCCCGGATCCGTTGAGGGCGGTCACCTGTCCGGTGGCAGCTTCGTAACACAGGGCAAACATATCCCCACCCAGGCCGGTTGAGGTTGGTTCCGTGACATTCAATGCTGCCGCGGTCGCCACGGCAGCATCGGCGGCATTTCCGTTTCTCGAAAGGATATCCAGCCCTGCGGCTGTTGCCAGCGGTTGGGAACTCGCCACCATCCCGCCGCGCCCATAGATGGGTGAACGCCGGGATGGGTAGGGGGTTGCCAAATCAGGTTGAGTGGACAGGTTATTTCTCCGCAGGCGGCGGTTTGACTGGAACGGTGGTGACGAGGATCTTATCCACGCGCTTGCCGTCCATATCCATCACTTCAAACCGCAGTCCATTCCATTCGAACTGATCTGCAGCCTGCGGGATGCGCCCCATGTGCAGCATTACGAAACCACCCAGGGTTTCGTATTCTTCCTCATCCGGCAGGCGGCGCAGGTTAAAGATCTCCTTGAATTCGTCGTTGGGCAGCATGCCATCCAGCAGCCAGGAACCGTCCTGCCTCTGGGTGGCCTGCGGCCCGCCTTCGAAGGCCCCGACAATTTCCTCCAATATATCTGCCAGGGTAAGCAAGCCCTGCACCACGCCGAATTCATCCACCACCAACACCATCTCGCGTTTGGCTTCTTTCAGGATCTCCAGGGCGCGCGATCCAAAGGCGGTTTCCGGGACGAAGAGCGGCGGGCGGGCGATCTCCCTGAGTTGTTTGCCATTTTTAAGATCAGCCAGCAGCAGGTCCTTGGCTTTCACCACACCCACCACGTTATCCAGGCTGTCATCGCCCACAGGGAAGCGCGAGAACGGGCAGCCCTGCACTTCCCGGCGGATCTCGGCAGCCGTGTCATTCACATCCAGCCAGATGATCTCGTTGCGCGGGGTCATGAGGGCATTTACGCGTTGATCGGAAAGCGAGAACACTCCCTCCACCATATCCTGTTCTGCTTCTTCGAAGACTCCCGCCTGGGTGCCCTCGTTCAGCTGGACCAGCAGTTCCTCCTCCGTGACGGGGGGCTCATCCGTATGCTTGATCCGCAGGAGGTGCAGCATCAGGTCGGTGGATTTGCCGAGCAGCCAGACGACCGGGTATAGAACCGCCGCCACAAAGGTCATAAAGCCCGCAATCCCGCTGGCAATTTTTTCTGCATTGTAGAGAGCCAGTCGCTTGGGCACCAGCTCTCCAAAGACCATGCTGAAGAATGTGAGCAGGATGACCACCAGGGTCAGCGCAAGGGAATGGGAATAAGGGATAAGGGCAGGGATCTTGTCCAGTTGCGCAGCCAGGACATCCGCGATCGGTGCCCCACCGATCGCGCCGGATAAGATGCCCACCATCGTAATGCCTATCGTGACTGTAGGAAGAAACCGGTTGGGTTTTCCCGATAAATCGATGGCGCGCCGCGCCCTCAGGTCGCCCTCGTTCGCCCGATGTTGCAAGCGTGACCTGCGCGCGGCGAAAATGGCTGCCTCCGACATGGCGAAAAAGCCGCCGATCAGGATGAGCAGAAAAATGATCAGGATCCGAATTCCAAGCATCATCCGGTCACCTATTTCCTTACCCTGCAGTCAGCGCCAGCCGGTCGTAAACCTCGCTGGCATCGATCTTACTTTTTCGCATCGTTTTCAGACTTTCCTGATCGTACAAGGATTGCCCCAATGCAAATCCTCCGGGAAGAGCTTTTTGATACATTTCCCAGAACAGGCTGTCGGGAAGTTTTCCGCCATGGAAATTCAATTCCTGTTCCACAAACAATGCCGTCAAGACAGGCTCGAGTAACGGATTGGGACCGGACACCTTGATAGGCTTGCGGCTCAAGTACCAGGTGGTGCCGAGCATGTTGGCACTGCCGGCATACGGGTCGCGGGAGGCATAATGCAACGTGCGCAGCCCGGACATATAGAAAGTGCCCATGCACATCGGGCAGGGTTCGGTGCTGGTATAAAGAATGCAGGTATGCTGATCCACGGGACCGTATCTAAATCCTTGCAGGGCCTCCACCTCGGCGTGGGCAAGTTCGTTCCCTGCAGGGTGATCGTACAGGGGACTTTTGGTGTAAATTCGGTTCCGCCCTTTGGAGAGAATGTCCCCATCGGCATCGGTAACGACCGCACCTATCGGAATGCAATCCTCGCAATAAGCTTCCCAGGCCAGTTCAAAACACACCTGCCAGGGTCTGGCCAGATCAGACCACATCAATCCCTTCGCCTTCCACTGCCACCCCGATCTCCCAGGCAGGCTGATCCATTTCCCTTGCTCTCTTAAGGAAAGCCTTCAATTTAGGTTCCGGAACTGCCAGGAGAAGACCGCCGCTGGTCTGCGGATCGAACAACAGCATCTGGCTCTCTTCCGGGATGCCAGCCTTGAAACGCACCCGCGGTCCGAAGAACAGGCTGTTATCCGCAGCACCGCCTGGAAACGTCCACAGTCCCGCATATTTATGCGCACAGGAAACGAACGGGATCTTCTCCATCTCCAGCCTGAATCCCACCGCGGAGGCGGCTGCCATTTCCCACCCATGCCCCAGCAAGCTGAAACCGGTCACATCCGTGGCGCCGTGCAGACTAAATTCGCCTGCCAGCGCGCCTGCCTCGCGATTTAGTTTCTTCATCCAGCGGACCACCTCGGCAACATCCTCCGCGGCTGCTTTTTCCTGCTTCAGGGCGGTGGTGGTCACACCAAAACCAAGCGGCTTGGTGATGACAAGGGCATCCCCGGGGTGCACCCTGTTCTTGGTGAGCATTTTTTCCGGGTTGACCATGCCGATCACCACCAGGCCGTACTTTGGCTCGTTATCCTGGATGGTATGCCCGCCGGCGATCACAACACCGGCTTCCAGGCATTTTTCCGCCCCACCGCGCAGGATCTCCGCATTGACCTCTGCGGGCAGGTCGGTTCGAAGGGCAGCTACATTCAAAGCCAGGAACGGCACTCCCCCCATGGCATAGATGTCCGAGAGGCTGTTCGCTGCGGCGACGCAGCCGAAGTCATAAGGATCGTCAACCACGGGGGTGAAGAAATCTGTCGTCACCACCAAGGCGCGTTCGGTATCCAGTTTCCAAACGGCCGCGTCGTCAGGCTGCCCGATCCCTATCAGGAGATCCGGGAAGTCCCGGGCATTGAACAAATCTTTAACCGGGCGCAGAACCTGCGCCAGCGTCTCCGCATTCAGTTTTGACGCTCAGCCTGCGCAGTTCGAATAACTGGTCAATCTGATCTGACGCCCGCCTGGATGAACATCTGACATGCAGACTCCTCAGATCTACGGAGTGACGGATGGCAGCAGAAGAGGCGTGCCGCTGGGCAGGTACATGACCTGGACATTGGGTGCCAGCTTATTGATATAGGTATAGGTTAACAGTTCCGTCGTCAGCGATTGGGACAGCACTTCGTTTGCCTGCGCCTGGGCCTGGGCCTTGAGCAATATGGCCTGTGCCTCCCCCTGGGCAGCGATGACGGCTGAATCAGCCAGGCCCTGGGCAACCGCACGGGCCTGATCAGCCTCTTGTTTCTTCTGTTCAACAATGAATCTCGCCTGGAGAGCCAGCTGCTCGGCAATCTGCTTTTGCTCCACAGCGGCAGCGTACTCGTCACTAAAACGAATATTCCGGAGCAGGAAATCATTCATCATCAGGTTGTTGGCAGCCAGGCCTTCTCGAATAGTTTCTGAAATCATCTGCTCCAGTTCGGCCCGCTTGGTGCTGACGATCTCCTCCACGCCGAATTGCGACACGGCATCCCGGATTGCTGACCTGGTGACCGGTCGTACCACGAGATCCTCGAACCGGTTTTGCCAGGTGATGTGCAGATCCACCAGGTGAGCCGGGTCTATGGAGTAGATGACGGATGCGTCGATGAATACCTGCTGCCCATCCTTCGTGCGGGCCTGAATCGAGTCGTCCCCCGTCAACTGACCCTCCCCCGTGGCAGTCGCCATGGTATAGGTCTGCTTCGCAATGGAGTATGACTGTACGTTCTCAAGAAAAGGAACAACCCAGTGCAAGCCTGGACCCAAAGGCGTGGTTCGATAACCCGTTGGCTGGATCGCAGAGATCACAATGCCGTACTGGTCAGCCTGCAGGAACACCAGGCCAGCGCTGACGGTGGTCAACACCAGTGAAAAAATTACCGTCACGATCACCAGCAGAGTGGCCTGTTTTAAGGGTTTTGCCCGGCTGGCACGCACCACCGCCAGGACGATGATACCCACCACGACCACCCAGGAGAAGGTGGCCAGCCCCTGTAGCACGCTAGCAATATTCATATCGACCTCCAGAAGACGTTAATATTGTAATGACCTGAGATGATTATACCGGATACAGGCGCGAATATCGAGCGGTTGCAGGTGCAGATGACCCGCACCTATCCGCTTGCGTATTCGTCAATACGATTTACATGTTGTGAAAATTTACCAGGGATTTCACAATGCGGCCGGCTGCCTGCCCATCCCCGAAAGGATTTACCGCTTTCGCTATTTTATCGTAAGCGCTGACATCATCCAGCAACCGGTTGGCGGCGCGCAGGATGCGCCTGCAGTCCGTTCCCACCAGCTTGAGCACTCCTGCCTTAACCCCCTCCGGGCGCTCAGTCACGGCGCGTAGAACGAGCACGGGGATGCCGAAGGTTGGCGCTTCCTCCTGGATTCCCCCCGAATCGGTCAGCACCAGGGCAGACTGCTTGAGGAGATGCACCATCGGCAGGTAATCCAGCGGCGGCAGCAGGTGGATGTGTTCCACTTTTCCGAGCAACCGGTTCACCGGCCCCTGCACATTCGGATTGAGGTGCACCGGGTAGACGATCTCCACATCGCCGCGTGCCGCCAGATCGCCCAGCGCAGCGCAGATATCCTCCAGCGGCTGACCGAAATTCTCGCGCCGGTGGGCGGTCACCAGTACCAACCGCCGGCCGTCTTCCCCGATCTTCAGCTGCCGGAGGAGACGGGTAACGGACTCAGGCTGAGGTTGTTTCGCCACCACCTGAAGTGCATCGATGACCGGATTGCCGGTCACTGCGATGGAAGAATCTGGCACCCCCTCTCGCCGGAGGTTCTTACGCGCCCATTCGGTGGGTGCGAAATGCAGATCTGCGGTTACACCCGCCACACGCCGGTTGATCTCTTCGGGGAAGGGTTGCCACTTGTCGCCCGTTCGCAGCCCGGCTTCCACATGCCCCACCCGGATGCGGCGGTAATACGACATCAACGCTGAGATCGCGACCGTGGTGGTATCTCCCTGCACCAGCACCCAATCCGGTTTCAGGTCCGCCAGTACCGGTTCGAGCTCCATGAAGATGCGGGCACTCATCTCCGCCAGTGATTGGTCGGGCTGCATCAAGTCCAGGTCGAAATCGGGTTCGATGTCGAACAGTGACAGCACCTGGTCGAGCATTTCGCGATGCTGGGCAGTGACACACACAAACGATTCCACGCCCGCCGTGCGCTTGAGTTCATGCACGACCGGTGCCATTTTCACGGCTTCCGGACGGGTGCCAAAGACAGATAGGACGCGCATGGTCATATTATTCCATGGAGAAAATGGAAACTCCGGGGAAGGTCATTTGCCAACACCGAGGCGGTGGATCTTGAATCCCGCCGCCTGCCAATCCTTGCCCTCCCAGCCGTTTACGGTATCCACCAGGATACGCGCCGGGGTCATTTCTGCCATTTCTTCCGGTGTCAGGGCTCGAAATTGACTGTGCCTGACCAACAGGACCACCACTTCGGCATCCTTCAGCGCGGCTGCCATGCTCGGTACCGAAGTCACTCCCGGCAGAGATGCCTCCGGCTTGAACGGCTCGTAGGCTCGGACAACCGCTCCTTCGTCCTGAAGGAGATGGATCACTTCCACCGCCGGGCTTTCGCGCAGGTCATCCACATCGGGTTTGAATGCCAGGCCCAGGGCGGCGATTTTCCTGCCGCGCAGGCTGCCAGCGGCTTTTTTCACCAGTTCAAGCGCAAAATGGGGTTGTGAATCGTTGACCCGCCGTGCGGCATGGATCAATGTGCTGATATCCGGCGCGCTTTCGACGAAGAACCACGGGTCCACACTGATGCAGTGACCCCCCACGCCCGGCCCCGGGTTGAGGATTTTGACCCGCGGGTGCAGGCTGGCGATCTTGATCGCTTCCCAGACATCCACACCGAACCGTTCCGCCAGGCGGGAAAACTCATTGGCGATGGCAATGTTGATGTCGCGATAGGTATTTTCCATCAATTTGACCATCTCGGCGGTGGTTGCGTCCGTGAGGATGATCTGGCCCTTGACGAATGTTGCATAAAGATCGCGACCTGCCGCGGCGCACTCCGGGGTGATGCCACCGATGACGCGCGGGTTCTCGATCAATTCCCGCAAGATCTGACCCGGCAGAACCCGTTCCGGTGAATAGACCAGGTGGAAGTCCACCCCGGCCTTCAAGCCGCTGCCCTCCAAGATGGGGCGGAGCAGGTCCACCGTCGTGCGCGGTGGCGAGGTGGATTCGAGCACCACCAGGTTGCCCCGGCGCAGCACCGCGACGATCGATTCGGCAGCCGACCGGACTGCATCCATGTCCGCCAGCCTGAATTTTTGACCGTTATGTTCGCCAAAATCATCCTTGCAGAAAGGGGTCGGAACCGCAATAATGAACGCATCCGCTTCGATCGGCGTCTCGTTTACTGTCAGGTTGCCTGTTTTCAATGCGGATTCCATCGCCTCGCGCAATCCAGGTTCCTGGATGTGGGCTTCTCCCTTGCGCAGGGAAGCCAGGACGAGCGGGTTCACATCCACGCCCGTTACCTTGATCCCGTGGGTGGCAAAAGTGGATGCGGTGGGCAGGCCGATGTAACCCATTCCGAGAACACAGATTCTTTGGAAGTTCATTCAGGCTCCAGATTAATGATCCGGGAGCGTGCTGCCGGGATATTTGATGCCAGGGTACTGACGCTCCAGGGAGGTATTCTACCCCAAAAACCACTCCCATAAAACCACACAGGCACCTAGTGCGTATATTTAATGGTGGAAAAGTTGTATAATGAACTTTGCTTTTCCAGAAAGGGTGCCCATGGAAATCCTGTATAATCCCAACCTTGCTTATGTTTTCCTTGTAGTCGGTTTCATTCTAGCGCTGCTGGCGATCGTTACCCCCGGTACCGGCATGATCGAAATCGGGGCATTCTTCCTGCTGGCGCTGGCAGGTTTCGCCATCTACCGTGACGGTTTCAACCTGTGGGCACTGATCGTATTGGTGCTGGCATTTATCCCGTTCATTTATGCCATCAGGAAACCGGGGCGTGAATGGGCGCTGGCAATTGCGATCCTGTTCGTGATTGCCGGATCAATGTATTTGTTTCCCTCCTCTGGGTTCCTTCCGGCGGTCAACCCGGTTCTGGCGATTCCTGTCTCGTTGCTCACGGCTGGTTTCCTCTGGTGGGTCATCCGGAAAGTGATCGCCGCCCATCATGCCCGCCCGTTACAGGATCTTCATTATATTATCGGGAAAATCGGAGAAGCCAAGACCCGCATCCATGATGAGGGCTCTGTGCAGGTGGCTGGAGAGCTGTGGAGCGCCCGGAGTGAGACTCCCATCCCAGCCGGCAGGCATGTGCGCGTGGTGAGCCGTGAAGGATTCGTTCTGATCGTTGTCCCTGAATAGCAATCAAATCATCCGTTCATAATAAAAAGGAGAAGGATATGTCAAGCGCACTAACTTATGGACTATGTATTGCCGCCTTTGTCGTCGTGGTGCTGGTCGTCTTCCTGATGAACGCCATCCGCATCGTCAACGAATACCAGCGCCTGGTGGTTTTCCGCCTGGGGCGCTGCATCGGGATAAAAGGACCCGGACTGGTCCTGCTCATCCCGATCATCGACCGGGCCGTGAAAGCCGACCTGCGAGAGCAGGTGCGCGAGGTTCCCCACCAGGTCTCCATCACCAAGGACAATGCCCCCATCTCGATCGACTTCCTGTGGTATTTCAAGGTGATGGACCCGACCCTGAGCGTGGTGGGTGTGGGTAACTTTGAATTGTCTGCAGCCGGCATGGCGACCACAACCTTGCGGTCGGTCATCGGCGGCATCCCGCTGGACGAAGTCCTGTCACAGCGGGAGCACATCAACCAGACCCTGCGCGTCAAACTGGACGAAGTGACCGAGCGCTGGGGCGTGAAAGTGACCAACGTCGAGATCCGCGAGATCATCCCGCCCAAGGATGTGCAGGACGCGATGAACAAGCAGATGTCTGCCGAGCGCATCCGCCGCGCGGTGGTGACGGAATCGACCGGTACCCGGGAAGCCGCCATCAACGTGGCGGAAGGCGAGAAGCAGTCCGCCATCCTGAAGGCAGAAGGTTCAAAACAGGCTGCCATTCTCGAAGCCGAAGGTCAGAAACAGGCCCAGGTGCTGAAAGCGGAAGGTTTTTCGAACGCTCTCGAGAAGATCTATGCTTCCGCCAAGTCAATTGACCAGAAGACCATGACCCTGCAATACTTTGAGACCCTCAAGAGCGTGGGCCAGGGTGCTTCCACCAAGTTCATCTTCCCGATGGAATTCACCAGCATGTTGACGGATTTTGTTAAAGGGAAGGAAAAATAAAGGGTAACCAGGCTTCCCTGGAGTAAAATAGAAGCCTCTCGCAGTATTGCGGGAGGCTTCTTGCATGGATACACTCTCCTGATATGGAAATCCTCCCAGCCTCTCTTCGTGACCTCGGTCCCCTGCGCCGTATTGAACACTCCTGTTTCCAGAAGGACGCCTGGCCGTTGCTCGACCTGTTCGCAGTGCTCACCTGGGCGGATGTGATCCGATTGAAGGCAGTCGAAGATGGGCAGATGATCGGTTTCATTGCCGGCGATCAGCGCCCTTCCGAAAACCTGGCCTGGATCGCCACGATCGGTGTTTTGCCCGAATACCAACGCCGCGGCATCGGTCGGGCACTGCTGCGAGAATGCGAGAAGCGGCTGCCCCAGTCGCGCATCCGCCTGTGCGTGCGGACAACCAACGAATCTGCCATCCACCTCTACCAGCAGGAAGGTTACCTGGCGATGGACACCTGGAAAGAGTATTACAACGACAAGGAAAATGCGTTGGTGATGGAAAAGATCCGATAGCCTGCTCATCGTAAATCACAAGAAAAAAGGTGCGGGTAATTAATTGAATACAGGTATTGGGTAAATTTCAGTGTCTGGAAATCCAGGCGCTCGTATAACCCCACAACAGGAATCATTGAGAGAAACGGATATAATCAAGACCGATGCAATCCGTAAAACTCTCGCCTCCCATCTGGATCGCAACTCCCGCCGCCCTTCAAAAACTTGCGGACGAACTGGCAGGCTTGACGCGGATCGCCGTGGACACCGAGTCCAATTCCCTGCATGCATTCCGCGAGCAATTATGCCTGATCCAGTTTTCCACGCCCCAAGCCGATTACCTGGTCGACTCGCTGGCAATACGCGATCTCTCCCCCCTGCAGCCGGTATTCAAGAATCCCCGCATCGAAAAAATATTCCACGCCGCGGAATACGACCTGATCTGCCTGAAACGTGATTCCGGCATCACCGTGGACAACCTGTTTGACACCATGCAAGCCGCCCGCATCCTGGGCTGCGAACGGGTGGGGTTGGATTCTATCCTGGCTGATAAACTGGGTATCCATCTGGACAAGAAATACCAGAAGGCTGATTGGGGAGCGCGGCCGCTTTCACCGGAAATGCTCAACTACGCCCGGCTCGACACGCATCACCTGCTGCCATTGCGCGACCACCTGCAGGCTGAACTCAAAACCCGGGGCCGCTGGGAACTGGCGCAGGAGGAATTTATCCGCCTGGCAGGCGGTAATGGGAACGGGAAAGCGGAAATTCCAGCCTGGCAGCGATTGAAAGGCACGCATAAATTCAGCCAGCAGCAAATTGCCATTCTGCACGAACTCTGCCATTGGCGCGATACCCAGGCGCAGCGTGTCAACCGGCCTCCTTTCAAGGTGCTCGATAACAAACGTCTGGTCGCGGTGGCCGAAACAATGCCTGTTTCTGAAGATGACCTGGAAGCCCTGGGCCTGACAGCCCGGCAGATTCAGAACTATGGACCCGAGATCTTGAAAGCCGTCATCCAAGGTAAAAAGAGCCCAATGGTCAGCCGCCCGCGCCCATCCCGCCCGGACCAGGGATATCTTGACCGGGTGAATATACTCTCGGAGTGGCGCAAGACCACCGGTCAGAATACCGGGCTTGAATCAGACCTCATCCTGCCAAAGAATTGGATGCTTGCCATCGCGGAAAAGAATCCCAGGGATTTAAAAGAGCTTGCTGCGCTTATGCCCCATGCACCCTGGCGGCTGGAAAATTTCGGTGGTCAGATAATCAAGGTTCTTGCAGGCAGGCAAAACCTCTCCGGGCAAACCATAGCCGGCGCAGACAGTGCAAAGAACAAGAAATTCCCCAGGCTCAAGAAATAATATTCCTGCGACGAGCGCTTCGTCCTGTTGGGCGCAAGCCACGGGACGATTCATTAGAATCATTTCAAGAATGACCATATGAAGATCCACTTTCTAGGTGCAGCACGATCGGTGACCGGTTCGCAATACCTGATCGAGGTGAATGGGCATCGCATTCTCCTTGAATGCGGGCTTTTCCAGGGGCGCCGTGCCGATACCTACGAACGGAATCGCACATTTCAATTTGACCCCAGGACAATTCATGCCGTGCTTCTATCCCACGCCCACATCGACCATAGCGGCAACCTGCCGAACCTGGTCAAACAAAATTTCAACGCTCCCATCTATGCCACCTCTGCCACGGTGGATCTCGCCAACGTGATGCTGCAGGACTCCGGGCATATCCAGGAGGCGGATGCAGAATTCATCAACAAGAGACATCTCAAACACGGCGAACCTCCGATCGAACCGATCTATACCATGGAAGACGCCAAACAAGTCGCCCCCTTCTTTTCTCCGGTGCAATACAGTCAACCCTTCGAAGTGCTCCCCGGCCTGCAGGCGGAATTTCTGGAGGCGGGGCACATCCTCGGCTCCGCTGCCATCCGTCTGGAGGTGCAGGAAGCGGACCGTCGTATGCGCTTCTGGTTTTCGGGGGATATCGGGCGGTTCAATTTGCCCATCCTGCGTGACCCGGTGCTCCCCCACGATATTGACTACCTCATGATGGAATGCACCTACGGTGATCGGCCTCACGACGATCCGATAAAAGCCCACGACGAATTCCATGAGGTGGTCATGCGCACGGTGGCAAAGGGGGGCAAGGTCATCATCCCGGCTTTCGCAGTCGGGCGCACCCAGGAACTTGTTTACAGCCTGAACATGCTGGTTACCTCTGGAAAATTACAACACATCCCTGTCTACGTGGACAGCCCCCTGGCTCTTCATGCGACACAGGTCTTCGACAAGCACCCCGAATGCTTTGATCCCGAGACCCTGGAATTCATCCGGGCAGGCAGGCATCCAGCTCTTAATTTCAACGGATTGAAATACATCCAGACGGTGGAAGAATCCAAGGCGCTGAACTCCCTGGCTGGACCGGCGATCATTATTTCAGCCTCCGGCATGGCAGAAGCCGGTCGCATCCTGCATCATTTAAAGAACAACATCGAAGATGCCAGGAATACCATTCTCATCGTCGGCTGGCAGGCTCCTTACACTTTGGGCCGCCGCCTGGCTGAACGCGCCCCGGTGGTGAAGATATTTGGCGAGGAATACCAGCGCCGTGCAGACGTGGTGACCATTGGCGGGCTTTCTGCCCACGCCGGGCAAGACCTGCTGGTGAAATACGCCCTTGCAGCCAGGGATCAATTAAAGCAGGTCATCCTGGTGCACGGCGAAACGGATGCGGAAACCTCCTTCCAGGAACTCTTGCGCCTCCAGGGCCTGGATTGCATCCTGTACCCGGATTTGTATGCAACCATCGAGTTATAAGATATAATCGCGGCGCTCTCGGGAGAGGTGCCAGAGCGGTTGAATGGGACGGTCTCGAAAACCGTTGTGGCCTTTTAGGTCACCGTGGGTTCGAATCCCACCCTCTCCGCTAAAAAAACCCTTCAAGAAAGAAAACCTGAAGGGTTTTTCATTTACCTATTGCTGCAGTGCTCAGGAGGTGCCCAGGAAAGCCAGCAGTTCCACGTTGAATCTCTCCGCCTGGTCCACCGGAACGGCATGACCGCCATTCGCGATCAGAACCTGCTGCGCAGCAGGGATGCCATCTACAAGCGATTGCTGCCGGGAGGGGGGTACCGTGGTATCTTCTTCACCGGTCACCACCAGCGTGGGGGCAGTGATCTTGCCCAGCCGTTTCAGGGAATTGAACATCGCCAGCGCGGCCATGGCATTGCGATAGGCGCGCGGGTCTGCCCGCGAGACAGTCTCCACTAGCAACTCCCTCAATTGCGCCTGGTCTTCATGCGGGAAGATCCGCTGCGCAACAAGCCTGGCCTGTGCCGGCAGTCCCAATGTATTGACCACGAGCAATCGCTGCAGGAAATAATACCAGCCCTTCAGGGAACCCGGCTGCAGGACGGCAAAGGTGCTCACTAATACCAGCCTGCGCGTCAGGTGAGGATGATCGAGGGCAAACTGCTGGGCGATCGTCCCGCCCATCGAGAGCCCCACCACGTGGGCTGCTCCGCAGCGAAGGTCGTCGAGCAGGTTAGCCATTTCTGAGGCCATCCTGCGGATGCTCCAGCCGCGACCATCATACGGTGATTCTCCGAAACCGGGCGTATCCGCAGCGATCGGGCGGTATCCAGCCCGGGTCAGGGTAGGTAACTGCAGGGCCCACGAATTGGCATCTGCACCAAGACCGTGCAGAAGGAGCACCGGGGGATTCCCGTCAGGGTGCGGATCAAGATAATGTATTTTTGTCATTTCGCAAGTAAAAACCCTCCGCCGGCAGGCAGAGGGCTGCAATTCCATCTTTTCAGGCTATTTCTCTTCCTGGTTGGACTCGGCCTTGTTTTCGTCTTCTTTCTTTTCTCCATCCTTGTTGGCAAGACCATCCCGAAAAGAACGGATGCCTTTACCTAATTCTCCCGCCACTTTACCAATACGGCCCGGACCGAATAGTACGATGATGATCACCAGGATGATCAGCAGTTCGGGCAGACCAAAATCACGCAGGAAACTCATACAATACTCCTTCCATTTCAACCAGGATTAATTTACCACATTCAGGTGAAAATTACCAGCAACCGTTCTTTGTCTTCCAGATCTGCTGGATGTGCGACCGGTCGTGCCGGGCTGAATAACCTGCCAGATCCTGCAAGGAGATGGAACCGAAGGCAGAATGTCGCGCCTTCCGGGACCATTCGTCCACCAGGTTATCCAACAATTCAAGCGTTTCCTTGCGCGCACGGGTGAAATCTTCAAGTGCCTGCCTGCCATCCAGGTCAGCGTAGTTGCGTTCCTCCGCCCAGGGTTCGGCCTCGATCGCGGCGATGAAAGGGTTTTCTTCCGCCAGGATCTTGCGGATGCGCGGCAGGAATACTTCGCGCTCATCATCCCGCAAGTGGAAGAGGATTTCCGCCAGGCACCACTCGCCAGGCTCCGGTTTCCGCTTTAATTCCTCCGCAGACAGGTTTGAAATCAAAGTGGCGATGGCTCCCGGCGTGGACCGCAGGTTGGCTGTAATCGCCGGCGCGGTCTTCACCGAAATCTTCAGCGATTCGAGGTTTACCTTTTCCAACCAACCGCGGAACGACTCAAGTGTACCCTGTGGCACTTCATCCGGAACAGCAGGACTATCCCCGGGTTTCCGCACCCAAAAAACCGGGAATCCTGCCGCCTGGGTTGGTTTGACCTCCCGGTCGATATCATCACCCACCATCACCGCAGGGTCTTCCGGCCAACCCAGTTGGGCAAGCACTTCCGGGTAGTAGGCGACCGTTTCCTTGGTGAAATGAAAGGTTTCATAGGAGCTCACCAGCGCAAACGGGTACTTTTCTGGCGACAGGCCCGCCCAGCGCAGCCGGTGCTGGACAGCCTTCAACGGGAAGAGTGGATTGGTGGCGATCGCCACGCGATGACCCTGCGCGAACGCCCAATCCACCAGCGAAACTGCTTCGGGAACCGGCTTTGTCAGTGTACCCAGGCTGGGGAAGGTTTCCTCGTAGAAATGATCGATGGCTGCCTGCAGCACCGGCCGTTCAAGCCCAAGTTTGGGGAAAAATTGGGCGTCAAAGACTTCCCGCAACGTGCGCCCGGGATCCATGTTGACCATCATTGCCTTCGTCCCGCTGGTAAGAGCCGGGATCATCACCTCCGGAGCCACCTTATCCGCCAGCGCGGCAGATAGAGCCTTGAAGTAGGCCGGGATGAATACATCCATGTTGCTTTCGAGCAGGGTGTCGTCCAGATCGAGCAGGAGGGTGATGGGCATGATGGCTCTGGTCGGTGCCGAGGCTTACTGGCACCTGAATCCTTTTCATTATTTGTTTACTGCAAAGGAATTTATTTCTTCACTTCAAATACAGGTGGAAGGGGGTGACAGTCCCCGCAGCCGATATGGGGATCGAAACCCGACCGATGTGTTTTTTCGCAATGGGCGGTCACCCTCACACGCTTCTGGAATGCGGTTGCCAGCGGGCGGGTAACCTCTCCGCTCAATTGCATGAATTCGCAGGCATTCGCAAGGAGGATGGACGGAACCGGGCAGGTGCGGCACAACCCCCGACTCCAGGCGTCACCGACCAACCGGCATTCTTCACGATCGCGGCCGCGATAATAGTCGCCGTAAAAATAGGAGCATTCCGTTCCAGCAGGTGTTTTCATGCGGCTATCAGCGAACTCCCGCAGGATTAGGTCTGCGGGAGCAACTGGCTACACGCGGGTCAGGTATTCACCCGTACGGGTGTCCACGCGGATGGTATCGCCCTCTTTTACAAAGTTCGGGCATTGCACTTCCAACCCGGTTTCAACCCTTACTTTCTTGGTCACACCAGTGGCAGTATCACCGCGCACCGCCACTTCTGCGAACACAACCTTGAGGTCCACCGAGGTGGGCATCTCAATGTCCAGTGGTTTGCCTTCATAAAAGGTCAGCTTGCACTCCATGCCTTCCTGGAGGAAACGGGCTGATTCACCGATGATGTCCTTGGGGATGCCCGGTTGATCAAAGGTCTGTTGATCCATGAAGTAGAAGTTGTCGCCGTCTGAATAAAGGTATTGAACGGTATGGAAATCAAGGCGCGCTTCCTGGACCTGGCTGCCGGAGATGAAGGTCTTCTCGATGTTGGAACCAGTCCGCAGGTTGCGGGCGCGGATCTTGATGGTGGCATTGCCGCGGCCAGGTTTATGGTGGCTGTATTCGACCACTTTGAACAGGTTGCCTTCGAGTTCGAAGGTCACACCTTTGCGAAGAGTGTTTACATCAATCATGGAGTCTTCCTCGGAATAGTTTGCAAGCGGGCGGGATTATATGCCAGTTAAGGGAAGGTGGCAAGGGGATTAATGATGCTTCTCAGCCAGCGGGTCGTCGGTAAGCAATTCCACCGCATGCGACAGGACGGGCATCACCACTTGAAAATTCTCTACCGCCGCCTTCGGGCTGCCCGGCAGGTTGATGATCAAAACCCTGCCCCGTATCCCTGCCGCTGCCCGCGACAGCATGGCGTGAGGGGTCGACTTGAGGCTCTCGCTGCGCATGTTTTCAGCCAGTCCTGGAGCAACCCTGTCGATGACCTGACCGGTCGCCTCGGGAGTGACATCCCTCGGGGCAAAACCAGTCCCACCTGTCGTCAGGAGGATGTCCATCTCCCCGCTGTCCGCCCACCGGGAAAGAGTATCCCGCAATTGTTCCAGGTCATCCGGCACGATCGCGGTCTGCACCACCTGCCAACCCTGTGCTCTGACAAGATCCGCCAGTGCCGGACCGGACAGGTCGGGCCGTTCGCCGCGTGAGCAGCGGTCGGAGCAGGTCAGGATGCCGATGCGCAGTGTCATTCCAGGTCCTTTCCGTACGTGTACACGTTGTTCATCCGCACCCACCCATTTTCCTCATAGAAACGGATCGCGTTTTCATTCTCGACCGTGACCAGCAGGTAACTGCGGATGCAGCCTTTCGCCTTCAACCTGCGTTCCAATTCATCCATGAGCAATCCACCGAGGCCTTGCTTTCGATAGGATTCGTTCACAGCCAGGTGATACACCATTCCGCGCCGCCCGTCAAAACCCCCGATCACGGTACCCACGATCTTCCCTTCCGCCTCCGCCACGATGAACAGGTCGGGATCACGCGCAACCTTCTTCTGGATCTCGAGCGGATCATCGGATCGGCGTAATTGAATGCCCTGCCCGGCTTGTTCCCATAACTGGCGGGTTGACGGATAATCGGCAGGATAATGGAAATCCCGGAGGCTGACCTCAGGCATGAATCCCCCAGAGGCTATGAGCGGAGCAGCTTAAACAGGTCATCGGGCATGTACGGTTTGAGCAGGAAGGCGTTTGCGCCCGCAGCCAGGCAATCCTCGGCCTTGTTGATCCCGGAGACCATGAAGATCTTCAGGGCTTTCATATCTTTCCGCTCGCGTATCTGGCGCACAACGGTCAGCCCGTTGTAGCCGCCCAGAAAGATATCGATCAACAGGATATCTGGTTTTTCCGCCCGGATATTTTCCAGCAGGTCGCCTTTTTTATCCAACAGGGTTGCTACCTGGTAGCCCTCCATTTCAAGAAGGGTTTTCAGGAGTGCAACCATGGTGAAATCGTCATCCGCGAGAAGTACTTTTAATTTTCTTTTTACCATTTTTTGAGATTCTCGATGTTTTCGTTGGTTTTTCCAGGGCGGCTTTCAGGACATCATTCACCGACTCGGCAAAGACGAAGGTCAGTGCTTTACGCACCTCTGCGGGCACATCTTCCACATCCAACTGGTTGCGCTTTGGCAAGATGATGGTCTTCAAACCGGCGCGATGGGCTGCCAGCATTTTTTCCTTTATCCCGCCAACCGGCATCACCTGGCCGCGCAGTGTGATCTCGCCGGTCATGCTGATGCCTTTTTTGACAGGGCGTCCGGAAACCAGGGAAACCAGGGCGGTTGCCATCGTCACGCCCGCCGAAGGACCGTCCTTGGGCTGGGAACCAGCCGGGATATGCATGTGGATGTCAGACTTGTCGAAGAAATCTTTTTGCAGCCCGATCTCGACTGCATGAGCGCGGACATAAGATAGTGCCGCCCGCGCTGATTCCTGCATCACATTCCCCACCGAGCCCGTGACCTGGAATCCTTTTCCGCCGGGCATGCGCGTGGCTTCAATGAACAGGATATCACCGCCGAATGGGGTCCATGCCAGCCCGGGAACCACCCCTGGGATGGACGTGCGTGTATTGATCTCCTCGGTTTCGAGGAAGATGGGGTGCCCGAGCAATTCCTTGACCGCCCTGGGAGTGATCCTGGCAGGCTGTTTTTTGCCTTCGGCGATCTGCGTCCCCAGCTTGCGGCAGACCGCGCCGATCTTCCGTTCCAGGTTTCGCACCCCGGCTTCACGCGTGTATTGGTTGATGATGGTTCTCAGGGAATCCTTGCTGAAATTCACTTCCTCCGTTCGCAATCCGTTCTCGCGTACCTGCCGCGGGACAAGGTAGCCCCTGGCAATGGCGATCTTTTCACTCTCGGTGTAGCCGGATAGGTGGATGACCTCCATGCGGTCCAGCAGCGGCGACGGGATGGTCTCCAGAGTGTTGGCTGTGGTGATAAAGAATACCTGCGAGAGGTCATACGCCACTTCCAGGTAGTTATCGCGGAATTCCACATTCTGCTCCGGATCAAGCACTTCGAGCAATGCCGAGGCGGGGTCGCCGTGGAAGTCCATGGTCAACTTGTCCACTTCATCCAGCATGAAGACTGGATTGCGCGATTCAGCCCTGCGCAGCGCCTGCAGGATGCGCCCAGGCATGGCGCCGATGTAGGTACGGCGGTGGCCGCGGATCTCAGCCTCGTCGCGCACGCCCCCCAGGGAAATACGGATGAACTTGCGTTCCATGGCACGCGCGATGGACTGTCCCAACGAGGTCTTGCCCACACCGGGCGGACCGATGAAGCACAGGATCACGCCCTCCCGCTCACGGCGGATGAGGTCCTTGGGAGACTCGTCTTTATCGTCCTTGCGCTCGAGGCGCAATTTCCGCACGGCCAGGAACTCCAGGATGCGCTCTTTCACATCCTTCAGACCGTAGTGATCCTGGTCGAGGATCTTGCGTGCGTGCGTGATTTCTAGGTTATCCTTGGTACCTTGCGACCAGGGCAGGGTCACCAGGGCATCGAGGTAAGTGCGGATGACCCCGTATTCCGCCGCGGCCGTAGGCAGGCGCGCCAGCCGGTCCAGCTCGCGGCGTGCTTGTTTCTCAGCCTCTTCCGGCATTTTGGCGGTTTCGATCTTCTTGCGAAACTCCTCCACCTCGACTGCCTGTTCGTCGTTCTCCCCCAGTTCCTTCTGGATGGCTTTCATCTGCTCGCGCAGATAATATTCACGCTGAACCTTTTCAATTTCCGAGCGGGCCTGGTTCTGGATCTTCGCTCCCAGCGATAGCACTTCTGCTTCCCGAACCAGCAGGTCCACCAGTTTCTCCAGCTTGGTCTTGGTGGAATCCAATTCAAGCAGGGACTGGGCTTCCTTTAATTCGATCCGTTGGAAATTGGCGATCGTGTAGACAGTCTGGAGGGGATCTTCGAGAGACACGATGGATGCCACCAGCTCACGGGGAATGGAGGGAGTGAGCCCCGAAATCTGCTCGAACTGGTCACGAGCCGAGCGGGCGAGTGCTTCGATCTCCAGGCCGGTTTCCACCAGTTCGGGGTTTATTTCAATACGCGCCCTGAGGTACGGCTCCGTCTCAACGTACTCCACCACGCGGAAACGCGCCAGACCCTGCACCAGCAGGCGGATGGTGTTATCCGGGGCACGAAACAACCTATGGACGGCTGCGATGGTACCGATGGGATAAAGGTCTGCGGGACCTGGTTCTTCAATTTCCGGGTTGCGCGCCGCCACCAGGCCGATGAACTTGTCGGTGGTGCCGGATACTTCATCGACAAGTTTGATCGAACGTGCCTGCCCGATGGTCAGGGGGACGGCGGTCTGCGGGTAAACCACCACGCCGCGCAGGGGAAGGATCGGAACGATTTCCGGGTACTTCACATTCGACTCATCCGTGGAGGATGGTTTCACCAGGTTATTATCCTGTTCTTCTTTCTTCTGGAAGCGCGTGAAAATGGAAGGCAGGAAGAGTTCTTCCAGCGAGGTGTCGCTCTCCTGGAGCCAATCAAAAACATCTAATGGACCGGTATGCCATCGGGATGCGGACATTTTTTAATAATCACCCTTTAATATTGATGGTCGTAGGGGTCACCTTCGGTAAAATGATGGTCAGAAAGCCATCTTCATAATCGGCTTCAGCCCTGCTCACATCCGCGCCGACCGGGATCTCGATCGCGGTGCTGAATTCTCCAAACCGGATCTCCATCTGGTGGTAGGTGCGCCTCTCAGCCGGTTCGCTGCGTTCGCCGCTGATGACCAGGAAATTATTCTCAAGGTCGATCGAAAAATCCGCCTGGCGCATCCCTGCCACTTCCATGCGTATGATGAAACTGGCATCCGTTTCGTACACGTCGGTTGGCGGGCTCCAGGTGTACGAATGGACACCCACCTGCCAGCCGATGGCATTTTTTGCCGAACACGACAGGGCTGTTTGTTGATCCAGCGATGATAGTTTCACCATGACATCCTCCTGCTCAACATCACGCTACTAATTGGAGGTGAATCCCGGCTTATAACGCCGCCTGGGCGGCTGCCAGCACTTCGGCGTATTTTGGTTCCTCGCCCAGCGCCGGCATATAAGCAGAATAAACGATCTTCCCGATCCGGTTTACCACGAAGATAGCCCGGCGTAAGATCCGCGCCTCTTTTATGAGACAACCGTATTTTGTGCCGAAATCCGCTTCCTTGTGATCAGAAAGCACGGTCACCTGGTCCACACCTGCCGCGCCGCACCAGCGCTTCTGCGCAAAAGGCAGGTCGGTGCTGATCACCAGGATGGCAATATCCTTGCTCAGGCCTGCTGCTTCCTGGTTGAAGCGCCGGGTCTCGCGGTCACAGACCTCGGTATCCAGCGAGGGGACGGCAGCGATGATGCGGACCTTGCCCGCTGTATTCGCCAGCCCATTAACTTGGGACCATTCCAGGGTTTGGACAGAGAACTCCGGAGCCATGTCACCCGGATTCAGGTCCGCGCCGAGCACGGTGACTTCCTGCCCTCTAAATTTTATTAATCCAGGTCGTTCGATCATTCTTGTCCTCCTCGCTGCTCATGCGCACACCAATATCAGGGAAATCGATCGGGCTGCGTTATGGGCGAGCGCCCCTGGCGGGATTCGAACCCACAACCTACTGCTTAGAAGGCAGGTGCTCTATCCATTGAGCTACAGGGGCATTCAATATGGAACAGGTTGGTCAGTGAATGCCATGAAACAGGAAGACTAAACTATGTACGGTCTCAGACCCTTGTAGACGCGCGGGCCTGCGATGGTCTTAAGGATCATCTCAGCCGGACGCTTGAGCCGAAGGCTGAGTTCCTCCACCGACATGGGCAGGTTGCCGTTCACCAGCAGCAACCGGAAGATCGCGTCCACCAGGGTGGTGTGCTCATCCAGGAAACCGGGTTGTTGGGCGCAATGGTTGATCAACGTATTCTGGAGGCCATCCAATTTGCGCACTTCCGCAGTCTCCGGGTCAACCCAGTCGATCATCTGTCCTTCCGGCAAATCCGCGTACGCCTCCTGGTGTTCGCTGCACAACAGGCTGCGCAGCGCAACGTGCCAGTTGGTATCGCTGGTCCGCCACCATTCGAAGTCGATATGGAACGGTGTCTGCAGGCTCGGTTTGAGCAGGCTGAGTTTCTTAACATCAGGCATTTTCTAACTCCGGTTCTGCCAGGCGGTAATGCAGGTCGCCGACATGCCTGTAGTTGGAACTGCTCGTCAGGAAACCCAGCAATGCTCCCGGCGGGCAGCGGCGCAGGATGTTGATCGCGGAATATAACTCCTGGGCATGCACATGCCCCTGAGGATTTAATTTAACCAGTTCGCGCAGCATATCTGCCACCAGCTGTTCGAACGGGAGATGCAGTTTGGTGATCTGCGCACAGGCTTCGTCCACCCCGGCAGGATCCGGTACGCTGATGATCATGCGTTCGTTGAACTCGGATGTCAGGTTCTGTTTGAGGGTGGCAAACACGATTCGACCATCGCTGCCAACCAGCACCGTACGCACCCAGTCACGCGTCGGGCGGCGTATCCTTGGGGTCACGATCACCTGGCCGGGTTTCTTGCCCTTTGCCACTGTTATCAAGCTTCCCGGGGTCAATCCATATTTCTGGTACAGGCCTTCCAGGCCAACCACATACCCATGCTGGCGTACCACCCACGCAGGGATCTCTTCCCGTGTGTGTCCATCCACCAGCATGAAACGGATGCGCGGCGACTCGTACGCGGTAGGGAACAGGTTCCGCAATCGTGCGGAAACCGGCAGCGTGCCGGCACGCCAGTGCGGGTAGCTCAGGCAGATGGTCACCTCGCCGGGATCTCCCGCGGACGGCTCGTTGCCGGCAAGTTCGTCATCCAATTCCGCCTCGAGCGCCAGCATCTCGGGGGTGAGCAGGGAGCGTTTATACGGGATTTCGATGTATCGTAACGGCGCCGGGGTCTGCTGAACGTCCTGAGGTTCCAGTCGCTTCAAGAACCACAGCACTTCCCCGGCCGGACCAACCTCATCGAACCGGCCATCTTCCTGCAGTGCGCGGTCCATCGAGAATTCGATCAACTTCGGGTTGACCTTGGCGGATATTTCCAGCTGCTCGATCAACGCCGAGGTGCTGAGCGGTTTACCGGCTGCTGCCTCGTCCAGCACAGCCTCGGCAAGGTTTAATTGCCCGACATTTATATCCACGAGCAGAGCACGCGGGAACCAGCGGGCAGCCACTTTCACCAGGTCATCATCGCCGGTCAGGGCTGCATCCAGTTTCTGCTCGAGGTCCGAGCCATATTCTTTCGCCACCATTTCCGGGTTGAGGTTCTGGTCATCGATCGAGATTTCCACCGGCTGGTTAAGCGGATGGTTCGCCAGGCTGGCAGCAAAGGATTTTTCACCCGCCTCTTCAAATTCCACCGTGATGACCTGAAAATCCCCCAGGGCAGGATTCACCCCTGGGCGTACGCTGGTGACCTTGCCTTTTTTCCAATCCAATGCAGGGAACACCAGGCTCTCCCCCGCCTTGTAATGCTCTTCAGGCAGATAGGTCTTGCCGATCGAGCGCTGTTGTTTGGTCAGGCTCTCTCGTTCCAGGCGGATGCGCTCGTCAATCAATACTGAAACAAGTTCCTCCTTGGTCAGAGGCGTCTCATTCTCGAATAAATGATTGCTGAGAAATTCCAGGTCTTTCTTCCCGAGTAAAAAAGTCTTCCAGTAATCCGGAGGCAATGAAAAAGGTGCGACTGCCATACACTTCCTTCAAAATTTGAATTACCCACTGGGGGCGTAGAGGAAACAGCCAATATTAGCGCGACAATTATACCCCACCTTGCATAACGCTCTCGTGAAACTTACCTTCAGAGTGAAAGGATCCATATCCTGATTCCTTTAATAGGTCTTCATCGCCTGATCCCCACAGAGAGTTTTCTTGTTTCAGGCTCGTCCGATCGGATGATCTCAAATAGCTCGACGATAGACCATACTTGAGATTCCATTCCTTCGGATGTACAATGGATTCAGGTCTTTATGCAGCGAAAAATAATTCCGCTGATCCTTTCAGTGCTGGGAATCCTCCTGCAATCCCGCGCCGCCAAGCCTTATGCCCTGAGCCTGGGACCGAGCGGTTTTACCCCGGGTCCGATCCCATTGCAACGGACCCTGCTCCCCTCGCTACTGCAGGCTGACCTTGACGGCAACGGTGTCCCCGAGATTCTTGCGCTGAAAGATTCCCGGCTGGACATCCTCTCTGGAGACCTGGTTGTCTGGAACAGCCCGCCTGAATGGCAGGTTGCCCAGGCTGCCTTCAGCGACCTGGATAGGAATGGAGTTGTAGAAGTCACCCTCCTGTTATGGCGCCCCTTCCGACCCTGGCCTGTAGATGAGTGGCTGCCAAACGACGGCAGGATCAAGGATTTTCACAACGCCACCGGGCAATCCTGCCACATCATCCTGATCGGATGGAGACAGGGCGCCTTCCGGGAAATCTGGGCAGGTTCCGCCATGGCAGACCCGGTCACCGCCTTCGCCAATGCGGACCTGGACGGGGACGGCTTCGAAGAATTGGTGACCCTTGAGAACCGCTATACGGACCCGGACAGCGCATCAGCCCGTGTACTGAAAGCCTGGGAATGGAACGGATTTGGCTTCACCGTCGTCTCTTATAGGAACGGCAGTTATAACAAGATGACCCTGATCCGCGACGATACCGGTCAGGTATTGATCCTTGTCCCCTGAGGAGGAGACCATGAAAACCACTTTTCGCAAGGTTCTGATGCTTTTCCTGGCAGCAGCGATCGTTCAATCGGCGTGCATCATCACCGCGGTCACTCCTGTCCAGCCCACGCCCAACCTACCCACACCCATCACCGCCACCTCATCCCCCAACCCCGCTGACACTCAAATGCCGCCTCCGGAAGGGGTTTACCCTCCGTCATTTGCCTCCTACAACGAGATCGCCTCCCGCTTGCCGCAGACGTTCAACGGCGGCGGCTATACCCTGCCGCTTGACATGAGCCAGGTGGATAATCCCGCTGAGGTGGAATTTTCAGAAACCCAGCTCAACCTGCTGTCCAAGAACGGATTTGTCGTGACGGAACCTGTTCCGGGACAATTCCGCGAGTTCTACCAGATCTACGAACAGGGGCGCTACTCGGTAGCGCCAGTCTTCATTACAACCGATTCGATCTACCATGTCTATCACCTCATCTTTGACAAGATGCTGCGCGACCTGGAGACCGAGCGTTTCATCACCGACCTTAAAATGTTGACCAGCGCCATGCTGGCAGCCACCTACCAGCAGTATCAAACCTTGCAGTCTACTGCACTGGAAGAACCAGCCCTGCGTAATGTGGCTTATTTCGCCGTAGCCGCCCAGCTTCTCGGCCTGCCCGACGCAGTACCCCCGGAAGCCGCTGACCTGGTCAGCGCGGAACTGGCATTGATCAATGCCGCCTCCGACGCGGCAATATCACCCATCTGGGACCGCCCCGACCTGCCTCCCGATCAGAAACTGATCGAGGTGTACGGGCAATACAAGCCGCGCGGGCACTATACCCGCAGTGAAGCCCTGAAGATGTACTTCAAAGCCATGATGTGGTACGGGCGGCTTACCTTCCGCTTGAACGATGACTTTGAAACCCGCCGTGCCTTACTGCTGACCCAGGCACTGCGCACAGCCACGGTTTCCGATGGCAGCTCAGCACTCGTCAAGTGGAAGAACATCTACGAGCCAACCGTTTTCATTGTCGGCAAAGCCGATGACCTGGGTTACCTTGAATATGGAGCCCTATCCGACCAGATCTTCGGCCAGGATCCGAACCTGAGCGAGTTCGCGGACCCAACCCTGTTCGCCCAGTTTAAACAAGCCACCGAATCCCTGCCACCCCCCCAGATCAACTCGATGTGGGTCTGGATCTGGCAGGACCAGGAACAGGTGACCAAGGGATTCCGCTTCATGGGTCAGCGCTTCACGCTCGACGCCTATGTGTTCGGACAGGTGCTCTGGAGAAAAGTGGGCACCCTGAACGACCCGCGCGGCCTGCCCAAAGGATTGGATTTCTTTGCCGCCCTGGGTTCCGAGGAGGCATATACCATCCTGGATGACATGGGTGAAACTCATTATGCCAACTTTGATACCCAGTTGAACAAGGTGAAGACCGAGGTCGCTTCCCTGGGAATTGACTCCTGGACGCAGAACCTGTATTGGTCGTGGTTGTACTCCTTCCTGCCGCTGATCGAAATAAAAGGCAGCGCTTACCCGCCCTTCATGCAAACAGAGGCGTGGACTCGCAAGTCTCTGCATACCGCCCTCGGTTCGTGGACGGAACTGAAACACGACACCATCCTGTACGCCAAGCAGGTGATGGCAGAAATGGGCGGCGGCGGTAATCCCACTCCGCCGCACGGATACGTGGAACCCGATCCGCAGGCTTATGCACGCCTGCTGTCGCTTACCCAGATGACCTACGATGGGCTTCAAAGCCGGAGCTTGTTGAGCGAGCTGACTAGCGGCAACCTGGAGAATTTGATCAGCGAGCTTTCCTTCCTGAAAGACATCTCCGAGCGTGAACTGGCGGGGGAAGCCATCACGGATGATGAATACTGGCACATCCAATACTGGGGCGGTATCCTGGAACAATTCACCCTGAAGGCGGCCGATACAACCGGAAATGATGACCGCGACCTCTCAGACCAGAAGGCTGCCCTGGTGGCAGATGTGGCCACCGGCATCGATGCCGAGGGCAACCTGCTCGCCCTTGAAGAAGGTGTGGGGCAGCCCACTTTCATCTATGTAGTCCTGCCCGATGCACCCCTGCGGATCGCCAAAGGCGCAGTCTACTCGTATTACGAATTTACCGTGCCTTCCTCCGGCAGGCTGACTGACGAAGAATGGCAGGCACAGGTGGAGAACGGGACGAACGCACCCCAGCCAGACTGGACACAATTATTCATCGCCCCATGAATTGACCGATCATGACCAATAGTGGTACGACCGCGAGTGGAAGCAATAAATACCGCTCGCGGTCGAAGTTCCTTTTCCTGGGAGTATCTCTTGTCCTGATGGCCTGCCTGGTGGGCTGCCGGTCGCGGCACACTGCCAGCCTCGCTTTACTGGGCGACCTGATGCTCGCACGCGGTATCAACCCGGGACCGGACTCTTTGTCCTACCTGGGTTCTGACATTTCCGTCGCAGACCTGGCAATGGCCAACCTGGAAAGCCCCCTTGCCCCCATCCCACCGGAGACAGAGTCCACTTACAACCTGTGTGCCTTCTCCGGGCATGCCAGCCTGCTGGACGCCTGGGGATTTGACCTGCTCTCGCTTGCCAACAACCATGCGCTCGATTGCAGCCAGGACGGCATTGCCATCACCATCTCCGCATTGGATGCAGCGGGGATCCAATCCATCGCACCCGGCTCGGAACCGGTTCTTCGGGAAGTGAACGGCTTGAAACTGGCTTTCCTGGCATTTGACGATGTGTCCTCCCCGCTGGATGAAACTACCGCCGAGACCGCCATCCGCTCGGCACGCGACGACGGTGCGCAGGTGATCGTGTCGGTGCACTGGGGAATGGAATACCAGGGCAGCCCGTCCGACCGGCAGGAATCCCTTGCCCAGGCATTTGCCCGGGCGGGAGCGGCATTGATCTGGGGGCATCATCCGCATGTGCTCCAGCGGGTCGATTGGATCGAGAGCGAAGGGCGAAAAACCCTCATCCTGTATAGCCTGGGAAATGCCCTCTTTGACCAGGGCGGATTGGCTGACACGCGCCGGTCTGCACTGGCGGTGGTAACCATCGGCCCGTCGGGTGTGGAATCCGTCCATGCAGTGCCTTTTGCCATCGATGTCCCACACAGCCGTCTCGAGGCGCCGGATGCAAGCACATTGCAAAAGGTCCAGGACAGTCTGCAACTCCCATGATGCCATGTGCTTGTCGATAGATCCTGCGGTAGTGGACAGGAAGCTGAAGTTCGGCTCTACGATATAATCAAAACATGCCTCGCACCATCCTGCATCTCGACCTGGATGCCTTCTTCTGCGCGGTCGAAGAATTACACGACCCGTCGCTGCGCGGCAAAGCGTTCGCTGTGGGCGGGCGCCCCGGGGAACGCGGCGTGGTGGCGTCATGCTCCTATGCGGCGCGGCGCTTCGGGGTGCGCTCGGCGATGCCCACCAGCCAGGCGCTGCGCCTCTGCCCGGAACTGCTGGTCATCTCGCACCATCACGGCAATTACGGGGAGATGTCAGATAAGGTCATGGAACGCCTGAATGACCTTTCCCCCCTGGTCGAACAGATTTCGATAGATGAAGCCTTCGTGGATATCAGCGATCTGCGCGAGCCGCTTGAATCGATCGCCCGCCGCCTGCAGAAGCGCGTCAATGACGAAATTGGCCTGCCTTGTTCGGTGGGCGTGGCAGCGAATAAACTGGTTGCCAAGATAGCCACCGAGGTCGGGAAGAAGACCGCCCTCAAAGATCAGCCCCCCAATGCCATCACCATCGTTCCGGCGGGGGAGGAAACTGCCTTCCTGGA
>Ga0315275_10000520_pt1 | contig 31909 bp, 27 predicted proteins | sample YL17G03_0_MG_FD_205557 | JGI IMG/M metagenome (GOLD analysis project Ga0315275, IMG submission 205557) | Sediment microbial communities from Yellowstone Lake, YNP, Wyoming, USA - YL17G03_0 | ecosystem: Environmental > Aquatic > Freshwater > Lake > Sediment | place: USA: Wyoming | collected...
AAAAGTGACCTTTTCCCCGGCCCGGAGGGCGGTCTTGATGCCTTCGATAAGGGAGGAAAAGGCCTTAGCCGACTGGAGATAGGTGATCCCCGAGTCTTTGGCCATCCGCGACATCGTTTCCTTCTTATTCATTCTCAACCTCCAGGACCCTTATGCGAATTAATCTTTGAAGCTCCTATAGCTATGTTAAAAGGAAGGTGAAGATCTGTCAAGCCGTGGCAAATAAGATGTTGATACCGCCGGGAGCGGTTTTTATAATGAAAATCAATTTAAACGACCTTGTGGTAAAGGAGCCGGAATGAACGCCTTCCCCAGGAACCTGGTGCTTTGTCTGCTCCTGGGCTTTCTGTTAACGGCGGCCGCAGCGATCCCCGCTGCCGCCCAGATAAGATCCGACGAACAGTCGGTCCAGAACGAAATCCAGCGGGCGAAAATATTCCGGGAAACCTATCCGCTCATCTCGGAGACCGACCTCTATTGCGCCATTTACGTCCAGGAGAGCAAGCTCTCCGACGTGAGGATCACTGCGGCCGGGACAGGCGATGAGAAAACCCTGCTGTCGGACGCCGACGTCATCTATATCAACAAGGGTCGGAAAGACGGCCTCGAAATCGGCCAGGTTTTGCTGGTGGTCGAGCTCGGCGAGAAGATCGGCAGCTACGGGTTTCTCGCCGCCAAACGGGGCCGGGCGAGCGTCGCCTTCCTCGAGGACTCCCGGGCCGTGGCGCGGGTGGAGAAGACCTGCGGCCAGTTCAAGACCGGAGATTATATCGTGCCCTTCGAGGAAAAGGAATCCCTGCTCGGAAAAGACCTGGGGTTTGAGCGCGTCTCCGACGAAAACCCCGGGACGGCCGGGAGCGTCATCTATCTGGAGAGGGACTACAACGAAGTCGGGTCGGGCTACTGGGCGATCATCGACGTCGGCGCCGATGACGGCCTAAACGTCGGCCAGCAGATGACCATTTACCGCCATGTCAGAGAGGACCTGCCCCGGATGGGCGTGGGCAACGCGGTCGTGATCGACACAGGCAATAAAACCGCCACCATCAAGGTCCTGTCCTGCAACGACGCCATCCGGCCCGGATACGTCGTCCAGGCGAAGTGACCGCTTGGCCCCGGTCCAAGGGTCGTGTTGACAGGAAGCACCCTTTTCTGTTAGTTTTATCCGGTGCCCGGGCCGGAGACACCTTAGACGCGGGCGTAGTTCAGTGGTAGAACGTCTGCTTGCCATGCAGAAGGTCGTGGGTTCAAGTCCCATCGCCCGCTCCAGTCGAACCCGGCGGAGCTCATGATCAGAAAGGCGCGGTACCCAAGAGGCTAAGGGAGAGGTCTGCAAAACCTCGATTCGGCGGTTCGAGTCCGCCCCGCGCCTCCATCCTAACTTCCCCCGGGCGGCCCGCTGCAAAAAACCGGCCATACTCTCATTGACTATTGGATTCATTAATAATATATTCTGGAAAAATCTTTTTTCACTTAGGAGGCGCATATGGATCTTGTCAAAAGAGTTCAAGGCATCATCCTGAAGCCCAAGGACGAGTGGGCCAAGATCAAGGACGAACCGACTACCGTTCCCCAGCTCTTTACGCAGTACGCCGCCATCCTGGCGGCCATTCCCGCTGTGGCCATGTTCCTCGGCTGGGCGCTCATCGGATTTCGCGTTCCCTTCAGCGGCGCGTCATGGACGGGCAGGGGCCTTCTCTACGCCATCTTTTCCTATGTCCTCGGTCTGGTCTCCGTCTATGTCTTCGGGTTCGTGGTCAACGCCCTGGCTCCGAATTTCGCGTCGACTCAGAATCTGCCCATGGCCATGAAACTGGCCGTCTACAGCATGACGCCCGGTTGGGTCGCGGGCATTTTTTACCTTATCCCGTCGCTGGGAATTCTGGCCACCCTCGGCTCCCTCTACGGCCTCTATGTCTTATACTTGGGATTCAACCACCCCCTCATGGGGACGCCCAAGGAAAAAGTCGTGAGCTACATCGTCGTCAGCGCGGTGGTCGTCATCGTCCTCCAGCTTGTGATCGGGGTCATCCTCGGCGCTGCGTTCGCGATGCGCGGCGTGATGTCTGTCTTCTGAGCGCAGGGTTCAGAGCGAAGGGAAGCGCAGGTTCTGGTCCCCTTTTTATTTGAGGGGAGGATTCTGCGCCAACTCCCGGACTATGAGGGCAAACGCCTCCCGGGGTGACGGCGCGGCGGTGACCGGGCGGCCGATCACCATGTAGTCGGCGCCCCTGAAGACCGCCTCGGCCGGGGTCATGATGCGCTTCTGGTCCTGGGCCGCGGCCCAGGCGGGACGGATTCCCGGAGTCACGACCAGAAAATCCCTCCCCAGCTTGAGCTTGATGACCTCGATCTCCTGAGGCGAGCAGACGACGCCGTCGACTCCCGACTCCCTGGCCAGCGCCGCGAGCCGGACGACCTGATCGGCAACGGGAGCCGCCCACCCAATTTCGCGAAGCTGTTCGTCCTTGAGGCTCGTCAGGACCGTCACCCCGAGCAGGATGGGATTCTGTCTGCCCGAGCCGGCCGCCTCGGAGCGGGCCGCTTCGACCGCCCGGCTGAGCATCTCCCGGCCGCCTGAGGCGTGGAGGGTGAGCATGTAAACGCCGTGACGGACGGCCGACCGGACGGCCCCCGCGGCCGTGTTGGGGATGTCGTGGTACTTGAGATCGAGGAAAGCTCTCTTGCCGAGCCCGGCGATCTCCTCGAGGAGTGCCGGACCTTCCGCGGTGAAGAGCTCCATCCCGACTTTGAAGATGCGGGCATCGGGGAGCTCGATGGCGAGCGCCAGCGCTTCAGCCTTTGTCCCGACATCCAGGGCGATGATGATCTTGTCTTCAACGGTTGTCGTGTCTGGCATATCTTCCTCGGTGTCAATCGGTCACCAGCGTGCCGATGATCTCCTCGACCCGCCCGGTCTTCTTCTCCCGGCAGAACGCCTCGATCTCTCCGACGATCCGGATCGAAGCGCCCGGGTCGATGAAGTTGGCCGTCCCGACCTCGACGGCCCTGGCGCCGACGATCATGAACTCGAGAGCGTCGCGCCCCGTCATAATCCCCCCCATGCCGATCACCGGGATTCTGGCTTGGCTGGCGACCTGATAGACCATCCTGAGGGCGACGGGCTTGATCGCCGGGCCGCTGAGCCCGCCCAGCACGTTGGCCAGCCGGGGCCGCCTCGTCTCGACATCCACGGCCATGGCCAGCAGCGTGTTGACGAGCGAGATGGCGTCCGACCCGGCTTCCTCCGCGGCCCGGGCGACGGAAACGATGTCGGTGACGTTCGGCGAGAGCTTGGTGATCAGCGGGCGCCGGGCCGCCGCCTTGGCCAGCTTGACGAGAGAGTGCGTGCTGTCCGGGCTGAGCGCCGGGCAACGGCCCCCCGCCCGGATGTTCGGGCACGAGATGTTGAGCTCGTAGGCCGCGATCCGGTCGTACCTGTTCAGATAATCGATGACGGCGAGGTATTCCTCATCGGTCTCCCCGCAGACATTGACGATGATGGGGGCCTTGACCCGGGCGAGCCGGGGGAGCACCTTTTCGCAAAAGGCGCGCGCCCCGATCCCCTGGAGCCCGATGGCGTTGATCAGGCCGCTCGCGGATTCGGCCAGGCGGGGGGGCGGGTTGCCCTCGCGGGGTTCGAAATAAAGGCCCTTGACGACGATGCCGCCCAGCCTGTTGAGGTTGACGAAAGGCCTGAACTCGAGGCCGTAGCCGAAAGTGCCGCTGGCCACCAGGACCGGGTTCCGGAGCTTGAGGAACCCGAGGTCGACGGACAGGTCGATCATGCGTCTTCCCAGACGATCTCCGAATTCTTGAAGACCGGCCCGTCCTCGCAGATCTTCACCCAGCCCGTCCGTCCGGCCTGCTTGATCCGTTTGACGCAGCCCCAGCAGGCGCCGATGCCGCAGCCCATGATGGCTTCGAGAGAGAACTGGGCCGGGATTTGGTACCGGTCGGCGATCCCCGCCACTCCCTTCAGCATGGCGTCTGGACCGCAGGCGAAAATCTCCGGCTGCCGGACAGCGGGGCCCCGCCGCGAAGCGCTGAGCCAGCGCGCCAGCTCGCGTTCCAGCATCGGGCCGATGAACCCGCGAAACCCAAGGGATCCGTCGTCGGTGGAAACGAACACATCGAAACCTTGCGCCGCCAGCTTGGAGAGAAGCGGGAGATGCGATTCGGTTTTCCCGCCGTAGAAAATCCTGGGCCGGACGCCGCGCGAGCGGAGTTCACGGGCCAGAAAATAGAGCGGTGCGATGCCCCGGCCGCCGCCCACGAGGAAGGCCGTCCCGCCGGTTTGTTTCTTTCTGGCGATGCGGAATCCCTTGCCGAGAGGGCCCAGGATGTCTAGGGTTTCACCCGGGTTCCTTTCGGCCAGGATGGCGGTCCCGGTCCCGACCTTGGAGAAAAAGATCTCCAGTCGGTTTCTCTCCCTCGCGTGGATGCTGAACGGCCGGCGGAGAAGGGGATAGGGCTGGTCGCTGACCCGGACCATCAGGAACTGCCCCGGCTTGGCTGTTCGGGCCAGCCGGGGTGAATGGAGCGCCAGCAGGCAATACTCCCCCCACGTCTCTTTTCGAACGATGAGCGCCTCAGGATCTTTCAGCATCTGCCGATCCGGAGGGGAAGTTACCAAAAACCCCGACCTTTATCAAGCAGGTTTAGGTTCTGTGGCGAATAGGGTGTCGTTATTTCAGAGCCGGAAGATGATCAACCGCCGTCGGGCAAAAGGTCCGAGCCTTTTTTGACAAGGCGCCAGGGTTTGGACCATAATGACTTTTTTATCCGGACGACGAGGAGCACTCATCCATGGACGTCTCCCACCGGGGACAAACCATCCAGGCTTCCCCCATCCGCAAGTTCAAACCCTTCGCCGACGACGCCATCAAAAGAGGCATTAAGATCTATTTCCTGAATATCGGCGACCCCGACGTACCGACGCCCCGCCCCGTCATCGATGCCTTCCACGCCTTCAACGACGAGGTCCTGGCCTACGGCCCTGCCCAGGGCTTTCTCGAGCTCCGGCAGGCCGTCGCCCGGTATTTCGGGACCTATGGCATCGCCCTGACCGAGAACCAGGTGGTCGTCACGACCGGCGGGTCGGAGGCGATCCTCTTCTCGTTCGCCGCGGTGGCGGACCCGGGAGACGAGATCATCATACCCGAGCCCTTCTACACGAACTATAACGGCTATGCCTCCTTGGCCTCGCTCAAGATCGTGCCGCTGACGCTCAACGTCTCGGACGGCTACCGGCTGCCGCCCCGGGCCGAGATCGAGGCGAAGATCACCCGCCGGACCAAGGCCATCCTCCTCTGCTCCCCCAACAACCCGACCGGCACGGTCTACTCGGCCGAAGAGCTGGCCCGCGTCGCCGCGATCGCCAGGGACCGGGACCTATTCCTTATCGGGGATGAAGTTTACAAGGAGTTCATCTACGACGGCCGGACGCACAAAAGCATCCTGGAATTCCCGGAGGTCGAGGAGCGGGCGATCGTGGTGGACAGTATCTCCAAGCGGTTCAGTTGCTGCGGGGCGCGCATCGGCGCCGTCATCAGCAGGAACTGCGATGTCAACCAGGCCGTCCTGCGCTTCGCCCAGGCGCGGCTCTGCCCGCCCAGCGTCGAGCAGCGGGCGGCCATCGCGGCTTACCGCATGGGCATGGACTATTTCAAGCCCGTCTGCGAGGAGTACGAGAACCGCCGGAACGTCCTCTACGAGGGCCTCCGGAGCATCCCGGGCGTCGTGGCCTACAGGCCCGAAGGGGCTTTCTATATCACCGTCAAGCTGCCCATCCGGGACGGCGAGCACTTCGTCGTCTGGATGCTGAACGAGTTCAACGTGGACGGCGAGACGGTCATGGTGGCCCCGGGCTCGGGCTTCTACTCGACTCCCGGGAAGGGCAGGGACGAGGTGCGGATCGCCTACGTCCTCGAGGCCGGCAAGATCCGGCGGGCAATCGAAATCCTCCGGGCCGGCCTGGAGAAATACCGGAAGCTTTTCGGCTGAAATGCATGCGCCTGAAAAGGCTCGTCGTCGGGGTCCTCACGATCGTCGTCCTCAGCGCGGTCCTGGGCGGCGCCTTCCATGTATCCCTTGTGCGCCGTTTTTTCGCCGGGGAATTCCGGGACAGCTTCGTGGACGCCGGACGGTACCCCGGGATCATCTTCATCACCCGTTCCGAGGTCGAAGACCTCTTGTTCCGCGGACAGGCCGTACCGGTCGACAGCCGGACTCCCGATGAATACGCCGCCGGCCACATCCCCGGCGCGCTCAACGTGCCCCTCGCCTCGAGCGACCAGGCGCTGGCCGACTTGGCGGCCAGGTATCCGCCCGGGCAATGCCTCGTGGTCTACTGCGAGGGCGGCGACTGTCAGACAAGCACGGCCCTGGCCCGGCTCATCCACGACCGGGGATTTCACGACATCCGGGTTTACCAGGGCGGCTGGACGGACTGGGCGTCGGCGGGGCTTCCGGCGGAAGCGTCGAAATGATCCGTAACAGGTGGCTGTTGTTTGTCTTCCGGCTTGTCGTCGGGGGCGTGTTCATCTGGGCCGGCGCCCTGAAGGCCGCCGACCCGCTCGGGTTTGCCCAGACCATAAAAAACTACCGCGCCTTTCCCCACGACCTCGTTTTCATCATCGCCATTGTGCTCCCCTGGGTCGAAGTGCTCAGCGGCGCGGGCCTCATCGCCGGGGTCCTCAAGAAATCGAGCGCCCTCATCGCGGCGGTCCTGCTCGCCGGTTTCATCATCCTCGTGGGTTCAGCCCTGCTTCGCGGGATCGACACCGCCTGCGGCTGTTTCGGCAGCGTCAGCCGCAGAGCCGATTGGGGGCTCATGCTCATGGACGCCGTTCTGCTCCTGATGGCGGTCAACGTGTTCGTGGCGGCCGGGCCGAAGCGACCTCTCGCTTCCGGACGATCGACGCCCCTCTAGAACCTTTTCACCCGACAAACGTCTTGTCTATTGATATGAACCATGCCGGAAACCGAATTGCAGCCTGACCGAAAGAGAGTTTCGCCGGTGGCCGGGCCGGTCCCGGCAGCCGAATTTGATCAAATCTACGATCGGTATAAGGATGATATCTTCCGCTTCGTCTGTCATCTTGCCGGCGACCGGGCCGAGGCTGAGGACCTCTTCCAAGAGGTCTGGGTCCGCGTGGCGAGGCATCTCACGGCCGGCCTGGACCCGGCGGGCGTCAAGCCGTGGCTGCTGAGGATAGCCGTGAACCTGCATTGCGACGCCCTCCGGAGAAAACGGGTCAGGCGGCTGTTCTTCCTCTCCAAGACGAGAGGAGATGCCTGGCGAACCTCCTCCCACGGGGAGGCGGCGGAGCGAGAAGATCCCGCCGTCAGGGCGGAGCAGGCGACCTTGCAGAGGAGAATTGACCTGGCCATGGGCGCGCTTCCGGACAGGCAGCGGCGGATTTTCGTGCTTCAGGAAGTCGAAGGGCTCAAGCAGGCGGAGATCGCCGGCATCATGGGCATCCCGGTCGGAACGGTGAAATCCCTGATGCACCGGGCCGTCCGCAGGCTGCAAAAAGAGCTGGCCGATTGCCGTCCGGGACTGGAGAAGATGAAATGCGATGTCAAGATGATGAGTGTCTGATCCTGAAGGGCTGTGGGCTCGGGCCGGAGGTCCGGGCGGAAGTGGACGCCCACCTGGCGCGGTGCTCGCGGTGCTCGGATTGGCGCGAGTTTTGGCTGGCTCTTCACGAGCGCGTCAGCAGGATGCCGACGCCTGAGCTTCCGTCCGGCCTGGCTGAGAGTGTCAGGCGCGCCGCCCACGCCGAACTCGTCTTCCGGTCCGATAAGCAGGCCGCCCGGGCGCCGGCAGAGGCCGGACCGGCGGTGCCGGGGTTCATCTGGGCCGCCTTCGCGGCCATCACGATCCTGACTCTCGGCTTTCTCATCCCGGGGGTCCAGGACTTCATGGAGAATCAGAAGTTTACGCTCGGCACGGTGTTGGTCCTTATCCTTATCCTGCAGAATACCCTGACGCTTGTCTTCGCGCCCGTCGTCTTGAGACGACAGCGCCATTTCCAAGGAGGTTGAAAATGAAAGCTCAGTCCGGAAAAATGGCCCTGCTTCTGATATTGCTTCTGGTCATGTTTTTCCTGGCGTTCGTGTTGACGCCGTTCGCGCTGGCGCCCCTGGGGATCTTCACCGGGCTCGCCCACGGAGTCAGGGGCATCACCTTCGATGCCTGGCATTTCCGGCCGTGGTTCCCGCTTTTCCCGATCTGGGGCCTCTCCCTCTTTTTTGTCATCCTCTGGATCGCGGTGATCGTCTGGGTCTACAAGGACGCCGAGCGGCGCAGGATGAGCGGCCTCCTCTGGTCGCTTCTCGTGTTCTTCGGAAACCTGATCGGGCTGCTCATCTTCCTGATCGTGCGCCAGGATCATCCGGTCTGCTGCGGCCCGGAAGCGTCCGGGGCCTCGGCTCCCCCGGCAACCCGGAGCTCAAGCCCGCCGGCGGCTGCTGCGGAGTCCCTGTTCAACTGCCCTTCCTGCCGGAAGCCGGTTGAGAAGGGCTATGCCTATTGCCCTCACTGCGGCGCGCCGCTGCAGCCCGCCTGCAAGAACTGCGGCAAGTCCGTGGACGCCGCCTGGAAAGCCTGCCCCTACTGCGGCACGACGCTCAAGCCCGAATAATCCGACGGGGACGGTTTCCCCCAAGGAACCGTCCCCATTTCAATCCTCTGACGAACCGTCCGGTTCCCTTCCCGTCGAGCGCTGCCAGCGGAACTCGGATGTTGACAGCGCCGTATCGCATTTGACCCGTGCCTGGCAAAGCGATATCCTTGAGCCATGACCGGGCCTGATGAATCGGCGTTTCGAAAGGGCGGCCGGATCGCCGTCATGATCCTGGTCTGGGGCATCACCATCTGGCTGATCTTTCCGCTCGTCTTCCTGCGGGACCCCAGTCTCCGGGACGCTTCCAAGTATTTCTACCGATCGGCCCTGGGCATCACGATGCTCATCATCCTCTACGGGAAGACGCTCTTCGACCTCTTCTTCCCGCTGGACACGTCGCCGGGCAAGACCGTGGCGCAGGTGATATTTCTGACACTCTATGCCCTGGGCATGACGGGCGGCATCATCTTTGTGCTCTTCCGGATTTTTGCGCTGTTTGTCAAAGGCGGCGGCGCGGGACAGTACTTTTAGTATCAACGTATCGAGGGCGGGGGATCAGGCCGCGGAGATGATTGCCGCACTCACCGGTTCCCTCAAAGAGGTCGCCAAGGTGCTGCAAGCCACGAGCAAAAAAGAGCTCTGTCCCGGGACTGTACGCGTCCGTCTTCGATGACACGACGGGCCCGGTCAGCGGAATAAAACCCGTCGTCCAGTTCGAATGAGAAATCTCCCGGCCTGCCGCTTCGATCCGGTTTCATAATCAGCCGGGAACTTGCGGGCCGACTCGTTTGACCGGGTCGGGGTCCTGTGGTATGAAATAGGCGAGCCTGAGGAATACCGGTGGTCGGCCGAACGCTCAAACACTATCAAATCGACGCGCTCCTGGGCCGGGGCGGCATGGGTGAGGTCTACCGGGCCCTCGATACCCGGCTTCAGCGGCCGGTCGCCCTCAAGATCCTCAAATCCGAGCTCGTCGCCGACCCCGACCGGAAAAAACGCTTTTTCCTCGAGGCGCGGGCGGCCGCGGCCGTCAATCATCCGGCCATCGCCCCGGTCTACGATATCGATGAGGCCGACGGCATCACCTTCATCGCCATGGAATACGTGGACGGGCGGACCGTCGGCCAGCTTGTCACCCAGGGCGAACTCGACCTCGTGGGCGCCGTGGAGATCGGGCTTCAGGTCGCCGAGGGGCTGGCCCGGGCCCACGACGCCGGGATCATCCATCGCGACATCAAGTCCGACAATATCATGGTCACCCGCGACGGCCACGCCAAGATCCTGGATTTCGGCCTGGCCAAGCTCCTGGATTCAGGAGCGGACGGAGCCGTGTCCGCCGCGGGCGACGGCGCCGTCCCGGGCCGGACCCTGACCATGGAGCAGGTTCACACCATCGCCGGCGCGGTCCTGGGAACGCTGAGCTACATGAGTCCCGAGCAGGCCAGGGGACGCGGCCTGGACGCGAGGAGCGATATTTTCTCGCTGGGGATCGTCCTCTATGAGATGGTGACGGGGGAACTGCCGTTCAAGGGCGATACGCCGCTCGACACGATGCATGCCATCGCTTACGAGGAGGCCAGGCCCGTGACCATGATCCGGCGGAGCTTGCCGCCGCGGGTCCACCAGATCATCTCCCGCTGCCTGCGCAAGAACCGCGAGGACCGTTACCCGGACGCCCATGCCCTGGCCGCTGATCTCAAGCATCTTAAGCAGGAACTTGAGACGGGCTCCCGCCTGTCCGCTCCCGCCGGGGCCAGGCTCCAGGCCTGGCTGGATACGGTCAGAACCTGGCTGCCGCTGAACGGGAAGTGGCTGATCGTCCTGGGCATCGTCTCCATCGTGGCCGCCGTCCTGATGATCACCAGGGTCAGGTGGGGAGAGCTCATCGGGCCGGCGGTCATTCTCTTTTTCTTATATCGCGCCGTGCGCCAGCGCAGGCGCCGTCTGCTGGCGAGGTTCGTCAAGAAGGTCGCCGCGCTGCGGGAGGTCAAGACCGTCGTTCTCCAGAACGATGAAATCATCGTCGTCCTGGACAAGGCCCCGGCCAAAATCTATATCCACATCTCGAGCCTGGTGGATTCTGTCAACAGCCGGCTTTTCTATGGACGGCGGTTCACCTGCTCCTTCCGGGACGAGATGAGCGCCCCGGAGCTCGCCGGCTTCATCAAGCAGTCCGGCGTCCTCTATGTTCGGGACGACGTCATGGTCGGTCCTTCAAGCGCCGGATAAAGCCGGCCGGCCAGCCGCTGAATCCAGCCTAGCCGGCCGGGCGCCGGCTGACAACCCAGATGGGCGAGGACCAGGCGCGCTCGCCGTCGTGCTGGCGGACCCGGGCATAGTAATAATCCACGTCCCGCTCGGCGCCCGCGGCGTCCTCTTCATCGAATACGACGTCGAGAAGCGGACGAAGGGCGTCCCAGCGGCCGATCACCCGGCCGTTTTTTACGATTTCAATGAGGATGAGCGGCTCTTCGCCGCGAGCCTCGACCCGGACCCGGCGGGGGCCGGTGATCGCGCCCTCCTCTCCCATGCGCAATTCCCCGACCGAGAACCGCAGGAGGATCTTCGGACCTGTCGTCGCATAGGTGCGCCGGGCGAAGATCGCTTTCCAAATCGACTCGCGGGTCAGCTCATCGGCCCAGACGCCGGCCAGGCCGGCCCGGAAGCGCAGAGTCGAGTAGGGACCTTCGCGGAGCGGCGATCCCGGGTTGGCAGTGTGCGTATCCGATCCGCCGATGAACCCGAAACGGTGTCCCTGTTCAAGGAAATCCGACGCAAAATGCCCGACGACCTGGCCTCGCAGGGGCCGCTCGCTGTTGAGCTGCTCGCTCGTGCCGTGCTTGGAGTAGATCTCGACAACTGGTTGGGACTCGTCCGGAAGGTCGCCGTAGGTTATTTCGTCGCCGCTGTCATAGATTCCCGCCTGCCAGGCGATCGCCGGATGATGAGGGATGACCAGGAGGCGCTGCTCGAGGGCCAATTGCCTGAGGACGGCAGGCGAGAAACGATTCTCTCCCGGGAATTCCGCTTCGATCATCGGAGGAAAATCGTCCGGCCAATAGATATTGCGGTGGCCGCTGAACCCGTTGGGAGCGAACTCGAATCCGGCGAACGCGACAAACCGGCCGGGGGTATTGAACCGTCTGGCGGCGTCGCAGGCGGCGGCCCAGCGCTCCGGCATGCTCTCGAGCCGGAAGCAGGGGTTGCTGCCGTGATGAGTCGTCCCGGTCGCAATCCCCCGGACAGCCGTCTGGTGGTCGGAGGCGGCCGCGAAATCCAGGCCGGCGATATCCCGGCCGTAGGAATACATTTCGTCCAGCGTGCCGCCGGCGTCTAAGGATAGCTCGGTGTGGACATGAAGGTCGCCGAACCAGAGTCGTTCGCCGGACTCGGAAATTTCCATGGGATTTGATATCGCCTCGAAGCCGGACGCCTCTTCGCGGACAACGAGGCGGATAACGCCGGATGGCGGCGCCGGGAATTCCGCCGTTCCCGTCCCGTTCCGCAAACGGATTGTTTCCGGCAATCCTTCGCATACGGCGCGGTTGACGACGGCCGCCAGGCACGATATATCCGGCGGATTGCCCCATGCATCCTGGGCGACGGCCCGCAACAGTACGCGCTCGCCCGGACGGGCGACGGCCGGGAGATGAATCCGCAGTCCGGTCATCGGGCCGGGCCGGACGCGAGTCAGGGCGGAATATTGAGAGAGGACCGGCATCTCCGACTCGCGAAAGACCGGCCAGAAGGCGGCCGCTTGAGCCTGGGGAAACGGCCTCACTCCCGGAGAGCCGGTGCTCCTGTCTCCGTAGCGCACGAGAACCCTGTCACCCGGGTTTAAGGCTCCGCCGGCGACGCGGATCCAGACAAAATGCTCCCAGGTTTTGCTCTTCTCCGCCGCAAGCTCCACTCCGGAGGGGCCGGACACGCGCAGGTATCCCTCGGCCGCCGGATCGTCCAGGACAGGGGGTGGAAACCCGAACGGAACGCCCAACACGACCGCGTCGCCCGTTTTGAGGGGGTGACCGGAAATCGTGACCGCGATCTCCACTTCCTCCCAGCGGCCGGCGGCGAATTCGCGGGGCCTGACAACCTCGACCTTGTCCCCGCTCCCCCCGAATTGATAGGCCAGGGGCAGACGACGGCTCTCGTTTTGTGAAGCGGGCTGTTTTGGCGAAGAGCAAGCGGCCGAAAGAATGAACATCGCGATGGCCGCAACCGGGAAAGCCGCCCGAAAACAACTTGTTTTCATGGCTATCTCCGTCGTTTTCCCATGTATTCCGAGATTCGGCGGACATTGTATCCCGCGGGACGCCCGGTGGGCAAGGCGCGTTTCCGTCGCGGCTCAAGGGAACGTTTTCCCCCTCCTGAGCGTATTGTAATATGAGCGGGTATTTTTTGCGCTCGAAAATTCGGAAATTGGCAGTGTCTCCCGATTTTCGCGAAATTGATATGTTGTCGCCAATTGAGGAGGTGCATATGAAAAAAATAACGAGGCGCGATTTCATCAGGACTGGCGCGGCCGCGGCGGCCGGGACCATCGCCGTCCCGTCGATCCTCTCCGGGGGCTGGTTTGCGCTCCCGGCCCAGGCCGGAGAGCCGGGCTATTTCGAGCGCGAGTTCGGCATCGCCGACAGCCTCTGCCGGAAGGTCCTGGCCGAGGCCCTGTCGAAAGGCGGCGATTTCGCCGACCTCTTCTTCGAGCACACCATCAGCAATTACCTGATGCTCGAAGACGGAAAGGTCAACCGGGCGGCCTGCGATATCGCCCTGGGGGTCGGCATCCGGACGGTGAAGGGCGACCAGGTCGGTTACGGGTTCACCCAGAACTTCGCCGAGAAGGCGATGCTGACGGCCGCCTCGACGGCGGCCACGATCGCCGACGCCCAGGCCAAGGGCCCGGCCGGACAGTTCGTTCCCCTCAAGACCAAGAGCTACTACCCGATGACAACCCTGCTCACTGCCGTGCCACTCGAAGCCAAGCTTCCTATCGTCCAGTCGACCAACGACCGCTGCTTCGCGCTCTCCCCGATGGTGACGAAGGTCAATGTCATGTTCCACGACCAGCAAAAGCGCATCCTCGTCGTCACGAGCGACGGCCTCAAGGCCGAGGACCTTCAGCCGCGGACATTCCTCAACGCGGGCGTCGTGGCGGAGAAAGACGGCCGGCGCGAACGGTCGGGCTGGAACATCGGCGGCTGCCGGGAATTCTCCTTCTATACGCCTGAGGTCGTGGAGAAAATCGCCAAGACCGCGGTGGACCGGACGCTGGTTCTTTTCGACGCCATTCAGCCGCCGGCGGGGGAGATCCCGGTCGTCCTCGGGCCCGGCATGACGGGCATCCTGCTCCACGAGGCCATCGGCCACGGGATGGAGGCGGACTTCAACCGGAAGAAGACCTCCACCTACTGCACCATGATCGGAAAGAAAGTGGCCGAGCCGTTCGTCTCCATCATCGACGACGGCACGGTGCCGAACCTCCTGGGCTCGATCAACGTCGATGATGAGGGCACGCCCGGACAGAAAACCGTGCTCGTGGACAACGGCATTCTGACAAGCTATATGCACGACAGGATCTCGGCGAAAGCCTATAACGTCAAACCCACGGGCAACGGCCGCCGGGAGAGCTACGAGCACTACGCCGTCCCCCGCATGCGGAACACCTACATGCCGGCCGGTCCGGCCTCGCCCGAGGACGTCATCAAGGTTGTCGGCAAGGGCATCTACGTCCAGGACGTGGCCAACGGCGAGGTCAAGATCGGCGAGGGCGATTTCGCCTTCTACGTTTCCCAGGGACGGATGATCGAGGGCGGCCGGCTGGGTGCGCCCATCAAGGATGTCAACATCATGGGCAACGGCCCGAAGATGCTCGCGAACATCACCATGGTAGCGAGCGACTTCGAGTTCTACCAGGGCGGCGGCGGCGCCTGCGGTAAGGACGGACAGTCCGCGCCCGTGGGATTCGGGCTGCCGACGTGCCTCGTCAAGTCTCTGACCGTCGGCGGGATCAAGGGCTGAGGAAAGGAGTCGAGCGATGAAACAGGAACTTTACGACCTGGCGGGTTGGGCGATCGCGGCCGCGAAATCGGCCGGCGCCGACGGCTGCCGCGCTGCGATCAGCGCCCAGCGACGGGTTGAGATCAGCTACCGCGACCGAAAGCCCGAGAACATCAAGGAGGCTTCGACCAAGGCTCTCGGGATCGAGATCTTCGCCGGCGGAAGGTACTCCCAACAACGCACGTCCGACCTGCGCCAGGATTCCCTGAAGACCTTCCTCGGCAACGCCGTGGCCATGACCAGGCTCCTGGCCGAGGACCCGTTCCGGTCTCTCCCCGACCCGAAATACTGCCAGGGCCGCGCCGCCGTTGAGCTCGGGCTCAATGATCCCGAATACCGGAACCTGACCCCGCAGGCGCGGCATGATTTCGCCAAGGGTATAGAACACGGCTGCCTGACCAGGGGCGGGGACAGGGTGATCTCTGTCACGGCTTCAGTCAACGACAGTCATTACGAGGAAGTGCTCATGTCGAGCAACGGGTTCGACGGCTACGCCGAGATGACGGTCTTCGTCGGCGCCGCCGAGATGACGGCCCGGGACGAGGGCGACCGGCGGCCCGCGGAGTACGGCTATGCGGTGACGACGAGCCGAAAATCGCTCCCCAAACCCGGGGACATCGGGAAGGAAGCGGCCGAGCGCACGCTCGGGCTCCTCGGCGGGAAAAAAATCAAGACGGAGACGCTCCCGGTCATCATCGAGAACCGCGTCGTGTCCCGGATCGGGGGCGGTTTTCTCCAGGCCATGTTCGGCAGGAGCATCCAGCAGAAACAGTCCTTTCTGGCCGAAAAAAAAGGCCAGAAGGTGGCGAGCTCACTTCTCACGGTGGTCGATGACCCATTCATCCCGGGAAGCCTGGGGAGCCGCTTATTTGACGGCGACGGGTTCGCCGCGAAGAAGCGGATCATGATCGACGCCGGCGTCCTCAAGGAGTACTACATCGACTGGTATTACAGCCGCAAGCTGGGCTGGGAGCCCACGACCGGCAGCCCGTCGAACATCGTCATCCCCCCGGGAAAGCGCCCGGTGAAAGAGATCATGAAAGACCTCGGCCGGGGCATCCTGATCACCGGGTTCATCGGTGGCAACTCGAACTCGACGACCGGGGACACCTCGATCGGCATCGTTGGCCATCTCTTCGAAAAAGGCGAGCCCGTCCAGGCCGTCTCGGAGATGAACATCGCCGACAACCATCTCAAGATCTGGCAGCGGCTGGCCGAGACCGCGAACGATCCTTATCCGTATTCGGGCCAGCGGTTCCCCAGCCTCGTGTTCACGGACGTCGTCGTCTCGGGGATCTAAAGAAACTTCGACAGCAGGCCGGCGACCGCGTCCTTATGGACGAGAAAGGTCAGCATCTTAAGCCTGACATAATCGTCCCGGTAGAAAAAGTAGCCTTTGAATTGACCCAGCCAGGCCGTCCGCCAGGAGTCTTTGAGCAGGAGCCACTCGCCGTCGGCCCGCCTCTCCCACCCGACGACATGGAGAACATGATCGTCGGTCGAAGTCCGATTGGCGAACCGGAATTCCCGGCTGTCCTGGTTGATGGCAGAGCGCGGGATGTCGAAGCTGGGGATGACGGCCACGTCGTTCGGGCCGCTGTTCCCGGGCTCGCTGATGTCGCCGGCCAGGGCGACCGTGAAGCCTTGCCGGACCGCGCCGCCGAGCGCGTCGTAAAACTCGTCCAGCGGCACATTGTGATAATCCCGGCTGTGCCACCAGTTGTCGGGAACTTTGTATTCTCCCCGCGAGTGGAACGGGACATGTTTGAAACTTATGAAGGCGACGTAATCGTCGAGGGGTAGCCTGAGGACATTGTCCAGATATTCCTTGGGGGTATAAGCCCTGCCCTCGACAAAGATAGTCGCGGGCGGCCGGCCGAGATACCGATCGAGGATGGCGCGGACATCGCCGATGGCCTTCGCCTCGTTCCATTCGCCCCGGTCCTGGAAGCCCTGGAGGCAGGCGCGGAGATCGGCGATCAGGCTGGCGTGGTCGTGGCCTTTCTCAGCTCGGGCCGCAGCGGCGCGTTCTGCCGGAAAACCCGGGTAGTCCGACTCGCGGACCGCGCCGTACTCCTTCATCCTCAGGATCACGGCGTTCGGCTCGGACCCCTCGGCGAGGGCGGAGTTGCCGCGTTCCCGGATGTAGCGCCGCGCCTTCTCGACGTATTCCCAGTAGACGGTATGCATCTCCGAGAGCTTGACCTCCAGGCCGTAGAGGCGCCTGAGCTCGGACTCGAAAAGCGAGGTCGTGGCGAAGCTCCAGCAGGTCCCGGTGTTGCCCTGCTGGACGGGTGGCAGGTGGAAAAGAGGCTTGAATTCCTCGATGCTTGAGGGTCTGGTGATGTCGGAAAAATCCAGTCTGAAGGCGGATTCTGTGCCGCCCGGCCCGGGGGCCTCGTAAACGGCTTTATCGGCGGCCGGCGCAGCCGATTCCGGGGCCGTCCCGCGCTGCCCGCAGCCGAACGCGGCTAAAAGCAGTCCAATGACGCCGAGATGGAGGATCATGCGACTGGATTTCATCGTCTCACCGCCTTGCCTTCGTCGAGGATGGGGCGTCGGGCCGCCCTCATTATAAGAAATAACCGGGCAGGCTGTCACCACCGACCCCTTTCTTATCGCGCGAAGGAGCCCCGTGAGGGAGCTCGCCAACCGGACATTATGCGGCATGAAGGGACATTTGCGTCCCTGCCCCTTGACATTATACCTTATTGCCTTAGATTGATGAGCGGGGAACGCAAGTTTATGCAAATCACCAGGGGGGTGGCCCCTAGGCGGGGTGTTTTATAACGATCTATTCCTTACGATAACTATAGGAATAGTAGGGTATCGGCGATTCCCAGGCTTCTTAGATTTTCACCGGGCGGCGAGTAGTCTTCGGCTTGGGCTTTGGCGCGGCGGGCGGCCGTCCATCCCCCCAGTCCGCGATGGCCTTGACGGCGTTGTCGATGGCCGTTCGCGCTCCGCCTCCGGCCTGGTTGGCGAGGAACGAAAAAACGTACTCGCCGCTTGAGGTCCGGACGATTCCCGACAGCGCCCGCACGGCCGTAATGTAACCGGATTTAGCCATGACCCGGCCGCGATACAGAGGCTCCCAGAAATGGTTCTCGATCGTTCCGTCGAATCCGCCCACGGCGAGCGAGTCCCGGTAGAATTCCCAATCGGGTAGACCGAAGAGGTGCGTCAGGACGCGCGTCAGGGCGCGGGCGCTCAATCTGTTCTCCCGGCTGAGGCCGCTTCCGTCGGCAATGGCGAATTCGGCGTCGTCGATCCCCAGTCCCCTCAGGTATTCGGACAGGGCCCTCCGTCCGTCCTCCCAGCTGCCGAGCTTCCCATCGTCGTTAGATAGAGCGCCCAGCTTCTTGAAAAAAGCCTCGGCCGCCAGGCCCAGGCTGTTCTTGTTCATCTGGCGGAGGCAGTCGGCCATCGAGGTCCGGTGGTCGGCCACGAGCTCGAAGGCGCAATCCTCAGGCGCCGCTTCCTCGAGAATCTGCCCCGTGACGGCGATGCCCGCCTGCTGCGCCGCCGCCTTGACGAGGCTTCCGAAAAAGAGGGCCGGGTTCTCGACGGCCACGGAGTACGGTCCCGCCTGGGTCCTGCAGTTCCCCTGGATGAGAAGCTCGCAGGCCGAATCCGCCGGCTCCACGCTGAACCAGCTCTTGCGGCCCGGACCGGCCGACACGGCGTTGATGAGCCTGATGTAATCCGTCGGCGGGTCGAGCTGGAGGACCACCTTTCCCCCGCGGTTGACGGCGGAGATGTCGACGCAATTGCCGTTGTAATTGAGACCGCCGACCTCGCAGGCGTATTTCTGGCGGAGCTGGTCTTTGGGCCACGTCGGACAGACCCGCTGGCCGTCGAAAATGGACGTGTCCAAAATGATATCGGATATCGTCTCGCCCCCCATGCCCTTGAGCCGGAGGACGATGGTCGGAATGACCTCGGGCGACCCGAACCCGCTGCGCCCCGGGTCCTTGTCCCAATAGCCGAGGAGCGGGTCGCCGCTCCCGATGATGACGAGACGGTCGCCGCACAGGCCGGCCCGGGTCGAAAACGCGAAATCCCGGCCCAGCGTCTCGAGCGCCGCCGCGGACGTGACGACCTTCATGTTGGAGGCAGGGATGAGAGGCAGGCGCGGGTTCTTTCCATAGACGGTCTCCCCCGTGGCCGCCCGGACGACGCTGACAGAGAACTGAACTCTTCGGAGCCCCGTCGCGCCCAGGACACCGTCGATCCGCCTCGCCAGATCATCGGCTGATTGCGCGGCGGCAAAGGACGGACCCATCCCCGTAAAAAGAAGGGCGAAAATCAGGGATTTGCGTCCCGCGATTGTTATCTTCATTCTGGCGTCAAAACCGCAGGTCCCCGGGCCCGCGGTCCTCTAAGTTAGCGAAAACCCGGTTCGCGCGCAAGGCTCCGCGCCGGTTATTTTTCAGGAATCAATTTTTCTCATCGAGGACTTCAAAATTGGCATACACGTCCTCGATAATCATTCGCACGTGCTTGATGAAAATGCCGCCGTTGACTTTGAACTGCATCCTCTTTAAAACCAGGCAGCGGTTGTCGAGGACTTCGAAGTCGATCTGCATCGCCAGCTCTTTGACCATCTTGGGAATCTGCGAGGGGCGAAGATCGAGGCTGATGAGGTCATAGGTCTCCGGATTAAAAGAAAACGTTCCCTCCCAGTTCCTCAGGCTTTTCACCTTGGCTCGCGCCTCGAGGACCGAAACGGTCAGCCCCTCTGAGATCGGACGCTCCCTCAGCCGGAATTCAAAATCTTTTCTTTTCTTTTCCGAGAAAGGGAGGAACTCGTCCAACGACATCGCCCCTCCGTCATGCTTATCGTCGGCCGACTCAGCTGTTTCCTCCTCCGCCCGCCGCTTCCCGGCTTTTTCCCTTTCCTTCCGCCTCTCTTCGGCGTATTTCTGCGTGATGTCTGTTGTCTTCCCCTTTTTCGTTTGCAGGGCCTTTTGGATTTCCTCCCGCGGCTCGCCCTCAGCGGACGATCCGACGGACTTGGTCACGACCGTCACTTCCTCGGGGGTCCAGTTCTTGTCCGTCTTGGTGATCGTGGAGACAATAGACGCCCGCCAGCTCTTATAATCCAACGAGGCCTTGATTTTCTGGGAGATCTTATCCAGCAAGCTTTCCATGTCCTGTTGCGGCGCCTGCCGGGACAAGAGCGGCATTGCCGCTGCCGCAGACCAGATCACAAGCGCTGCCCAGCGGCCCGTTTTTCCCATGGTTTGTCGAGACACTCTTGAACCTCTTTCCTAAGAAAGCCTTTCTATCCTACAGCAGGCTGGGTCTTTTGGCCATGGAAAACTCCTCGCCGCGTCACGTCATCGCCGTGGCCGGCTTTGGGTCAGTCCTGCGCCGCCTTATTTCCAGACGATGTCGCCCGTCTCTATGCGCCAGTCCGGGCCGAAAAACCCGGCGGCTTCGACACCGAACAGCCCGCTGGTCAGCCAGGCCGGCCTGGCGATCAACACATCGGGGAATCCGTAGCCGGGATAAAGATAAAGCAGGTTATTGGTCAGGCGCATTCCCGCGGTTCCGGTGCCGGCGACGACACCCACGCTGGCGATCTCGCTGTCGGGCCGGGGTTGGATGAACAGGCAGCCCAGGTCTTTGCCCTGCAGTGTCCGTCCTCCGGCCGTCAGCCGGCCCCGTTGGACCTGGACCGGGCTCTTGTCGAGAAGAGAACTCCAGGCGCTGTTCATCCCTGCATGCCCGTAGACGACGACGTTCCGGTCCGGAAAACCGGCCGGGGAGAAATCCGTGTCCGAAATGACTTCCAGAGAGCCATTTCCCTGGTACCAGAAGGTCTCGGCGTCGTAGCGGGCCTTGGCCAAAGCCCAGTCGTTTTCTTCGGCCGACCCGTGCGTTCCGTAAACAAGGACAACCCGGTTCTTGAAAGCGTCCTTGAAGAGCCCGGAGCGATGGGGGCCCTTGAGCCCCGCCGAAGGTCGTTGCGAGACCTCCCATTTTCCTTCGCGCCGCGCGAGCCAGAGCCTGGGCTCCGGCTTCGGCCACGGGATGTCCGTAATCTTCTGGCCGTCGAGCTCCACCCGGAGCGTCTCGCGCGGCTCCATTGAGGTCAAGTCGATCGCCAGGCGGGCGATGTTTTGCGTCGTCCCGGAAAAAAGCCCGTCCGCCGGGCTGGCGTGGAGCCGCGCCGAGCTCAGCTCGAGCGGCCGGACTTGGGCCTCGATCGTCAACCAGCCCGACGAGGCGCTGACGCCGGGGCAGGGGGTGGCGAACTCGACGTCGCGCACACGCTCCGCCTCCGGCCGGGCGTGCCTCGCGAAAAAGTCGAACATCGGCGGCCAGTCCACGCAGTCGACGCCCGCCTCGGGCGAAACGTCCCACCAATGTCCCGCGCCCGGCTGCTCGTGGTACACGAAGTCCTGGTGGACTTTCCCGAGCGCCGCGGCCATGTCGCGCGCCTCGGTGACGGGGACGTCGTCGTCCTTTTCGCCGTGGAGAATGTAAATGCCAACCTGGAGATAGTTGTGGATGAGGGCGTAGGGATCGCTCGGGAGCAACGCCCTCATGACCATCGCGCCCATGGGAGTGCCGGCGTCCGCCGGAGTCCTGACCTTGTAGGAGACGAAGCTGATCCAGCCGGCGCTCGGCCCGATGGCGGCAAAACGGTCGGGGTAGAGGCCGCCGAGCATCCAGGCGCCGTGCCCGCCCATGGAATGGCCGGTCAGGTAGACCCGGCCGGGGTCGGTCGCGTAGAGCTTCTGCGCCTCCCCAAGAACCGCCAGGGCGTCCAACCGTCCCCAGTCTTCCCAATTGAATCCGTAAGGACGCCGGTTTGTCGGCGCCACGATATGAGCCCAGGTTTTGGGGGGATACGAGCGGACCTGGTTCAGGGCTTCGACATTGGCGCCATGGAGGGAAAGGACAAGGGCGGCCGGGCGGTCCACGCGCTGGGCGGGAAGGACGGCGTAGTGCTGGACGCTCCCGTCGACGTCGCTGACATAAGTCCTGCGGTGAGGTTCCCGGAGGTTGACGGCGCGAAGCTCGACCGTCGCCTTATCAAGCACCGTTCGCTGGCCCCTGTCGTTCCTGGTTAGAGTGAGCTCGAGCATAACTTCGCCCGGAGCCGCCGGCGCCGGACCCGCAAGCGGAAAAGCGATCTTCCGAACGGAGAGCGGCAGGATATCGGGGACCGGAAGCTCCTCGGCGCTGAGGCCGGCGCCGGAAACGGAAATCTTCGCGTTCCTCAGGGCCTTACCCGAGGCGTTGACCACGACGACGGCGCCCCGGGTGTTCGTTTCCTCGCCGACGATAAGGTCCGGAACGGTCAAGTCCTTGACGTTTAAAAACACCTCGGCGGACGGTTGTCGGAGGCGGACCTTGAGACGTCCGCGGACGCACTTGAACAGGAAGTCGTTGCGCCCCGCCTTGAGGCGCACCGGGATCGAGGAAAAATCGAACCGCGGCTGCCAGGATTCGTAGGTGTCCGATTGGCCGTAGCGGTTGCCGATCCGCGGTTCCCCGTTGACATAAACGAAATCGTGCGCGAACCCCTCGAGGAGCAGAACCTGGTCGCGGTGGGATTCGTACGCGATATAAGCGTAGCCGCAGCCCAGAGCCCTGTGTTCGATCCAGCCCTTATCGTTGGCCGTGATCGCTTCCCAAGGCGAGGTCCGGAATTCGGCAGAGGGCGCCACCGGGGATGTCGGCAGCCGCTGCGGTGATGCTGCTGATGGCGAGAGTGCCGGCGCGGCCATCTTTGTCACCCCGGGAAACCCGCCGAAGGCGTCACCGGGCCGGGCCGCCGGGATGGCCTCGCCGCGGAAGGCCGAGGCCAGGGGAACTCCGCCTCCGGCGCGCGGCGTCGTCCAGCGCCCTGTGACGAGCATGTACTCGACGGGATCGTAGGGAATCACCAGGCGGCAGCTGCCTTCAGGGAGCGCGACAACCAGGGCTTTGGTGAGGACGAGACTATCGGTTTCGGGCGGCGTCGACCCGGCCGTATCCAGGAGGATCGCCAGAGCGCCGAGGATGAGCGCCGGGAAAACTCCCTTCTTGATGAACGTTCTCATGAGGCGGCCTCTTTGCGTCACAGAGTTGCCTGGGCGTCCACGCCGGGCGATTTTCCCGCGTGAGTATATCACTTTGCTCCGACTATTTCCGGCCGATAAGCTTCGGCGCGTGAAATCGGGATCCAGGGGCCGTTTGATTTCAGTCCGCCGTTTTATCTAATATGGCAGGGATGAAAAGAGAGAATGCTCGAAGTCTTCCCATGAAACGCATCCTGCTTATCCTCCTCTTCGCGTTGGCGTCCGGGGCCCGCGTGCCTTCCGGCCGCGCCGCGCAGGCCGGAACCGCCTCTAGTCCGCCGCCTTATCCACTTGAACAGAAAATCGCTTTCCTTCTGAGGCAAAACTCACGGATCGCAGATTGGCGCCCCACGGGCATCACGGAAGACTCTTACACCGCCCTGAGCGAGCCGATCGTGCGCCAGGCCGTCGCCTGGCAGGAGCCCGGCGGCCGGATCATCGACCCCTTCGTCGGGAGCGAGACGCCCACCGCGACGGCACGCTTCGTCGGCGCCCTGGGCGGGCTCATGCTCCAGGGAAGATGTCTTGACCTGGTCGATAACGGCATCCGCGCGCTGACGGTGGCCGCACGCGACCTCTATGCCTCGGCCGAGAAGCCGGTCAAGGGGTCGGAGTTCTACGGCAAGGAGCTGATGCTCGGGTACCTTGCGCTCAGGGACCATGTGGACAAGGGCACGCTCGAGCTCTGGGAAAAATACCTCGGCGGCTTCGATCCCGAGGCCAACTACGACATCGTTCTTTCCAAGCTGCCGGCCGCCGAGCTCCATAATTACACCACGTTTGCGTTGGCCGGCGAGCAATTCAAGAAGCGTCATGGCCTGGCCGACCACACGGATTTCATCGAGCGCCATCTGGCCACCCAGCTTCTCCGTTTCAACCGGTTCGGTATGTACCACGACCCGGCGAACCCGATGACCTATGACGCTGTTCCCCGGATGAACCTCAGTCTCTTTCTGTTCGCCGGCTACGACGGGCCGCAGCGCGCCGCCCTGGAGGAGACGCTCCGCCGGGGCGCCCTGACCATGCTCCTCACCATGTCCACGACCGGCGAGTGCCCCTACGGCGGCCGCTCCAACCAGCAGAATTTCAACGAGGCGACGGCGGCGCTTCTCTTCGAATATGAAGCCGCCCGGCTCGCGAAAGCCGGCCGTCCGGAGCTGGCGGGCGTCTTCAAGCGGGCCGCCCGACTGGCCATCCTCTCGGTCGAGCGTTGGCTCAACCTGCGCCCGGTGGGCTTCGTTAAGAACGAGTTTCCGCCGTCGAGCCAGCACGGCCGGCAGAAAGGCTACGGGTTTTATGGCGTCTATTCGCTCCTCATCGCCAGCCAGCTCGGCTTGGCCCGTCTCGTCGCCGACCCCCGGATCGAGGAGCGGCCTGTTCCATGGGAGCGGGGCGCCTTCGTTATCCAACTGGATGACGATTTCCATAAGGTCTTCGCCTCGGGAGGGGGTTATCATCTGGAGATCGACACCCGGGCGGACCATCACTATGACGCCACCGGGCTGGGCCGGCTGCACCGGGCCGGCGTCCCGACGGAGACGGCGCTCTCGACACCCTTCGTCCCGAAGCCGGAGTACCTGGTCTCGACGCCGGACGCGCCGCGCGCCGTGGCCATCGGCCCGGGCTGGGAAAGCGGCGGCCGCGCCCAATGGCTGTCGGACCTTTCCGCTGAAATCGACAAGGTCGAGTTTGAAGTCCTCAGCGAAAAACCCGACAAAGTGAAGTTCAGAATTATTTATATCATCGGCAAGGCCGGCCGCGGTGTCGTGGAAACCTACGAGCTCGATGGACGAGGTTTGACTGTGGGCTGGGAGATCCGGCCGGGGGCTGATGATCCGACGGACGGGATCCGCGTCCAAGTGCCGCTCCTCCTGACCGACGGCCGCCATGAGTCGAAGGTGACGTCCGGCAAAGGGTTCTTCGAGGTCGATTACCAGGGGCACATCTATAAGGTGGCCTGCCGGGCCCCGCACAACGTTGACGGCTCTTTCGAGGACTTCAAGGCGCCCAACCGGAACGGCGTCTATCGCGTCGGTGTCTTCAGGACGGCCGGCCGCTCCCTGAGCTGTCGGTTTTCATTCGACTGAAAGGAGTGCCGCATGGAATTCTTTGATCTTATAGGCAAACGATACAGTGTGAGGGCGTATCAATCGACGCCCGTCGAAAAGGAGAAGCTCGTCAGGATCCTGGAGGCGGCGGTCATCGCTCCCACGGCTGCCAACCGGCAGCCTTTCCGGATGATCGCTGTTCCGACGCGCGGCCGGGAAGCCGATCTCAAGCGCATTTATGCGCGCGACTGGTTCAGCCAGGCGCCGCTCGTGATCTGCGCCTGCGCGGTGGAGGCGGAGGCCTGGAAGAGGCGGGACGGCAAGAGCTATGTCGATGTCGATGTGACGATCGCCATGGACCACCTGATTCTCGCCGCCCACGACCTGGGGCTGGGAACGTGCTGGATCGGCGCCTTCGACCCCGAGGCCGCCCGGGAAGTCCTCGGCCTCGAACCGGGCCTCGAGCCGCTGGCTTTCACGCCACTCGGCTATCCGGCGGACCAGGCCAGGCCGAAAAAGCGCCGGCCGTTCTCCGATCTCGTCCGCTTCCTAGATTAAACCCGGCTCCCCAACGGCCCCCTTCCAGGGCGGCATCCCTCTCCGCCCTTCGAGAGGGCGATAGAAATACTGGCGCTTTTTCTATGAAATTGGAGTAAGATACGTTCTCCGGCCGTGAAAGCGGAAGGTCGCGAGGCAATGATCGATCATGACGGAATGAAGGGGACAACATGGACGAATCCGTAAGAAGCTCTCTTCTGGGTCTGAAGTTGGCGTCGCCGCAGGAATTCAAGAACATGGCGGTTTTCCCCCTGCTTTCGACCGTCGACGGCGGCCCGGACTATCTGACGCTGAAGGAAGCATTGGAGAAGGCGCTCCTGACCGTCACCGAGGTGAGCGCGGGCGGCTCCGTGCCCGAGCTCAAGGTCGCCAATGCGGCGGACCTGGCTGTCCTCCTCCTTGACGGCGAGGAGCTGGCGGGCGCCAAACAGAACCGCGTCCTGAACACGTCCATCCTGCTCAAGGAGAAATCCGAGCTGGTCATACCCGTGAGCTGCACCGAGCGGGGCCGCTGGTCCTATGTCTCGAACGCCTTCCACGATTCCGATACCGTGATGTCCCCCAAGCTGCGCGGGGAGAAGGCTAAAACCGTGGCCGTCTCGCTCAGCGCCACCGGCGAATTCCGAGCCGACCAGGGCAAGGTCTGGGATGGGATCAAAGAGATGGAGCACAAGACGCAGGTGATCTCGCGGACCGGGGCGATGAAGGCGGTCTACGAGGCGAAGACCCAGGACCTCAACGAGTATCTCAAGGCCTTCAGCCGCGTTCCCGAGCAGAAGGGCGTGCTCGTATATCTCAACGGCCAGCCGGTCGGGTTCGATTTCCTGTCCAGAGAAAGGGCCTTCGAAATCCTGTTTCCGAAGCTCGTCAAGAGCTACGCCATGGAGGCGATCCTGGACCAGAAACAGGCCGCCGAGCAGCCGGGACAGCAGAACCCTCAGGATTTCCTGAACGAAGCGGCCGCCTGCGGGGAGAAAAAATACCCCTCTGTCGGCCAAGGGTCCGACTATCGCTATGAAGGGACATCGATCGTCGGGTCGGCGCTCACCGTGGACGGCCATGTGATTCACATGGCGTTTTTCCGGGTGACCGAGAGCGACCTGGCCGGCGATATGGCCGCCACGCGGCAGCGCCGGCGCTTCCGCGTCTAGCCCAATTGGCACCTGGATATCATGTCCCTGTGCCTGCGTCACTTTCCTAGACTCTAATCTTAGATAGTACCCGCCCTTTCCCCTCCATGTACAGGGAGGAGAAAATGTCAGTATCTCAGGAAAGGCCGGAGGGGGTGCCGCCCCTCTCCCCCCGGTCCCCGGGAACCAGTCCCGTCGGTTCCCCCGTCGTCAGGGACGACGGGTCGCCTTCCGCTACGGGGGTCTTCAGGGCGGCATCCCCCTCCGACCTTAAGACTCGGGGAATTGATATCCAGGTGCCAATTGGGCTAGAATCCGGGGACACGGCGTAATGTCACCGGAATGAACATATCCAGGATCTGTCTCGGCTCGGCCCAACTGGGCATGGACTACGGCATCAACAACCTCACCGGGAAGCCGGGCCCGGAGGAAAGCCGGTCGATCGTCCGCACCGCCGTCGAGAAGGGCATCACCACCTTCGACACCGCGCCGGCCTACGGCGACAGCGAACTGGTCCTGGGCCGGTGCCTCGGGGAATTGCCCGGCGAATACGTCGTCGTCTCCAAGGTTCCCGCACTCGATTGGCGGTCCGGCCCGGCGGCTGTCGCCGTCGAGCTCCGGCAGGGGATCCAGACCACTCTCCACAACCTGAATACGCCCAGGCTCAGCATTTGCCTTTTCCACCGGTTCGAGGACATGTACATGCGGGGCCGGGCCGCGTTCAACGCGTTGCGCTCGCTCAAGGACCAGGGCCTGGTCGAAAAAATCGGTTGCTCGGTCTACACGCCCGACGAGGCCGAGTCCTGCCTCCGCCTGCCGGCCTGCGAGGTCATCCAGGTCCCGTTCAACCTGGCCGACAAACGGCTTCTCAGCATCGATTTTTTCAGGAAGGCGAAAGCCGGGGGCAAGCTCGTCTTCGTCCGGAGCGTCTATCTTCAGGGCCTGTTTTTCAAGCGCGAGCTGCCGGCCGGGCTGGGTGATTTTGAGCCGTTCCGCGCGAATCTCGAAAGTCTGGCCGCCGCCCATGGCCTGAGCCTGGCGGAGATCGCCCTGCGATATGCCCTGAGTGTTGACGGGATCGACTCCGTGATTGTCGGCGTGGAGACGGCGGCCCAGCTCGAGAAAAACCTGGACCTGGCCGGACGGGGGAATCTCCCCGAACGCCTGGTCTCGGAGATCAACGGCCTCGGCACGGCGGACGGGCACACCATCGACCCCCGGCAATGGCCGCGCTGAAGGAAGGTCCCATGGAAACAAGCGCCGCACTTCCGATCACCAAGGCGGACATCCGCCTGGCCATGCTGGGCATGGTGGAGGGGAACGGCCATCCCTATTCCTGGAGCGCGATCCTCAACGGCTACGACCCGGCCGAGATGGCCAAGTGCCCTTACCCTGTCATCCCGGCCTATCTGTCCAAGCAGCCGCCTGGGGCCTTCGGGATCGGCGGGGCCCGGGTTACGCACATCTGGACCGACAATCCCGAGGAGGCCGGGCGCGTCGCCAGGGCTTCGCTCATCCCGGAAATCCTGGCGCGTCCGGAAGACGCGATCGGCCGGGTGGACGCCGTTGTCATTCCCACAGACAAAGGTCACGAGCACGTCACCCGGGCCCGGCCGTTCATCGAGGCGGGACTCCCGGTGTTCATCGACAAGCCCCTCGCCGACAACTCCGAAGACCTGAAAGCCTTCATGGTCTGGCAGGCGGAGGGGAGAGCCATCCTGTCTGGAAGCTGCCTGCGGTACGCGCGGGAATTCGAGCCCTACCACGCTTCGGCCCAGGGGCTCGGGCAGCTCCGGCTGGTGACGATCACGACACCCAAATCGTGGGAGCGATACGGCATTCACGCCCTCGAGGGCATCTACCCGGTCCTCGGCCCCGGATTTCTGACGGCCCGGAATTCCGGCACGGTCGAGCGCAACATCGTTCACTTCAAGCACGTCGGCGGCGCCGACGCCGTCGCGGCGGCGATCGCGGACCTGACGGGCGCCTTCGGCGTCCTCGGACTCTACGGCACGGCCGGGCACGCCCGGGCGGCGTTTACGGATACCTTTTATGCCTTCAAGAAGCAGCTCGAGGGGTTCATCCGGTACCTGCGGACCGGCGTTCCGCCCTTTCCGTTCACGGAAACCGTCGAGCTCGCGAAAATGGTCATCGCCGGGATCCGGAGCCGTGACGAGGGCGGGCGGGAAGTGCCGCTCGCGGAAATCTGAATCTCCCAGGACGATAAGGAAAGCGCATGAGAAGAAGCCGGGTGCTGGAAAAACTGAGGCGGGGCCTGCCGGTGAGCTCGGTCAAGCTCAACCTGGACAATGCCCGGGTCGCGGAGCTCGCCGCGATTGCCGGCGTCGACTGCCTGTGGCTGGACATGGAGCATGTCGCGTCCGACTGGTCGGTGCTCGAGGCCCAGATTTACGCCGCCAAGATTTATGATGTGGACGTCATGGTCCGGGTGGCCCGGGGCAGCTACTCCGATTATATCCGGCCGCTCGAGCTCGACGCCGCCGGCATCATGGTGCCCCATGTCATGGGTTTGGAGGACGCCCGGGCGATCGTCCGGCAGACGCGCTTCCACCCGCTCGGCCGCCGGCCCCTGGACGGGGGAAATGCCGACGGCGCTTATGCCCAGGTGGGGGCGAAAGAATACACGGCCCAGGCCAACGCCAACCGGTTCCTGATGATCCAGATCGAGGACCCCGAGCCCGTCGCCGAGCTCGATGCGATCGCGGCGGTGCCGGGCGTGGACATTCTTTTCTTCGGGCCCGGGGATTTTTCCCACGCTCTTGGCGTCCCGGGCGATTTCACCCATCCCGAGCTTGTCGAGGCCAGGAAGAAAGTGGCCGCGGCGGCGCGGGCCCAGGGCAAATTTGCGGGGACGGTCGCTCTCGGAAGCACGGCAGAGCTCCTGGCCATGGGCTACCAGTTTCTCGGCATCGGCGCCGATGTGCTCGGCCTGGGCGGCTATTTCGGGAAGGTGGCGGCCGACTTCGCGGCGGCGGTCACCGCGAGAAGGTAAGACGATGAGCGTCCTTGGCTCCTTCTCGCTCAAGGGAAAGATGGCCTTGGTCACGGGCGGGGCCGGGCTCTACGGACGCCAGATCGTCCGGGCGCTGGCCGAAGCCGGGGCGAAGACTTTCGCCGCCTCGCGAGGCCTGGAAGCCCTGCGCGCCTTCACGGCGCACCTCGCCGCCGACGGCCTGGATGTCACAGCGCTCCGAGTCGACCAGGGCGACGAGAGATCGGTCCTCGACCTCCGGGACGAGATCATGAAGCGGGCCGGCGGCCTGGATGTGCTCGTTAATAACGCGGTGCTCAGGCCTATGAAGAAGGGCTTCAGTGACGAGGCGGCCGCCTTCGCCGAGAGCATGAAGGTCAACGCGACGGGCCTGTTTGTCATCACCCGGGCGATGGGCGATGTCATGGCCGCCCGGGGCGGCGGGTCGATCATCAACATCGGCTCGATCCACGGGATGATCGGGCCGGACCCGCCGATCTACGAAGGCACCGAAATGCACGGCTTTTATCCCGACTACTTCTTTCACAAGGGCGGGATGATCAACTTCACCCGGTTCATGGCGAGCTACTACGGCGCCCGGGGCGTGCGCTGCAACTGCGTGAGCCCGGGGGGATTCCGGACGGACAAGATGCCCGAGGCGTTCGTCAGGAACTACAGCCGCCGGACGTTTCTCGGGCGCCTGGCCGGCGACACCGACCTTATGGGCGTCGTCGTCTTCCTCGCTTCCGACGCGTCCTCGTACATCACCGGCGCGAACATCGCCGTCGACGGCGGCTACACCGCGAAGTAGAATGATGGAAAGGATTCTGGATGGGTTAAACCGCGCCCAGCGGTTGCGAGTGAAATAGATGGACCTCGAGCGCGGCGTCGGAATCTTGGACTGGGCCGTGGTCGGCCTCTATTTTGCGGCTGTCCTGGGGATCGGCTGGTACTGGTCCAGGCGCCAGAGGAGCCGCGAGGACTTCCTTCTGGGCGGCCGGCGGATGAACCCGATCGCCTCCGGCATCTCGATCATCGTCACGCTGGTCAGCCTGATCTCCTACCTCGCCGTGGTAGGGGAGACGGTCAAGTTCGGCCCGATGTACGTGATCGCCACGCTCCTGAGCCTCCCGATCGTTTATCTCGCCGTCGCCTATCTTCTCATCCCGATCTTCATGAAGCTTCCGATAACGAGCGCCTACGAGATCCTGGAGAAGCCGCTCGGCCGGGGCGTCCGGCTGACCGGGTCGGTCCTGTTCATCCTAATCCGGGTGGTCTGGATGGCCCTCATCGTCTTCCTTTCGGCCAAGACCTTCGCGGTCATGATGAACTGGGGCGAAGGGGCCATCCTGCCGATCGTCCTGGCGCTCGGCGCGGCGACGCTCGTCTACACGGCGCTCGGCGGGTTCCGGGCGGCGGTGGCCGCCGGCGTGGTCAAGTTCTTCCTGCTCGTGTCCGGCGCGGTCCTGACCTTGGCCTTTATCAGCGTCCGGATGGGAGGGGTGGAGGCCTGGCGGCCTGACCGGTGGGCCGGTCATTGGCCGGCCTTCCGGGTCTTCAGCTTCGACCCCGGCGTCCGGATCACGCTCATCGGCATAATGATCATGACGATCGTCTGGTGGGTCTGCACGGCGGGGTCGGACCAGATCGCCATCCAGCGGTATGCTTCGACCCGCGACCTCCGTTCCGCCCGTAAAGCATTTCTTTCCAACAATATCGCCGATGCCATTCTGACGACCTTCCTGGGCGCCGTCGGTCTTGCCGTGATGGCCTTTTTCCAGAAGTTCCCGGAGCTGGCCTCGGCCGGACAGAGCGTCACCGGGGATGCCGATTTCCTTTTCCCACACCTCATCGCCAACATCTTGCCCAACGGCGCGGCCGGGTTCCTGATGGCCGGAGTTATCTCCACGGTCCTCGTGAGCTTCGGGTCGGGCGTCAATTCGACGGCGGCGGTCATCGTGACCGATTTCGCCGGGCGCACGCCAGGCGTCCGGGGGCGGGAAACCTCTCCGGCGGGCGGAGACGACCGGCGGGGACTCGCGGCTTCGCGCGTCGCCACGGTCGCGGTGGGCGTGGCCGTTCTGGCGCTGAGCATGCTGATGGACCGCGTGCCGGGGAACATCATCGAGATGACCAACCGCTCCAACGGGCTGTTCGTGGCGCCGCTGTTCAACCTCTTCTTCATGGCCATTTTCATCCGGGGCGCGAGTCCGCTGGGCACCGTCCTGGGGTCCGTTTACGGATTCGCCGCCGCTTTCCTCATCGCCTTTTGGCAGATGCTTACGGGGGAGCCGAGCCCGGGCTTCCAGTGGATCCTCCCGGCCTCGCTGGCCGTCTCGATCTTGAGTTCCATCGTGTTCAGCCGCCTGGTGGGAGGGCCGAAGTCCCGCGGGGCGGGAGTGGTGTGGGCGGC
>Ga0315275_10000522_pt1 | contig 31867 bp, 35 predicted proteins | sample YL17G03_0_MG_FD_205557 | JGI IMG/M metagenome (GOLD analysis project Ga0315275, IMG submission 205557) | Sediment microbial communities from Yellowstone Lake, YNP, Wyoming, USA - YL17G03_0 | ecosystem: Environmental > Aquatic > Freshwater > Lake > Sediment | place: USA: Wyoming | collected...
CGCTGCACATCGCCCGCGGCTTCGCGTTGGTCGGCAACGATCTGTACATCGCCAACGCCTGGCGCAAGGACAGCCACATCGCGCGCTACCGCCGCCGCGGCGACACCTTCCACTTCGCCGGCTTGTGGGTCACCACCAAGCAGGTCGCGGCGATGGTGCACCCGTTCGACGTCGAGCTCGGCGATGATGGCCGCCTGTACGTTTCCTGCCAGGACACCAACACGGTCCTCGCGATTCTGCCCAAGGGGCGCAAGCCGGCGCCGGTGGCGGCACACCTGCTCAAGACCTATCCCGACGGGAATTTCCTTCCTGGTACGCTGGTAGCCTCGAGCCAGGGCCGGCTGCCCGAAGTGGGTGAGCGCGCGCCGCCGGACGTGCCCGCGCCGCAGGGCCTCGAGGTGGTGCTCGACGTGCACGGCAAACCGCGCCATTCGGTGCGCGGGATCGTCGAGCATCGCGGGTATCTGTACGTGGCCGACGAGGCGGGCGATGTCGTCAAGATTTTCGCGCTGAAGTCGGGACGACTGGCGGCTTGGATCAAAGGGAAAAAGCTCGCGAAGCCCGTGCACCTGATCCTGCACGGCAACACACTCTACATCGGCTCCGCCGGGACCGGCAGCATTCTCGCCTACGACATTCCCAAAGCGGCGCCGCGCGGCAAGCTGAAGGCGCGCACGGTGATCGACAGCAGGCTCAAGGCCCCGTCCGGCTTTGCGATCGGCCCCGACGGTGATCTTTACGTGGCCGAACGATTCGACCAGCGTGTCCGGCGCTTCTCCATCGAGGGCAAGAAGAAGGGGACGTTCATCGACGGGCTGCCGGACATGCCGGAATTTCTGGTGCACATTCCGGATACCGTGTAAGAGCGCGGGAGCAAGATGAGGGTCAGGAGCAAGATGAGGGTCAGCGCTTTACTTTATAGTGACAGAAGTGTAGGGATCGACGTTTTACGTTTTATAGTGTGGGCATATTGCCAAGGGCCGATGCGGATGCTGTTGGATGGCTATAATATAAAGCGTTGACCCCTGTTGCGTTGTGTTGACCCCTGTTGCGTTGTGCACGGCCACCGGCAAACTGCTCAAGACCAAACTGCGCGAAGACTTCAAGGACTACAAGCTGCCGACGTAAAGGCCGTGACGCGCAGGCGTACCGGCTAAATGGGTACTCCTAGCTTCGCACGGGTATTCGCCATAATAGTGACGGCGTGACCGCGTGACGAACAAGACGGCTAATAACCCTTCGCTCTGTCGACGATGCCCGGAGGCGGCTCGCCGCGTTCCAGCCTCCTGATGTTGTCGACGACCTGCGCCGCGGCTTCGGAGACGATCGTCGGCGCCGCGACGTGCGGCGTAACAATGACTTTGGGATGCCGCCAGAACGGGTGCGTAGCCGGCAGAGGTTCCTCGTCGAACACATCCAGCATCGCGCCGGCGACTTGGCCCGAATCGAGCGCCGCAATCAAGTCGGCATCGATTACATGCCCGCCCCGGCCAATGTTCACAACGTAGCTGCCGCGGGGCATTGCAGCGAAGGTGCGGGTGTTGAGAATCGCGCGTGTCTGCGCCGTCAGCGGCAGCACGTTCACCAGCACCCGCGTGCGCGCAAGGAAGGGATCCAGGCCGGCCGCGCCGGCGAACACCTCGACGTCCTCGGCGGGCTTTGCGCTGCGGGTCCAGCCGGCGACGGGATAGCCCTGCGCGGCGATTCGTTGCGCTACGGCGGCGCCGATCACGCCGAGGCCCATCACGCCTACTGGCCATTGCCTGGCCAGCAATTCGTCACGGGGCCGCCAGGTCGCCTCACGCTGCTGCTCGAAATAGTCCGCCATGCGCCGCTGGAAATGCAGCACCGCATAGAGAGCGTATTGCGCCATCGGCCCCGACATTCCAGCGTCCACCAGCCGCACCACCGGTACGCCGGCCACCAACGCGGGATCGTTCAACACCGAATCGACACCGGCGCCGAGCACCAGGATCGCCTTCAGATGCGCCAGGTGCGCAAGCGACCCCGGTGGTTGCCTCCACACCAGGGCATAGCGGATTGCGTCGGTCGGTCCGGTATCCGGCCACACGCGAAACGCCATCTTCGGAAACGCACACGCGCAGGCCAGGCGCCAGGGCTCGGGTGCTTCGGACTGACTGCAGAAAAGAATCGTCACAAAGGAAATTTTTTAAAGTCAGGCCAACCACTTTTTCTGGTCTATCCGGTCTTTCTGCGGATCGAAAGAGGGATAGAAGCAAATTCCCGGTCCGCGTCGCTAGAGTACGCCGACAAAGAAAAACATTTACCGCAAAGGACGCCAAGGACGCGAGGGAATACCGGGGAAATATAGACCACCACGAAGAGCATACTGCCTGCCGGCTCGGGCTCATGGGAGCTGTCATTTGTACCCATCCCTACTTTTGACCCGGACCTTCCTTTGCGTCCTTGGCGTCCTTTGCGGTGAATAATTATGAGTCTTAAGCCGCAGATGCCTGCCCCTGTCCACAGGAATATCGGATGTACCGTCTTTCTTTGCGCCCTCTCTTTTTCCCTCCGCGCCCTCTGCGTCAACGCTTTTACGGCGCCTGCACTTCGATATTGTCGATCAGCCGCGTCTGCCCGAGCTTGGCGGCGCCGAGCACGACCAGCGCCTTGTCATGCGGTTCGGGACGCAATACGGCGCGCTGGTTGCGCACCACCACGTAGTCCACGTTCCAGCCATGCCGCGCGAGCAGCGCACCGGCCGCGTATTCCATCGCAATGAAATTGCGGTCGCCGCTGAGCACCGCGTCGCGCACGCCGAGGATGGCTTCGCGCAGGCGGGTTGCTTCTTTTCTTTCTGCGGCGGACAGAAAACGATTGCGCGATGACAGTGCCACGCCGTCGTCGGCCCGCACCGTTTCCGCTGGAACGATCTTGATCGGCAGCGCGAACTGGTCGACCATCTGGCGCACAATCGCCAGTTGCTGGTAGTCCTTCTTGCCGAACACGGCGAACTGCGGCTGCGCGCAGTTGAACAGTTTTAGCACCACCGTGGCCATGCCGCGAAAATGCCCGGGACGGAAACGGCCTTCGAGTTTGTTGGCGACCTTGGGCAGATCGACATAAAAGGTCTGCGCCTCCGGATACATCTGCTTCTCATCCGGCGCCCACACGATGGTGTTGCCCTCGGCTTCGAGCTTCGCGCAATCGTCTTCGAAAGTACGCGGGTATTTTTCGAAGTCCTCGCCTTGTCCGAATTGCAGCCGATTGACGAAGATCGTGGTAATCGTCACGGGAGCGAGGTTACGCGCGATGCGCACGAGGCTCAGGTGCCCGTCATGGATATTGCCCATGGTCGGCACACACGCGACCTGCGGTTCACGCTCGAGCCGCTCGCGCAGCTCCTTGACTGTCGTTATCACTTCCATTTTTTGAGGGACGAGGGGCGAGGGGCGAGGGGCGAGGGATTAATTCGGCCAGACCGCAGCTTTCCCTCACCCCTCTTCCCTCGCCCCTCGCCCCTGCCTCCTCTATTCTCATTCGCCACGGCTGAAGAATTCGCGCGGACCCCGCATCTCGGCAATGCGGCGCAACAATAAATCAAAATCACCGGCATCATCAACAAAATTCAGGCGGTCGCTGTTGACGATCAGCAGCGGCGCGCCGGAAAACTGGTAGAAGAACCGGCTGTAGGCTTCCGCGAGCCGCACCAGATAGTGCTCGGAGATGTTGCGTTCGTAGGTCACGCCGCGCTGGTGAACACGTTCGACGAGCTTTTCCGGCGAAGCTTGCAGGTAAATCACCAGGTCAGGCGTCGGCGCCCGCGGCGTCAGATGTGCGTATATCTGCCGATACAGGCGCAATTCATCATCGGACAACGTCAGCTTGGCGAAGAGCGGATCCTTGTCGAGGATGAAGTCGGCGACAGTGCCGCCCCCGAACAGGTCGCTCTGCTTGAGTCCACTGACCTGTTGCGCGCGCTGGAACAGAAAAAACAACTGCGTTGCCAGCGCATGGCGGCGCGGGTCTTCGTAGAAACGCGCAAGAAAGGGATTGGCGTCCGGATCTTCCAGCAGCAACGCCTTGCCCAGATGCGCCGACAACCGGCGCGCCAGGCTGGTCTTGCCCGCGCCGATCGGGCCTTCGACGACGATGTAGCGATACTTTTCAGGCGCCATCGAGTTTCTCGACGCCGCTGCGATCGACTTGCGCCAGCAGTTGCGAAACCGATCCGTGTCCCGGCAAGGGCGCGTGCGGCGCAATCTCGGCGAGCGGCAGCAGCACGAAGGCGCGTTCATGCATGCGTGGATGCGGCAACGTGAGCCCGTCCTCGTGCACGATGAGCGTGCCGTACAAGAGCAGATCGAGATCCAAAGTGCGCGGTGCATTGCGTACCGAACGCCTGCGGCCGTGCCGTTTCTCGATGATATGCAGCGCGTCGAGCAATTCGCGAGGCGCTAACCGGGTCTGCAACTTCGCCACCGCATTGACGAAATCCGGCTGCGCGGCATAGCCGACCGGAGCACTGCGGTACAGCGACGAAGCGGCCAGTACGCGGGTGTGCTCGATGGCATCGAGTTCGCGGATGGCCTGCCGGACCTGCTGCATGGGATTTTCCAGATTGGCGCCGAGACCGACAAAGACCTCGGCCGCCGCCGGGCGCGCCGTCATTCGGATGCGGTGGGCGCCGCTCCCGGCCCGGCATTTGCGCCGGCCGGCTTGCGCCGCCGCCGGCGCTTGCGCGGCCCGCGATCCGGAAGCAGCATCTGCTGGCGGGTTTCGTCGTCTGCTTTCTGGAAATTCCCCCACCATTCCGCAATCTCGGCATCGACTTCGCCGCTGTCACAGCGCAGCACCAGGAAATCGTAGGCGGCGCGAAAGCGCGGATGCGCAAGCACGCTGTAAGGCCGGCGTCCCGAGCGTCCGAGCAAGCGCGGCTGCAGGGCCCAGATGTCCTTCATGTCCGCACCGAAACGCCGCGGGATGGACAGTTTCTCGGCCTGCACATGAATCACGTGATCCATCGCCTTGAACAACGCCGGCAGCGAATTGAGGCCCTCTTCCTGCGCCAGTTTCCAGGCCGCCAGCACTTCGTGCCAGAGCAGCGCCGCAAACAGGAAGCCCGGTGAGATCGACTTGTCCGCGCGCACGCGCTCGTCCGTGCTCTTCAATGCCATCATCACGAAGCGTTCTCCCATCGGCTGCTCGAGAATCACATCGAGCATCGGCAGCAGGCCGTGGTGCAGTCCTTCCTGGCGCAATTGCAGCAGACAGGCGGTGGCGTGCCCGGAAAACAGCAACTTCATCATTTCTTCGAACAGCCGCGACGATGGAACATTGGCGAGCAACTCGGCGAGGTTCTTGATCGGCGCGCGGGTGTCGGCCTCGATCTTGAGGCCGAGTTTGGCGGCAAGACGCACGGCGCGCAGCATGCGCACCGGATCTTCGCGATAACGCTGATCGGCGTCCCCGATCATGCGCAGCCGGCGCGCCTTCAGATCGTCGAGGCCGTCGCAGAAATCCAGAATCTGTTCGGTCGTCGGATCATAGAACAATGCGTTGATGGTGAAATCGCGCCGGGTGGCATCCTCTTCCTGGGTGCCGAACACGTTGTCGCGCACGATGCGGCCGTGCTCGTCGGCGCGCTGATCTTCCTGTTCGCCGCCCTGGCGCGCGCGAAACGTGGATACTTCCACGGTGTCCGCGCCAAACATGACGTGAACCAGGCGAAAACGCCGCCCGATGATGCGCGAACGCCGAAATACGCTGCGCACCTGTTCCGGCGTCGCGTCGGTCGCGATATCGAAGTCTTTTGGTTCCAGTCCGAGCAGCAGGTCGCGTACCGCGCCGCCAACCACGTAGGCGGCGAAACCCTTCTCCTGCAACCCGGTGGTGACACGCCGCGCGCTCGAACTGATCTTGTCCCTGGAAAGACCGTGCTTGCCGCGAGGGACGACCTGTGGCTGGGCAGACGGTGATGACCGGCCGGAAAATACCCGGCGAAGAAGTTTCCGAATCATCAAATAGCGCAGAAGTCCATGGAGGAGGCTGCCGTGGCGGCGTGAAAGCGGGGATTATACATGCGACATGCCGCCTGACTGCCTAGGAGCCTGTCGGACTTAGGATGATTCGGCTGCAACGGCGGCAGAGCGGTCCATATTTCGCCGCTTTCTCCTTGCATATTCCCGATATGCGCGTCGAAATCGTCAAAATCTGTCCTCGCTCTGCCACCGTTTCGCTATCGAACACCTAAGTCCGACAGGCTCCTAGCGGGCAGGAACAGGCGCTCGCCGCCGGCGTCGACGAGCGCCAGGGGAAATCCGTACAGTTCGCCGAGGTGCTCCGCGGTCAACGCTGCGTCCGCCGGACCGACGCTGAAGCGTGCGTCTGCGAACAGCAACAGGAAACGGTTGCAGTAGCGCGCCGCAAACAGAAGATCATGCAACACCATGACGACGATCGCGCCGCCGTTGCGTGCTTCGATCGAGAGGCGCTCCAGCAGCGCCACCTGATGAGCGAGATCGAGATGCTGCAGAGGTTCGTCGAGCAGATAGACAGCGGGCCGTTGCGCGAATAGCGCCGCCACCCGCGCACGCTGGCGCTCGCCGCCGGAGAGCGATGCAAAAGACCGCTTGCGCAGCGCGTCCAGGCGCCATGCCATGATCTCGTCTTCGGCGATGCGTTCGTCCTCCGCGCTCCATCCGAACAACCTGCGCGCATGCGGATAGCGTCCGAGCAGGACGTAGTCGCCGACGTTGCCCCAGAACTCGCCGGTTTCCTCTTGCAGCAGTACGCCGATTTGCCGGCCCAGCGCGCGCCTGGACATGGCGCCAACCGGCGCATCGTGCAGCAGCACACTGCCCGCCTCGGGCCGCCGCAACGCGGCGAGCGCGTGCACTAGCGTGGACTTGCCGCTGCCGTTGCGACCGAGCACGGCCCACATCTGACCGGGCTTGAACTCGATCGAGAGCCCGTCGACGAGCGTCTGCCCGGGATAAGCCAAGCGCAATGCGTCAGTGCGCAGCATCTTTGTTTTTGCCCGCGAGAAGCAGCAGAAGGATCGGCACGCCGAGCAATGCGGTAAGCACCCCGACCGGAAACTGCAACGGCGCCCAGGCGCTGCGGGCAATGGTATCGGCGAACGTAAGAAACCCGCCGCCGACGAAAACCGAACCGGGTAACAGCCAGCGGTGGTCCGCGAAGCCCATCAGGCGCAGCAAATGAGGCACGATGAGGCCGACAAATCCGACGGTGCCGCCGATGAGCACCGCGGTGACCGCCGCGACCGCGGCCACGCCGAACAGCAGGAACTCTATGCCGCCGACCGCGACCCCGAGCGACTGCGCCTTCATCCTTCCCAGTGCAAGCACGTTCATGGCCGCGGCGAACGGCATCGCCACGACGAACAGCACAGCCAGCACGGCGAACGCCGGCAGCGGATTGCCAGCGTAGCTCAGATCCCCCATCAGCCAGTACAGCATGCCCTTGACCGCGGTCTGCGGCGCCAGCACCAGAATCAGGCTGAGCAGCGCATTGAGTCCTGCCGCCACGACGACGCCGGTGAGCAACAACCGATACGGATTCCAGTTCCCCGCGCGCAGGCTCAGACCAAACACCAGCGCCGAGGCCATCACCGCTCCGGCGAGTCCCAGTCCGGTTTGCGCAAACGCCCCCGCCCCGACCAGCATGCCGAACATGACACCCAGCGCGGCACCCCCGGAAATACCGAACACATAGGGATCCGCGAGCGCATTGCGCAGCAGGACTTGCATCAGCGTGCCGGCCAGCGCCAGCAGCGCGCCGCAGGAAAACGCAGCCAACACGCGCGGCAGGCGCAGCTTCCAGACGATGTCGGAAACGGCATCGCCGCCGGGTTGCACCAGCGCGGCAAACAGTTTGGCCAATGGGATGGGGACGCTGCCGACAGCGAGCCCGGCCCCGACGCTGATCGCGGCAATCAGCGACAACAGGACGATCCCGGCGGTACGCGACATGAATTCCTTGAAGCCGCGGCGCCGTGGCGGCTAGCGCAGGCTGATGACGCGCCAGTCGTGTCTTAGCGCGTGTTCCTTCAGAGTCTCATCGGGGTCCACGGCGACCGGATGGCTGACGAGGGACAGCAGCGGCAGATCGTTCAACGAGTCGCTGTAGAACCAGGTTTCCGCGAGCATTTTCCATTCGATGCCGTGCTCGGCCATCCAGCCCCTCAGACGCTCGACTTTGCCCTCGCGGAACGACGGCACCCCCTGCACGCGGCCGGTAAATTCGCCGCCGATTTCCTCGGGCTCGGTGGCGATCAGGTTCTCTATGCCGAGCTCGCGCGCGATCGGAGCAGTAACGAAGCGGTTGGTGGCGGTGATCACCACGCGCGCGTCATCACGATGACTGTCGATCAGGTCGCGTGCCTTCTGCGTGATGACCGGCAGGATTCTCTTGTGCATGAATTCGGCATGCCACTGATCGAGCTGCCTGCGCGGATGCCGGGCCAGCGGCTTGAGCTGGAAATCGAGAAACTCGTGAATGTCGAGCGTGCCGGCTTTATAGGCGTCGTAGAAGTGGCGATTGCGCGCTTCATAGACCTCCCGATCGAGTACTTCCTTTTCAATCAGGAATTGCGCCCACTCGAAATCGCTGTCTCCGGCGAGGAGGGTATTGTCCAGATCAAACAGAACAAGGCGCATGGTCTTCTTGCGTGGACGTGTTGTGGCTCCGACCTGACCTGAAGCTCTGTGTTCGCCGAAACAAGCCGCTTTGCGTCGTGCTTTCCAGGTCGAACCGGGGGAGGCGCATGAAGAGGGGCGAAGCAACGGGGAGCTGGAACGAGCAGTTCCAGTATAGCCGAAAAGCCCCCGAACGGGCCTCGGCGGTGGCAATCGGCGACTGCGCTATTGGTGGCCGCCGCCGTCTTCCAAGCGCAGCAATTCCTTGAGAAGTGGCAGGGTGATTGGCCGCTTGGCTTGCAGGGAATGACGATCGAGCGCGTCGAGGACGCTCATCAGGGAAGGCAGGTCGCGACTCAGGTGGCGCAGCAGGTACTCTATGACGCCATCCGGAAGGTCGAACGAGCGGGTGACCGCGTGGCGTTTGAGCGCGAGCGCCTTTTCGTCGTCGCTAAGCGCCTGTAGCTGGTACACCAGCCCCCATCCCAGCCGCGTCACCAAATCCGGGCGCAGCTTCAAGCGCGCGGGCGGAGCATCCCCGGCAGCCAGTACAATCCCGGCGCGCTCGCGCAGCTGGTTGTACAGACTGAAAAACGCACGCTGGTTGCGCGAGTCCAGAGTCTCGACGTCGTCCACCGCCACGGCGCGCAATTGCGCCGCAAGCGCAGGTATCGGATCGCCGCTGGAAACATGCAGGCAGGCCAGTCCCGCGGCGTTCAACGCGGCGATGGTTGCGCGCAACAGGTGAGACCGCCCGCTGCCCGCGTCGCCCCACAGATAGATGCAGCGCTCGGCGCTGCGGCCGGCGACAAGATTGCCGAGCAGGGTTAACAGTTCGGCGTTGCGCCCCGGAAAGAAGTTGTCCAGCGCCGGCGCGGGCGGCGGCGCGAGGGCGAGCGCCAGCTGCTTCATCAGGATTTGTAAAGGTCGCTATCGATGCAGTGGGCTCGCAGGTGACGCGAAGCGACCAGCAGGGCCGCGCTGGCCGGCAGTGCCAGCAGCACGCCGTCGCATGGATTGAACCCAGCCAGCGTCCCGAGCAGCAGTCCGACGAGCGCCCCGAGATAGGGAACGAAGACCAGCAGAGCGGACAAAATCCCGATCGGCGGCAGACAGATATAGGCGAGTACCGCCGACAGCAGGAACGGCGTGAGCACGGGCGCGATGAGCGCGATGAGATAGAGCAGCAACCCGGCAACGGCGGCTGCAAACAGATACCAGGCAAAACGCACGGGAAATAGCGTATACATTTGGAGTAAAATCCGCCGCGCCAGGAACAATTTCTTGCTGCGCCGAACGATTTCTTGCTGCGCCGAACGATTTCTTGTTGCGCCGAACGATTTCCTGCTGCGCCATGAGCCATGCGCCGCCTGGAATCCGGCCGTCACTTTATCCCGAAGAACCCGGCAACTCAACTTGAAGACCGATCGCCCCGCCGCCAATTCGCTGTCCTATCGTGACGCGGGTGTCGACATCGACGCCGGCGATCAGCTTGTCGACAATATCAAGCCCTTCGCCAAGCGCACGCTGCGCGACGGGGTACTGGCCGGCATCGGCGGATTCGGCGCCCTTTTTCAAGTGCCGAAGAAATACAAGGAACCGGTACTCGTGTCGGGCACGGACGGCGTCGGCACCAAGCTCAAGCTCGCGTTTCACATGAACCGGCACGATACCGTCGGTGTCGACCTGGTCGCGATGAGCGTGAACGACATTCTGGTGCAGGGCGCCGAACCGCTGTTCTTTCTCGACTATTTCGCCTGCGGCAAACTCGACGTGGCCACCGCCACGCAGGTCATCAAGGGCATTGCCGATGGTTGCGAGCAGGCCGGCTGCGCGTTGATCGGCGGCGAAACCGCGGAAATGCCCGGCATGTATCCGCCAGGGGAGTACGACCTTGCCGGCTTCGCGGTCGGTGCGGTGGAGAAAAGCGAAATCATCGATGGCTCGGACATCGTGCCGGGCGATGCCGTGCTGGGCCTTGCGAGCAGCGGCGCGCATTCGAATGGCTACTCGCTGATACGCAGGATCGTCGACTCTTCCGGCGTGGACTTGGCATCCGTATTCGACGGCCGGACGCTGGGAGATACCTTGTTGGCGCCAACGCGCATCTATGTGAAGCCGGTATTGGCGGTGCTGCGCGAAATCCACATCAAGGGCCTCGCGCACATAACGGGTGGCGGGCTGGTGGAAAACGTACCGCGCGTATTGCCGGGTAATGTGTGCGCGGAATTGAGGAAAGGCGCCTGGCCGCGGCCGCCCCTGTTCGACTGGCTGCAGAAGAACGGCAACGTCGCGGAGGCCGAGATGCATCGCGTCTTCAACTGCGGCATCGGCATGGTGGCGATCGTTGCCGCGGAACACGCGCAGCCCACGATCAAGGCGCTGCAACGGGAAGGCGAGACTGTCTTCCGTATCGGCGTCATCCGCAGCAAGCGTGGCGACGAAGCGCAGACCGTGGTCGTATGAAAAGGGTGATGAAGCGCATCGTCATCCTGATTTCAGGCCGCGGCAGCAACCTGCGGGCAGTCATCGAGGCAAAGCCGAATGCGAAGATCGCCGCGGTGATCAGCAATAATCCGGCGGCCCGGGGCCTGCAGGTTGCACATGACGCGGGACTGGCTACCAAAGTGGTGGACCACCGCGATTATCCGGATCGAACGAGCTTCGACCGGGCGCTCGGCGAAGCCATTGCGGCATTTCGTCCCGACCTCATCGTGCTGGCCGGTTTCATGCGGATTCTCACGGAGGAATTCGTCAAACGATTCAGCGGCAGGATCATGAACATCCACCCTTCCCTCTTGCCGGCGTTTCCCGGGCTCGACACGCACCGGCGCGCCCTCGACGAGGGCGTCAAACTGCATGGCTGCACGGTTCATTTCGTCACGCCGGCGCTGGACCACGGGCCGATCGTCATTCAGGCGGCCGTGCCGGTGCTGCCCGACGATGACGAGGAACGCCTTGCCGCCCGGGTGCTCGAACAGGAGCATGTTGTTTATGCGCAGGCCATCCGCTGGTTCCTGGACGACCAGCTCGCACTCGAAGGTAACCGCGTGAAGCTCCCCGCGGGCAGCCGCTACCCGGGCGCCATGATCTCCCCTCTGCCAAGATGACGCGCCGCGCCCTGATCATGTTGATGTTTCTGGCCGGCCCGGCGGGCGGGACACAGCCGCCACAACACGTGCAAATGGATTTCACGGTCACCGCGGGGGTCGCGCATCTCGGCGAGGGACGTGACGTGCTGGAACACGATGGCAAGCAATATTCGGTCATCAGCGAATCGAAGACCGTCGGCATCGCGGCATTACTTTACAAGATGAACGTTCGCCGTGAGAGCCGCGGCCTGATCACGAAGAGCGGCCTGCGTCCCTTGCACTTCGAAGAAGAGCGCACTCGAAAGCCGAAGCGAGCCGCGGATTTCGACTGGGACGCCAAGCTGATCAAACTGACCGACGGCGACCATGTCGAAACCGCTGCGCTGGCGGACAACACATTCGACCAGACCAGTTTTTGCTACGCGTTTGCGTTCCGGCCCCCAAGCGAGGAAATCCTGCCCGTACACCTCACGGATGGCCGCTGGCTCTCCGATTACAAGTATAAGTTCATCGGCAAGGAGAAATTGAAAACGCCGCTCGGCGACCTGGAAGCAGTGCACTTCCAGAAAATGCGGGAAGACGATGACAAGCGCGGGTTCGACGTGTGGCTCGCGGTCGAACACCATTACCTGCCCGTGCGAATTCGCTTCGTGGAAAAAAACGGCGTCGCGGTGGATTCGACCGTCACCGCAATTTCGTATCAATAGATGCAACCGAGCGCAGCAATGATGCAGGCGGCCACGGCGGCCGTCGATCTCGCATTGGCGATGGTCCATCCGGCCGACGCCGTACTGCGCAATTTCTTCGGCACGAACCGGGCACTGGGCCAGCGCGATCGCGCCTTCATCGCCGAAGCGGTGTTCTGCGTCCTGCGCCACAAGCGCTTGCTCGAGCACCTCGTGGCCCAACCCTCCCCGCGCAAACTCGTCTGCGCTGCGCTGATCAAGTTAGAGGGTTACAGCCTTGGACAGCTCGAGACTTTCCTGAAAAGCAGCGACCGCGATTGGGTCCTCGGACTCAAGACCGCCAACATGGAAGCGCTACCGACTGCGGTAAGGCTGAGCCTGCCCGACTGGCTCTACGATCGGCTGGTCGCAGAAACGTCGGAGCAGGAGGCGATCGCCTTTGGCCGGGCCATGCTCAAGACTGCTCCGCTCGATCTGCGGGTCAACTCGCTGATTGCGGATCGCGAGCGGGTGCTGCGCGATCTGCACGCGAGCGGCTTCGATGCCGCGCCCACACGCTATTCACCGATCGGCATTCGCGTCGCCGGCAAGCCGGCCATCAACCGCCACCAATTGTTTTCGAGCGGCGCGATTGAGGTGCAGGACGAAGGCAGCCAATTACTCGGCTACCTGGTCGCGCCGAAACGCCGGGAAATGGCGGTGGACTTCTGCGCCGGCGCCGGCGGCAAGACGTTACTGATGGGCGCAATGATGCAATCCCAGGGACGGCTGTATGCCTTCGACGTTTCGCAGAAGCGCCTGAGAAACCTCGCTCCCCGGCTCAGGCGTTCCGGGCTGTCCAATGTATACCCGCAGATCATCGACAGCGAAAACGATATCAAAGTGAAGCGCTTGGCCGGAAAAATCGACCGCGTGCTTGTCGATGCGCCGTGCAGCGGACTGGGGACACTGCGACGCAACCCGGATCTGAAATGGCGCCAATCGCCGCAGGCGATCGAAGAACTCGCCGTGAAGCAGCGCGCGATACTCGCGGCGGCGGCGACCCTGCTCAAACCCGGTGGTCGCCTGGTGTATGCGACCTGCAGCGTGCTGGAACAGGAAAACCGCAAGGTGGTCGAGGCATTTCTCGCCGATCACCCTTGCTTCGAGCGCTTGAGCTGCGGCCAGGCGCTGGACGAAAGCCACATCGCGCTCGACAGCGGGGATTTTCTGGAACTGAGTCCGCAACGGCACGATACCGATGCCTTTTTTGCGGCAATCATGCAAAGACGGGCGTGAACGAATGAAAAGACTGCGCCTCGCACTGCTGGTCGCCGGCTTTGCGCTTGCGGCGCCCGCACCCGGATTCGAGTCTTCAAATGCCATCCGCGCAACCGGCACCATCGAATATGCCTTCACGCCCGGGGACGACGCCGTCGGCCTGATCGTGCGAACGATCGACGCCGCCGAGTCGCAGGTCCTGATGCAGGCTTTCAGTTTTACCCATCGCGACATTGCCGATGCGCTGATTCGCGCCCATCGCCGCGGTCTCGACGTGCAGATCATTGCAGACCGGGAGCAAGCGGATTCCTTCGAGTCGGCCGCGATGCAGTCTCTCGTTGACGCCCGTGTGTCCGTATTCATGGATGCGGACCACTCGGCAGCCCACAACAAGGTGATCATCATCGACCACAATGCAAAACAACCGGCGCTGATAACGGGCAGCTTTAATTTCACGTTTGCAGCACAGAATCGGAATGCTGAAAATGTGCTCGTATTCCACGCCAATCCGGATCTCACCCAGGCCTTCTTCGAAAATTGGCAGCAGCATCGCGAACACGCGATTGCACGGGCTCGTCGGCAGACCAGGTGAAGTAAAATTCCTGCGCCGTTGGGAGAGAAAAGCAATCTGGAAAGCGCCTTGAAATTATTGGTGGAAGCCGCATATTCGCATCCTCGGGTATTGAAGGACCCCGCCCCGGCGGCTCTTTTGACCGCTTTTGCAAACAACGGTATCAATCTGGAACTGCTGGCCCGGATAGAGGAGCCGGAACACGGCAGGTTCAACTTCAGTTCCGAGCTGAATTTGGCGTTGTATGGAGGCTTCCGTGCCAACGGTATCGAGATTCCGTTCCCACAACGCGATATCCGCATCGTTGGCGGGCTCAACTCCAGCGAAATGGCGCCGAAATGAGCTTATCGTGACCCGATTAGGAGGCAACGGCGCGATCAGGTTATCTTAGGCACTTTGTTACGAAAATTTACGTTACGAGAACCTGCGCGTGCTGTACAATGTGAACTATATCTTTCTGATTTAATGAGGATACTCGCATGAATGTGAACGCGTTTATGGACTTGCCGAGTTGGGCGAACGGGCTTGTAGTTTTACCGTGGTGGGGTTACATACTGGTGGCATTGTTGATGACCCACATCACCATCGCGTCGGTTACCATTTATTTGCATCGCCATTCGGCGCATCACGCGCTCGACATCCACCCCGCTATTGCGCATTTCTTCCGTCTCTGGCTCTGGCTGACCACCGGCATGTCCACCAAGGCGTGGACCGCGATTCACCGCAAGCATCACGCCAAATGCGAGACCGAGGAAGATCCGCACAGTCCGCAGATTCTGACCCTGAAGAAAGTGCTACTGGAGGGCAGCGAGCTTTACCGCAAGGAGGCCGCAAATCAGGAAACGCTGGACAAATACGGTCACGGAACGCCGGACGACTGGATGGAGCGCAACGTATACACCCGTACCGACAAGGGTGGCGTCGCAATCCTGCTGGTAACCGACATCCTGCTGTTCGGACCGCTTGGCTTGACCATCTGGGCCGTACAGATGTTGTGGATTCCGGTCATGGCTGCCGGCGTGATCAACGGCGTGGGGCACTATTACGGATACCGCAACTTCCAGGTGGAGGATGCCAGCACCAACATCGTGCCGTGGGGAATCTTGATCGGCGGTGAGGAACTGCACAACAACCACCATGCCTATGCGTCATCGGCCCGGCTGTCGAACAAATGGTATGAGTTCGATATCGGCTGGTTCTATATCCGCGTGCTGGAAATGCTCAATCTCGCACAGGTCAAGAAACTCGCGCCGCAAATCAGGATGGAGTCCGGCAAGGCGAAATGCGACCTGCAGACGCTGCAGGCCGTTATCACGCATCGCTACGACGTGCTGGCACGCTTTACGCGCTCGCTTCGGACCACCTGCACCGAGGAATTGGGGCGCATGCGCGAATACAAGTCGGACCATACCATCGACCTGCAGACTATGAAGCGCTGGCTGCATCTGGACGCGAAGTTCGTGCCGGAACAGGAGAAGGCCAAGCTGGAGGAAGTGCTCAGCACCAGCAAGATACTGGCGACGGTTTATTCGATGCGCCAGGAATTGGCGATGCTGTGGCAACGATCGACGGCCAACAAGGAACAGTTGGTTTCACAGTTGGAAGACTGGTGCCGTCGCGCCGAGAAAAGCGATATCGCTCCGTTGCGCGACTTCTCCCGGACACTGCGCTGCTACGCCTGAGCGCGAGTCGACAGTACAATTGAAAAGCCCGCCGATCGGCGGGCTTTTTTCTTTATGGCGCGAGCTCAGCTACTTGAGCTTGGTTTCCTTATAGACAACGTGCTTGCGGGCAACCGGGTCGAATTTCTTCATTTCTATTTTGTCCGGCGTGGTGCGCTTGTTCTTGGTGGTGGTGTAGAAGTGCCCGGTTCCGGCGGACGATTCCAGTTTTATTTTTTCCCTCATGTCGCTCTCCCGGATAAATGGTTAGAATTTGGCGCCGCGGGCACGCAGTTCTGCCAGAACCACGTCGATGCCCTTCTTGTCGATCGTGCGCAGGCCGGCATTGGTCACCCGCATGTTCACCCAGCGGTTTTCACTCTCGACCCAGAAACGGCGGTACTGCAGGTTGGGCAAAAAGCGGCGTTTGGTCTTGTTGTTGGCATGGGACACGCGGTTCCCGACCATCGGCTTCTTGCCGGTTACTTCACATACTCTCGCCATGATGGCTTCTCCAGGCTGCGTTTCGGGTCGGACCGCCGAATCTCGGCCCGGCGAATTCGTAAAGGATGCGCTTTATATCATAGTTCCAGTGGCTTCCTCAACCGCTGTATCCATCAAACCCGGCGCCTATAACAGGCCGCGTTCGGCGAACGAAAGCACGGCGCCGCGGCCAACCACGAAATGGTCGAGCACGCGGACGTCGATCAGCGCGAGTGCTTCCTTGAGCGCTCGCGTGAGCGTTTCATCGGCATGGCTGGGCTCCGCCACCCCCGACGGATGGTTATGCGCGAAGATCACGCCGGCGGCATTGTTATGCAGGGCCCTGCGCACGACTTCCCGCGGAAATACGCTGGTCTGGGTCAACGTTCCACTGAACAGCTCCTCGATGGCGAGTACCCTGTTCTGAGCATCCAGGAACAACCCCACGAAGACTTCCACGTCACGGTTCTGGATGGAAAGCCTCAGGAAGTCGCGCACCGCCGTCGGTGAACTCAAGTTGATTCCCGACTTCATTTCCGCTGCCAACGCGCGCCGGGAGAGCTCGCTGGCGGCCTGCAGCTGTGCGTACTTGGCGCTCCCCATTCCGGGGACGGCACAGAAGGCCTCGTGGGTCGCTCCAATAAGCCCTGCCAGCGAACCAAATTTTGCAAGCAGCGCGCGAGCAAGGTCGACGGCGCTTTTCCCCTTCATTCCGGTGCGCAGGAAAATGGCCACCAACTCGGCATCTGAGAGACTGCCGGGTCCCTTTGCCAGCAATTTCTCCCGCGGCCGGTCGTCTTCCGGCCAATCGTTGATTGGCATTCGATCCTCGCACTTTTATACTTTGCAACAACAGTTTACACTGGCCGGCAAGCACATTCACAGACTAAGGGCATGCCTCAACTCGGCAGCAAACACATTCTTTTGGGTCTGACCGGCGGCATCGCCGCCTATAAATCGGCGGAACTGGTCCGTGAGTTACAACGCCGTGGCGCCGACATTCAAGTCGTAATGAGCGATTCGGCATGCAGGTTCATTACCCCGCTGTCGTTGCAAGCGCTGTCCGGCAAGCCGGTCTACGTGGAGATGTGGGATGACCGCGTGCCGAACGGTATGCCTCACATCGAGTTGTCCCGTGATCGCGATCTCGTCGTAATTGCTCCAGCAACGGCCGATTTCATCGCCAAACTTGTCCACGGCGCGGCCGACGATCTGCTGTCCACGCTGTGCTTGGCCCGAGAGTGCCCTTTGATGGTGGCGCCGGCCATGAACCGCCAGATGTGGGAAAACCCCGCTACGCAACGCAACGTGGCGCAACTGCGTCAGGACGGCATCGTAGTGCTCGGCCCGGAAGCAGGAGACCAGGCGTGTGGAGAAGTGGGCATGGGGCGAATGCTCGAGCCTTTGGATCTGGTTCGCGAAATATCGGCTTGGTTCCAGCCCAAACTGCTTTCGGGCACCCACGTGCTCGTTACCGCGGGCCCGACCTTCGAACCCATCGACCCGGTGCGCGGCCTGACGAATCGCAGTTCTGGAAAGATGGGGTACGCGGTCGCTCGCGCCGCAATCGAAGCGGGCGCCCGTGTGACGCTGATTTCGGGTCCGACCGCGATCGAAACACCGCCGGCCGCCCGAGCAATCCGCGTCGAGACCGCGCGCGAAATGCTCGATGCCGTGAATGCGCATGTCAAGGACGCCGACATATTCATTGCCGTCGCCGCAGTTGCGGATTACTACGTTGCCAACAGCAGCGCACAAAAAATCAAGAAAGAGGGCGGCGTACCGGTGCTGGAACTCGCCCTGAATCCGGATATTGTGGAGTCGGTGGCAACACGGCCGAATCCACCCTTCTGCGTCGGTTTTGCAGCGGAAAGCGAAAAACTCGAAGAGCATGCCGAAGCGAAGCGTCGTCGCAAGAAACTGCCTTTGCTCGCGGCCAATCTGGTGCAGTCGGCGATCGATGCCGACGACAATGAACTTGTCCTGTTCGACGACGAAGGCAGCCATCGGCTCGGACGGACATCGAAACTCGAGCAGGCACGCATGCTGATCCGGCATGTCGCAAGGCTGTATCAGCCACGCAAGTCTGCTATCGCCGTCTGAGTCACAAATAAGAAGAAAACCCGATGCGCAACATCGACGTCAGGATTCTGGACGCGCGCCTGCGCGATCAGCCTCCCGCGTACGCAACTTCCGGCTCCGCCGGGCTCGACCTTCGAGCCTGCATTGATGCCCCGATCCTGTTGAAGCCCGGTCAGACCGAACTGATTCCTTCCGGCATCGCCATTCACCTTGATGACCCGGGGCTGGCAGCAATGGTACTGCCCCGGTCCGGCATGGGGCACAAGCACGGTATCGTGCTCGGCAACCTGGTTGGCCTGATCGACTCCGACTATCAGGGACAGATCCTGGTTTCGTTGTGGAATCGCGGTGCGGCCGTCTTTACGCTGAATCCGATGGAAAGGATCGCCCAACTCGTCGTTGTGCCAGTTATGCAGGTCGCCTTCAACGTCGTCGACGATTTCACGCAGAGCACGCGCGGTGCCGGTGGTTTCGGCAGTACCGGCAGACACTGAGCACGACTCGGGCAACCAAAAATAAAGGCCGGCAATTGCCGGCCTTTGGTACTTTTTCGACTCTTCAATTCCCCAAAAAAAGAAACCATCGGGGCGACCGTCGCGACGCTTCGCCGCAAGCCTTCGTCAATTCGTTTTCGGGAAAACCATTGGCTCATCGTTTTTGTTCTTATACGGATCCGGGATTTCACCTGCGTCAATGCGACGCTTTTCTTCCCAGCGCAGGTAAGCAATCACGCTGAGTATCTCGTCCTGGTTCATCGTGGTGCCGAATGCCCCCATCGTACCGCCGAGCGTCTTGGGAACGCCGGTCGCGATAATCACGTAAATATCGCTGTTGGTGTTGCCGGAATATTTGAAAATTCCACAGGACAGGCATGGCCCTTTGGCGCCGTGGCCGCCGGTGCCGTGACAGAACGAGCAGCGACGCCCGTACCAAGCCTGGCCGGCCTCGACAATTTTCATGTCGTTAGTCGGCACTTCCATGTCGTTCTCGTTCGCCTTATGCTGCGCAGCCGCCGGCAACACCACACCGAAGGCCGTGGCAAAGACAGCAATCGCTGCCAGCTTCGCGAATACCGTATTGAGATTCAACCCTGACATGACAAACAAACCTCCTTAGGGAACTTATGAAAAAGGCGGATAGAACGGCACATTGTAATTCTCCAGTATCTGTTTCATCTTTCCATTTGCAAGCAGTTCCGCAACGGCGGTGTCGATGAACTTCATCAGGGACTGGTCCTGTTTGCGGACGATGAAATTCAGATTCCAGCGCTGGTCGGCTTCAGGCACGTAGCCGTCAACCATGTGGAACTTCGCGTCGGGAAACTCGCTGCGCGCGACCGAAATTGCGGTCGCCCATACCATGCTGGCATCGATCTCGCCATTCGCCATTCCCTGCATGATCCTGCGGTTATCCAGATAGAGGGATCTCGGAATGTCGCGGCTGAAGAGATAGTCATCGATCGGCGTAGACATCGGCACGCCCACCTTGATGTTGGCGTCCTTGAGTTCACTCAGCGATTTTTTGTCCGCTGCCTTGCCCTGCACAACCAACACATAGCCCATGCCGAGATACGGTTTGGTGAATGCCAGTTGCCCCATCAGCATGTCATCATCGCCGCCATCGGACATGCCAAGAAACACGTCACAGCGTTTCTTCAGTATTGAATTGCGGAATGCACGGGACGTGCCACCGCGCGTGCCGGTATCCGCCCAAACCATTTCCAGCCGCATGCCGCCGCGTTTGGCGATCTCACGCATGATTTCAACGTCGTATCCGGGCGGGTCGGTATTCTGGGCCGCGGATGGAAAAGAATAGGGATCAGCGCACGCTAACAGCTTCCCTTTCGCTTTCGAACGCTCCAGTGTATCGGCGATCTCATCCGGATCGGTCTGCGCCCAAACCACGACTGACGTCAATGCGAGAAAAAAGGTCAACCCGTACAAAGCAAATAACTTACGCACATTCAACTCCCATTTAAGAATCTCATCGGTCATTCCCCTTATTTCCCCCGTCATCGCTACTGCGGCTTTGCTGGATTATTCCGGAGCAAGAACGGTCTGCGCCGTTTCTTCACAAAAAATAAGGGGGGCAGACGCTTTGCCCCCCTTAGCCTTGCTGTTGCTGCGCAGACTACTTAACTTGGCGTCCGCCGCTGACGATTACTCAATAGCGAATACCATGAGGCCGCCGCCCTTCTGATTCTTCTTCAGGAACTCTGAATAGAAAATGGGCCAGATGCCGCCGCCGCCGGCACCGTACACGATGGCAACGTACTGCTTGCCATTCGGCGCGGTAAAGGTCGTCGGGTTGCCATGGATGCCGGAGCCGGTCTGGAAGGACCAGAGATGCTCGCCGGTTTCGTCGTTCACAGCATTGAAATAGCCTTCGGGATCGCCGTAGAACACCAGGCCGCCCCCCGTCGCCAGCGTGCCGCTGGTGGCCGGGTAGCTCATGGACTTCTGCCAGACCAGCTTGCCGGTCGCAGCGTCCAAGCCTTTGGTTGAGCCCGCACCCGCGTTGAAGTTGATGATCTTCGCGCCCAGGTACCACTCCCCGCGCTTCCATTCCATCTTCTTCGCCTGCAGGTCCATGGCGAAGTCGTATACAGGAACGTAAACCATCTTGGTGCGGTGGCTGTAAGCCATCGGGTGCCATTCCTTGCCGCCGTCCAGGGACGGAGCAATATCGGTGGTCACCTTGTCGTACACCACATCCTTCTCGGGATAGTTGTAGACCGGCTTGCAGTTGTTCGCCGGGGTAATCGGCTTGGTCCAGTTCACGCGCTGCAACGGGGTAACCCACACGCACTTGTGCTCGTTACCAGCCTTGCCCTTCACGGTGTTGACACGGTCGATACCGTAGATGTGACCGTTACGCGAACCATGCAACCACAGCTTCTTGCCGCCAACGTCGACGAGAATCATTTCATTCACACCGTCGTAGTCGTACGGATCGTTGGGCGTGTAGTTGAAGTAGCTGCGGATCTTGCCCGTGTCCGGATCGAGCACCAGATTGCTGTTGGAGAACAGGTTGTCACCGATACGAACATGGCGATCGAAGTCCGGACCTGGATTGCCAACCGGCCAGAACAGGTTGTTGGTTTCCTTGTCGTAGGCACCGGTTATCCAGGCAGAGCCACCACCGTACTTCCAGGATTCGCCGGGCCAGGTGTCGTTGCCGGGTTCGCCGGGCCCGGGAATGGTGTACGTCTTCCATACCGGGGCGCCAGTGTCGGCATCGATCGCCGCGATCCAGCCGCGCACGCCATATTCAGCACCTGCGGTACCGAAAATGATCTTGTTATGCAGGGCCATCGGCATGATGGTGAAAGTCTCGGCATAGGTGTAATCGCCGATCTTCTTGTCCCAGACCACTTTGCCGGAGGCGTTGTCGAGCGCGACAACGTGCGCATCCAGGGTAGCCAGGTAAACCTTGTTCTTGTAGACGGCGACACCGCGGTTCACGACGTCACAGCACAGTTTCGGAAACACGTCACCCGGCAGTTCGCGATCGTATTTCCACTGCACCTTGCCGGACGCAGCATCGACCGCAATCACCTTGTTGAAGGACGTGGTGACATAAATCATGCCGTTGACCGCGACGGCCTGGCTGTCCTGGCCTTCCAGAACGCCAAAAGACAGGTTCCAGGCGGGAGTCAGCTTCTTGACGTTTTCCCTGTTGACTTGGGACAGGGGGCTGTAGCGCGTGGTCTGATAGTCACGACCGTAATGGAGCCAGTTCTGCGCATCCTTGTCGGCATTCAGAAGCATGTCGTCCGTTACATAGTTCGGAAAGAGCTTTGATTCAGCACTATCCAGACCCTGTGCGGAGACAACCCCAGAAGCACCGAACGCCGCGATTGCAGCGAGGGATACCGCAGCACGTTTGAAGTGCAACGATTGCTTCATCATTTTTTTTAGAACCTCCCGAAGTATTGTAATGCGCGGATCTTCGAGCCTTGATACCGCGCATTTGGTTTTGATTACTGCCTCGATGCGTAAAGCAAGACCGGACAACCTGAGAAACTCTCAGAGTTAGACGAGCTTTACTGCAAGGCGAAAACTAAGAGTTACGCACAATGTTGTCAACACATTTCTGGCCGGTAACGGGTTACGGCTAGGCCATGCTCGAATTGTTGCGTCGCATCAATCACGTTGAGGGCCTGCGTGGGTGTCCGACATAACCCGCGTCCGGCCGGCGTCAACGGTGCGCAGACGGCGAGTCAGGTGCGCAACTCAAGTAATCGGTTAATGTGAATCGAACCTTCGCGATGCGTGTCTGTGTGCAACTGCCGCATAAGGTCTCAGGCTGCGTAATCTCAACTGGACGAAATCATTGGTCAGTCGTCAAACTGGCCCAGGCGATCCACCCTGTCGATGTTTCATCTCCCGAAATTTCAGATGCGAACCGTAAAGTCCCGTTCCCGTTTCGCGTTGATCGCGATTCTGATCGCTGTAACAGCGCAGTTGGCGCGCGCCGATCCGCTGATCACCTATCCCCTGCGGATAAAGAAACATGAGATTCGCGCGGAAGTCGCCAATACCGAGCAAGCGCGCCTGCGCGGATTGATGTTCCGGGACAGGCTCGCTGAAAACAGCGGAATGATTTTCTTGTACCCGCGCGCCGAGGCGTCCGCGATGTGGATGAAGAACACAGGAATTGCGCTTTCGGTTGCCTTCATCGATGCCGGCGGGCGCATTCTCAACATCGCAGAAATGGAACCGTACTCGTTGGACGCGCACGCCTCGTCCGGCGCGGCAGCCTATGCGTTGGAAATGAACCGCGGCTGGTTCAGCAAGCGCGGCATCAAGGCTGGAGATCGCATTGAAGGATTGAAAGATCTCCCGCCGGCGCAATGAAAATGAGAAACGCCCGGGCAATGACCCGGGCGTTGCCAAGGATCGCGATCGCGCCTACATCGCTATGTGCGTCTGCGCGACCATGAAGAAAAGCATCGGTATGGATAGCATGGTGTTGGTGCGCGAGGCAAGAAAGGCCACCCGTCGCGCCTTGTTCTTCTGCTCGTCCGACGCCGGCACCAGACCGAGAATTTTCTTCTGGTTCGGCCAGATCAGACCCCAGACGTTAAGCAGCATGATGGTGCCAAGCCAGGCGCCGATGCCGATCCTGTGAAATCCGGCCTGGAGCGCGAATGCGGCGACAAAATTGGCGCCCAGCAACGCAGCGCCAGCCAGCCAGGTTGCCAACGCTGCCCAGCGAAAGAAGAACAGCGCGCGTGGCGCCACGTGCTTGGTAATGCCGGCAGCCGTGCCGTCGGCCTGCGCCGCCTTCAGCGCCGCCACCTGAACAAAGTTGAAGTAATACAACAGGCCGATCCACATGACGCCGGCCATGATATGGATCCAGCGGTAAATTCCCGGAAGCATTTCCATGGCTTATCCCCCCATCACGGAATTGACGACGTAATACAAGATGACAGTGAGCACGAAGCCCGCTATTACCGTACCCCATAGAGAATCCAGCGGATTTTTCATTTTCCCCTCCTCCTGTAATCGAAACGCAGACAGTGTAGATAAGGCCGACCGGCACCGCAACAGCCAGTCGTCACAGCCAGTCGTCATGGCCCAGTCTCACGCGTCTGGCACAGGCAGGCCGGCCGAACACCCGTCGACCGCGATCACGACCGCGGTTGCATCGTTGCGACCCATGTAATGGGCCTGATTCTTGATCGATCGCTCCACCAATTCGTCTGCCATGGACTGGATCGATCCGCCTGCGTGCATCACTTCGTGGACAACTCGCTCGCCCAGCACTTCCCAGATGCCATCACTCGCCATCAGGAAAACATCCCCGGGAATCAATTCGCCATCCGTGTAGTCCACGACGAGATGACTGTCGAGCCCGACAGCTCGCTTGAGAACGTGACGCATGTCGCCCCTTTGCCAGGTGTGGTCAATAGTCAGCTGATCGAATAGCTCACCGCGCCGTCGATACACGCGCGTGTCACCAACGTGCGCCAGATGGAAATAGTCGCCCCTGAACACGAGCATGGTGAGCGTGCTCACCATGCCTTCATATTCCGGATGACGGGCATTTTCCGAAAGCAACCAGTCGTTGATCGAACGCAACAGCTTGTCCAGCGCCACGGAGATGTTCCAGGTAACGGGCACGTCGTAAAAATCCCGCAACAAGCTCTTTACCACCGTTTCCGAAGCAAGCCGTCCGCCGCCGTTTCCACTCACGCCGTCGGCAATCGCTACCGCAATGCCCCGGGTTTGCGCTTCGAGCCTTTCCCGCGGCGTTACGATGCCGTGAAAATCCTCGTTGTTCTTGCCTGGCACTGCCGCGGTTGCGTGCCCGACTTGCAATTGCAACAAGGGTTTGGCGGCTGTTATCCCGGTGCGCGCGACATGTTCCGGGGGGACGGCGGTGTTTTCTGGCTTCATGGCTTCGGTTGGGGGTGGCAAACTACCTGCGCCCGGCACGGGCGCGAATAGTCAGGTAATGGCCCGCAAATGAGATCCTCCGATGGATCGCGCGTGAGTTTGCGGCGTAAGACCACCCGTCTCCACCGCCGCGATGGCCTTGGCCCGATTCATGTCGTCGGTATACCCGCAGGCGTACAGGCAGCACGCAAGCTGGTGCACCAGAGGATGCGGGATGGGGACCTGGCCCGCCATCGCCTGCTTCACCCAAGCGGCGGTGGCTACGGCATCGACGGCGCACGGTTGGCTCGGCGTCCCGCGATCCGATTGCATTTCTTCTTCGAACAGCACGACCGCCTCGCCCTGACGGAAAAACCTGATGCGCGGCCGCTGCCCGGGATTCGCGAACAGTTCGCCCTCCGTAGTTTTCATCAACAGGGCATCGAACCCCATGGCAAGCAGAAACGTTTCCATTTGCGCAAGCTCGAAAGGCTGGTCGGCGCCCACCATGCGCAGTCCACCGCTCTCGATGGGGTCCAGCAGCGTAACCAAACGGTGCGCCGGATTGCTAACGCCCAATCGACTGCGCAAGGCGAGCAAATTGGCGAGCCCGGGACAAAGCACCGCCGTCGGTACGAAGGCCAGCAATTCCTCGTTCAGCGATTTCTGAGCCCGCGCCAGCGACCCGCCGGGCAGCACGCCGAGCTCGCGCAGAATATAGGCGCTGGCAACGCGCCCGCCGCCCTCGAGTGTCCCGTGCAAGAGCACCGGAACGCCCATGCGTCGCAGCAGCAACACCAGCAGCGGCAGCAGATTGGGCTCCTGCCGGGCGCCGCTGTAAGTGGCGAAAACCAGCGGCCGCAAGGCGGTGGCGGGCGGCTTGAGCGCATGGACCCGCTCCGCAGCGGCGCGATAAAACCCGAGGAGTTCGGTTGCCGACGCGTGCTTCATGCGCAGCGCGCAGAGGCAGACGCCGAGTTCCATATCCGGTACCCCGCCATCGAGCATGGCAGCGAACAGATCATGCGCGTCCTCCTCGCTCAGATCACGGCGATTGTCGGCGTCGCTCGCAATCTCCTTGATGAAACGCCCAATCGTCATGGCTGGTCGATGAAGACTGCATTCAGTTCGTGGACAGGGTGCTAATCGATCCAACGCAAGCGTTGTGCCATGCACCTTTCTCATGTTGAAACAAGAAATTAGGGCGGCGGCGACCGTTCGCGTGCGAGGAGGCGGTGCGCGAGGTCTTCGCCGCCGCATCAACTTGGTGCGCCAGCTTGAACCGCTGACCATGAACAATCTGAACCGCAAGCTCGACCGCACTGCCGCATGGATGCGCGCGTGCGCCGCCTCCTGAGCCGGTGGAAGATACGGGTCAACAAGCGTTTGGGGGATTGCGCACTCATGGCGGCTACGCCGGGCGGGGCACTCAGTCAACGGTCGATCCGTTCACCCCTGCTCGCCAGCCCTGCTTTTTTGGCGCAGGCTTCGCCTTCTGCTAATCTGCTCAGTGCAGCCACACCACTAAATCAATCAAAAAGGGGGGAATGAAATCATGGCGGATACGATCAAATACCTGCTCCCGGAGGAGCAGATTCCGAAGTCCTGGTACAACCTCATGGCGGACCTGCCCTCGCCGCCTCCGCCGCCGCTGCACCCGGGCACGCTGCAACCGCTCGGACCGGACGATCTCGCCCCGCTGTTCCCGATGTCGCTGATCATGCAGGAAGTATCCGCCGAACGGGAGATCGAGATTCCGGGCCCGGTGCGACAGATCTACAAGCAGTGGCGCCCGTCGCCGCTGTTTCGCGCGCGCCGGCTTGAGAAGGCGCTCGATACGCCGGCAAAGATTTACTACAAATATGAAGGCGTCAGTCCGGCCGGTTCGCACAAACCGAATACCGCGACCGCGCAGGCGTTCTACAACCACGAGGCCGGCATCCGGAAGATTTCGACGGAAACGGGGGCCGGGCAATGGGGGTCTTCGCTTGCCTTCGCCGGTGCGCTGTTCGGCATCGAGGTTCAGGTATTCATGGTGAAAGTATCGTATCAGCAGAAGCCCTATCGCCGCGCTCTGATGGAAACCTACGGCGCGCGCTGCATCGCCAGCCCGTCGATGGAAACCAATGTCGGACGCGCAATCCTCGCCAAGTCACCCGACAGCAGCGGTTCACTCGGCATCGCCATTTCCGAAGCGGTGGAAGTTGCCGCCACCCGGGACGACACCAAGTACGCGCTTGGCTCAGTGCTGAACCACGTACTGCTGCACCAAACCGTGGTCGGACAGGAAGCGATGAAGCAACTGGAGATGGCCGGCGATGATCCCGACATCATTATCGCTTGCACAGGCGGCGGATCGAACTTTGCAGGCATCGTGTTCCCTTTCCTCGGCGCGCAACTTCGCGGCGGCAAGAAGCGTCGCATCATCGCCATTGAACCGGCGGCCTGTCCCAGCCTGACCAAAGGCAAGTACGCCTACGACTTCGGCGACACCGGCCATCTCACGCCGCTGGTGAAAATGCACACGCTCGGCTCCACGTTCATTCCACCCGCGTTCCATGCAGGAGGATTGCGCTACCACGGCATGGCGCCGCTGGTCTCGCACATCAAGGCTCTCGGGCTCATCGAAGCGCGCGCCTACAAGCAGATCGAAGTGTTCGAGGCGGGAGTGCAGTTCGCACGCACGGAAGGCATCGTTCCGGCGCCGGAAGCGAATCACGCGGTCAAAGGCGCAATCGATGAAGCGCTGAAGTGCAAGCGGGAAGGCAAGTCGCGCACGATCCTGTTCAATCTTTGCGGGCACGGGCACTTCGACATGCAGGCTTACACCGACTACTTCGCCGGCAAACTCACCGACAGGAGCTATGCGGAGGAGGAGCTTGCAATGGCGCTCTCGGGCCTGCCGTCAGTTCCGGCCTGAGCGGTCAAATCGCCGTCCGAGCCGATGCCCGGCGGGCAATGCGGAAAACAACGGCTGTCCCGTGCAGTGGTAATGTCCGTCATCACCGGCAGTTGCGGGCAACGCCCACCGGCAATCTTGCGGCCGTGGCCTTGCCCGCGTGCCGGCACAGACGGGAATGCGCTCATCATGCGTCCCATGACCCACCGCAGGGCCTCGGCCGCCGCGATCGGGGCGGGTAACGGCATTTGCCGAGAGCGCGAGCTGGAACTACTGCCGCAAACGGCGACAACGGCATCGCACAAACATGATGTAGTACCGGCCGCCGCAGACACCGGCGGCCGTGTTTTCTTGCCATGTTGATTTCGAAACAGGACATCGAGACCGCCGTCGCGCGCATACGCCCGCATCTGCCGGCCACTCCGCTGGTGCGCGCGGAACATTTCAGCCGCAAACTGGGCGCGAGCGTATTCTTCAAACTGGAAACGCTGCAGCCTACCCATTCCTTCAAAGTGCGCGGCGCATTCAACGCGTTGATACAACTTTCGGACGCGCAGAAAAAACGAGGGGTAGTGACTGCTTCGGGTGGCAATCACGGGCTCGCCGTCGCATACGCCGCACAAGTGCTGGGAATTCCGGCAACCGTTTATCTACCCGAATCCGCGACCGAAGCCAAGCTCGCCGCAATTCGCCTGCTCCGTCCCGAGATCATTGTTCACGGCGCCGCCTGGGACGATGCCAACGCGCTGGCGATGCGCGTGGCGCGCGAGTCCGGCAGGACCTATGTCCATCCTTTCGATGATCGCACGGTGATGGCGGGCCAGGGGACCATCGTGCTGGAGTTGTTGCAGCAACTGCCTGCGCCGGCTCTCATCGTGGCCTCGATCGGCGGCGGCGGACTGATCTCGGGAATCATTTCCGCGACAAAGCATTTTTCACCGGCAACCCGCGTTGTCGGCGTCGAAACCGAGGGCGCGGATTCCATGTTCCAAAGCCGGAAGGCCGGAACCATCGTCATATTGCCGGCGATCACGTCCATCGCCGAAACGCTCGGCGCTCGCAAGACCGAAGCAACCCAGTTCGAAATCGTATCCAATCACGTCTTCGATCTGGTTACGGTATCCGACAAATCCGCGATGCGCGCCTTGGTTGAAATTCTGGAAACCGAAAAACTGTTGACGGAGCCGGCCGCGTCATGCTCGGTTGCCGCGCTTATCGAGGGCAAAATTCCGGTCACGGCAGAAGAGAATGTCGTCGTCGTACTTTGCGGCGCCAATTTTCGACTGGATGCGCTGTCCGCCCTGCACTGGTGAAGTGTGACTGTCCCAGGCGACGCCGTGTTTAACTTTCCGTTTAGCACCGGCCCGGTTCCGAGCAAAGAAAGGGGCCAGGCGCGCTTCATTGTGCTAGCATGCCGTCATGCCTCGCCGCCCGCGTGTCCATCTTGATGGCGTGCCGCTGCACATCGTGCAGCGCGGTCACAATCGCGAGCCGTGCTTCTTTGGCGAGCAAGACTACAGCAGTTACCTGCACTGGCTGGGCGAGGCGCTTGCCGAGTTCGACTGCGCGCTGCACGCCTACGTGCTGATGACCAACCATGTGCATCTGCTGTTAACGCCCAGGAAGGCCGAAAACGTGCCCAAGCTCATCATCTCGCTGGGGCGGCGCTACGTGCAATACCTCAATCGCAGCTATCGGCGCATCGGCACGCTGTGGGATAGCCGCTACAAATCCTCATTGGTGCAGGCCGAGACCTACCTGCTCGCCTGCCAGCGCTACATCGAACTCAACCCGGTGCGCGCCGCCATGGTCGAAGACCCGGCGCACTATCGCTGGACCAGCTATCGGTCCAACGCGCTGGGGCAACCGGATATGCGCCTCACGCCGCATCCGCTGTATCTGTCGTTGGGGCGAAGCGACAAGGCCCGACAGGCCGCCTATCGGGCGCTGTTTCGGGCGCAACTGGATCGCGCGGCCCTTGATGACATCCGTCTGGCGCTGAACCAGAGTCAGCCGCTGGGCAATGCGCGCTTTTACGCCAGGATCGAGAAAATGACCGGAATACGACGCGAGGCGAAGCCGCGCGGCAGACCGCGCCTGGCGCCGGCTAGTGCCCCTGCATCGCAAGAACGAGGGGAAGAATCAGGGGCTCGAAGAAAATAAACGAGCCTGGCCCGTTTGATCCAGCCTGGAGCAATGCTTGACCCAGGCCTGGAGGATGCGAACGGCAGTGGGAGCGGCGTTGCTGGCGCTGATCGCAGCGGGTTTTGTCGCTGCCGTGGCGGCGGAGCCGGAGCCGCCCGGGGGCGTGCTTTCGCTGCAGATCGAGAACGACCTCTTTGCGGGACAGGACAGGAACTACACGTCCGGCCTCCGCATCGCCTACGCGACTCCCGTGGGGCCATCCCACCCGCTGGAGTCCTGGGTCCGCGCGTTGCCACTCTTTGAGGGCCGATTGAGCGTCACCTATTCGCTGGGCCAGATGCTCTTCACGCCGATCGAAATCTCCGCGACCCAGCCGATCCCGAACGATATCCCGTATGCCGGTTACCTGTACGCGGGTTTCGGACTCGAGTCGGAGATACAGCGCGAGGACGGGCGCCGCATCCTGGTCAACGTCGAGCTGCAGCTTGGCATCGTCGGCCCGAGCGCATTGGGAGAGCAGACGCAGCACGCGGCGCACCATATCACCGGGTCCCCGCGGCCGAATGGATGGGCCAATCAACTGCCGGACCAGCCCACCCTCAACGTCTTTTACGACCGCGTTTGGAGCGGCTGGTACGAGACCAGAATCGGAGAAGCTGGAAGCGGCTACAACGTCGACCTCTCGCCATATGTTGGAGTGGCGCTGGGCAACGTCTACACTTACGCCGGCGGCGGTGCCACGCTTCGTTTCGGACCGAATCTTCCCGCCGGCTTGGGCCCGCGCTCCCTCCGTCCGGGTCCTCCCGGCTCGGACTCCTACAAGCCCACGCCCGATACGCGTTGGTACCTGTTCCTCGATCTCGCAGGCAGAGCCGTTGCGCGCAATATTTTTCTCGACGGCAACAGCTCCACCGACAGCCCCAGCCTCGATAAGAACACGTACGTCGGCGACTTTCGGGCGGGAGTCAACGTGACGTTCGGCCGTTACCGTCTCGGCTACGCCCAAGTGTACCGGCCCAAGGAATTCCGCGGCCAGATCCCGGAAAGATTCGGAGCCCTGAGTCTGTCGACCCCATTTTAGAGCCGCGCGTCTTCCGGGTCAGGTTTGCGATATTGCGATTTGATGCATGTGCAACGACGTTGCCCTGGTCCCGCCCTCGGCGGCTATTCGCTCGAGCTGTGTCACCGCGCGACTCACGCTCGAAACATCGCGTTTCAGGCGCCACGCTACTTGGCTCAGACTGGCGCCCCCGCTGCTGGCAGCGAGCCAGCCAATCAGTGCTCGGGCCTGGGATGCCAATCTGTTCTTCCCGGGCCTTGATAGCTCTTGCTCGATCAGTCCGCTGCCCTGGCACATGTAGGCTACGATGTGATCGAGATCCGCGCCATGCCTGCGAACAGACTCTGTGTTTGCACGCAGTGCCCGCTCGACAAACCGATCCTCACCCACCACCCGGCTTTCCTCACTACCACGATAGAATTCGGGCCGATGACCCTCTGACATGCCCTCAGCAACGAACCGCGCATAGCGCGAACGCGCTACGCCTATGCGCGTGTTGAACTCAGACAGCACCCAGTCAGTGGTCAGAAAACCGTATGCGCGTTTGGCCAGATAACCGCTGGCTTCGGTTGATGTGCCGCGTGTAGCGCAGCGACAGGTTCTGCAGCCCTTTGGACAGCGGCTGCGGCCCCATCTGCAGAGCCAAGTGCACATGATTGGTTATCAGGCAGAAAGCATGCACACGGTATGCGAAGCGGCGAGTACCTTCCTCGATCAGACGATAAAACACCATCCGGTCCTCGTCTTCGAAGAAGATATCCTGGCGGTCGTTGCCGCGCAGGATGACATGCTAGAGCCCACCGGGCAGGTGCAGGCGTGGTTTGCGAGGCATCCCCAGAGGCTACGCCAAGGCTGCCCACATCGCGAGATCGCAAACCTGACCCCGTTGATTCACGCAAACCTGACCCAGTTGATTCA
>Ga0315275_10000524_pt1 | contig 31832 bp, 28 predicted proteins | sample YL17G03_0_MG_FD_205557 | JGI IMG/M metagenome (GOLD analysis project Ga0315275, IMG submission 205557) | Sediment microbial communities from Yellowstone Lake, YNP, Wyoming, USA - YL17G03_0 | ecosystem: Environmental > Aquatic > Freshwater > Lake > Sediment | place: USA: Wyoming | collected...
CGTCCGTGGGTATCAGAACCTGAACGGTTCGGCCAACGGCTTCATCGCCAGGCGCCGCGAGTCGCTGCGGCGGAGAGCTGTTAAGTTCCGGCCGTTCCTGGCGGCGGCCCGCTACCACGCCCACAACGAGAACGCACGCGCCCTCATCCAACGGGTCACGGCCGAGTACGACGAGGCGTTTGGTCCCATGACCCTGAAACAGCGGGTGCAGGCACAGGTGGTGCGCGCCCATGCCGCGAGGGAAGCCCGCCGGGTGGCGTCCGGGCGGGACGGCTACCAGCCGGCGACGTTCATCACCAGGTACCGGACGTGAGACCGGCCGCTCGGCCGGGGCAACCCGCGGCTGGCACCCCTGGCAACTGCTAGCGGACAGCGGCTTTGGTCACGAATCGGATGATGTGCTTGACGCGATCCCCCGCTGCCCAACGCCGGCCAGCAGGTGATCCGCCCTCTCGATAGGCTCGAGCCGATACAGCTTCTCCGCGCCGTACGCCCGCACGATGTCCTCGAGCGCCCCCAGCTTGCATACGGCGTCCTCGGTCCCCGCCACGAACACCGTCGGGAACCTGATGTTCCTGAAGTAGGCGCTCGTGGCAATGTCCTGCTTACCGCGTGCAGGAAAGCCGAGACAGGCGCAGGCCGCGACGTGGCCGTCGCGGGTGGAGGCCTGGAGCCCCACCATCGCGCCAAAGGAGTAGCCCACCAAAGACACCCGTACCCGGTCGACGCCCGGCTGCTGGCGCACGAACTCGAGAGCGCCGAGGACATCGCTCACCTCGCCCGCGCCCCCCCCGAACGCCCCTGTAAACCTCCCCACCCCGCGGAAGTTGAACCGCAGCGTTGCCAAGGCCGGCATGCGCGAAAGGCGACCTGCAGGTCCCTGATGATCGGGTTGTCCATGCTCCCGCCGGCCATCGGGTTCGGATGACAGATCACCGCCGCAGGGGCCGCGCTCCCACTGCCGGGGATGGCGAGCACGCCCTCCAGCACCGCGCCGGAACCGCCCGGTGTGCCGAACGAAACCGGCCGCTCGCCGCCGCCCGGACCCGCACCCCACGCGACGAGGAATCCCGCGCTGCTCACGGCTGCGGCCGCGAGCAAAGCCGGGCCCATGTTCCTCATGATCCTCTACCGCCGCGCGGCGACCGTGATCCTGGTGACGGCGGCCTCCAGGTGGGCGCGCTGGTGCTCGAAGTCCTTGCCGGCGGCGCTGCGCAGGGCCGCCTCCGCGGTACGCTTCTCCTCCCGCGCCGCCTCCACGTCGATCTCGGCGGGCAGCTCCGCTACATCCGCCAGCACAGTCACAATATCGGCCGCGACCTCCGCAAACCCACGCTGCACCGCAAGGTAGTGCTCACGGGTTGCGGTCCGGTACGACAGTTCGCCGATGCCGACGGTCGCCAGCAGCGGGGCATGGCCCGGAAGGATGCCGAGCGCGCCCAGGGCCCCGGGCAGCGTCACCTCGTCGGCCTCGGTGTCCACAACTACGCGCACCGGGGTGACGACCTTGAGGTGGAGGCGCCCCTCCCTCACGCTGTCCCCTCCGCCTTGAGCCTCTCGGCTTTTTCGACCGCCTCGTCGATGCCGCCGACCAGGTAGAACGCCTGCTCGGGCAGGTGGTCGAGCTCACCGTCCGCGATCATGCGAAACCCGCGGATCGTCTCGCCGATCTGCACGTACCGGCCCTTGAGGCCGGTGAACTGCTCCGCGACGTGGAACGGCTGCGAGAGGAACTTTTGGATCTTGCGCGCCCGGGCCACCGTGAGCTTGTCGTCCTCCGACAGCTCGTCGATCCCAAGGATCGCGATGATGTCCTGCAGGTCCTTGTACTTCTGCAGGATGCGCTGAACCTCGCGAGCCACCCGGTAGTGCTCCTCGCCGACGATCTTTGGGTCGAGGATGCGCGATGTGGAGGCCAGGGGGTCCACGGCCGGGTAGATGCCCATGTCCACGATCTGGCGCGAGAGTACGGTGGTGGCGTCGAGGTGTGCGAACGTGGTGGCGGGCGCGGGGTCGGTGAGGTCGTCGGCCGGCACGTAGATCGCCTGCACCGACGTGATCGATCCGCGCTTCGTGGACGTGATTCGCTCCTGCAGCTCGCCCATCTCGCTTGCCAGGTTCGGCTGGTAGCCCACCGCGGAGGGCATGCGGCCCAGCAGAGCCGAAACCTCCGAGCCGGCCTGGGTGAAGCGGAAGATGTTGTCGATGAAGAGCAGCACATCCTGCTCTTCCACGTCGCGGAAGTACTCGGCCACGGTGACGCCGGAGAGCGCCACCCGCAGACGCGCCCCGGGCGGCTCGGTCATCTGACCGTAGATCAGGGCCGCCTTGGACTTGGTCCAGTCGTCGGGGTCGATCACGCCGGACTCCTGCATCTCGAGCCAGAGGTCGTTCCCCTCGCGGGTGCGCTCGCCAACGCCCGAAAACACGGAGTAGCCGCCGTGCTGCAGCGCCACGTTGTTGATCAGCTCCATGATGATGACGGTCTTGCCGACGCCGGCGCCGCCGAACAGGCCGGTCTTGCCGCCCTTGGTGTAGGGCTCAAGAAGGTCAACCACCTTGATGCCTGTCTCGAACATCTCGACGGTGGTGGACTGCTCCTCGAACGACGGCGGCTCGCGGTGGATCGACCAGCGCTCCTTGGTCTCGCAGGGTCCCTTCTCGTCCACCGGGCGACCGATGACGGAGAGAATCCGTCCCAGCGTCTCGCGCCCCACCGGCACGGTGATCGGGCCACCGGTGTCGAAGGCCCTCATCCCGCGCACCATGCCATCGGTAGGCTCCATCGAGATGCAGCGCACCCGGTTCTCGCCCAGATGCTGGGCCACCTCCAGCACCACCTCGAGGTCGCCTTTCTCACTCTTGTCGCGCACCTCGATGGCGTTGTAGATGGCGGGGAGATGCCCTTCGGGGAACTCCACATCCACCGCCGGCCCGATGACCTGTACGACGTGCCCTTCCACCCGATGCGAACTGGTTGCCATTCCGAACTCCTACCTCTCGGCCAGCGCCTCGGCGCCGGACACGATCTCGATGAGCTCCTTGGTGATCGAGGCCTGGCGCGCCCGGTTGTAGGTGAGCGTCAGCCGGTCGATCATGTCCGCCGCGTTCTTGGAGGCCGCGTCCATGGCGGTCATCCGAGAGGCCTGTTCCGCGGCTTGCGAGTCGAGCAGAGCCCGCAGCACCTGGAACTGCACGTGGCGCGGCAGGATCTGACCCAGTAGCGCCTGGGGGCTGGGCTCGAAGATGTAGGCCCCGGGGCGCTCGCCGCCCGCGATCTTGGCCCGCTCAATGGGCAGCAGCCGCTCGAGCGTCATCTCCTGCCTCATGATCGAGCGGAAGTGGTTGTACAGAAGGTAGATCGCGTCGGTCTCCCCGGCTGCGAAGCGCGCCGCCAGCGTGCGCGCCAGCGCGAACGCCGCCGCAGGGGTCACCGTGTGCATCAGCTCCGGATACGTGCCGAGGGTGGGGTAGCTGCGACGGCGGAAGAAATCGATGCCCCGGCGCCCGACCAGCACCAGCTCGACCTTCTCCCAGCGCCTGCCCTCGAGCAGCGACGTCGCCTCGCGAAACACGTTGGCGTTGAACGCGCCGCACAGCCCCTTGTCCGCGGTCACCACCACCAGCGTGACCGCGTGCTCGGCCCGCTCCACCAGGAGCTCATGGCGGTGCGAGGCGACCCGCGAGGCGAGGGAGCGCAGCACCGCATCGAGGGCGGCGGCGTACGGCCGCGCCTCCAGGATCCGCGTCTGGGCCCGGCGCAGCTTGGACGCGGCGACCATCTTCATCGCCTTGGTGATCTGCTCGGTGGAGCGCACCGAGCGGATGCGGCGCCGCAGGTCCTGCTTGCTAGGCAACTGCGGCTCCCGGGTTCTCGCGCAGGAAAGCGTCGAGGGCGCCCTGGCAGCCGGCCTTGAGCTCCTGCTCCACGGCCCCTTCGAGCTTCCCGGTCATCACGATGCCCTCCAGCACGGCCCCGTGGTGCAGCTTCAGGTGCTCGTGGAGGAATGCCTCGAACGCGAGCACTTCCTCGACCTTCAGCTTGTCGAGAAAGCCGTGGGTTCCGGCGAACACCGAGGCAATCTGCAACTCGACCGGCATCGGCTGGTACTGGCCCTGCTTGAGGATCTCGACCAGGCGCTCGCCGCGCGCCAACTGGCGCTGGGTGGCCTTGTCCAGGTCCGAGCCGAACTGGGCAAACGCCGCCAGCTCACGGTACTGGGCGAGATCCAGGCGCAGCGTGCCGGCCACCTTCTTCATCGCCTTGATCTGGGCGTTGCCGCCCACTCGGGAGACGGAGATGCCCACGTTTACCGCCGGGCGCACGCCGGCGTAGAAGAGGTCGGACTCCAAAAAGATCTGCCCGTCGGTGATCGAGATGACGTTGGTCGGGATGTAGCCCGAGACGTCACCCGCCTGGGTCTCGATCACGGGGATCGCGGTGAGGGACCCGCCGCCCAGGTCGTCGCGGAGCTTGGCGGCGCGCTCCAGAAGCCGCGAGTGGAGGTAGAAGACGTCGCCGGGGTAGGCCTCGCGCCCCGGGGGCCGGCGCAGGAGCAGCGAGATCTCGCGGTAGGCGGCGGCGTGCTTCGAGAGGTCGTCGTAGAAGACCACCGCGTGCCCACCGGTATACATGAAGTACTCGCCCATGGCGCAGCCGGCGTAGGGAGCGAGGTACTGCAGAGGGGCGGGCTCCGACGCGGTGGCGGCCACCACGATCGTGTGGCCCATCGCGCCGTGATCCTCCAGGATCTTGACGACCTGCGCCACGGTCGAGCGCCTCTGGCCGATCGCGACGTAGATGCAGATCGTGCCCTTCCCCTTCTGATTGATGATCGTATCGGCGATGATCGCGGTCTTGCCCGTCTGGCGGTCGGAGATGATCAGCTCGCGCTGGCCTCGCCCGATCGGGATCATGGAGTCGATGGCCTTGATGCCGGTCTGCACCGGCTCCTTCACCGGTTGACGGCGGACCACGCCGGGCGCGATGCGCTCGATCGGGTAGCTGTCCGCGGCGGCGATCGGGCCCTTGCCGTCGATCGGCTGCCCGAGTGGGTTCACCACCCGCCCGACCATCCCGGGTCCGACCGGCACCTGCAGGATGCGGCCTGTGCGCCGCACCTCGTCCCCCTCACGGATGGCCTGGGACTCACCCATCAGCACGCAGCCGACGCTGTCCTCCTCGAGGTTGAGGGCTAGGCCGAAAACGTCGTGGGGAAACGCCACCAACTCGCCGGCCATGACGCGGTCCAGCCCGAACACCCGGGCGATGCCGTCGCCCACCGACACGACCGTCCCCACCTCGGCCATCTCCACGGCGGTGTCCAAACCCTGAATCTGGCGCCGCAGGATGTCGGTGATCTCGTCAACCTTGATCTGCATTCTCCTCCCCCTATTCGCCGCCCGCCGACGCGGCGAAACGGCGCACCTGGGCCAGCAGCGACCCGTCGAAGACACGGCTGCCCACGCGCACCACGAAGCCCGCCAGCAGCTCTTCGCGGAGCCTGGCGTCCAGCGCGACTCGCGCCCCGAGCGCTGCGGCGAGCGCCTCCTCCAGCGCCGCCACCTGCTGTCTGTTCGGTCCGGACGGCAGCTCCACGCGCCCGCGTACGATCCCTTCCTTGCGGTCCACGAGCTCGCGGAAGAACGCCACCACCTCGTCGAGGTAGCGGAGGCGCACGTGGTGCTCGAGGGCCATTAGCATGCGGTGCGTCTCCGCCCGCAGCGACAGGGCTTTTGCAATCGTTACCACCAACCCGCGCTTGGTGGCCGGTGCCACCGACGGCACCTCGAACACCCGCAGCAGTTCGGGCGCCCGGCGGAACAACTCGGCCACCGAGGCAAGTTGCCCCTCGATCTGGCGCAGCGCCGGCACGCCCTCCTTCTGGGTGACCTCGAAGAGCGCAACCGCGTACGGGCGCGCCACGCGGCGGCTCACCGCGCACCCCCGGCCGCTCGCGCACTCAGACGTTCCAGTGTGGTCCGGAATATGCGCTCGCGGTCCTCCGGCGTGAGCTCGCGCTCGAGCAGCTCCAGCGCCAGTTCGGCCGCCACGGCCGCGGCCTCGGAGGCGAGCTCCCGCCGCGCCTCCTCGACGCGCCGTGCAGTCTCGTGGCCGATCTGCGCCACCAGGCGGGCTGCTTCCTCGTCACCCTGGTGCCCCAGCGCCTCGCGCTCACGCTCGCCGTCGCGCCGGAGGCGCTCCTTCAGTGCGGCGATCTCGCGCGAAAGCGCGGCCACCCGCTGCTCCATGTCCAAGCGCAGGTGTTCGGCCTCCTGCTGCTGGTGGGCTGCTTCCTTCATGTGCGAGACGATCTGCTCGCGTCGCGCGCGGAAGAACCTGGAGAGCGGGCGCACCAGCAGATAACCAAGCAACCCGAAGAAGACGAACAGGTTCGCGGTCTTCCAGAAGAGCGATGGCAGGCCGAGGAAGCCCTCGCCGCCTCCCTCCTCCGCCCAGGCCGGAAGTGCGAAGCACCAGAGCAGCAGCGCCACGATGAGCCTATTCACGCCACCCTCCGCCCCAGTACGTGGCTCGCCAGCTCTCGCGCCAGATGGCCGCTTCGCTCGCGCAGCGCCGTGCGCGCTTCGCGCGAGGCCTCGTCGAGCTCGTCCGCAAGCCGCGCCAGCCGTTGCTGCACCTCGCCGCGGGCCACCTCGAGCTTCTTTCGGCGCGCTTCTTCGCCAGATGCGCGCAGCGACGCTCTCTCCCGCTGCCCCTCCGAGGCGGCCACCGCCAGCTCCCGCTCGCAGCGAGCGATCGCTTCTTCGAGGGCCTGTCGAGCCTGCTCGTACCGCTCGCGCGCCGCCTTGACCCGCGCCTCCCGCTCGTCGAGCACCCGCCCCAGCGGCTTCACCAGCTGCGTCGACACCAGCAGGTAGACCAGCCAGAAGCAGGCCATGATCAGGAGCAGCGAGTAGTTGGGCGGAGCAACCAAGCTGACCTCCCGCCGCTGACGATGGACGAGGAGGCGTAAAGCCTCCAACGGCGAGGGCTTAAATTAGCAAAGGCGACTCTCCCGGTCAACGGGAGCTGCGGCGTCCCGGGGCCGCCGGCTCGTCTACCGCGCGGGCTTCTCACGCAGGATCAGCTGCGGGAAACGCTCCTCCAGGACCCGGTAGAGCCTCGCGATCTGGACGCCGCCGCCGCTGGCCCAGTCGGCGTCTCGAAACGAGAGATCGTCCCCGGCAACCGTGCGCACTCGCAGCTCGAACACCGAGCCGCTCGCGCCGCGCGGCACGGTCGCCAACCAGACGCCCCGCACCGACGCCATCGGGAGCACGGCGTTGTGCTCGCTCCCGCGGACGTCCCGCCACTCCAGTCCGTCCCCGGCCAGGATCAGGGTGCCCGTGCTTTCCCGCCGAAACACGCCGGTCATGCGGAGCAGGGGGTCGAAGCTCATCGCCTCCGGCGGGGTGGGGGATAACAGGGGTGTGGCCTGCACAGGTACCGGTGCCGGCGTGGCCGGCAGGGGCGTGGGCGATACTCCGCTCGCCAGCAGCGCAACGATCACCGTGTCCCCGACGTTGTTCTCCTTGAGGTAGATGAGGTCGTTGACCGTCAGCGTGTAGCGCTGCCCGGAGCGGCGCACTTGCTCGGCGACTAGGTCCGCGGAAAGCCCCGTGCCCATCATGCGAACCACGTCCACCAGACGACCATCGTCGGGCGCAACCGGCGCCGGCGTGGGCGTGGGTGCCGTGCGGGCCACCATCGCCTGCATCACCCGCTCGGGAACACCGGCAGCGCGGAGCCTCGCGAGATCGGCCGGGGCCAGCGCCGCCACCGCAGGCGCCTCGTGGATGAGTCGAAGGATCCCGTCCTCGGGGGCGCCGGCGCGGTGCGCCGCCACGACCTCCGCCACCGTGAGCTCCTGGGCGAACGCAGTGCCGGCCGCCAGCAGAAGAACGAGAGCCGGGAGAACGCGCATCACAACCTCCCAGAACCAGCGCCGGCTCAGTGTAGCAACGTCTCCAGCCCGACCACGACGCGACGTCCGGGCGCGGGATACCCGCGCACCTCCTGGTAGCTGCGGTCGGCCACGTTGTCCACCCTCACCCGAGCGGAGAGTGTGCTCGCCAGGCGCACCGCGACGGCAAGGCTGGCGGTGACGAATCCGCCCTGCTGCAGCCGTGTGAGGCTGACCGGGTCCACGTCCGGACGGCTCCCGACCCACACGAGCGACGCGGCGCCCTCGAACGGGCCCGCGAGCGGTCCGTCCAGGGTCAGAGCTCCAGACCACGTGGGGCGCCGAAGCAACGCCTGTCCATCCCCGTTGCGCGCGTCCAGCCACGTGAGCGCCGCCTGCAGGTGGGCACGCCCGCCGAGCATCGCGATCCAGGACGCCTCCACGCCTTCCTGGCTCGCCTGCGCGATGTTGGCGAAACGGAACTGTGCCAGATCGAAGTCGATGAGGTCGTGCTGCCGGTTCGCAAACCCCACGACCTGGAGAACCGACCGCCCTCCTGAGAGCGGCAGCGACACGCCCATCTCCGCGGCACGCGAGTGCTCCGGCGCCAGGTCGGGGTTCCCGGAGAACGGGTAGTACAGCTCGCCAAGACCGGGAGCCCGGAACGCACGCCCGAACGAGGCCCAAATTCGGAGCGCCCGTCCCTCCCAGCTCATCGTGAGCCTGGGCGACAGCTCGCTCCCCCATGGGCTGGCCTCGTCCCAGCGCAAGCCCGCGAGAATGCCGATCCCGCTGCCCGGCGCCCAGTCGTCCTGCGCGAACAGCGAGCGTGTTCGCAGCCGGCGGTCGTTGACCGCGGTGCCGAAGTTGGAGGCATCGGAGACGCTGTCCTCGCGCCACTCCCCGCCCACCGTAAACTGGTGCTGCCCCCAGCGCTGGTGAAACGCGAGGTTGGCGCCGGTCGAGTCTGCCGTGGTGTCGCCGCTCACGAAGCCGAACGCGTCGTCGGGGTCCCGGAACTGCAAGCTACGCTCAACCCGTGAAAGGGTGACCTCCAGCTCACCTCCTCGGCCCAGGTGCCAGCGCAACGGCAGTGCCGCGAGGCTCTCCTCCGCAGCGGTGAAGCGGTTCGGGGTCAGCGTGGCCCCCGAGAACGGGATCTCTGTGTGGCCGGTCGTGCGCCGGAAGAGGACCCCGATGCGGCTGTCCTGCCCCAGGGCGGTGCCAAGGCTGATCATGCCGGCACGCGACCAGAACTCGTCGTTGGCCAGCGTGCCGTCCCCCGCCCGGCTGCCCACGCTCACGTACGCGTCCCAGGAACCGGCCGTCAGGCCCGCCTCCAGCTCCCCGCGCTGCCACCCGTCGCTCCCACCCTCGACCAGGGCCCGCAGGGTGTTCCCGCCCGCGTGGGCAGGCATCAACTGCACGACGCCGCCGACCGCGTCGCCGCCGTAGAGGGCGGAGTAGGGTCCGCGCACGACCTCGATCCGGTCGAGGCCCACGGTGAGGGGAAGGCTCCAGTCGTAACCGCCGAAGAACGGGGAGTTGAGCCGAACCCCATCGAACATCACCAGCGTGTGGGTGGAGGAGGTCCCACGCACGAACACCGAGGTCACGCCCGCGTCAAGCCCCGAACGGAGCACCATCACGCCCGGCACCCAGCGCAAGGCGTCGGCGACCGCGGTCACTCCCGCGGCTCTCAGCAGCGCCGCGGGGATCACCGTCGAGGCGGCGGGCACCTCGTCCGCCGGTTGCTCTTCGCCGGTGGCGGTGACCACGACAGCATCCCGAAAGACCGGGAGCTGCTGGGCCTGTACGGAGGGCGGGACCGTTGCGAGAGATGCGAGTGCGAGGACGACACGCCGGAGCATGGAAACCTCCCGTTTCCCAAACGGGATGGCAGGTCTCCTGGCTCCCGGATCTCCCGGAATCGCTCGCCTTCCCAGGCGTCGGGCCTCTCAACCCGTTCGCCCAGTGGCAGTGTGAGCGGTCCGTCCCCGGTCACAGTGGCGGGGGCCGCGCCGGACTCGCACCGGCTTCCCTCGACACCACCCCGAACAGCTTCTCACCGACACTCTAGTAGTCAGCGGAGAAAAAGCAAGCGGCCCGGGAAACCCGGGCCGCAGGCACGTCACGGCTCGCGTTCTACTGCACGACCGCCTGGATTGGCACCTCGATGAGCTTGCGCAGCGGGTCGCTGGTGCTGATCTTCACGGTGGCCTTCTGCGCCCCCTTGGGGACCCCCGCCTTCATGCTCACCGCCACCTGGTAGCGCTGCCCGGCCTGCAGGGGGATCACCTCGGTGGCGAAGTTCGGGTTGTCCACCTTGACCTCGGAGAGCTGGAGTTCGGCCCCCTGCCGGTTGTTCACCACCAGGAAGTTCTGCCCCACGAGGGCGTCGCCGGCCACGGTGCCGAAGTTGACCTGGGGAGGGATCACCTGCACGACCGGGCGCACCGCCCCGGTGACGTTGATCGTCACCTCGGGCGCCTTGGCTGCCGTGGTCTTCACCACGATCTTCTGGTTGAGCATCCCCTCGGGAGCGTTGGCCGGAACGGTCACGGTGAGCTCCCACTGCGAGCCCTTCCGGTCGGGGATTCGCTCCTTCTCGCCGAGTTCCTTGTACACCAGCTGGTACGTCCCCCCGCTCGCCTCCGCGCTCTCGACCTTGAAGTCCGAGCCGTCCGCCGAGAGGAGCACGAGCCTCTCGCTCGCCGGCTCGCCCTGCAGAACGTTGCGGAAGATGATCAGCGGTCGCGGCAGCACCTCGATGAACGCCCGCACGTCCGCCTTGATCACCAGGTTGACCTGGGGAGTCGCGGGGTCGTTGGAGAACACCAGCACCGCCTTGGAGATCGGACCCGAGAAACCAGTTGTGTCCACCTCCGCCGCGATCTTGCCGGTACCGCCCGGCGGGATCGTGCGGTCGAAGCTGGCCACCGTGCAGCCGCACGTGGGCCGAACCTGGGTGATCTCGAGCGGGGCCTTGCCCGTGTTCCGGACGTCGAAGGTCGCCCGAATCTTGTCACCCTTCGGCACGGTGCCGAAGTCCTTGATCTTCTCGACCATGTCGATCACCGGCTGGGGCCCCTCCGGGGCCTTCTGAGCGGCCGCCGGGGGTTGAGGCTGCTGGGCCGCCGCCGGGGCCGGTTGCTGAGCCATCGCTGCCGCCGCCACCAGTACGGCCGCGAGTGAACAGAGTATTCTGCGCGTCATTGTCCGAAACCTCCTCTCGCCTATTGGCGCGTCCGGCTCGGCCGGAGAGTGGTAGAGTACACCGGCGCGCGCGAGCGCGCCAGTATACATGCAGAAACCTTGCCACTTCTACTTCCTCCCGATCGGTGGCACGGCCACGACGGCGCTCGCCGGGCTGCTGCACGAGGCAGGGGAACGGGTATCGGGAGTGGATGTCGCCCTCTACCCCCCGACCTCCGACCTGCTCGCAGAGTTGGGGGTACCGGTGCGGCTCGGCTTCGACCCGGCCGGCATCCCGGCCGATCTCGACCAGGTGATCATCGGCAACGCCCTGCCGCGCAGCAACGTCGAGGTGCAGGCGGTGCTGGAGCGCGGGCTCCCCTACACCTCGCAGGCACAGGCGTTTGGCGAGCGGTTCTGCCGCCCGGCCCGGGCCGTGGTGGTGGCCGGCACCCACGGCAAGACCACCACCACCGCGCTGGTAGCGCACATCCTCACCGCCGGCGGCATGGACCCCACGGCCCTGATCGGCGGTGTGCCCCTGGGCGGCAAGCCCTGGCGGCTCGGCCACGGCGGCTGGACGGTTGTCGAGGGGGACGAGTACAACACCGCCTTCTTCGACCGCGGCCCCAAGTTCCTCCACTACAGCCCGCACCTGTTCGTGGTTGGAAACGTCGAGTTCGACCACGGCGACATCTACCCCGACCTGGATGCCATCCTGGCAGCGTTCCGTGCCGGAGTGGCGCTTGTGGGTGGTGACGGACACGTGGTGGCTAACGCGGACGACACCGGCGCCCAGCGGGTTGCGGCGAGCCACCCTCGCACCGTTTGGTACGGCCTGAACTCCCGTGCCCACCTCGGCTGCACGGCCTGGGGTCACACCGACGCGCGCCTGCACGCCACGTTGCTCTGGCAGGGGCGGGCGTTCGACATCGAAACACCACTCGTCGGGCGGCACAACCTGGACAACCTCCTCGCCGCCTGCGCCTGCGCCCTCCTGGCAGGGATGACCCCCGAGGACGTCGCGGAGGCGGCCGCTGGGTTCCCGGGCGTGCGCCGTCGGCTGGAGCTCGTCGGCGAGGCCGCCGGAGTCGCCGTCGTGGACGACTTCGCCCACCACCCCACCGCGGTGGGGCTCACCCTGGAGGGGGCGCGCCACCGCTTCCCGGGACGGCGCCTCGTCGCCGTGTTCGAGCCTCGTTCTCTCACCGCCGGCCGCAAGGCGTTCAGCGCCGCCTACGAGGCCGCGCTGTCCAGGGCGGAGGTGGCGCTCCTCGCGCCGGTCTACCACCGGGCGCGCCTGGGACCGGAGTTGGCCCTCGACCGCGAGGCACTGGCAGCCGCGCTCTCGGCCCGCGGGGTCGTGGCTGAGGCGCTTCGGGAGGACACCGACCTCGCCGATGCGGTGCGCCAACACCTGCAGGCCGGCGACGTGGTGCTCTGCATGTCCTCCGGGGACTTCGGCGGCCTGCCGCGGCGGCTGCTCGCGCTGCTGCGGGGGGAGCGATGAGGGCGGCCCTGGCCCGCGCCCTGGCCACGGTGGGTGGGCTGGGAGACCTCCTGCCCGCCCCTGGGACCACCGGCGGCTCGCTCGCGGGTGTCCTGCTGTACTGGGGCGCCAACCGCCTGTGGCCACACCCAACCTGGGCGCTGGCCATCGGGGGACTCGTCGTGCTGGTGCCCGTCGCCGTGTGGGCGTGCGGAACCGAGGCCGCGCGGCGGGGTCAGGCCGACCCAGGCCCGATCGTGCTCGACGAGGTTGCCGGGCAGTGGCTCGCCCTCGCGGTCGTGGCGCTGGGCCGTTCCCAGGCGCCCGGCCCGCGCGAGATGGCGGTCGCGTTCGTGCTCTTTCGCGTCCTCGACGTGGTCAAGCCGTGGCCGATCCGGAGGCTCGAGCGTCTTCCAGGCGGCTGGGGGATCGTGGCCGACGACCTCGCCGCCGCCCTGGCCGCGGGGTTGCTCGCCCTCGCGGTCTTCGCCGTTCTCTAGCGCGGCGCGGGGCGGTGCTCCACGAGCACGACCGTGAGGTCGTCGGCGAGGGGGTGCCCGCCGACGTGGCGGCCCAGCTCGCCAAGCAGCGCGGCGAGCACCTGGGGGCCGCCAGCGTCCCGGTACTGCCGGAGGACATCCTGCAGCCTCTCGTAGCCGAACGGGCTCCCGGCGTCATCGTGCGCCTCCACCAGTCCGTCGGAGTACAGGAGCAGCCGGCTGCCGGGGGCGAACGGCAGGCTGCGCTCGGGCGCAGGGTCAGGCCAGCGGTGGCCGAGCGGCAGCGAGGACAGCAGGACCTCCTCCACCCCCCCGTCGGCTGCCAGGAGGATGCCGGGCTGGTGGCCCGCGCTCGCGATCTTCACCTCCCGGCGCTCCGCGTCCACCTCGGCGAGCGCGAAGGAGACCATGCGCTGCTTGAGGCTCTGGCCGAGCAGCAGGTGGTTGAGCTTCGACAGCAGCTCGCCACCCCGGTACCCCTCCTCGATGAGCGCCGCGGCGGCTGACTTGACCATCGCCATGAGCAGACCGGTGGGCAGACCATGGCCGGCCACGTCGCCGATCGAAACCACCAGCCGCCCGGGTGCCAGGGGGAAGAGATCGAAGTAGTCACCCCCGACCTCCGCCGCCGGTCTGAAGTGTGCCCACACCGAGAGCGGGCCGCTGGAGAGCTCCGAGGGTGGCAGAAGGCTCTCCTGGATCTCCCGCGCCAGCTCCATCTCCCGAGCCATGCGCTCCTTCTCGGCGACGTGGGCGAGCATCGTGCCCACCGACTCGGTCATGGCGTTGAACGACACCGCAAGGTCCCCGAGTTGGTCGCGACGCTTGACCGGGATGCGGGTCTCGAGGTCGCCCTGCGCCACCGCGCGGGCTCCACGGGTCAACCGAGCGGTGGAGCGGGTGACGCGGAGGATCATGACCGCAGCAAAACCGACAGCGACCAGGTAGATGGAGCCGAACACCGCAGTCAGGACGAGAAGCATGGCCTTGGCCTCGCTGCCGATTTTGTCCGTCGGACCGAAGAGGTCGTCGATGGCTCCGCGGGGAGAGAGCTTGATCAAGGTGAGCAACAGGAAACCTTTGAGCTCCTCGCCGCTGCCAAGGGCCCGCGGCGTCTTTCCAGGCCAGATCCACAGCAGGCGGGCCTGTTGCCAGCGGCTGCCCTCTGCGGGCCTCGCAGTCAACCAACCTTCCTCCACCTGTGTCTGGAGGACCGGCTGGCCATCGACGCGAAACGTCGAAGGCCCACCGGGCTCGCCGCCAATGGCGATCCTGGCGTCGCGGCCGCCCGTTGTCGCCGCCGTCGCACCCTTCACCTCCGCCACGAAACGCACCTCGTACCAACCCCCAGGGGTGAAGACCCGCGCGTTGGCGATGTCCAGGGGCATGAGGATGGCTGCAAAGCTGTTCCCACGCCGTTCCACGGCCGCCAGGTATGCCGCTGCGCCGTGAACCACCTCTCCCTGCCAACCACCCTCGTCCACCCAGCGCGGCAACGGCAGCCCCGCCGCACCGGCGCTTCGCCACTCACCCGAGGCGTCGGCAAGCAGCCACTCTTCGCGGATCCCTCTCTCCTGGTCGGTGCCACCGGCCTGGAGGAGCTCCCGCGCGTATTCGGTCCGCCCCTGTGCCAGCTCGCGCACGGCCGAGTCGGCGCGCGCCGCCATCGCGGCGCTCAACCGCTGCATCTCGTTCCCGACCCTCGTGCCAGCGTACTGGCCCACCAGCACGTACCCGAGTACGAGAGCGAGACCCACGAAGAGCGTGAACGGCGTCAGACCTATGAGCAGGTAGGAGATGAAGAGCCTTACCCCGACGCGGTAGGTGAGCTTGCGCCAGGTCCAGCGCACCGCCCAGCCAACGAGCGGGAGAGCACAGAGAATCGCGACCACCAGCGCGAGGGTCGCCAGATCGGAATCGGGTCGGAGCAGGCGCGCGACAACGGCGAGGGCCACGAGACCGGCGGCCACCGCGAGATAGCCGATGCGCAGCCAGCGCGTCCTTCCCCTCGCGCTCACGGGCGTCGGTGTGCTCATCCCACCCCTCCTACGCGAAAGACATCCGAAAGGTTGAGGGCTACCGGACCCGGGTGCGGCGGTTCTTGACGTAGTCGGCCAGGATGAACTCGCCCAGGTTGTAGGGGTTGGCGAAGTAGGCCCGGCCGCGGTTGGTGCGGGTGAGCTTCTCCACGAAGTCCTGGAGCTGCGGGTCGCTGGCGATCATGAACGTGGTGATGACCACCTTCTGCCGCCGGCACTGGTCGGCCTCCTCCAGGGTGCGGTTGACGATCTTCAGGTCGAGCCCGAATGGGTTCTTGTACACACGATGCCCCTCCGTGATCGCGGAGGGCTTGCCGTCGGTGATCAGGAAGATCTGCTTGTTGGGGTGCTTTCGGCTCGCCAGCATCCCACGCGCCACCTCGAGCGCCTCGCAGGTGTTGGTGTGGAACGGGCCCGCCTGGATGCGCGGGATCCCGGACAGCTCGATGCGGGATGCCCGGTCGCCGAATACCAGAACACCCAGGTAGTCCCTCGGGTACTTCGAGGTGATCAGCTCGGTGAGCGCCAGCGCCACGGTCTTGGCCGGCGTGATGCGGTCCTCGCCGTAGAGCACCATCGAGTGGGAGATATCGATCGCCACCACGGTGGCGCACGAGGTGAGGTGCTCGGTCTCGGCCACCTCGAGATCCTCCTCGGCCAGCTCCAGCTCGCCCCGGGTGCGCTTGAGCGCATTGGTCGTGGAGCGGATGCCGTCGATCGCCTGGACCTCGTCCCCGAACTCGTACGGTCTCGTCGCCGGCAGGCGCTCCGCACCCTCACCGGCGGCAGGGATCGGGTGGTAACCGGGGCCAGCCTTCCTGAGGCTCAAGAAGACCTCCTCGAAGGCGCTCCGCCGAAGTTGCCGGGTGCCCGAGGCCGTAAGCTGCAGCGCTCCCCGGCTGTCCCGGCCGAGCACACCCTGCTCTTCCAGTTGCGCGAAGAACGCCTCCAGATCGACGCCCTCGTCGATGTAACCGCGCTCCTGCAGCTCGCGCATCCACTCGCGGGCCCGCTCCACGTCCCCGCCGGCGGCGAGCAGCAGCTGGTTGAACAGCCGCAACAGGTCGAGCCCCGCTAGCAGTCCCTTGATCAGCTCGGGGTCGAGGTAGAGATACCGGTGACGCATCGCCGCTCGGCCGTCACGCTGCGACGCCACGAGATCCTTCGCCCCCGCTGCGCGACGGCTCAGGATGACGCTTCGCGTCAGTTCGCATCGCCATGGCCCTCGCCGCGGGCGACCCGGCGCATCAGCTGAAACTTGACCATCTCCTTGTAGCTCACCGTGCTGTCGAGGTCCTCCCGCGCCAGCTTGAGGTGCTGGTGCAGGCCCTCGAGGACCATTTCCGCAGCGAACACCCGCTCCTGCTTCGTCCTGCCGTGCTTCTCGACGAGCTTCATGAGGCCAGGGACACGTGCGAGCTCCGCCTCGTAGTCCGCAAAGCGCTGCTCGTCCGAGAGCGTCACGCTGTTGCCGGCGGCGAACCACGCGACTATCGGCGCGAACGGGCCCTTGTCTTCAGGCGAGCCGACCTCCCGCCCAATCGCAGGAAACGCTGTCGCGAAGCGCTTCTTCACCGCAGCGCCGATGAGCGCGCGCGCGACGACCTCGGCCCCCTTCTGTTCGCCCTCGTAGACCATCTCGACCTTCCCGGTGATCGCCGGCAGCAGCATGTGGATGTCCACCAGCCTCGGGTACACGGGCTGCTCGCCGGTCGAGAGCGCACGCCGCTCCAGGTTCGAGACCAGCAGCTCGAGCGCCGCGATCGGCACCCGCGCGCTCACCCCCGAGCTCTGATCGACGAGCTCGCTCTCACGCGCCGCGAAGGCGATCTCCTCGATGATCAGCTCGACCTCCTCGGGGATCTCGACACGGGGGCCGACGCGTTCCCGCCAGGCTTCCTGCCGCGTGATCGTCACAGCGGTGGCCGCGTCCACCGGGTAGTGCGTCAGGATCTGCGAGGAGATGCGGTCCTTGAGCGGCGTGATGATATTGCCCCGGCTGGTGTAGTCCTCCGGGTTCGCGGAGAACACCATCAAGATGTCGAGGGGGATCCGGATAGGGAAGCCGCGAATCTGGATGTCGCGCTCCTCGAGGATGTTCAGCAGGCCGACCTGGATTCGGGGGGCGAGGTCCGGGAGTTCGTTGATCGCGAAGATGCCGCGGTTGGTGCGCGGCACGATGCCGAAGTGGATGACCTCCGGGTCCGCATACGTGAGGCGCCGTGTGGCCGCCTTGATCGGGTCGACGTCGCCGATCAGGTCGGCAATCGTCACGTCCGGGGTGGCCAGCTTTTCGTTGTACCGAGCCTCGCGCGGCAACCACTCCACCGGAGTGTCGTCTCCGGCTTCCGCCACGATGCGCCGGGCCAGCGCGGAGGTGGGCCGGTACGGATCGTCGTTCAGTTCGCTCCCGGCCACCACCGGGATCTCGTCGTCGAGCAGCGTGACCAGGGCCCGCAGGATCCGCGTCTTTGCCTGGCCGCGAAGGCCGAGAAGGATGAAGTCGTGCTGGGCGAGCAGCGCGTTGACGATGCCGGGCACGACGGTCCGCTCGTACCCCACGACCCCGGGGAACAGGGGATCCCCAGACGAAAGCCTCGCGATGAGGTTCTCGCGCACCTCCAGCTTGACCGGGCGCGTGACGAGGCCTGTGGCCTTCAGCGCCCCCAGCGTGGAGGGTCTCCCTCCGGTCATGGGTGACCGCCTCTTGGAGTACCGGAGAGGTCTTCTCGTCGCATCAGCCTCCAGAACAATCCCGAGGCCGGTTTGTTCCCGGTGTGGACAGCCGCGGCCGGCGATGCTAGGCTCCGGGTCGATCGGGAGTTAGCTCGCCCACGCCCGGAGGTCGCCCCGGGTGTGGCGTCGTCCACAGGGCGGCGGCGGCGCCGGTGAAGGGAGAGATGGGATGATCGGGAAACCAATGGAGCAGGCACTCAACAAACACCTCAAAGAGGAGATGTACTCGTTCTACCTCTACCTCGCGATGTCGGCCTACCTGGAGGGGCTCAACTTCAAGGGAATGGCCGCGTGGATGCGGGTGCAGGCGCAGGAGGAGTACGCCCACGCGATGAAGTTCTTCGACTTCCTGCATGAGCGCGGGGGGACCGTCACGCTCCTTGCCCTCGACCAGCCGCAGGCGGAGTGGGCCTCGGTGCTGGCGGCGTTCAAGGCCGCGCACGGCCACGAGCGCGGGATCACCAAGAAGATCCATGCCCTGGTGGAGAAGGCCACCACCGAGAAGGACCACGCCACCGCCAACTTCCTCCAGTGGTTCGTGAAGGAGCAGGTGGAGGAGGAGGCGACGGTCGAGACGATCGTGAAGCGCCTCGGGGCGGTGGGCGACAGCCCCGGCGCCCTCTACTACCTCGACCACGACCTCGGCAAGCGCGGCAAGTAAGTCCCCGTCACGCAGCCGTCGGCTGAACCTTGTGGACGGTCCCGCAGTGCGGGCAGGCGATCTGGCGGCCCAGGTAGGCGGGGGGAAACTTGAGCGTGGTCCCGCAGGCGCACGGGACGAATGAGTAGCGGTTCAGCCGCCACAGCATGTCGGTGGTCTGCCGCACCCGCTTAAGCCGGCTCCCGGCATCGGGCGCGCCCGGCGGGGCCGCCGGCTTTGTCTCTGCAGCCGCGAGCGCCCCGAACGGCACGACGCCCACCGCCCGCCCGGTGACCTTCCGGAACGCCTGGTCGTAGTGCACCAGCCCTGCGCCCGCTCCCATCGAGCGCAGGATTCGTATCCGCTCGGAGATCGGCGGGTGCGTGCTCGAGAGGTCGGCGAGACCCCTCGGGCTCACCCCGAGCGGGTTGACGATGTACATCGGCGCGGTGGCGCGGGTGGCGACGCCGAGCTTCGCGGTGGAGTGCGAGATCTTCTCGAGGGCGCTGGCCAGCCCCTCCGGGTAGCGCGTGTAGAGGGCAGAGGATGCGTCGGCAAGGTATTCGCGGCGGCGTGAGATCGCGAGGTAGATCAGCTGTGCGACCAGGGGCGCCAGGATCATCAGCGCGATGGCGACGACCAGGATGATGAGCTGCGCCTGCCCTCCGCTCCGCGAAGACGTACGCCGTCGCCCACCACCGTAGAAAAACATGCGGGCCCCGGCGTCCGCCAGGAGCACGATGGCGCCCATCATGACCCCGACCATCATCATGTAGAGCACGTCGCGGTTCGCAACGTGACCCAGTTCGTGCGCGATGACGCCCTGCAGTTCGTCGCGGTTCAGCGTCTCCAGAAGGCCGGCGGTAACCGCCACCACGGCATGCTGCGGGTCGCGCCCGGTCGCGAAGGCGTTCGGGGCCGCTTCGTCGATGATGTACACATCCGGAGGCTTCGGAAGCCCGGCCGCGATGCTCATCTCCTCCACGACGTTGAACAGCACCGGGTTGTCCTTCTTCTCGATTCGGCGCGCGCGGGCCAGGGCGAGGAAGATCGAGTCGCCCTGGTAGTAGCTCACCAGCGTGAGGCCGATCCAGACGAGGAACGCGACGAAGAGCCCGCCGGCTCCCGCCCCGGGTGCGAGTGCCTCACCCAGCGTGTAGCCGAGCAGGAAGAGCAGGGCCGCCATCAGCACCACGAGGGTGGCGGCGCGGCGTTGGTTGGCGCGAACGAGTTCCCACACAGTATGGGGATCCGGCTAGAACTTGACCTGCGGCGCCTGGCGCTCCTCCGCCGCCTCGACCTCGAAGAACTTCTCCATCTTGAAGCTGAACGAGGTCGCGATGATGCTGGAGGGGAACATCTGTATCTTGTTGTTGAGCCGCATCACCGCGTCGTTGTAGTACTGGCGCGCAAACGAGATCTTGTTCTCGGTCGAGGTCAGCTCCTCCTGGAGCGCGAGGAAGTTCTGGTTGGCCTTGAGGTCCGGGTATGCCTCGGCTACAGCGAACAGCGAGCGCAACGTCTGAGACAGCGCGTTTTCCGCCTTGGCGCGCTCCTCGACGCCCCCGGTGACCTGGATCGCCTGTTGGCGTGCTTTCGTCACCGCCTCGAGCGTGTTGCGCTCGTGGCCCATGTACCCCTTGACGCTCTCCACCAGGTTGGGGATCAGGTCGTGCCGCCGCTTCAGCTGCACGTCGATCTGGCCCCACGAGTTCCTCACCTCGTTTCGTGAGCCGACCAGGCCGTTGTACATCCCCATCACCCACAACGCCACAAGCACGACAACGATCAGAAAGAACAGGAAGATCATCGCTCCACCTCCCCTGGATCACGATCCGGTCCGGTCGTCGCCGGCGCCTCCGGCACCGGTGCCCCGAACGTCTCACCCATGAAAGCCAGAACCGCCTGAGCGGGGGAACCCGGTACCGGAGTCAACTGCCGCACCAGCACACCCAGCTCCCCGTGGTCGAACCACAGCCCGTGCCCCGCGCAGCGGTCGAGCAGCACCTGGAGGGACGTCCCGACTGCCACCTTGTCCATCGCCCTGTCGCAGCGCGGGCACCGCCGCGGCTTCTCGCTGGTCGCGGCCTTTTCCAGCGACCCCTCCGGCACGCGCAGCGGGCGGCCCAGCTTCTCGGAGAGCAAGGCAAACTCGCCGGCGTCGAACCAAAGCCCGTGGCACCACGGGCACACGTCGAGCTCGATACCCCCGCGCTCGGCGACGATGAGCGGCTCGCGGCAGACCGGACAGTCCACGCTCGTCCCTGGCCCCGGTGCAGGCCGCGAAGGTCCTGCCCCACGCTGTCCCCACCGGGTTCGCTTGCGATTATACGGTCCACCCGCCCCCGTGTTGCCTACTCGAGTGCAACCGTGGTCTCCCGGAACACCACACCCCGCTTGGCAAGGTCGGCCATCACGAACTCGTAACAATCGGGCTCCCGCCCCAGGAACTCCGGCGGCGAGACCCCGGCTTTCCGGTACAGCCCCTGCTTCAGCAGGCGCACCGCCGCGGTGCAGGTGTACCCGGTGGTGCGCGCCATCGAGGTAGTCCCGGTGGCACGGTCGTAGCGGTCCAGCAGCTCGAAGGTCCGGCGCACCCGCCGAGCGCCTTTCCTGCCCTCCACGATCACCCGCATCGCGGTGAGGTCCTCCTCGCCCTCCTCGAGATGCCAGAGCGGGAAGAGCAGGCGCGAGGTCAGCTCGAGCGGCCGAACCTCGGCGCCCGCCACCTGGATGGGCTCGGCGCCGAAGAAGCCGCTCTCGCGCAGCACCCGTATCTTCTCGATGTGGCCGGGGTAGCGCATCGTCTTCTCCTGCATGAACGGTGCCTTCACGGTGGAAAGCAGCGTGCGCAGGCCGTCGGTGTTGAAAGCCTCCAGCGTGCCGACCCCGGGGAACTCCACGAGCTCCGGTTCCGAGAGCGCGGGCATCGTGACGACCCGACCGCCCACAACGTAGCGAGCAGGGCGCGTGTACTCCTCGACGACGTCTGCCGGAGAGAAGCCTGCCTTGTACTCCCAGGGCCAGGTGCGGACCGCCGGCAGTCCTCCGACGTGGCAGACGAAGCGCTCGATCGCGTCGAGTTCCGTCTCCATCCTGCCGAGGATGAGGTTGGAGCAGCCCGGCGCGATGCCGCAGTCCACCAGCGCCGGAACCCCATTCTTACGCGCCAGAGCATCGAGCTCGAAAGGGTCCTCGGGGAAAAACGAGATGTCCACCACCGGCTTTGCGCACTCCACGACCCTGCGGAGCGTGGCGAACCCCATGTACCCGGGCACCGCTCCCACCACGAGGTCCTGGTTCTCCACCGCCCGCTGGACTGCCTCCGCAGCGGCGAGGTCGGCGCGCATCGTGACGATCCCCGGCTCGCCGGCCAGACGCCCCAGGGCGGCCTCGGAGGAATCCACGACGGTGACCTTGAACTCGCCGTCCCGGGCCAGGTCCCTGGCGATCGTCCCTCCAACCAGCCCCGCCCCCAGCACCACGATCTTCATGCCCACCTCCCCCTTCGGCGTGCCAACTATAGCCCGCACCGGCTACACTGACACGTGAGGTCGGGCAGCGGCCCGACTCGGGCAGGGAGGTGCGCATGCGTCTGTACCTCATCCGCCACGGCAAGGCCGTCAGCGCCGAGGTTGTCATCACGGACAGCGAGCGGCCACTCGTCGCGGAGGGCCGGAAGCAGGTGATGCGCCTCGCGCAGCGCCTGCACGGTCTCAGCATTCGCTGGAGGTTGATTCAGACCAGCCCGTTCGTGCGGGCCCGCGAGACCGCCGCGATCCTGCGCGAGGCCGGCCTGGCCCCGACGGCGGAGGCGGCTGCGGAGCTCTCGCCCGCCGGGGAGCTGACCGACTGGCTGCCCTTTCTCACCACATGGCGGGACGCGAAGCGCGGCGACCTGGCGACCGTCGGACACTTTCCGAACCTCGCCCATTGGGCCGAGTCTCTAGCGTACGGTGAGGCGCGGGGAAGGCTCGTCCTCAAGGCCGGCGGCGTCATCGCGCTGGAAGTGCCCCAGAGCGGCGCGCTGCTCGGCAACTGCGAGCTGTTCTGGCTCAGCTCGCCTGCGCTTCTTCCCTGAACCCGGTCCCGCCCGCCTCACAGAACCTTCCGGCGCATCCCCACGTCTAATCGACTCGAGAGCGGCTCGCCCGCGCCGGGAGGAGTCTTGAGGGTTCTCAACAAGCTCGCAGCGGCCGCTGCCCTCGCCGCACTCCTGACCGGAGCGAGCGCCCATGCACGACAGCAGGCGAAGCCCGCGCCGCCGCCCCCGAGCCCCGGCTCCTACCGGATCCCGCGGGCCACCTCGCCCGTCCGAGTCGACGCGGTTCTCGACGAGCAGGCGTGGCAGGACGCCCTTGCTTTCGAGCTCAACTACGAGGTCCAGCCCGGCGAGAACATCCCTCCGCCCGTGCGCACCAGGGCGTTCGTCACCTACGACGATCACAACCTCTACGTCGCGTTTCGCGCCTTCGACCCCGAGCCGGACAAGATCCGGGCACACGTCACCGACCGGGACAACTCCGACCGCGACGATTTCGTGGGTTTCATGATCGACACGTTCAACGACAGGCGCCGGGGCTACGAGTTCTTCGTCAACCCTCTCGGCGTTCAGAGCGACCTTTCCCGCAACGAGGTCGGCAACGGTGAACCCGAGGACCCCACCTGGGATGCGATCTGGGAGTCCGCCGGCCAGATCACTCCCGAGGGCTACGTGGTCGAGCTCGCCATCCCGTTCAACCAGCTCCGTTTCTCCCGCACCACCGGCGAGCAGGTCTGGCGGATAGGGTTCTTCCGCGCCTACCCCCGTACCGTCCGTCACCAGATCTTCCACGTCCCCCTCGACCGCAACAACAACTGCTTCTTCTGCCAGCTCTCCGAGATGACCGGGGTCTCCGGGATCACTCCCGGCCGCAACATCGAGCTCGATCCAACGATCACCTCGCAGAAGGATGACGCCATCGAGGACGATGAAGATCTCACCAGCCCGTACGTGCAAAACCCGTTCGAGACCGAGATAGGTCTCTCAGCGCGCTGGGGCATCACCCCAAACCTCTCCCTCAACGCGGCCCTCAACCCCGACTTTTCCCAGGTCGAGGCGGACGCGGCGCAGCTCGCGACCAACACCCGATTTGCCCTCTTCTACCCCGAGAAGAGGCCGTTCTTCCTCGAGGGGGCCGACCTCTTCACCACGCCGATCAGCGCGGTCTACACGCGCACGGTGGCCGATCCTGCATGGGGGCTCAAGCTCTCCGGGAAAGAGGGACGGCAGGCGGTCGCCGTTTTCGTGGCGAAGGATCGCGTCACGAACCTCATCTTCCCCGCGAACCAGAGCTCGGACTCGGAGTCGCTGGACCAGGAGAACACCGCCGCGGTTGTCCGCTATCGCCACGACCTCGGGGAGTCCTCCACGCTCGGGGTGCTCTTCGGGAGCCGAGCCGGCGACGGCTACGCGAACGGGGTGTTCGGCCTCGACGGCCACGTCCGCCTGAGCAGGAACGACACGGCTCGATTCCAGCTCCTGGGTTCGCAGACGCGCTACCCGGAGGACGTCGCCACCGCCTACGACCAACCCACCGGAACCTTCAAGGGCTCGGCGGTCCAGTTCTTCTACGCCCACGAGACCCGGAACTGGTGGGCCTGGATGTGGTACCAGGACCTGGCGCGGGGCTTCCGGGCCGATATCGGCTTCGTGCCACGCGTGGACATTCGGACGTTCAACCCCGGCGTCGGCCGCGCCTTCTGGGGTCAGCCCGGCGCCTGGTACTCGCGCATCAACGTCGAGCTCGAAGCGATCCGCACCACCGATCACACGGGACTGCTCACGGACGAGAGCGTCGTGCTCTGGGGAACCTACGAAGGCCCACTGCAATCGTTCGCCAGGCTCGGCCTGATCCAGGGCAAGGAGTACTACGACGGTACCACCTACGACCTCACCTGGGGGCGGCTCGACTTCAACATCCGGCCCAGCGGGAGTTTCACCTTCTCGCTGGCGGCACGTGCCGGCGACGGTATCGACTACGACAACTCGCGCCCCGCCAACCTGCTGCGCCTCAAACCCGGCTTCACCCTGAATCTGGGACGCCACCTGTACGTGCAGCTCGACAACACGTTCGAGAACCTCGATGAGGCGGAGGGACGCCTGTACCGGGCCAACCTCACGGAGCTCCGCCTCGTCTATCAGTTCAACCTTCGGGCTTTTGTGCGTGTGATCGTCCAGCGCCTCGACCTGAAGCGTAACCTCGCGCTCTACCTCGAGCCCCAAACTTCACCCTCGCAGCAGTTCTTCACCCAACTCCTCTTCTCCTACAAGCTCAACCCGCAGACCGTCTTCTTCCTCGGCTACTCCGACACGGAAGCCGCCACCGAGACCATCGCCATGACCCCCACCAATCGCACGGTGTTCGTTAAGCTCGGCTACGCGTGGCTGCTGTGAACGCGCGGCGGGAACCGGCCGGTGGTACCATCTGGCCATGCCCAAGCTGACTGCTTACGCCTGCGTTCTCCTCGCGGGCGTGCTGCCGCTTTGTGCGGCTGACAACACAGCCGACTTCGACGCCCGGGCGGCCCAGCGTTTCGCCGGTCTCGCCCTCACCTGCGTGCACAAGGAGTACCCCAACAAGATCTCCCACGTGCTTGCCGGCAACGCCGACGTCAAGCCGCCCTGCGAGCTGACGCCGGCTTTCTGCGGGTGCTTCGACTGGCACTCGGCGGTGCACGGGCACTGGCTCCTCGTGCGGCTCGTGCGTACGTTTCCCGATGCTCCGTTCGTGCCCGCCGCGCGCACGGCCCTCGCGCAGAGCCTGACGCCTGCACACGTCGCGACCGAGGTCCGTTACCTCGAGGGTCCGGGCCGCTCGGACTTCGAGCGCCCCTACGGCCTGGCCTGGCTCCTGCAGCTTGCCGCCGAACTGCGGGAGTGGAACGATCCGCAGGCTCGGGAGTGGGCGCGCACGCTCGAGCCACTGACGCGCTCGGCTGCTGGCCGCCTGAAAGCCTGGCTGCCCAAGCTCTCCTACCCGATCCGCGTCGGGGAGCACAGTCAGACCGCTTTCGCCTTCGGGCTCGTCCTGGACTGGGCGAGGGCCACCGGTGAGCGGGAGATGGCGACGCTCCTCGAGACGCGCACCCGCGACTACTACCTGGCCGACCGCGACTGCCCGATGGCGTACGAGCCATCGGGTCAGGACTTCCTCTCGCCGTGCCTGGCGGAGGCCGACCTGGTGCGCCGCGTTCTGCCACCACCCGCCTTCGCCGCCTGGCTGGGCGGGTTCCTGCCGCGTCTTCCCCTCGACGGCTCGAGCGGGTGGCTGCAGCCCGCGGTGGTCACCGACCGCACCGATGGCAAGCTCGCTCACCTGGACGGCCTCAACCTCTCCCGCGCATGGATGCTGGAGGGGATCGCGGCCGGCCTCCCCAACGACGACCCCAGGATCCCGTCGCTGCGTGCCACCGCTGCCGCCCATCGTTCCTCCGGCCTCGCCGCCGTCACTGGCGAGCACTACGAGGGTGGTCACTGGCTCGGGAGCTTCGCCGTCTACCTGGTGACGGGACGAGGACTGCCCGCTCAACGCTGACCCCGCAGCCGGCCGGTCCGGCCGTGTCAATCCGTCACCGGCGGAGTCCCGGGGGGTGAGGTTTGGGAACGGCGCTCCCGCTTGATGCTTCTTTCGTCGAGCTTTGAGCGTCGGTGGGACGCGGGTCTACTGCCACCGGAACAGGCGCAGCGCCACCGCGAAGCTCCCGACCCCCCAGAGCGCCATCACCAAAACCGCGTGGAACGATGCAGACAGGGGGCTGCCTTCGTTGATCACGGCGCGCAGCGCGTCATTGAGCGCGGTCAAGGGCAGGGCACGGATCGCTGGCTGCACCGCGGCCGGGAAGCGCTCGTACGAGAAGAACGTGCCGGAGAAAAGCCACATCGGGAGCTGCACCAGGTTCATCCACCCCGAGACTCCCTCGATTGTGCGTGGCCGGGCCGCCACCAACAGGCCAAGCCCGGCGAAGGTCAGCGCTCCCACCAGCGAGACTACCGCGAGGTCCACCAGCGAGCCCCGCACCGCCACGCCGAACAGCAGCCACCCAAACCCAACCACCACCGCCACCTCGAGCACCAACCCCACCAGGCGCGAGAGCATGAACGAGAGCAGGTAGTGCGAGCGCCGCATTGGGGTTGCGGCGAACCGCTTGAGGAGCTTGCGCACGCGGGCCTGCACCACGGCGAACCCAAGCCCCCACATCCCGCTGCCCATCAGGTTGAGGCCCACCAGGCCCGGGATCAGGAAATCGATGTAGCGGTTCCCGGGCTGCGCCACCCGCTCCTCCCTGACTGCGAGCAGATCCGGCCGCCCCAGCGCCCTCTGGAGCGCGTCGTCCACCGCAAGGCGTGCCGCCCGCCCCTCGGCTCTGATGGCGTCGTAGCGGTAGGTCACGGACAGCAATTCGCCCTCGCCACCGGCGGCGGGCGCCGTGCCCTCGACGACCACGTCCACCTTGCCGGTGCGCAGGGCCTGAGCGGCTTCCGCGGCTGAAAGCTCCACCACCGTGAGGTCGGGCGAGCCGCGGAGAATCGCCAGGATCCGCGCCTGCGCCGGTGCACCGTGCTCGACCGCCGCACGCAGCCTCTCCGTGGGCTTGGACCGGAACGCGATGCCCAGCGCCAGGGCGAGCAGGACCGGGAACACGAACACCCAGAACACCGCTTCCGGCTCGCGCACGAACTCAACGAGCCGGGCGCGCGTCAGCTCCACCAGCGGGTGCGGACGGTGCGGCCCGCGGGCGGCAGCCGGCATTCGGCGCGTCTCACTCATCCCGTAGTGCCCTCCCGGTCAGCTGAACGAACACGTCCTCCAGCGTCGCCTGGTGGGTGGTGAGGCTCTCCAGCACCGCGCCCCGCCGCTCCAGCTCCGACAGGAGCGCCGGCATCGCTTCCCCGATCCGGCGCACGCTCAGCCGGAAGCTGCTGCCCTCCCCCGCCACGCTGCTGACCCCGGGGAGCCCGGCAAGAACCGAGGGTTCGAGCTCGCCTTGCAGCTCGAAATCCACGATCTGCTCCGCCCCGAGCGAGTCCACCAGGATGGTAGGCCGGTTCATGGCCAGAATCGTGCCGTGGTCCATGATCGCCACGCGGTCGCAGAGTCGAGCCGCCTCCTCCATGTAGTGGGTGGTGAGCAGCACGGTTCCGCCGCGTCCCCGGAACGCTTCGACCACTTCCCACACGTTGAGCCTGGCCTGGGGGTCGAGGCCCGTGGTGGGCTCATCCAGGAAAAGCAGCTCCGGGTCGCTCACCAGCGCGCAGGCGAGGGCCAAGCGCTGCTTCTGCCCGCCGGACAGCTTGCCAACACGCGCGTTTCGCTTGTCCTCGAGTCCGACCATCCCGATCACGTGGTCCACGGGCCGCGGACGTGCGAAGAAGCTCGCAAAAAGGCGGAGGGTCTCTCCGACCGTGAGCTTCTCGGCGAGCTGCGTCTCCTGCAGCTGCACACCCAGCCGCTCGCGCAGGTCGTGATCGCGGCCGGTGCCCCAGCGCCAGCCGAGCACCTCCACGAGGCCATCGTCCGGCACGGTGAGCCCCTCGAGGATCTCGACCGTCGTGGTCTTGCCTGCCCCGTTGGGACCCAGCAGGCCGAAGCACTCCCCCCGTCGCACCGCGAGGTCGATCCCGGCAACCGCCGTCACGTCCTCGTAGCGCTTGACGAGCCCGGCGCAGCGGACCGCCATGGAGTCGAACTCGCCCCGGTCGGCTGCAGTTAGCGCCCGCTGCGTCTCAGTGGTCATCGTGGTGAAACCGGTCGACTGCCGCCGGGGTCCCCGTCCGGGACTGCCCGACACTGGCCGCCCTGCCCGCACAGGATACCCGAGCCAGGACCCGCCCCGCGGCGCCGGCGTTCGTCGACACCAGAACCCGGAATGTAACCTGCGTCACGGCCATCCTTCGCGGCACAGTCTCGCGGTCACGCGCACCGCCCGTCCTCGGTATACTTGACGTGAGCCCGCCGCGCAGCCTCCCGGACGTACCAGCCGGCGGCCGGGCGACGGACCCCCCGGGGCACCGGAAGGAGAACGTTATGTTCACGCCAAACGGAGCGCGACCCTCGTGGGCCGCAGGCCTTGCCATCGTGATTGCGGCTGCCGCCTCGGTGGCCGCCGGCACCCTTACCATCACGCCCGATATGAACCCGGCTCCAGCCGGGGTCACGATCACGTTCGTCATTGCTCCCACCGTGCGCAACCAGGGTGACACCGTGACCTTCGACTTCGGAGACGGGAGCAGCGGGAAGCTTGACTACGAGTTGGGCTGCGGCCTGCTCGGTGGGTGCGATTCTATCAAACACCCATACGCCGGTGCGGGGATTTTCAACGTCCGCGCGAGTGGGACGATCGGCGGCGCGAGCGTCAGTGGGAGCGTCCAGATCACGATTACCTCGAGCACCGCCGAGCAGGAGATTTTCGTGCCCACGGGGGCCCACCTGAAGGGGTTCAACAACGTCAACTGGCGTACCGACCTCGAGGTCAACAACCCCGGTACGAGACGGGCAACCTTCGCGATCGCCCTGCTCCTGCGTGACCAGGACAACGGTACCCCAATCTACAAGACCGCGTTCACGCTGGACCCCGGTGTAAGCGCTCGCTACAACGACCTCCTGTTCACGGTTTTCGGCTTCTCCGGCGCAGCCGCGATCCGGATCACCCCGGTCGACGGCACCATCATCGTGACCAGCCGCACTTACAACCAGCTCCCCTCTGGCACCTTCGGGCAGTCGGTGCCGGCGATTCCGCGGGCGGAGGCGATCGGCTTTTCCCAGCGCGCGCGCCTCATCGGGGTCTCCCACGACCCGACGCTCGCATCCGGCTACCGGACCAACCTCGGCTTTGTCAACGCGAGCCCAGCCAGTATTCATGTCGAGGCCGAGTTCTGGCTCGCCACCGGCGGTTTCCTGGGGCGGACGAGCTATGACCTCCCACCGCTCGGCTTTCGTCAGATCGACAAGGCGTTCCAGGAGGTTACCAGTGATCTCGTGAGCGATGGGTACATCATCGTTCGCACAACTACAGCGGGAGCTAGGTTCTTCGCGTACGCCGTGGTGACAGACAACATCACCGGCGATCCCACCTACGTGGACGCGCTGATCCCCGAGTAGCGGCTCAACTGGGGGCGAGAGGAACCGTCAGGGCCTCGAGGCGCTCGACGAACTTGGCGTTGACGGCGCGCGCCTCAGCCAGTACCGCCTGTGCCTGCTCCCGCGACCCCACTGCCTGTAGCGCCCGTGCCAGGACGACCCGGTTGACGAGCTTGAAGATGCCCGGGCCGATCTCGCGATAGGAGAATCCCTCGTCGGCGAAGCGGAAGCGCTCGGCGGCTTCGGCCGCCTGGCCCTGAGAGAGGAGAACTGCGCCCTCCATGTGAGCGAGGAGTGCCTCCGCGTACCTCCTCCCGGGTGCGCCCGCCGGCATCTTCGCCACATCGTCTCGAATCTTCGTGACGATGCCCTCGGCGTCGGCCCGCCGCCCGGTCGCGAGTGCCGCCCACAGGTTGAGCACCGGGTCCCTCCCATCCTTTTCGGTGCACTCGGTCTGCTCACCCTTCCAGAGGGCCTGCCAGTCGCTGGCCAGGAACGGCACCCACACCGCGACGCGGCAGCGCATCGCCTTGATCGAGTACTCGGGGCACCCGCCGGTCTTCCCGGCGCGAGCCATGGCCTGCTGGGCTTCTTCCGGCCGCCCGTCCACCAGCGCGAGAATCACAAGGTGCTCGTACGAGGCGCAGAAGTCCGGCCTGGTCCGAAGAGCGTCCTCGAGCTCGCGTCTGGCATCGTCGTACCTGCCGATCAGGATGAAGAGCTCGCCGAGAGAGTCGTGGGGGTTGGCCTGGTCGGGCGCGATGTACCTGTAGGTCTCGAACAGCTTTTCGGCTTCCGCAAAGCGCCCCATCCCCATCTCCAGGTACCCGAGTTGGTTGTAGGCGACAACGCGGTTGGGTGCCACCTCGATGAGACGCGTCAGGAGTCGTCTGGCCTCGGCCCAGTCCTGCCGAGTCGTGGCCGCGCTGGCCAGGAGGTCGAGGGCGTAGGGATCGTTCGGGTTGCTGGCCGCAAAGTCCTGCAAGATCTGCTGGGCCTTCGCCGGGTCCTTGTCGTGGTTGGCAAGCGCGTAGGTGATCAGGAAGCGCTCACGGCCCGTCAGCTTGGAGAGGTCGGCGCCCTTCAACTGCCCGATGATCTCCTCCGCCTCCTTCTTGCTTGATGGGCTGTCCTTCATCATGAGGAGAAAGCGCTTGGCAACCACAAAGTTGGGGTCCAGCTCGACCGCCTTCGCGAAGTCCTTGGCCGCCTCGTTGTAATAGATCTTCTGGAGGGAATCGAGGCCCTGCTGGAACGCCGCCAGCGCCTGCGGGGAGGCCGTGGTCCACTCCGGTCTTCGGCCCGAGAACATCAGGACCGCGCCCGCAACTCCCACCAGCATCAGCAAGCCCAACGCAATGAGAAACTTGGCCTTCACGGGGCCTCCCGGGTACCGGAGCTCCCGCCCTCCCCGTCCGGGCACGGCGGGCGCACCATTCCCCTGCGTCTCATACGCTGGGTGACCGAGTGTGTTTCACTGGCGTGGAACCGGCGCCTCGCCGAGGTGTCGGCGGGGGAACGGCGACGGGCGGAAAACGGAAAGCTCAAGTCGCGACGGGTGCGAAGGCCCGACCAGCAAGACTGGGTGCGCCACCGCGCCCGGCGACCGTCCGTCGAGGTCACGCCCGTCGTTGGCGTTGACCTCGAAACGGGACCAGTTGGAGCCGGAGACATCGATGCGGATCCGGTGGCCCCGGGCAAAGGCCAGGGCGGTGGACCACAGGTCCACCACGATCTCCGTCGCCACGCCAGGGGAGAGGAAGCACTCGCGGTCGTCGCCGCAGCGCATGCGGGCACGCTGGATCCCGTCGGTCACCAGCATCGAGCGCCCGTCGGGGTAGACGTCGGTCAGGCGTACCGCGAGGTCAAGATCAGGCGTGTCGGGGCGGACCCACAGCCGGCAGCGCACGCGCCCGACCACGGTCAGGGGCGATGTCAGAACCTCCGACGTGAAGCTCGCGACGTCGCCGCGCGCCTCGATCACACGCTGGTCGTACGGACCAGCCTCGTTGCTGAGCTCCTGGCCCCCGGCGGTGGGCACGGGGCTCTCGGGGTCGGCCACGAGCTCCAGTTCGCCCCTCGGCGCCGGTGCCCCGGAAAGGCCGTGACCGACATCCAGGTAGAACGACACCACCGGCGCCGGCGGCGGCCAGTCCGACAGCTCCAGCCAGGTGTTGCCCGGTGCACCAGGCTCCCCTGCGGCGCC
>Ga0315275_10000525_pt1 | contig 31816 bp, 51 predicted proteins | sample YL17G03_0_MG_FD_205557 | JGI IMG/M metagenome (GOLD analysis project Ga0315275, IMG submission 205557) | Sediment microbial communities from Yellowstone Lake, YNP, Wyoming, USA - YL17G03_0 | ecosystem: Environmental > Aquatic > Freshwater > Lake > Sediment | place: USA: Wyoming | collected...
CCTCGGCAAGCTCCCGGAGGAAGGGATTGATCCCGGCCGGGTGGTGGAGACTGATGGGGCCGATCCGAAGGGCCGAGATAGAGGCCTCGGTCCTCCAATGGGCCTCAAGGGTCCGGTGGAGCTCTTCCTTCACGGCCTCCGGTTGCTGATCGAGTGCCTCCGGGCCCTTGGGAAGGGCGGGGTAGTCCACCACCACGGTGAGCGTGATCCCGGTTTCCCCGGCCTCCATCCCGATGATGGCCCCGCGGAGGGGTACGGGCTTTTGATGGAGGGCCCACTCGTAGAGTTTGGCCTCGTATTCCTTGGCCTCCTGGCTCATGGTCCCTCCTTCTCTTCCTTGGGGAGGTGAAGAAATTCCCGGAGGATGGCCACGATGGCGGCCGGGATATCGGCCCCCTTGACCTCTGCACCCATGATCTTATCCACCTTGGTGAGGCGATGGGCGAGGGCCCACCGCTCCACGGTGAGCTCGAGGGTCCGGTCAAGGTACACGGTTTGGGACTTCCCCGCCATCATGCCACCTTGGGGGTCACGGTCGGGAGGGGGGTGGGGATCCCGAAGATCCACCCCGATCCCTCGGCATTGTTTGGCCGGCATCCGGCGAGGTCCGTGTCAAGGCCGAGGGTGTGGTCGTATATGGTCTCATCCCCGTGGGTGACGGCCTGATCGGTCTCTGCGGGGGTGAGGGGCCACACGAGCCGGCCAGTGTAGGCCTCGGTGATGGTTACGCGGAGCTGGGTGGCCGCGGGATATGTGACCTCATCCTTGGCCCCGATGACCCGGATCCTTTCCACTTCACCGTTCAACGGGATCACGAGGGGCCCGGTCCCGGAGCGGGAATCCATGGCACACCGGGAGAAGTACTGCCTCACGGTGGCCGCGGAATTGCACGAGGGATCCCCGGTCTCATAGAGGTAATATACCCGGAAGGTATCCACGAAGGCGCACCCATTGGGTCCGCAGCTCTCCAGGGAGATGAGGAGCGGGCGGCCCTCGAGGGCGTGGGTTTCGATATCGGCTTCCTGGGTGAGGGCTCCCTCACAGGTGCCGGGCGCGTTGGGGTCCGCGGTGTACGGGAAGAATCCCGAGGTCTGGATCTCGGTAGCTGAATCCACTACACAGGTCTGACCTTCACAGTGAAACCCGGCCTCACAGGTGAAGTCCACGCCGCACACATCAGGTATGCACTCGTTCTCTGTGCAGTGGGTTCCATCTGGGCAGGGGATAGCCGGACAGGTCTGCGCGATACATCCGTAGTCGTTCACGGCGGTGATCTTCTTCTCATGGTTTGCGCCGTCGCAGGGGGCGTATCCCGTTTCGTGGCAGGTGTAAACCGTCGTGACGTCGCGGTGGTGGTGATGCTTGGACCCGCTTCCCCACTGTTCGCACGTCGCAGAGTTCTCGTTCCCGGGGCATCCCCCGTTGTGGGACTCTCCCCACGGGCCGTACTCCTGATGACTCGGGCACGGCAGACAGGAGCCATATGCTTCATGGGTTCCGGTGACTCCACAGGCCTCTCCCGCCGGACATACCCCGGCGGGGTGTTCACTATCACAAACATGCGGCGGGGTCACGTGGGCCGCGGCCGCGGTGGCCAGGAGGGCCACCATCAGGATTATGGCGAGAGCTGTTTTCATGTTCTCACTTGGAGGGGTCGATCCCCTTGGGAGTGGGTGGGCCTTATAGAAATATATACATTTCTATTGGCCCGGGCGCGGCCGGGGGTGTGAACAGGATCTCCCCGCCCGTGAACGATCCCGGTGGTGGCCGTGAACTGTTTACGTGGTCCGATTGGGGAAGGGACGGCCCGGCTCGTGCGGCCTCGATGAGTAAGAGCCCCCACTCTTTTCCGTGAACAGGTTGGTTTTTCCAAGAGCTTCCGGTCCTCCCCTTCCGGACCCCCTTCCCCGTGAGACGTGCGCGGGATCCCGTATTCTCAGGAGGAGATCACCTATCTCCTTGGGCACATTGATGAGGACTACGGGACCCTTGCGGATGCCCTGAACGAACTCTTTTCCCGTTACAACCAGGGAACCAGGTCCCGGGATGGGGTCGGACAGTGGCTCTCCAGAAAGAAAGCGGCCGTCGTCCTGAGGGTGGTGAAGATCCCGAGACCTCTCTATGATGCCGTGGGGGGTCCGGCTCTCGACATCGAGGAGATCACCATCGCGGCCCTGATCTTCCTGAGGCGCGCCAAGGAGACCGGGGCGGGGAATTAACCCCAGGTTACTGTTAATCTTAAATACCCCCTTGCCGAATTATATATAGATATGGTTCAAGTGGTCGTGACGGACAAGAGAGGCTCCAGGTGCAAGGGCATGATCACGGAGCTCACGCACCCCCGGTACCACGAGAGGGTGAGCTTCACGGATCCCTCCTGCGAACCCGGCGAGGTCGCGGACGTCTCTCTCCCCTAAACCCTTCTCTTTCTCACCGTGAACCTGTTAGTTACTTTTATATACTTTCGAGTCTTATTAAGATACAGGGACAACGTCTCAGGGGAAAGCATATGGAACAACCTGAAATCTGCAAAGCCTGCATCAGGGCCGACAAAGCCTGCTCCCTGAAGGGAGATGTGCTGAGCTCCTGTGCCCACTTCGTCAAGAGGGAGGGGAAGTAAATGGACCCCTTCTTTGATATCGCTATGATCATCGCCTTGGAGTACCCGAAGACCAAGGACTTCAAGGCCCGCATGAATCGCGCCCAGGAGTTCCTCCTCCAGGAGATCGAAGAGTCAGGGGGGCAGGCCCCATGATGGCCTTCATCCTGGAGTGCTTCGGGGGTCTGAAGGTCCTGCTGGTGCTGCCGGCGCGGCCCCCCCTGGACTTCTTCATGGGCTGCCCGGAGACCATGCAGATCACTGGCGTCGATCCGGACTTCAAAGGGGAACACCTCGGAATCGAACATGAGTTCGTTCAAACTGTGCCGATCCCGACTACCTGGGGGATGTCTTATGTCTTTTAAGTGCTTCGCCATCATCAAAAAATACCAGGCGATGGACCTGATGGATGCCGTGGAGGAGATCGAGTGGCCCCTAACAGAGGCCGAGTACCGAGAAGTGGCGGCATTCCTGGCAAGAACAATTGGTCCTGGGAGGCGCCAATGACGGCCTACCCCAAGTACAGTCAGGAGGTGCGAGGATGAGATTCCGATGTGAACAATGCCAAGATGGTGAAGCTCCTTGCATCTTGCAGATCGAAGGAATCGTCAATGCTGCATGGCCAATGAAATGTCCCTTTGAGAACATTGGGTGTGGCCCGGCAAAGTGGAAGGCGATTCCATGACGGCCTGCCCGAGGTGCCAATCTCCCATAGTCATCAAGGCCGGCACGGAGACCATGGTCCGGAAGGGACCCGTGCAGCGCCTTCACTGTAAGGCATGCGGGTACACTTGGCGGGAGAAGCTCCCCCAGAAGAAGATTATAGGGGTGGAGTGATGGAACTCTCCGATATCCTCCACTGCGGGAGATGCGGGCTGGAGTTCGCGGCCGATGAGAGTGTCGACCCGGACCTCGCAGGAGACCTGGCAACATGTCCTAGGTGCGGGTGCGAGGTGCGACCATGAGTCCCTATCCGGCACTCATCTGGGACTTTCTCATGGAGACCATTGTCGCGAAGGATCACGAGATTGAGGACCTCCAAGAGCGCCTTGACCCCGAGAACTTCTGCAATGAATGCGGGTATATCGAGCTGGCTTGGGAAGCAGACAGAGGACATCACCCGTTACCGGGCAGAGATCCATAATCTCTATCAGGAGGTCGACGAGGAGCGCCACCGTTCCCTTCTCTTGGCTTGGGGCCGGGTCGATCCTTTCCGCCCTTCATCCACTCCCCTGGCGACACATCGATCTCCACCACCGAGCCTGTGGCACTCTCTCTTAAACGCCGCGTTGTGGGTGTTCGGGTGCTTGAAGTGGGCGATCTCATGGGAGATCACCTGCCTTATGACCCGTGGATCCTTCTCATGCTCTTGGAGGAGCCGGCGGTCCACCACCACCTCGTACTCAGTGGGGAGATTCTTGCGGCGGCCTTCCGCATCGGGCTCAAACTTCATCATGCGGGCTCTGTCATCGTGGGAATGGAACCGCGAGACCCTAAAGAATACCGGCGTGACCCCGGCCTTCTTGGCCGTCCTCTGCGTGTACTGATCGAGCTGGTGGAGGAGGGGCCTCCTTTGGGTGAGGTACTTCCCCTTGAGCCAGGAGGGATCTCCTTTCATGGCCTCCCCCCCTTCCCGGCCTTCACGAGCCGGCATATCCTGACCTCCATCGTGATCGGTCTCTGCCTCTCCACGGACCCCGCGAGGTTGGCCTGATTGAAGGCGCGGGACCGGGCGGGTGTGGGGGCGAGGGCTCCCCTGCGGGCCTTGAGGAGGTCCTTGAGGGCCTCGTCCGGGAGGGAGGCATTGGAGATCATCGGGCCCCCGAAGGTGGCTTGGGTGAAGGCGAGGGTCCGCTGTCCTTTTCTCATGGTCACATCCGCTTGAGGTTCCGGGCCACGGTGGCCCTGCGCTTGAGGAGGGTGGTCACCGGGATCCATCCATGGGGGCCCTGGACGTGGCCACCCACCGGGGCGGTCCGGATGTTCTCGAGGAGCCCCATGGGGATGTTCTCCCGCTCGGGGATCCCGAGCTGGCGGGAGAGGGTCCCGGGCTTGAGGTGAGCCATCTGGATCCACTTCGGCCGGCGGCCTCTCACGGCCTCCTCCCGGGGCGGGGAATTATTCCCTCCACCGCCGGGGCCATGGATCACGGTTCTCCTCATCCGTGGGTTTCCCATTCGTGACATTTTACCACTTCACCCCCGGCATGAATCCCCCGCCGGCCGGGGCCCTCTTGGGTCCCCGCTTTCTCGGGGCCTTCCGTGCGGCCTTCCGCGGAGCTTGGGGACCGGCCCCTCCCGCGTAGATGATGATGGTCCCGGGCGCGGCCCCACGGCCACGGCCGTTGTGGGCCCGCCTCCTCGGGGCTTGCCTTGATACCGCGGGGGCTCCCCACCCCATCATGGCGGCCGGGTTCATGGCCGGACCTCGTACGCTCCCCTGGGTCACCGACTGCATGAAGTGAGGGCCCTGGGGGCCTCGGCCCCCTCCGGATGGCGAGGGTCCCCACCCTCCCTTCTTGAGTTTGGGGGCGAGGCCCTTGGCCCGCTTGACCTTTCCCCGGACCCCGGCCCCGCGGGCGGCCATGGCCTCCTCGAGACCGAGCTCTTCCCGGGCCTCGGTGAGGCCGCCCTTGATCTCTCGGTCATAGAACTCCCGGACCTTCCCCTTCTCCTTGGTGGCTTCCTTCCCCTTGAAACGCTCCTTGAGGGCCCGGGCCTTCTTCCCGATCCATGACCGTGGTTCCTCACTCGCATAGGATTGGCCACGGGACCGCTCACCCCGGTGGATGGCCTCCCGGGCGGTCTCGATCTCCTCCGGGGTGAGGTCCTCGTACCGGGTGGGCCTCCGGTGTCCCTTTCTCCGGCTCATCCTCGTGGCCTCCGCATCATTCCCCGGCCGGTCCGGAGGATCTTGGTCATCTTCCTGACATAGGCCATGGCATACGGCGCGTTCCCGGCCTCTTTCCTGGTGATCACCGCGATGGGGCCCCGGTTGGTGATGAGTCCCCCAAGTCTATCTCTCATGGTCTCCATCCTGGCCGGTTCCACCGGCTCTTTCTCTGCTCCCGGAGGAGTTTTCATATGGCGGGCCGGGTCAAGGCCGAGGGCCGTGACGTGAGGAGCCGGTTCTCCCTTCTTTCTGTATCCCATGGTTAAAGCCTCGTGTGTGGGTTTACATCGGACCGATTGGCCCGGCGTTCATAGTACCATCGGCCGGTGATGGCCGATCTCCGCTTCCCCGGGAGCATGACCCGGAGGTGGCGGTCCATCTCGATGTTCCTGATGTGTTGCTCCCTCAATACCTCGGCCTCTCTCACGGCCCCCCTCTTCTTGATGTAGTCCCCTATGGTTTCCATAGTTCACGCTCTCGGTGGCCTTTTCCAAAAGGACCGCTTATAGACCTTTCCCCCGAGGGTCATCCCCTCGGTCCACCGGGGTTTTCCTCTCACCTGTACATATGGGGCCGTGGCCCGGGACCGGGCGAGGTTGGCCCCGAGACCGGGGGCTCTCCCCATATCTCCACGGGCCCGGGTGGGATGCCACTCCCTCACGCGGGGGAGGGGCTTCCTCCCCTCGAGGCCAAGGAAGTATTTCCCGGTCACGATGGGGTGGACTACCTCCCCGTACCCGATCACCTCGAGGGGGCGGGGGTGGCGTTCCTGCCTCTCCTTCCCGGGGAGCCCGGGAGGGGGTGGGGGTGGGGGGGTCCTGGGGACCCGGGGAGGGGGGGGGTTCCGGGGGTATGGGGTCTCGGGTGTCCTCGGGTACCCCGGCTCCCTCGGGTAGGGGGTCTCGGGTGTCCTGGGATACGTGGGCTCCCTGGGATAGACCGCCTCCGGGGTGCGGGGGTATCCGGGTTCCCTCGGGTAGGTCCCTTCCGCGATCCTGGGATATCCTTCTTCCCTCGGGTAGAGGCCCTCGAGGGTTCGCTGATATCCGCGCTCCCGGGGATATCCCTTCTCCGGGGCCTTGGGATATTCGGGGCTCTTGGGATACCCACGCTCCCGGGGGTATTCCCCGAGGGTCCGCTGATATCCGGATGGACGGGCCGGGAGGGGGTACTCCTCCCTGGCCCTGGGATACTCTGATGTGAGCCGGGGGGCCGGGGGGAGAGCCAAGGGACCCCCCTCACCCGGGAGGCCTCGGCCATAGTATTCCCCTGCGGTCCGTCCGGCCTCATAGAGGCCGCTGGCCACGTCCATGGGGTACATCTCGGCCGAGGTCCATGATCTCACCCTGGCCGTGGCCCGTTCTCCCGGGCCCGGGGTGTTCCGGTTTACACCGTGGAGAACATCCCGCTTGATCTCCCCGAAGCTCTCCGGCTCCTCGGCCGCGTACTTGGTCCTCACCATAGAGGAGAAGTCCTCCATGGATTGGGCGAGGGCGAGCCTTCTCCCGGACCGGATCCCAGCCACGTCCCAGGCCATCCGGCCGGGCTCCTCGTAGGCCGTGCGGGCGATATATCGGCTCTCCACCCATATATCGGGGATGTTCTTGGTTTTCCCCATCACGAGGCCGAGCTCTGCCTTCCCGCCGGGCTCATAGGTCCACGCGCTGGATCCCTCTCCCCCGAATACCCGGCCCACATGGCTCTCGAGAGAGTAGGTGGGGGCCCCCACCCGGGCCTTCCCTCCGGCCGCGGTCCTGGCCCACATGGTATCCCCCTTGACGGTGGCCTTCTCCGCGAGGTCTTGGAACCCGATGATCTTGGTGGTCTCCCCACGGAGATGGCCCGGTGCGGCCCTCTCTTGGAAGTGGACCTCGGGCCCACGGTCTCGGCCGGATTCGGAGAGCGTTTGGATCACGGCATCGGCCGCATCACGGCCGGGAAGGGGAGCCACCTCCATGGGCTCATGGGGGCCGGCGGCCGAGGGGCCCCGGCTCTCCTCGAGGACTTGACGGATCCCCCGGTTGGCCTTCCCCATGGCCCCGAGGGTTGCGTCATAATCGTAATCGGAGGCGGTCACATCCCGGAAGGCATCGGTCCCCACCATCTCGGCCATGACACGGGATCCAATTTGGACGTGGCCCTTCCCGCCGGCCTCGTGAACCTTGGCGATCCCCACGCGCTCCTCCTCGGTGAGGCCCACCTGTTCCGAGGACCCAAGGGGGCTCTCCTGCTGGTACCCGAGATCCATCTCGCGGGCCCGGCTTATGTCCCGGATGATGTTGTAGAATTGGAGGTCCTCGGGGGCCGCGTGGGCCTCGAGGAAGGGCCGGATGAGTGTGTGTTCCCCGCGGGTCAGTGGAACGGCCTTCTCCTGCTCGAGGCCGGCTCTCATGTTGATCGTGGATTGCTCCATGAGCTCCATGGGGTGGCCGGCAAAGGGCCGGATGGTGGCCTCCCCGGTGGCCGCGTTCCGGACCCGGCCGATCCCCGCGAGGACCGTCCCCCCTTCGGCCGGTGGGGTGAATGGGCTCTTTTTCATCAGGTAGAGGTAGGTGGAGGTCTCGGGCTTCTCCTGGGGGAAGAGGTCGATCTCGGTGGTCCCGAGTTTCCTGGTCCACCCGATGGGGCCCTCGGCCGTGGGGGCCATCTCCCGGCCCCATGGGATGGAGACAGTCCTCTCCCCGATCCCGAGGCGGGCCCACATCGTTGGGCGGGCCTCTCCCCCGGTGGGGATCTCGGTAAGCCCGAGGGTGATGGGTGAGGCCTCCTTAATAGCCCACGGAAGAAGGAAGGGGCCCACGATCTCCCCGGTGGTGAGGGCGGGGTTTTCCTCGAAGGCGGCCCCGGTTTGCTCTGCCTGCATCCCGAGCCCCGGGACAATGTTCCCGAAGGCCTCACCCGGCTCCCGGATGAAATACTCCCCGGCCCCCGCGGCCAGGGGGAAGGTGGCGAGAACGGCCATCCCGGTCCCGGCCACGGCCCCCACTCCAAGGGTGGAGAGCTGCCGGAGAAATTCCTTTGGTGCGCTTTCCCCTGGGATCCATCCGATCCCGGAGTTCACCGAGTTTAGCCATCCGGCCTCTCCGGCCTTGATCCATTCGATCTCCTTCATGGCCCCGCGGACCGGCATCGCGGTTATATACTCATCGAAGGGGGCCCGCTCGTGGGGGCCGGCCTTGGGAAGGGTCTCCACCCCCAGGATCCCCGCGGCCTCGGCCTCCGCGGGAGATGGTGGGGTGGGACTCTCGGCCGGCTTGTATCCGGCGGTCTCCCCCATGACCCCCACGGCCTGATTGGTATAGAGGTTGGCCCACCCGGTCATCTTGGTCTCGGTGAGGCCGGGGTTCTCGGTCTTGGCCGCGGCCTCCTTTACGAAATCCGAGAAGGAGGCTGGGAGGAGGTCCCCGCGGATCCCTCCCTCGGGAGAGGCTTGGCCTTTCTCCTTGGCCCACGTGGCGAGATCCACCCCACCGGGCGCGGCTTGATTCTTCCCGAAGGTGGTCCGCTCTCCCGTGGCCCATTGGAAGATGTTGGTGGCGGCCGAGGAGGGGGCCCCTTCCTCCGGGAACGTGGCCCGCGAAATGGCCCACGTGAGTGATGGAGGGAGCTCGGGGTTCCTCTCCTGCATCTTCATGGCCCAATAATTTTGTTTCGATGGGGCCCCGGCCCATTGGAAAACCGAGGCCTCATAGGCCTCGGCCCCGGTGAGGTAGTTCTCCACGGAGGACTTATACTCCTCGGGATACTTTCCCCCCGCGAGCTTCTTTTCAATCCTCTCCCGGTAGGTGGCCACCCGCCGGCCGCTATTCATCGCGGCCGCTCTCACATCGTAGGTGTCACTCTTCCCCTTCGGGTTGATGGTCTCGAGGTATCCCGCGAGCTCTTGGATATCGGAGGCCACGGGGTTATCCGGGAGGGGCTCCTCCTTGAGAGACCAGCTCCCCACATCATAGGGGTTCCCCGGGAGGCCCTCGACCGGGACCCCCGGGGGGGAGACCGCCCCGGTGTACATCCACTTGGCCGTGGGTCCTCCTTCCCAATCCCCCATATAGACCACTACCTTGGAGGCCTCCTCGATGGGGATCCCGAACTTCCGGGCGGTCTCGGCCTGGCGGGCCTCCTTCTCGGCCTGATATGAGGACTGATAGACCTGCTCTCCCGCGGCCGCGGCGGCCTCCGGAGTGATCTCCTCACCCGAGGCTCCCCGGGTTCCCGGTGCCTGGGACACGATAGCGGACCGCTGGACGTTGGCCGAGAGCCGGCCGGCGATTGCGTTGTTAAGCTTGGTGCGCTCGTTCCCGATCCATGTGATCACCGAGGCGATCTTTTCCCCCGCGGCCGAGGCCCCGATATCGAAGCCTCCCGTAGCTCGGGAGCCCATGGTATCCGCGAGGTCTGACAGGAAGGAAAGGTCCGGGGTCCCAGGGGCTCGGTACTGATTGTTCCCGATGATGGCGGCCCATCCGGGCTCCTCCTGGGTGCGTTGTTCCGTGGAGGCCTCGGCCTGGAGCTGGGCCACCTCGGCCGCGAGGACCTCCTTCACTCGCCCGGCCCGGCTCTCCTGGGGGGTGATATCGGCGTTTATCCCGCCGGTGTAGGTGTCGGCCCCATGCTTCGGGGCTTGAATTGTGATATCCTCGGATTCATCCGGCATTTAGTGGCCACGTTTGGGGTTTGGCCTCCATTAAAAGAGAGAGGAGAGGATGGTATTTAAAGGGTTAGGTTCCCGCCAGCTCGATGATCTCCCGGAGGGGGACCGGCCTGTACCCGGTGGCCTCAACCGAGACATTCATCCGGTAGATCCTGGGATCAAACAAGGGGGCCTTATCGTGGATGTGGCCATGTATCACCGCCTCCCCCGGGGCGGGTATCCCCGGGAAGTGTTGGAGCCGGAGGTCAAGGGGGGGATCTATCAAGGGGATGACCACCTTTGGAAGGAGTGGCCCCACCACCATCTCGAGGTGGGAATCGTGGTTCCCCTGGATGAAGATGATCTTCCCATTGAGAGCCTCGAGGTATTCTTGGATCCTCCCGGGTGAGCCAAGGGCAAAGTCCCCGAGGTGGATTACCACGTCCTCGGGTCCCACCGCGTCATTCCAGTTTTGGATTAGGGCCCGATCCATCTCCTCCACCGAGGAGAAGGGGCGGCCACAGTACCGGATGATGTTAGCATGGCCAAAGTGGGTATCTGATATCAGGAATACCCGGGGGCATGTGAGATCACTCACACCGCGTACTTCTCCGGATGAAGATCCCCGGTTGGGATACATCCTGGGATCCCTGGGGTGAAGGCCGCGGGCCAGTACTCGATTAGGGGGGGGGCCCCTTCCCAATCCCCCATATAGGGGACCACCGCGGCGGCCTCCTCGGGAGTGAGGCCAAACTTCTCCCGGGTGGCCCCCTGTCTCCGGGCCACCTCGGCCCGGTAGGCCCGATCATACGTGCCTTGATCACAGGTCACGAGTGGGGCTTGGTTCACATAGCATGAGATATCCGTACACCTGTACCGGGCGAGCCGGGTGGTCTCCCGGTCGGCCTCACCCTTCACCCACAGGCCGAGAGGGATCTCGGCCATGAGGATGATGATGAGGACGAGGACGAGACCCCTCCGGTGTCTCCGGCTCCATCCCTTGAGGTTCTCAATGGCTTTCATGATCTGGAGGTTAGTGGTATAGAAATATATATATTTCTATGGCTCCTTCCCCATGGGACCGGCCCCGAGCTTCCCCATCACATCCACGATGGAGATGGCCCGGAGGATCACCCGCTTCTCCTTGACAGAGATCACGTCCACCTTGGCCTTCCCGAGAAATTCCTCGGGAGTATTCGCGTGAATTGCAGCCTTCCGTATCCTAAAGACATATTCCGGTGCGCTCATAGTCTCTCCTTAAATACCCTGATGAAGATGGTCACAATACACGCCGCAAAGATCAGGATGGCGGGGTAGATGGCCTCCTGCGGGAAGAAGGATCCCATGACCGCGGCCGAGAGGATCCCGATCACCAGGGGGAGGGCCACCTCCTGGGTCCTCTCATAGAGCATGAAGAGGTACAGGAACCAGATGATGGCAAAGACCCAGGCCCCGAGCCTGATGGTCAGGGGGAGGGAGAGCCCGAAGGCTAGGCCGCCCCAATCGAAATGGACGGGATCCTCGCGGCCCTTCGAGAAGTTAAGCCAATAATGGAGATAGGTGTCATTCATCGGATCCCACCGGGTGATATTGAGATCCCCGGGTGGGTCTAGGGTGGGGAGGGTCCCGATGGCACACGGCGGGGTACCACAGTCCCCGAACCATCCCAGGGCCGGGACGGCCCATAGACCGAGGCCCGCGAGGAGGGCCAGGACGAGAAGCTTTTGTTTAATCATCAGATTTCCCTCCGCGGCCGGTGAGGAATTGGATCACACCGAAGGCATATACGAAGTATTGGGCCACCGTGACGAGGGCCACGAGAGCCGGGTGGAACCCGAGGTTATACAGGAGCCACCCGGCGAAGGCCGTGGCCCGCCATACGGCCTCTGCGAACCGGAGGATGGCATCGAAGAAGTTAAGCTCGGTCATCCCCCCGACATGGTACCCGGAGAAGTTCATGGCCTCGGTAAGATTCCGATCCACCGGGATGATCACCATGGATCCGTTGGTGGTCGTGTAGTTGAAGGTGGAGTTGGAGATATAGGAATAGTTCCCGGACCCGTTCCCGCTCCATAGGACCGTACCACTCAAGGCCACCCCGAAAAGGGGCATCAGGGTCAGTACCCCCAGGGCCAGGTTCATCAGGATGGACCACAGGGCGATGGTATAGGCTCTCATCTATACATCACTCCCCCGGGCGATCATGGCCATGAAGGATACCAGGAGGGCTAGTTGTACCCAGTACCATGGGATGGTGAGCCAGTTCTCGTAATTGAACCACGCGGCGATGAAGGAGACCGCGAGGGCCCCCACCGGGGCATGGACGTACCCGAAAAGGCCGGCCACCACCATGAGGAAGATCATGAGGAGGATTTGTAGGGCGGGCCCCTGGACGGGGATCAGCTCCATGGTGGTCCCGGTCCCGGTGGTCGGGTAGTACTGGCCGCCCACGGCCCCCATGGGCCGCTCGGCCGAGATCCTCACCTGATAGTGGTGGGTCCCCGCGGGTGGATTCCATGAGAGGGCGAGGTCGTTGGTGGTGACTGTTTGGCAAAAGGCCAGGGCCCGGGTGTCCGTGTTCTTGATCTCCACCGTGATCGGTACCGTGAGAGGGTCCCGATAGAAGGTATCTATCGTGCCATTGGTGACGTTGAACCCGGAGCCAAACTCCGGATAGGCCGGAGGTGAGGCCCAATTTAGGTACAGGGTGGGGTAGGAGGTCGAGGCCTGGATGATTGATACCTGACCGTCCACGGTGATCCGGTAGTAGTGGCCCGCGGTGGCCGAGAATACGAGATCCCCATTGGAATCGGTGAGGCCGGCGGCCGTTATGACCGTCCACCCGGTCCCGCTCACCCCGCCATCCTCCACCTCCACGGAGTACCCCACGGCCGGGGAGCCGTCCTTGGTGAAGTGAAGGAGCTGGGAGAAGCCCCCGGTGGTGGCCTCCCCCACCTGATAGAGGGTGAGGGTCCCATCGGACCGGCCCGCGGCCCCTATGGAGCCATCCGCGAGGAGGGCCACGGCCAAGACCTCGGCCGCGGGCGTGGAGGTATCTATGAGCTGCCAGGAGGAGGAGGATTGCTTCCCGAAGGCATAGAAGATCCCATCGTTGGAACCGGCCACGGCCCACAGGCCATTATCTGCGATGGCCACCCCGTTGATCGTCCCCCCGGCGGTATAGGTCCCTACCCGGGTCCCATCGAGCCGGATCACATCGAAGATCCCCGCGCCCCTCCCCTCCACCGAGAAGGAACCGGCCCCCGATATAGCGGTCCGCGCGGTGGGGGCCCCGGACCCGGAGGCATAGGAGTACGTGGTCCCGAAGGTGATCCCATCGATCTGTTGGGCGTACCATGTCCCCGTGGCCGAGACCGAGAACCATTTTTCCGTGTTATCGAGGTGCATGTTCTGGCCGTTGGTGAAGCCGGTCTTGGTGGCCGAGTAATTGAAATATGGCCAGTACGTCCAGAATCCCAAGGCATAGGGGCCGGCCTTCCCCCCGAAGTCCGTGGCCGATTCCGAGACCTTTATGAGGTCCTTCTTGGCGGCCCATACGCTTTTCACCGAGAGGTTCCACCCATTGGTTGGGAGGGTGGCCCCTGGGGCGGCCCCGATATCAAGATGATAGTTCCCGGTCGTGATATCGGTGTCGACCGGAGCATAGGGATCGTACGCTCCCAACCATGACTTTCCCCCGAATTTCTTCCCCACGTCGTAGGCGGTGGCATAGCTCTTATTTGTCATCAGGATCAGGGCCGCGCTCAAGCTGGTGGAGTGGAGGAACCAATCGGTTCCAGCGCCGGAGGAGGGATAGGCCGCATAGGCATGATAATACCCCATGAGAGGATCCCCAATGGAGTAGTACCAAAACTCGAGCCTTTGGGTGGCGTACCCGGCCAGGAGAAAACCGTTTTCGGAATCGCTCACATTTGACATTCCCATATCGGCTCCGGCTCCGCTAGGAATCGTGACCGATGAGACCGTGGCGTTCCAATATATCGTGATGTTCCCGGTCCATGTTCTCCTTCCGTGAAGGGTGGCCGGGTTGTTGGCTGGTTTCGCGCTATTTGCGGAGCCGTTTACCTCAAGGGCCCCGTTGATGACTTGGATGTATCGGTAGAAGTCCCCCTTGTACGTGAGGTTCCACTCGGTTGAGTTGGGTTGCATCCCAGGGCGAGCCGGGCCCTCAAAATCATCGAAGGCCGGGAACGTGGCCCATCCGGTAGAGAGGTCGGCCTGTACCGTCCGGGTAGTATTTTGATAGAGGTAGATCCGTTTCGAGACCCCGCTCACCATGGCCGGGAGCTTAAACCATATTTTCATTACGTGGTTGGTCACGTCGTAGCTCTCGAGGTACATGGGGATGGGGTCCGTGAATTGGAGGCCGTCGTACCCGAGGAAGGCTTCCCATTGATTCGAGGGATATCCGGACTGGATGATCGTCGCATTGGTGAGGGTGGCGTTGGCGTTGTACCCATCGAGGTCCGAGGCGGCCACCCCTGGGGCCGTGAGGGTCACATCGAGATAGGTGACGTTCCCGATGAGGGTCGGGGTGTAGAGGGAGAATTGGGCGATGGTGTAGGCCTCGATGGCCCCCGAGCTCGTGAGGCCGTACACGGTAGAGCCATCCTCTTTGATGGCCACGTCCCGCCATTTATACGAGGCCCCCGCGTGAGGTTGCCATGATCCCATGAGGCCCCCGGTAGAGATGTTCCGGAGGAAGAGATACGTGGGGGTCACGTAGGCCACGAGGTTCCCCGAGACCGTGGCCTTGGCCGCGAGAATGGGCTCGGTGGAGGCATTGGTGAAGGTCCCGAGGAGGGTCCCATCCGTGCCGTACAGGTAGAGGGTGGAATTTGAGAAGGCGTACAGGTGGGAATCATCAGGGAACCCGGTCCCATTCACGGGATCCGGGAGAGGTCCGAGGCTCTTATTCCATACCTCCACTCCGGCGCGGGTGAAGAGGTAGAGGATGTTCCCATCAGTCCCGGCGGCCACGAGGTTCCCACCGGGCGCGAGGGCTACGGCCGTGACCTCGGCCCCTGGGATTGTGTGGCTCCATAGTTCGGTGAGCTCGAAGGTGGCCGCGGCGGCCGGGGTGACTTGGAGATTGACAAGGAGGAGGAGGACCGCGAGGACCCCGAGCCGTCCCCATGGGCTCTTGGGTGGCCGAGGCCACCGGGCCCCCTCCATTAAAATCTCCCCGCCGAGTACGTATCTCCTTCCTCGCGGATCCCCGCCACGATGGCCCACAGGATCACGGCGATGAGGATGATCGAGGGTAGCCAATGCCAGATGAAGATAAGCATATCCATGAGGTCCATATCGGCGTGGAGGGCCAGGGCGATCCCGTACAGGGTCTTGGTCACGAGGGAATCCAGGGTCGTGTACAATACCATGAGCTGGAAGAGGACGAGGATCACCGAGATGAAGGCGTAAGCCACGAGGTCCGCACGGGCCGCGGTCCTCCGGTCCTCGAGGTCACGCTCTGCCTGAAAGAGTTTGGTCCGAAGGGACATTTAGAACACCTTGACCCCGCCCATGTTGAGGGCAAAGATGATGATGGCGATCCCTATGCAAAACATCACCACGTTGATCACTGTCCCCTTCTTCTCACCGAATAGCCCGGACCGGAGCCGGTACTTCCGCTCCGCGTGGTAATCGGTATGCGCGTACAGGAGTGAGGACGTGGGGGACCCCATGATGTAGTTCTTGAGGAGCCGGAACGGTACCACCACGGGATCCGGGATCTCGATGGCAGTATCATCCGCGAGGACCCCGGCCTTATAGGCCTTCCTGACCTCGGCGTATGTCTTGTATCCTTTGGCGTACAGGGTCCCCAGGGCGGCGACATAGAGAGGATCCGCGGTGAGGCCGCACTCGTCCACCGTGGGGCAAAGGTCCACCCCGCCGCATCGGTAGAGGTCGATCCCACGCTTGAGGTAGGACTTGAGCTCCCCATCGGCCGAGTAGATCACCCCGGAGCCATACTCCTGGGTACGGAAAAGGGCATCGTTCCCCGAGAAGGAGATCCGGACAAAGTGGCCCTTCCTCCATGCGCTGAACACCGGGACCGAGACCTTCCGCGTGATCCACACGAAGGCAAAGAGGCTGCAGAAGAGAAAGACGGCCACGAAGCTCGGGAGGAAGATGATGAGCTGTAGAGACGTGGGATCCAAGGAGACCACCATGAACCCGAGGAAGATGATGGCCACGAGGTTCCCCATGATGAGGGCGAGGAACCGGATCCCGGTAAAGATACTTGGGTCCTGTTTCATCATCGAGGAGGGCGGTGTCGCCCGGCCCCGCGGGTCGATCTGCGGGTCGGGAAGGTGGGGCCTCCCGTTCCCATTCTTCCGTGGGGCCTCGGGCCTCGCGTTGTGGTCCTCATAGGGATTCTTTCTCCCTGGGGTCTCGGTGGTCTCTCCTACCTTGCGGGCCACGGCGTCAATGGCCTCGGCCTTTCCAAATCCGGTTTTCCTCCGGATATCCTCAATGATCACGTTAGTAAGTCCCATGTTGTCCTCCTTCGGTTCGCGCCCGCTGGATGGCTCCCCGGAGGTACTTCCCTACCCGGAACATGAAATAGCCGAGGACCACGAGGGCCAGGAGTACCGCGCCATAGAAGAGGATCTCTCCCTTGAGCTCGTCCATGGCGATCTCCTCGGCCTCGAGCTGGGCCCTCACCACCTCCTCATGGGGAGGGGTGACGTTCACCACCACGGTTTGGATCACGGTCACCGGGACCTCGCGCTCCACCACGATGGGGGTAGGGGTTGGGAGGAATGGATCCCCCGCGAGGTACCGGGTCACCGGGGCCGGGGTGGTGAAGGGCTCGAAGGTCTCCGAGATATAGACCTCCACGGAGCTCTTGGCCCCGCCGGGTGGATATGCGGATACCTGATGATTCCCCACATGGAGGGCTTGGAGGTCCGGGGTGAGGGTCCCGTTCCATACCCGTGGGGCCCCGGGGTCCGGGCCGATGGCCGTGACGATCACGGTATTCCTCAAGCGGTCCTCCTTGAGGACCACCTGATCATCATTGAATACCACCGGGAAGCGGGCCCCCTCGGGGAGGTTGGTGAGACCCGAGACCATCACCTCACGCTTCTCGGTTTCCCCCACGGCCGTGATCTCCACATGGGGCTCCTCTACTTGGAGAGTTTTCCTCTCTACCTTCCCATGAAAGTGAGCGGGATCCCCCAGGAGACCATTGAGCCGGTCCTCGATTAGGGCCGGTGGGAAGGCCTTGATCCACACGGCCGCCACGGATTTCCATGTAGAATTGAGGGCCTCGCCATCGGAAAACACCTCATAGGTTCCGGATGGATCCGGGTATTGGGCGAGGAGGTGATAGGGTCCGGGGAGGAGGGTCGTGTTCATTACCATGGGCCCCTCCTGGCCGAGGACGGCCTCCGGACCAAAGAGCCACACCCGGCATGGGCCGGAGCAGGTGAACCGGAAGGGGCTCCCCCTGGCGATGAGGTAATCGGCCATCGGAAGGGGTTGGATCCCCTTGACTTCCGGGAGTGGGGTCGGGGTCGGGGTTGGGGTGAGGTTCCCCGCGGGCCGGTCCCCTCCCTTGAGCCGGAAGATATCGGTCGGGGACCGCTCACTCCGGCCGATCCATACCCACCATACCCCGAGGGGCATGTCCTGGGTGACGGTGAAGGCCCGCCGGTTGGTGACGTTTACGATCCGGTCGGGAGGGTCCACCGAGGGATCATGATTGGGGGCCCAATATGCGATATCCCCGGGCCAAAAGGCCGTGAGGTCAAGCACATCCCCCACGTACACGCTCGTGGGGGGGATGGTTTGGTGGATCTCGATGGCCCCCACGGTCCACGCGGCCGCGGCCGCGAGGAGGAGGATGAGGGCGATCCTGCGGATCATCTACCGGCCCCCATAGCCGCGGCCGCCCTGGCGGTTCCCGCTGAACAACCGGACGATCCCGGCCACCATGCCGCTTTGTCTCGGGGGCTCGTCTCCCCGGATCCTCGTATTCGAGGAGGTGAAGTAGGTGGCGAGGAGCTCACGCTCGCGGGGACCCCCGAAGAAGGAGATGGATTTCCACACGAGGGCCTCCGCGATGAGCATGAGCTGTTGCTCATTGAAATAGGAGCGGTCCTTGAAGGTGGTATCCTCGGTTGCGTCCCAATCATCATCCAGGTACCGGCTCACGAGGGTATTGTAAATCTTGAGGATCCACTCATTGAGAGCGTACATGTCCGGGATGTTGAGGAGCTCGAGGTGGCGGGCCAGGGGGCCGGCGAGGGCCCAATGGGAGGCCAGGCTCTGCGGGGTTCCCTCTACCCCGATGAGGAGGAGAAGCTCCTCCTGGGAGACCGTGAGGCCGGGAGGCCGTGACTGGCCTCCACCGGGGACGAGGGTATAGGTTCCTGGCCCCATCCCTGGGGAGACCCCCATATAGGCCTCGGCCATCGGTGCGTTCTCCATGACCATCCCCCCGGGGTTCCCGGGATCTTCATAGGGGTTGTATCCGTTTCCGTTCACGTTATCCTCTCCGGAAGATGTTCGACCGGAAATACTTGAGCCCCGGCCCGCCCATCTCGAGGGTTATCACCATGAAATTCAATACGGCCACGAGGAGGATCCCCATGGTGAAGAAGAAGGGGATGATCCAATCCCAGGCGATCACCACGGGTTGAATGGTGGAGATGGCCGTGATAGCCTCCGATTGGTCCACGAAGTACGCCCACCCGGCATAGAAGGTGATATCCCGGATGGAGAAGGAAGTGAACTCCGCGAGGAAGAGGAAGAGGAGGGAGAGGACCGAGGTAAGCCATGAGATTTGTAGCGGCCCGGTCCACATCAGGGAGAAGAGGAGGAGGAGGATCCCCCCCACGATGAGGAAGATCCAGAACCATGGCGGGATCTCGAGGGTGGGGTTGTAGTACATGTGATGGAGGAGGGTTGAGTTATAGGTGAGGTTCTCGGTCACGGCCGCGGGGTTTTCCTCGGTGAATACATGGCCCTCCCCGAACTCGGTGAGGTTGATGGGGCCGGCCGAGACCCCGGCCACCAGGGAGGTGGCGATGATGATGGCCAAGAGAATGAAGGTAAGTCTCATGCAAACTCCCAAACGATGATGATCCCATATCCACCTTTTCCCCCTTTGTAGGCCGTAGCCGCGAGAGAGAGGGCCCCGGCGCCTCCACCGCCCGGGCCAATGGCATCGGCCCCGACCCCGGCCCCACCTGTATGGGTCCTCCGGTTGCCTCCACCACCCCACAGGGAGGGAGCTCCCTGGCCACTGATCCCGGCGGTTCCGGAGATCCTGTATGCGAAGTCTCCGGGCTCCCCGGCTCCATTGATATCACAATTGGTTGATACCGCTCCACCATTCCCTCCGGGATTTATGATAACCGAAGTCCCATAGGCCATCCCGGCCCCTCCGGTTCCCCCTTGGGCCGTGTAGGTGGTCCCTCCAATGGTGGCCGAGGTGGCCCCGCCGTTCCCTCCGGCCGCTCCGGTATGGAGGCCGGGGGTCCCGTTTGGTCCCACGGTGTAGGTCATGGTTGAACCGGGGGTTACTTGGATGGTCTTTTCACAATATCCTCCGGCCCCACCCCCGGCCCCCATGGCGGCATTTGAGGCCAGTCCCGTGACCCCGCCCCCGCCGGCTCCCCCTCCGACCATCTGGATGATCACCAGATGGGTGGAGGTGTTGAAGGTGTAGGTAGAGGCCGTTCCGGCCCATAGGGTGGAGTGGTTTCCCATGAGGAAACGAGAGGCCGTTGGGTTGGCCCACAATCCTTGGCTCGCCGCCCATCCTTGGATATACGAGATCAGATAGGGAATTGTGTAGAGGGAATCCTTGATCGTATTTGTCCCGGTATCAAATACCGTGAGATTGGTCCCGGTGGTTTTCGTTGATGTGTTGGTGACGGCATTGACCGGAAGCGCAGGGGAGAATATGGCGAGGGCATTATCCACATAGGCCTTACTCGCGGCATCGGTGGGGGCCGTGGGGAGCCGGAGGCCGGTTAGGATCCGGGCTTGGAGGGTGATGTTCCCCCATTGGTCAATGGTGACGAGGGAAGAATTGAGCCACCGCTCGAGGGTCCCGTTCCACGTGGCGATGGCCCCCTCCTGGCTCGAGGCCTCCGCGGAGAAGAGGGCATAGGGAGAGGTGGGGCCGGCCGGGCCCTGGGGACCGGCGGTCATGTTGGCCGTTTGGTTCATCGGACCCATGGGACCCGGAGCCCCGGGTTCTCCCGGGGACCCGGGCTCCCCTGGGGGTCCGGCGGTCATGTTGGCCGGTCCCATGGGGCCGATAGTTCCGGGTTCCCCTGGGGCCCCGGGTTCCCCTGGGGTCCCCGGGTCTCCCTGGGGGCCCACGATGTTCATTAAAAGATCCCATCCGCCCGCGGTCCGGTTGTAGATATCCCCGGTGGCGGTCCGGAGGTAGTAGTCGTTTACATACCCGAAGGAGCCGGGGACCGTGGCCCCACTGTACCACTCGGAGCCATTCCCCTCACAAGCGCAAGATCCAGCGGGAGCCGAGCCACCCGAGAGGGCCCCGGAGGAGTAGAAGGTCCTGGCCGCATCGGCCGGGACCACCAGGGGAGCCACAAGGATGAAGGCAAGGATACCGATGAGGAAGATGGTGGTGGCCCATCGGGTAATTGGTGGCCGGATCAAGGCATCCTCCCCCAGGGCTCGGGGATGGTGACGTGGGCCGGGAGGAGGTCCTCGAGCTCCATGGCCTCTTGGGGGGCCAAGAGACGGATCACCACCATGAGGATGGCGATGACCCCGATGAGGAGGAAGATGGTGGGATTGAAGGGAGATCCCGGCTCGATATGAGAGAGGTCAGAAGGGATCTTGATGGATTCAACCGCCACCTTGAGGACGTACCCCGTGATCCCCCACACCGCACCCATCCCGATCATCTCGGGGATAGAAGGAGGAGAGGATCCGGTCCCTGGGGGGAAGATGGCCATGGGCCCTCACTTCCCGAAGGCTCTCTTTGTGCTATCCTCGAGGACTTCTCCCGGAGACATCCCCATCCGGATTTGATCCATGACAAACTTGGCCTCCCGCAGGGCGAGGGTCACCCGGGCCTTGAGCCTCTCCAAGATTCGCATAAAGTAAGTATAAAAACCCTCTATTTATAACTGCCTGACAAAAGAGCCTTGGTTTGGGGGGAGAGGGGGAATGAGCCCCCCCTTGGTCCTGGGGATCTGTCCCGGATCAGCGGCCACCGCCACCGACGAGCCAGACGATGAACATGGCCGCGGCCACGAGAACCCCGAGCATCACCATCCCGATGGAGGTCTGTGCGTACCCCTCAAGGTAATAGAGAAGCTTGGAGTAGTTCCCGATCCCCGTGCTGGGGAGGTTTGTCGTCACTGACCCGACGATGATGATGATGATGGCGATGATCACGATGGCCGAGCCAATCCCGATGGCCAGGCCGCCGATATCGCCCACCGCTTCGGTGAAGTCTTTCTTGGATATCATCCTTACTTGGGAGCTACCCGGTTGGTTCCTTTCACCTCACTTAAATCCCATTGGGGGCTTATGCCTTAAAAAGGTTTGGAAATTCGGGGGCGTTACGGCGAGATCACCGGCCGCCACCGCCACCCACGAGCCACACGATGAACATGGCCGCGGCCACGAGAACCCCGAGCATCACCATCCCTATGGAGGTCTGCGCGTACCCCTCAAGGTTGTACAGGAGGCCCGAGTAGTTCCCGATACAAGAGGCGTTTTGGTACGGTCCACAGGTCATGGCTGACCCCAGGCCGGAGGTGACGGATCCCACGATGATGATGATGATGGCGATGATCACGATGGCCGAGCCAATCCCGATGGCCAGGCCGCCGATATCGCCCACCGCTTCGGTGAAGTCTTTCTTGGATATCATTCTTGGACGGTATTCCGTCAATCGGTCCGTTTCACCTCACTTAAAGAGCCCTTTGGAGTGAGCTTAAATAAAGGTTGGGAAATTCATAGGGAGAGCCCCTTGGTGAGGACCACCGGGGGTTGGTGGGGGATCCTCGAATATGGGATCCACCCGAAGCCGAGCTCCCGGTCCTCGATGATGGCGCGGCCCATCGGGAGGGTGTCGATCACGCTCTGCCATACCTTCGAGACCTTCCGGATCACCCGCGAGGTGGGGAGCCAGAAGAAGGTACGGAACCGGAGGAGGACCTTCCAATCCAGAAGGCCGAAGTCATGGGAGGCCGCAAAGAAGGAGGTATTGGATTTCCTCATCGCGGGGAAGGATTGGCCGGCAAAGATAGAGATGAGATGGAAATTGATATCGGTTTGGTACGCCTGGAGGAAGTGGGAAACATCATCATAGAAGATGGCCATGTGTTCCGAACCCTTCTCCCGGAGGAAATGATCGATGAGCTCATGGTAAAAGACATGGGGCTCCACCTCGATCTCCTCAAGGGGGACCACGATCCGCTCCCTGGGACGGCCACGGCCCCGGTGATACCCGGCCATCTCGGGATCCGCGTCGTATTGGGCCGTCACCCTGGCCCGAGCCTTCCCCCCCTTGTCCTCCCGCCGGGCCCGGTTGAGGGCGGCCATGGCCTTCACCTTCTTGAGGAATCGTTGGGAGAGGATGTAGTTTTGCGGTGGGAAGATCACGTTGATCTTCCCGAGGCCCTCCCGCTCCACATGGGTGAAGAGGTCCCCCACTCCGGCGAAGGGCCTCACGAGATCCGGGGTGAGGGTCTCGAGCCTGCGCTGTCTCCCCTCATTGGGGATCTCCCAAAAGGTGAGAGGATCGTCCTCATGGTGATGGAGGAGGAAGCCCTTCGGAGTGACCTCATTGGGAAAGCATCGGTGGACGTTGGCCGGGAGGAAGGCGTTCCAATGGTCATGTTCCCCGGGGAACCATAGGACCGTGGTAAGGTAGAGAGGGATGTTGTATGGGTCCGCGAAGTACTCCGACTTGGTATAACGATTATCTACCCACCTCGAGATCATGGCCATCTGCTGGAATATGGTGGACTTCCCCGCGCCATAGGCCGCGGTCACGGCCCCCGCGCTCCCTCCCTTCCCGCCACCCACCCCGCGATCCGTGGTGGTGGAGGAGAGATATATGGGTGTCCCATCCCGGATGGCGGTCATCAGATACGAGGCTCCCCTCCCTGGGCCTCCTCACCACCGGGGCCACCGCCGGCCACCAGGGAGGAGATATCCCACATGGACTTGGTGATCACTATGATCCCCTCGGTGATGGCCACCTCCATGATATCCGCGATGGTATTCTCTGCGGTGATCTTGGATTCCTTCCACATCCCGGACCGAGTATTCCATCCCATGATGGCCGTGTCCCGGTCCTTCTTCCACTGGTTGATCCTCCCTGCGGGGTACTCTCTTGAAGGAGTGTTGTATTGATCGTACTTCTTCATGGTCTTGAGGAGCGGTATGGCGAGCCACATCATAGGGGAGAGGGTGGCCATGGGATCATTGGAGTATATCCCGAACACCACGAGCCGCCCGAAGGCCTCCTTGAGGTTGGCATTGGAGGTCTCACCCGCATGGGCCACCACAGGGGCCGCGTGGACCTTCCCATCGGGAAGGGGGACCTCTTCAAACAGAGTTGATCCTTGTGCCATGGGTAAGTGTGCGATCTGACCCTCCATATATTTTACCCCCCCACCCCCCTGGCCGGAAGGAAGCTTTGCCGCGCGGGGGAAAACGCGGGCGCGAGCCATGGCCCACCGGGGCCCCCCATACCTTTTTATCTCCTGCATGAGAAGAGGGAAGTGTATGGAATCAACAGGAGCGCAGGGTTCGCACGGTTCACAGGAACCGATCAAGGAAGAGATACGGCCACAGATGACTGTCTCCAAGGAGACCAAGAAGGAGCTCAAGATCCTGGCCATCCGCATGGACCTTAAGACACCTGGGGATGTGGTGGACGTTCTCCTCCGGTACTACCGCGAGAACCATGAGCCATGGCCGGGTGGAGCGGTCCCAAGCAAGCCCGCGGCCGGGGGCTTGCATGAGTGAGACCCATGGCCCCAGGGAGATCCCTCTTGACAATCCCCTCGTACGCGATGAGCTGGCGAGGACCGGGGATGATCTCCACCGGCTCGAGGTCCAAGCCCATACGGTAATCGGGGCCATCTTCGGATTCTTCATGGGGGCCATCTTCTATGGGGGTCTCCACCCTCTCGTGGCCGCCGGGTTCGCGGCCATCATAATCATAGGGGTGTGGGGGGTGAAGGTGGCCGCGAAGGAGGCGGCCATCAGGAGATCCCGGGCCCGGCTCAAGGCCGGGACCCCACTTTATAAGAAGTGATCAAGGAACGCTTGGGAGGCGTCGGCCTCCACCCCCTTCTTCCGTTTTGTATTTCCTCGGCCCGGCATCCTCCGGTGTCGTCTCCGGTGACACTTGGGATGAAGGGGCTCGAGGTTCTCCGGGAGGGAGTTCCCTCCGAGGTAGAGGGGTTTTTTATGGTGGTACTCGGTGGGGCCGATCTCCACACAATGGCGGCGATAAATGCGGGAGGAAAAGGGGTTGGTGGTGAGCCGGATGCCCTTGGTCCGTGTGCGTGAGATGATGATGGGGGCGGACCGCTGGCCCTTGGCCTTGCGAGAGACATATCATAGGGTCACGGTCATGGGGGCGGGGGATCCCTGGAGGCCGTGGCCCCCTGCCTCTTGAGTATTCTCGCGGTGTGGGGCCGTGGGCCCCCTGGCCATGGGCTCGGGTGATTGGCCGGGAAGTATAACAACGGATGATTGTATGCTTGGCCGGTCCTCCCCGGGTTCCTGGGTGGATCCGGCAGGGGGGATCTGTTTACTTCCTTTCCGGGCCTTCATGGATTCCGAGATCCTCATGCGGTGCGCCCGGGTCAGCTCGCGCTTTTTCCGGGGCTTCTTATCGGGGCGGCCTTCGCGGCCCAGCTTCTTCCCCTGGGCCCTGGCACGGTCGAGGCCTGCCTTGGTCCGTTCCCGTATCCGGTCCCGCTCGAAGTTTGCAAAGACGGCGATAAAGCCCACTGATGCTCTGCCAAAGGCCGTGGTGAGGTCGAAACCCTCCTTCATCGAGAGCATGGCCCATCCGTTCTTGGCGAACTCCTCGAGCTCGAAGGCAAGCTCCGAGAGGGTCCTCCCCCATCGGTCCAGGGCCACGAAGGCCACCCCGTCCACCTGGCCGAGGCGGATCATTCGGAGGACCTCTTCCTTCCTCGGGCGGGTGTCCCTCGAGGAGAGCTCGTCCACGTACTCCCCTATGATAGTGTGCGTGGTGAGGCCGGCCCACCGGCGGAGCTCGAGGAGTTGGTTCTCCGGGGTTTGGTCCCCGGCCTTGGAGACCCGGGCGTAGAGGGCGATCCTCATCGCTTGGCCCCCGGGATGAGGGGCCTCTCCGTCCTCCTCCCCTTCTTCTTGTCGTCCATGCTGTGGACCCGGTCGCTTAATGAGGTCAGGTAGTTGTTGAGCTTCCGGTTATCGGCCGCGATCCCGTTCACGTCCTTCCGGAGCCGGGTGGCCTCGCGCATCGCGGCCTTGGCCGTGGTCCGATCCCATGCCTCGTTTAGACAGAGGAAGGTATCGTCCAAGGAGAGGATGCGGCGGTCCGCTCCCTCGAGCCTCGCGGTGTTGCCGTGCTGGTAGAATTTAAGGAGCTGTGCCTCGGAGACCTGAAAGGTGACGGCCTCGGCGACACTGAACCGCTTTGAATCGAAGTCCCACTCCAGGGAGACCCGGTCCCACCCGTCCCCGAGGCCCTCGCGCTTGAGAGCCTCGAGGAGGTAGAAGGCCAGCTCCAGGGGGAAGGGGGGATGGCCGTTGGCGATGAAGAGGATCATCTCGCTCCCGTTGGGATAGATCCACCACTGGACCTCCTGGCCTGTGGGGAGGACCCATGGGAATCCTTCCTTTCTTGAGGGTGTCCGTTTCGTGTCCGTTTCAGTGTCCGGTATGTCCGTTTCCAATATGAGGGGTGGTGTCCGTTTCGTGTCCGTTTGGTAGTCCCGGACAGTGTCCGGTTGGGAGGGGGTGTCCCCCCTTCCGGACATGTCAGTATTTAAACCCGGAGCCACCTTCCGCAGAATCATGTTCTCGATCCCGATCCTTGAGGACTTCACAAATTGATCAATCAAGGGCTCCTTATTATCGAGGGAGTACTGATACCGCCCCCTCCGGGTTTTCCGGACCGGTCCCCCTCCCTTTCCCGGCGAGGCCTTCCTCGTGAGGATCTTGAGGACGGTCTCCACGTTTTTTATCTCCAGCTCCCCGGCTATCTCGGCGGCAGAGTAATCTATCTCCGGGTGTCGCGCGAGAAATTGAACTACCGAATCCGCTATACATGGTGAAACGGACAGTCCGTTTGGGGGTGTCCGTTTCGTGTCCGTTTGCATTGGAATCATCCCCTTCCGAACGTCCACGAGCTTCCCGCCCTTCATCACCCGGATCTCGGGGCGTGAGGACCGGCACCGGGGCAGGATGGGGATCCGTGCGGTCGCTTCGATGCACACAGCCCTCACCCCCTCGCCCGGTAGAAGTTCCCATCGCAGATCCGCCATGCGTCCCCGAGGGGAACCCGGCCCGGGGCCTCGGGCTTGATGGAGGGGTTCACTCTCTCCACCACCGGACGGCACCGGCACCACTTCCCCTCTCGGAGGCCGCAGTCCTCACAGGACCCGCTCATCCCTGACCGTAGCCGGTCCACGATCTCGACGAGAACCCCGAGCCCCATGACGAGGAGCCCGGCCAGGGCCGCGACCGCGCAGGCGATGATCCCGGCCACGAGGAGGAGGAGGGTACGGGCGTTCAACGGGATCACGAGGGGCTCGGTCCCGGGCTTCATCCCTCTCCCTCCTTCACGGCCCACTTGGGCTTGGTGGCCCATTCCCCACGGGCCCGGTCCCCGAGGGCCTTGAGGGGGCCAAGGGGCCCCTCGGATAATTTCAGGAGCCGGCCTATGGCCTCGGCCTGGGGGGCGGTGAGCCTCCCGAGATCAAAGGCCACCCACTCGAGGACCTCGAGGGCCTCCCGCTCGGTCTCGGGGAGGCCGTGGAGTACATCCCTCACCCCAAGAGTGTCAAGGCGGCGAGGGGTCCGGTGGGTTTGGAACCACCAAGGCCGGGCGCACTCGAGACAGAGGCCTTGGGAATCCTTCCGGGCCGGCCGGTCCCCACACGCCCGGCATCGGTGATGGCATCCGGCCCGGTGTTCGCACCCGGTACAGGGGCCGCTCACTCGAGGACCACCACCTCGTACCTGATGGTCTCATCGAGCTCCTCCCCTATTCGGAGCCGGCCGCGGATCATCTCCACGTAGGTGGGGTTTAACTCGATGGAGATGGAGGAGCGGCCGAGGTCGCGGGCCACCTTGGCCACGGTCCCCGAGCCTCCGAAGGGATCGAGGACCACACACGGGACCGGCTCCCCGGCCTCGCACTCGCAGGATGGAGCGGACCGCTGGCCCGTGGCCTTGGCCTTCCCCCCTGCTTTCCTCCATCGGTCATTGAACCCGGTATATGTCCTCTTCCCGAGGGCATCCTGTTTTTTCCCGGGGTCACATCCGCAGGAGGGGGCCCACCCCACGGTGATCCTCTCGGGGCGGCCCTCGGCCGCGAATACCCCACGCTGGCCCTGCACGAGATCATCCACGTGGTCATGGTATCCTTTCCCGAGGCGGCCCTCCGGGTCCCGGACCTCCACCACCCTCGCCCATGGGGCTCCGCATGCGGGACAGGCTCCGCGTGAGCTCGTCCCTGCCTTGATACATGGCTCCACGAGGTCCTCCGGAAAGGTTGCGAAGTGGGCCCCGGGGAAGGCCTGGGTGGGGATCACCCACACGGTCCGGCGGTTCCGATATCCCGAGTACTCCTTATATTCCGGAGGGCGGGCGTTCACCCCTGGGATGGCGGCCCTCTCGCGGGACCCCTTGGCCGCGAGGGTACCGGCCGCGATGGTCCCCCGCTCCCGGATGGCCTCCTGATCATAGAAGTACCGCTCGGCCTTGGCGAGGAGGAAGATATACTCGTGGGCCTTGGTGGGGCGGTCTATTATGGATTCCGGCATCGGGTTTGGCTTGGACCAAATGATATCACTCCGGAGATACCACCCGTCCCCTTGGAGGGCGAGGGCGAGCCTCCATGGGATCCCCACGAGGTCCTTGGGCTTGAATCCCTCGGTGAGGGGGCCCCGGCCCTGGCGGTCGGAGAGCTTGGACCGATAGATCACCCCGGTGGTCCCCTGACCCCCGAAGCCGCCGCCCCTGGCGTAACAGTCCCCGATATTGAGCCATACCGTCCCGTCCTCGCGGAGAACACGGCGGATCCCCCGGAAGATCTCTACCATCTTCTTCACGTACTCCTCGGGAGAGGGCTCGAGGCCGATCTGTCCCGCCATGACCTTGATCTTCCCGGTCCCTCCGCACTCGGGGCAATTGGGATCGGGCTTTTGCCCGGTGAATTTCGGCTCTGTCCGGGCCTCGCGGAGGAACCACCCCGCGGGGACCTCATCTATGATCTCCTCCCCTCCGGTAAAGCAATCACAGAGGGAATAGTCCCGGAGGCCCCAATATGGGGGACTGGTGATCACGCATTGGACCGAGCCATCCGGGAGGGCGGCGAGGGCCTTGATTACATCCCCTTGGAGGACCCGGTGGATCATAGGGCCCTCCGGTACGGTCCCATCTTCTCCCGCACGAGCCGGGTGAGACGGATCTCCTCGAGGATGGTCCGGCCCATGGATCCCGCGAGGCCTCCGATGATGGCCGCCACCGCGTAGAGCCGGAGCCCCTCGGGGATCATCACCACCACCCCGGGGCCGCGGCCTCTTGGTCCCTGGGGAGCCGGAGGGCCGCGGGGTAGTCCTGGGTTTTCTTGAGGCCCCCGGTCTCGGTGAGGGTTGCCTTCATGTACACAGGGATCCCCAAGTCCATGGCCGCGAGGGCGGCCTCCCGGACCGCTTCGGCCTTGGGCTGTACGATGATGGCCTTCCGGCCCGGATCCTTGCGGATCGAGAGGGGGCCGATGATCACCCACCCGATCCCTGCGGCCTCTAGGAGAGGCCGGAGGGTGGCGCGGGGGATGAGGCCGAGGAGGGGCTCCATGGATACGAACCGGCCGCCACCCCACTCCGGCGCGGGGAGGATCTCGATCCGGCCCTCGGTCCCTGGGTAGTCCACCGAGACCCCGAGCCATAGGTTCTCCGGGATGGACCGCTCCCCCTCGTTGAAGAAGGCCCTCATCCCGAGGGGGCTCTTGGTCGGGGTGATAAATCGGTGCTGTTTACAGGTTCGGACCACCTGGATGACCTCGCGGATCCACTCGGTCGGGACCCACGGCCCCCATAGGTCCCCCATGGAGACCGTGAAGATCCGTTGGGGCTCTCGCATCCGCATCGGTTGGGAGAGGCGTCCCCCATAGAATCGGGGCTCAAATCCATCAGGATAGATCCCGGTGGCGATATCCCGGGCATAACAATAAGAGCAAGGTCCCTCCCCCTCTGGCCCATGGCATCCCTTGACCGGGTTCCACGTGAACGTGGCCCAATCGGTCTTATTTGTTTTCGGGTTCATGTGTCCTCCGTGAGAAGGGATTGGCCCATTTTCTTCATTATGAGCCGGTACATCCTGGGATTGGTTCTTGAGAGGTTTTCCTGCCATTTCTTATCCCGGATCTTCGGGAGGGGTGGTCTCTTGGTGGTCATGTTCACCACCTGATGATCTGCATGGGGAGGCCTTCCTCGGGGATCCAGTGCATGGAGCGGAAGAGGGCCCCGAGGGCTTGGCCGGTTGGGGGTTGAATCCCATCCCGGGCGGCCAGGTCATCGTAATTACTCCATGACCGGAGCGGCCCCGCCACCCCGTCCGTGACGTGGCGGATCCCGTGTTTGTGGATGAAGATATCCTTCACCCCGCAAAGGAGGAAGTACCCGGTCCGGAATGACCAGGGGGACCGATAGGGGACGCCACTCCACCCGTGGAATGAGACCCAATCTCCCACGGCGTACTTCCGGCCGGGCCTGATGGTTTGCCGGATGGTCCCCCCGATGACCCCGGGGATCTTCGGGGCATAGGTGAGGGGGAGGACCCACCTCTTTCCCCGGAGCGGATGGCCGGCCACGGTCTTTATCATGGAGATCCCCCTTGGCCCTTCTTCTTGGCCTCCTCCTCTCTCTTTAGGCGGGTGTACACCCAATAACAGAGGCCGGCGGGGATGAGGAGGGCCCCCACCGTCTCCCCCACCGCGACCTCGTTCACATGGAGGGGCCAAAGGAGGAAGATCCCCCCGAAGGCCACCACTACCCCGATGAGATACCATCGAAACATCGGTTTCATCACCTCACCCCCGGGAGGAGGTCCTCCGCGGCCATGTTCTCGGCCCGCTCCATGCGGGCCTCCCGGTCCCCTTCGGGCTCGAGGCCCCGGTTCCGGAGGAAGGCCGTGGCCCTCTTCATCCTGGCATCGAAGGCCGCGGTCCACTCATTGAGGAGGTCCTCCTCATTCTTACAGGGACATGGCTCCCCGGGGTGGAGGCAGGGAAGATCCCCGCGGCCACATTCCACCTCTGCCATCTCCTCGAGTGGGCCCATCTCACCCACCATGAGGAGCCGGCATCCTAAAAACGTCCGTTTTCCCATGTTATTCACTCCCCCCGTGATCATCTTGAGGGTTTGCACCCCCCCCTTTTCCATGAGTTTTGAAATGGCAAGGTTGGCAAAGGGTGATGGTTCGGAGCCAATCCATGGGTGGCCATCCCCTTCGGGGCGAGTAGGACGAGAATCTGGCGGGATCCCATCATTCCACCTCCCGGCGGGGGGCGAGGAGGGCGATGGTGACGAGGGCGAGCCCCAAGATGGCGGCCACGGTCCCGCCCACGAGGGCGGTGTGGTACTCATAGAGGAAGTAGAGCTCGTCCGCGATGGCGAGGCCTCCCGCCCCGATGAGGACCCCCCCGCTTCCGGCGACAAGGAGGAAATTTCTCCGGTTCATGATCCCCCTCCCTTGGCCCCCAGGTAGATGAGGGTGGCCCCCAGGGCGACAAATGCCGCGGAGGTCACGCTCACCGCGACCGGGAGGAAGAGATAGATGGCCGCGACACCGATCCCCGCGGGGAGGAGCCCGAGGCCGGCCACGATGCCGCCGGCGGCGATGAGGAGGCGCGGGTGTTTCATCTCTGCCTCCTGATGGCCGTGGCGGTGGTTACGCCGGTCTTGAGCCGGTCCTTGAGGAGATTCCCGATGGGGGAAAGTGCATCCTCGAAGTCCTTCCGGACCTGCTCCTCGGTTTGGCGGTCCAAGAGTGGCCCGGCCCTCCGGAGGGTGAGGGTCAGGGTGGCCACCATGGCCCCGCCGTCCTTCCTCACCGCGGTGGCCACATCGGTGTGGCCCACCTTCTTCCGGAGGGTCTTGGCCACGGCCTGAAACTGTTTATGGAGCATGGCCTGTACTTTCTCCTGGCCGATCTCGTCCACGAGATGGCCGGCTCCCTCGAGGGTGAGGGTATGCTCCACGATTAAGGCATCCATGACCTCACCCCTGCGGGACCGGGGCCCTCCCCTTGAGCTTCTCTTGGTGGGCGGCCCAATTGGCCCCCTCCTCGGCAAGCTCCCTGAGGAAGGGATTGATCCCGGCCGGGTGGTGGAGACTGATGGGGCCGATCCGAAGGGCCGAGATAGAGGCCTCGGTCCTCCAATGGGCCTCAAGGGTCCGGTGGAGCTCTTCCTTCACGGCCTCCGG
>Ga0315275_10000526_pt1 | contig 31783 bp, 21 predicted proteins | sample YL17G03_0_MG_FD_205557 | JGI IMG/M metagenome (GOLD analysis project Ga0315275, IMG submission 205557) | Sediment microbial communities from Yellowstone Lake, YNP, Wyoming, USA - YL17G03_0 | ecosystem: Environmental > Aquatic > Freshwater > Lake > Sediment | place: USA: Wyoming | collected...
CCGAACGATGCCGGCTCAATCATTACGCCGGAGCTGATCCTGCCCAAAGCCCGGCCTATCACCGTCTTCCGGACCTTATTGAACAGCGGGGGCCCTGCCTGGGCCACGCCGCCCCCGATCACGACCGCCTCAGGGCTGACCAGATTTATCAGATTGGCGATTCCGATTCCCAAGTACTCGACGGCCTTGTCGAAGACCTTGAAGGCCACATGTCCGCCTTGTGCCAATGGAAGCTAGGGGAGAATTCGACGATGCCCCGCGTCCGGTTACTAGGCCCCGAGACAGCCATCCCGATGCCGTAGATACGCTTCTTTTTGCCGAGAGGAAAACCGATGAGCTCTCCGATGAGATCGGCCGTCTTCTGCATCACGCTCGCGAACATTGATCGACTCCACCCGGTCAGTCCCGGTGCCCCCAGGCCTTGGGGACCTTGAAGTCTTTGGGCATTTGGCTCGGCGAGATATTCGCCGGAGCGGCTTGGTCGGCGTAGGATTTCAGCCGCGCTTTGAGCTCTTCGAGCTTCTGCGGATACTTCCGGCTCAGGTCGTTCGTCTCGAAGGGATCATCGGCGAGGTTGAAGAGCTCGAGGGTCTGCTTGGCGGCGGGGATCGGGTCGGTATAATTGGCCTCGAGGTGGCCGTTGTGGATCAGCTTCCAGTCGCCGAGGCGGATGGCCCCGTTGAAAGGCGTGACGTTGACCAGGATCTCCTCCCGAGGGGAAGGTTGGCCCATCGAGATCGTCGCCCAGACGTCCCGGCCGTCGAGCGGCCGGCCGGGGGCCGATTCCAGTCTCCCGCCGCCGAGCTTGAGCAACGTCGGGAACAGATCGACCATATGGAGCGGCCCCCGGGCGATGGACCCGGGTTCGAGCACGCCGGGCCAGACGGCGAACGCCCGGGCCCGGATCCCGCCTTCGTAAAGGAGGCCCTTCTCGCCTCGCAAAGGTCCGTTGTCGGAGACGATATTCATCCCGCCGTTATCCGAGCAGAAGAGGATCAGCGTGTCGCGGTCGACGCCGCGATGGTCGATCGCCGAAACGATCCGTCCGATCGCCCCGTCCATCGCGGTCACCATCGCCGCGTACGCGCGTTTGCGAGGATCTTGGATGCCTTCGTACAGATCGAGATGCGATCGGGGCGCCTGGAACGGACTGTGCGGGGCGTTGAACGGGACATAAAGGAAGAGCGGTTTCGAAAAATCGTGCCGTTCGATCAGCCGGACCGATTCCGAGGCGATCAGATCGGTCGAATAGCCCTCTTCCCGCAGCGGTCGGTCGTCGCGGTTCCAGTCCAGGGCGCCGTCGCGCACATGGGTGAAGTAGTCGATGGCGCCGTTGTAATGCCCGTACTGATGGTCGAATCCGCGGGCGATGGGCAGATACCTTTCATCCAGATGACCCAAGTGCCACTTGCCGCAGATGGCGGTCGTGTAGCCCGCCTCTTTGAACGCCTCGGCCAGGGTCCGCTCCTCGAGCGGCAGTCCGTGCCGAGACCAGGGCCGGACGACCCCGGCCTGGAGGCCATAACGCATGGGATACCGCCCCGTCATCAGGCTCGAGCGGGCCGGCGAACAGACCGGCTGGACATAGAACTGATCGAGCTGAGTCCCCGCCGCCGCGAGCTTGTCGATCGAGGGCGTCCGGACCCATCCTCCGCAATAACCCAGGTCCCGATAGCCGAGGTCATCGGCCAGGATGAAGACGATGTTGGGTTTCCGACGTCCGGCGGAGACGAGACCGGGTGCCCGGCCTCCGGGGCCGCGGCAGCCGGAAAGCCCCATCTCGGCCAGGAGCGACAGGGGTCCGGCGGCAACCGCCGCAGATCCGAGGGTTTTCAGAAATGTCCTGCGGTCCTGCGTATGTTTGCTAGCCATCGTTCTCCTCCTTCGCCTGATCCCGTCCTCGCTATAGCGTTGGCGACGCCTCTTCGCGGCCTGTGTCCGGCCCCCGGCTAAGGCCTCAACGCCTGTCCCAGTCGATCCCTTTTTCCAGCTGATCGAATATCCTTTTGTCCCAACTCACATGGGTGAGCCGATGCTCCGGCAATGGCCAATACCGGGTGAATTCCGAATCTTGGCGCGCCGCGGCCATGATCGAATCGATCTTTTTGAAAAGCTCGGGATGGCTCGAAGCGATATTGGTCGTTTCGCCGACATCCGTGACGAGGTCGTAAAGCTCGATGGGCTCCAGCGTCCCTCCGAAGCGGACGCCCTTCCAGCGCCCCATCCGGACGGCCTGCTGCTTGCCCATATGGTGCTCCCAATAGAGATACTCGCGGCCCTCCTGGCCGCCGGGACGGCCGAGGAGGGTCGGGACGAGGGAGATCCCGTCGGTCCCTTGGGGCGGCGCGGCGCCGGCCAGGTCCGAGAGCGTGGCGAGGAGGTCCCATCCGGCGCACGGCAGAGGACTCTCCCGGCCCGCGGGAATCCGTCCCGGCCAGCGGGCGATCAGGGGGACGCGGATGCCGCCCTCGTAAAGGAACCGCTTCTTGCCCCGCAAGGGGCCCGTGCAACCGAACGTCTTCGTGAACCGGTAATAGCTGTTCTCGTCGCCGTTATCGCTCGTGAACAGGACGACCGTGTCCTGGTCGAGCCCGCGCTCCTTGAGCCGGGCAAGGATCCGTCCGATGTGGCCGTCGAAGCGGCTGAGCATGGCGGCGTAGAGCTTCTCGAGCGGTGTCCATTCCCTGTCGGCGTAGGACCCGAGATCGGGCACCTGGATCTGCTCCCCGTCCCTCGGGGACCGGCCGTGCGGGACCTGGGCCGGGAAATAGACGAAGAACGGACGATCGGCGCTCTCGTCGATGAATTTGAGGATCTCCTCAACGAACAGGTCCGCCGAATAAACGCCCTTCGCCCCGACGATTCCCGATCGGCGGACGTCCTCGGCCGCGTTCTCGGGGAAGACGACGCGCTCCTCGTTCTTCCACATCTCGAGGGGATAGTACTGAGCGGCCTCGTCGGTCTCGCGGAATCCGTACCAGGTGTCCCAGCCGTGCTCGGCCATCTTTCCCGGCGCCATGGGGATTCCGGCTTCGAGCTTTCCGAACTGGGCGGTCCGGTATCCGGCCCGTTTCATGACCTGTCCGAGCGTCTGGACCTTGGGCGGCCAGAGTTCCGCGGGCCAGCCGTCCATAAAGCCCGTGAATCCGGGAAGGGGCGGGGTGAAATTGTCGCGGATCGAGGCGTGCCCCGGATGCCGGCCGGTGAGGAGACCGACGCGGGACGGGACGCACACGGTGTTGGACGCGTAGAAATCGGTGAATCGGAGGCCTTCGCCGGCCATCCGGTCGAGGTGGGGGGTCTGAATGAGCTTCTGGCCGTAGCAGCCGAGACCGGCATATCCGAGATCATCGGCGAGGATGAGGATGATGTTCGGCTTCGTCCTCCCGCCGGGGCGGCAACCCGATGGACCGAGCATCGAGAGAAGCGTCAGCGGGCCGGCCGAGGCGGCTCCCCGGCCGAGGGACTTCAGAAAATCCCTTCGCGATTGGCGGGTCATGGTTCCCTCCTCCGCCGGTCAGGCGCTCCGAGCTTCGTGGTTGAAGTTCACAACTTCGCTGAGGATGAGCGAGACGGCGCCCATGACCGCGGCCTTCATCCCGAAGGACGCCGGCTTGATGACGAGGTTGGTCGAGATCTTGTTCAAGGCTCGCGCGTTCACCGTCTACCTGACCTTGTCGAAGAGGATGTTTCCCGCCTGGGCCACCCCTCCGCCGATCACCACCGCTTCCGGGCTGAAGATGTTGATCAGGCCGGCGACGGCCATCCCGATGCCGAAGATGCGCTTCTTCCTCCCGAGAGGAGTGGCGATGAGCTCCGAGATGATGTCGGCCGTAGACTTCATGACGTGGGCGAAACCCGCTTCGACCTGGGTCGGCCGGCGGATCTCGGCGATGATCTTGGCGTCGAAATCCGACAGGACGCCATAGATGTTGGTCGTGCCGAGATCGACGCCGATGATGAAATTGTTCTGGTCGGAGAACCGCAGCAGGGTCGGCCGCCGGCCGCCCTGCGACGCTCCGGCGCCGATCTCGCGGACGAGCCCGGCCTTGATGAGGTCCTCGACGATCCTGGAAACGGTCGGGGCGCTCAGCCCGCTGAGCTTGGCGACCTCCGCCCGGGAGACGTTCTTCGTCTTCCGGATCAGGTTGAGGACGGCGATCTTGTTGAGCTTGTTGATGTACCGGGCGTTCCGGGGGGGCGTGGCCGAATGGATCGATGGTCTCATGGTCACTCCCGCTCCGCCAGCGGAAGTGCCTGCATCATGTCTAATTCTTGCTTACCTTAAGAAATGTTCTAACGATAATATAATCACCTTCTCCGTTTTGTCAAATTTCGATTTAGATTTCCCACCCAAACCGGCCGATATGCCCGATCGTCCCAACCGGCTGAGTGCCGGAACATCGCCCCTCCAATGGCCGTTTCCGCCCCGCTTTCGCGATGAACCTCGGAGGCGGCCGGCCGAAGCCTACATTAATAGGGAATATGTGATAAGTTCGGCCGCGAGGCAAAAGAGATCGCCGAAATCACTGGCGGAACAGCTTTTGGTTGGGATATAATCATTTCATTATTCCCAGAAATGAGGAGGGATAATGTCCGCTCCACCTCGACATCTCCTCCGGAGCATCTTTCTTACGTTACTTTTATTAAGTCTGTCGCTGGCGGCCGGACAAGGGCCCGTGGCGTCGTGGACCTTCGACCGGGCCAAGGGCGGCGACCCCATCCAAGGCTATTCCAAGCTCGTGCCCGGCGTATCGGGAACGGGGCTGCGATTCGACGGGCAGACGACGTCCGTCGTCCGGGTTGCGGCCCGGGCGCCCCGCCTCAGCGATGCGTTCACGGTCGAGGCCTGGGCGGCCATCCAAACCTATCCCTGGACGTGGTGCGCTCTCGTCAACCAGGAAAAGGACCGCAAGGCCGGGTACCTGTTCGGCATCGATCCCGAGGGCTATTTCGGCCTGCAGCTCGCCGTCGGCGGGGCATGGGTGGAGTGCCGCTCCGACGCCCCGCTCCCGCTCTACGTTTGGAGCCACCTGGCCGCGGCCTACGACGCGGCTTCGGGGATCACGCTCTACCGCGACGGCAAACCCGCGGGCCGCAAGGCCGTCTCCGGGAAGCCCGCCTTCGCCCCGGCCGCGGACCTGTGGCTCGGTCGCAACCTGACGCCCCTCGGGCTCAGCCAGGAGGTCAAGGTCGTGGCCGAGGTCGCTTATTCCTTCGACGGGATCATCGACGAGGTCCGGGTCCACGATCGGGCCCTCCGCCCGGACGAGATCCGGGCCGCCCACTCCGCCCTTGCGCCGTCCGGCCCCGCCCCGCTCCGCGCGCCCGTCCTCCCGGCCGGGCCTCCCGGCCCCGGCCGCTTCGGCGCCTATGCCACCCGCCTGCGCTACACGGACGAATGGGAACGGCCTTGGCGGGTGGGCGACGCCCCCGACGTGGTCGTCCGCTTCGACGAGAGCGCCGAGCGGCTGGTCTTCTGGCGCGGCACGAGCTACATCCCCGCCTGGGTCACCGAGAACGGGATCTGGTATAACAACGAATTCTATGAGACCCAGGACGGGTCGATGACGACGAGCGTCGAGCCCATGGCGGACAAGCAGGCCCGGTTCTCGCATGCCCGTATCTTAGAAAGCAACGACGCGCGCGCCGTCGTCCTCTGGCGCTACGCCCCGGTGACGGTTGAAACCGGTCTCGTCTTCCCCGATCCCCTGACAGGTTGGAACGACTGGGTCGAGGAAACGTTTACCGTCTACCCGGACCGGACGTGCGTCCGCAAGATCCGGACCTGGTCCTCGAAGCCCACGGTCGTCCCGTCGGAGGGAAAGGGGCTGGAGAATTTCCGCCAGTTCCATGAGGCGATCATCATCAACCCCCCGGGGACGCGGCCCGAGGACAACATCCTGCCCGACGCGCTGACGCTGGCCAACATGAAGGGCGAGACTCACACCTACTCCTGGGCCAAAGAGGCGCCGGGCTTCCCCGCCGATTTCGACGCCGAGACCCTGAGCCTTCTCCACCGCATCAGCGACCAGGACACAGCCGCCCACAAGTGGCTGACGCTCCCCCGTAAGGGCAACATCCTCCGGGTGAACCTCAAGGCCAAGGCCAGTCCCTATGTCATCGTCGATCCCCGCGGCGTGGCCATCGACTGCTACGCGGGGGAGATCATCCGCGAGCGCTCCATGTTCCCCTGGTGGAACCACTGGCCGGTCTCGCAGCAGATCCGCTCGAACGGCCGCTGGGCGGTCGCGCCCGATCGCGTCTCCCACAGCTCCCTGGCCCACATCCAGTCCTGGCGGCCCTACGAGGAGTCGGCCGACGGCCTGACCATGCTCATGCTCAACGGCCTGAGCGACAAGCCCGCGGCCGGGCTCGTCCCCCTGGCCAAGTCCTGGCTCCAGGCGCCGAAGATGGACGTCGCCGCAGGAGCGTTCCGGGTTGATGGCTACGACCCGGCCCAGAAGGCGTTCGTCGCCTCGCGCCGGGAGTCCGCCCCCGGCGGCGCCGGCGCCGCGGCCGCCCTGGAAGTTACCCTCCGGGCGAGCGTGGATTCGCCCGTCGTGAATCCGGCCTTGGTCGTCCGGAATTGGGGCGAGGCCGGGGCCCGGATCGAAATCGACGGGCGCATCGCCCCCCCCGGCCGGGACGTCCGCGTCGGCCATGTCGCCCGGCTCGAGGGCGACGACCTCGTGGTCTGGCTCCGCCTGGAATCGACATCCCCCGTCCGCATCATGGTCCGTCCCGCGGACGGTTCGAATTAAGAAAGGAGCACGTATGAAGCGAAGCCTCCGAGTCCTGATCCTGATCCTGACGGCGGCCGTCTTCGTCCAGTCGGCCTCCGCTGCGGCGCTCTTCGATAAGAAGGAGTGCGCCGCCCGCCGCGCCCGTCTGATGGAGAAGATCCCCGACGGCGTCGCCGTCTTCCAGGGCGCCGTCCCGCCCGCCGGAGACGTCGAATTCCGGCAGGGGCACGATTTCGCCTATTTCACCGGAGTCCCGATCCCGAGCGCCTTCCTCATCATCGACGGCGTCCGGAAGGAGAGCACCCTGTTCTTCACCATGGCCGAGAAGCAGGCCGACGGGGAGGGCATCTCCCTGGACCTGATCAAGAACCCCGGAGACTACACCGGGATCGAGCGGGTCCTGCCGGCCGAGCAGTTCGCGACCACCCTGACGGGTCTGAGCCACCGCGTCCGCGTCTTCTACACCATGTTCAAGCCCGAAGAGCTCGGCGCCGAGAACACCAACGAGAAATTCAACGCGCTCCAGAAGAGCATGACCCAGAGCATCTGGGACGGCCGCCTCACCCGGGAGCTCCAATTCGTCAAGCAGCTGCGGGACAAGTTCCCCCAGGTCGACGTCCGGGACTGCTCCGCCCTCGTCTGGGGGCTGCGCATGATCAAGTCGCCGGCCGAGCTCGACGTCATGCGCCGCACGGCCCAGATCGGGGTCAAGGCCCACCGCGCCCTAGTCCAGTCGACGCGGCCCGGGGTGGCCGAGAAGGGGCTCGAAGCCGTTTTCCAGTTCGTCTGCCGTCTGGGAGGCGCCGTGGATATGGCCTACTCGCCGATCCTCATGTCCGGCAAGAACCACGCCTACGGCCACTATCACGCCTATACCCGGACCCTGAAAGACGGCGATTTCCTCATCCTCGACGCCGGCCCCGACTACGCCGACTACCACGCCGACATCTCGACGACGTTCCCCGCCTCCGGGAGGTTCTCTCCCCGCCAGAAGGAGCTCTACGAGGTTGCCCTGGCCGTCCGGAACACCTGCCAGGCGAACTACAAGCCCGGCGTCACCTTCGGCCAAGTCGGAGAGAAGGTCGCGGCGATGCTCACGGAGAAGAACCTGGAGAAGTACGCCGCCGACTTCCGGGGCATCGTCCGGCTCGGCGGGTACAACCACATGATCGGCCTTGCCACTCACGACGTGACCGGGGGGTTCGCCGGATCTAAGGAGGTCCTCGTCCCCGGCTTCGTCTTCGCCTGCGACATCCAGCTCTTCCGCATCGAGGAGGAGATCGGGATCCGCCTCGAGGACACGGTCGCGATCACGGAGACCGGCTGCGAGATCCTGTCCCAGGGCATCCCGCGGACGGTCCAGGAGGTCGAAACCCTGATGAAATCGGATGGGATCCTCCAGATCCTGAAGTCCAAAGGTCAATATTGAAACCCCCGGATGCCCGGGCCAAGGAGATAACGCACATGGCGAAACGAAACGCGCTGATCCTGGGACTGATCCTGATCCTCGCCGGAGGGGCCTTCGCCCAGACCGCCGCCCCCGCGGCGGCGCTCGCGCCGGGCGATTTTTCGAAGAAGGCCCTCCAGTCCGAGCGGACCCAGACCTATGACGTTGTCCGTTACCTGATCAAGCTGAACGTGGACATGGACCAGAAAGCCTTCGGGGGCGAGACGACCGTGACCCTGATCTCGCTCCGGGACGGGCTCGCGACCTGCGTCCTCGACGCCGAGGAGTACAAGGTGGCCTCCGTCCGGAGCGACTACGGGGATCCTTTGGCCTTCACCCAGTCCGACACCGAGCTCGCCGTGACCCTGGCGAAGCCGGCCAAGCTCGGCGAAGCCGTGACCTTCACCTGCGCCTACGCCGGCCGGGACCCCAAGATCGGCCTGCACTTTGTGGAGGCGACGGCCGACAATCCCAAGCTCGTTTTTTCCGACTCCTTCCCCGACAAGGTCCACCACTGGTTCCCCTGCTACGACTACCCGAACGACAAGGTCACCTACGATCTGGTCGTCACGGTCAAGGCCGGCAACAAGGTCGGGGCGAACGGGCGCCTGGTCGGCGTGTCCGAGGACAAGACGGCCGGGACCGTGACGTGGCATTGGTCCCAGGACCTCCCCCATTCCACGTACCTCATCTTCTTCGCCGCCGGGCCCTACGTCGTGGTCCGCGATTCCTACAAGAATCTGCCGGTGAACTACTGGGTCTATCCTCAGGACGCCGGCAAGGCCATGGCGACCTACGGCAAGACGCCCAAGATGATCGAGTTCTTCAACAAGACCTACGGCTACGATTACCCCTGGCAGAAGTACGACCAGATCTCCGTCCCCTCGGGCGGCGGCGCCGAGAGCACCTCGGCCACGGCCATGACCCAGCGGATCATGGTCGACGCGGCCGACGAGGCGGATTTCCCGGCCATCGGCATCGTCTCCCACGAGCTGGCCCACCAGTGGTGGGGCGACCTCATCACCCTCCGGAGCTGGGCCCACACCTGGCTCAACGAGAGCTTCGGGACCTACTCCGACTACCTCTACCACCGCTACGAAATGGGCGAGGACGAGGGGGCCCTGAACCTGGCCAATAAGCTGGCCGCCTACCTGCGCGAGGCCAAGACGCGCTACATCCGGCCCATCGTCTCCGACCGCTACGACAAGCCGGGCGACATGTTCGACTCGCACTCCTACCCCAAGGGGGCCCGGGTCATCCACATGCTCCGCTCGATCCTGGGCGACGAAGCGTTCTTCAAGACGATCAGCACGTTCCTCCACCGCTTCGCCTTCCAGCCGGCGGAGACCTCCGATTTCATCCGAACGGTCAAGGACGTCACCGGGCAAAACCTCGATTGGTTCTTCGACCAATGGCTGTTCAAGCCCGGCCACCCTATCTTCGACATCGGCGCCCAGTGGGTGCCCGCCCGCAAGGTCGTCCAAATGACGATCGCCCAGGCCCAGGATTATTCGCGCGGCATCCCGGTGTTCCGGATCCCCGTGGACATCAAGATCGTGACGGCCAAGGGCGCGGTCACGCATCAGGTCTGGCTCAAGGAGAAACGGGAGTCGTTCGAATTCCCGGCCGAGACCAAGCCGCTCCTCGTCCGCTTCGACGAGGGCAACGTCCTCGTCAAGGAGGTCGCGTTCCCCAAGGACCTCGACGAGCTCCTCTACCAGCTGAAGAGCGACGACGTCATCGGCCGCATGGACGCGGCCGCCGCGCTCCTCAAATTCAAGGACGAGGGGCGGACCGTCCCCGCCCTCGCGGCGAGCGTCAAGGCCGACCCGTTCTGGGCCGTCCGGAAGGCTTCCTTGGAGTCCCTGGCGAAGCTGGCCGGTCCCGGCGCCGCGGCCGCCCTAACGCAAGTCTGCAAGGACGCGAATTCGGACGTTCGGACGGCGGCGGTCCTGGCCCTGGGCGACCTCAAGGACAAGAGCCGGATCGAGTTCTTCAAGGAGCTGTTCAAGAAGGACGCGAGCCTCAAGGTCCGGGCCGAGGCGGTCCGCTCGCTCGGCAAGACCGGCGACGCGTCCGCGGTCCCGTTCCTGAAACAGGCCGCAGAGGTCCCCTCGCGCCAGAACATGATCAAGCGGGCCGCCGAGGCGGCGCTCAAGCAGCTCGAAGCGAAGTGAGCGGACAGGTCAGCGCTTAGCCCGGATGGGCTTCACGTCGAGGACGAAGATGCTCCGGCCGTGCGTGCCGGCCACCAGCTCTCCGTCGCGGGGGTGGACCGCCATGTCGTAGACGGCCGCGGCCGGCAGCGTGTTGCAGAGGGAGTGCCAGGCCTTCCCTCCGTCCAGCGTGACATAGGCGCCCAGGTCGGTGCCGGCGTAGAGGATCCCCGGCTTCTCCGGATCCTCGCGGACCACGTTGACCGGCTCGGCGGGCAGGTTGCCGGCGATCGATTTCCACGTCTTCCCGTAATCCTTGGAGACGTAGAGGTATGTCGAGAAATCGTCCTCCCGGTATCCGGTCAGGGCCGCGTAGACGGTTCCGCTTTCGTACTGGGAGGCCGTGACGCGGCTCACCCACTTGACCGGCAAGCCCGCCCGGACGAGGGTCCACGTCGCCCCGCCGTCCCGCGTGACCTGGACGTTGCCGTCATCGGTCCCGGCGTAGATGAGGCCGGCCTGGAGCGGCGACTCGGAGAGCGTGGTCAGGGTGCCGAAGGGTACGTTCCCCTGCTTTTCCGGGCCGGGATTTGTGGAGAGGTCGGGGCTGATGATCTTCCAGGTCGCGCCCTTGTCCGCGGACTTAAAGAGCTTGTTGCCGCCGTAGTACAGCGTCCGGGGATCGTGGGGGGAGATGATGAACGGGACCATCCAATTATAGCGCAGGCCCGTCTCGGCCGCGGGCGGACGCGGGGTGACGTTGGCCTCGGTGCCGTCGGCGCGGTTCTTGAGGAAGACCGTCCGGCCGCTGAAGTAGTAGACTTTGGCCCGGTCCGTAGGATCGGGCAGGGTGACGAAGCCGTCGCCCCCGCCCCAGGTGTCGAGGTAGATATGGGACCAGCGGTTAGGGGCCTCGGGATCGATCCGGCTCGTGCTCGGGCCCACCACGGCGGCGTTGTCCTGGTTGCCGCCGTAGATGTTGTAGGGCGTCTCCATGTCGACCGCGATCGCGTAGAACTCGGTGACCGACAGGTTGTTCACGAGGAGCCAGGACTTGGTCCGGTCGTACGAAAAATACAGGCCGTGATCGGTCCCGAGGATGATCCGGTCGGGGTCGGCCGGATCGATCCAGAGGGCGTGATGGTCGAGAGGAAATTCCCGCTTCTCCTTGTAGAGGAGCGGGACGATCGTCCCGCCGACCTGCTTGAAGGTCCGCCCGCCGTCCTTGGACGTGAGGAAGCGGTTTCCGGCGACGTAGATCTCGTTTTCGTCGACGGGCGAGATCCGGAGGAGGTTCCAGTCGTAGCCGATCGTCGTCCCAAGTGGACCGGTGTTCATCTTGGCCCAGGTCGCGCCGGCGTCGGACGAGCGGTAGACCTCGCCCCGGATGGGCTGCGGGCCGCGCTCCCGCGTGCCCGGCGCGAGCTCGCGGAGCGCCTCGTTGTCGAGCAGGGCATAGAGGACCTTGGGGTTCGAGGGCGCGATCTCGATCCCGATCCGGCCCAGGGTCGGGCCCGACGGCAGGCCGCCGCCGAGCCGCGTCCACGTCCGGCCGGCGTCGACCGACTTGTAAAGCCCGCTGCCCGGTCCGGCGACCTCATGCCCCCAGGGCTTCCGGTCGCGCTCCCAGGCTGTGGCGTAAAGGATCCGGCTGTCGGTCGGATCCATCTCGGCGTCGATGACGGCCACCCGCTCCGAGACGTAGAGGACCTTCGACCAGGTCCGGCCGCCGTCCGTGGTCTTGAACAGCCCCCGCTCCGCGTTGGTCGAGAAGAGGTGGCCGATGGCCGCCACGTAGACGGTCTCGGGGTCCTTGGGATCGATCAGGACGCGGCCGATGTGCTGCGTGTCCCGGAGGCCCATGTTCCGCCAGGTTTTGCCCGCATCCGTTGACTTGAACACGCCCGTGCCGGCGTAGGAGCTGCGGGCCATGAGGATCTCGCCCGTCCCGACCCAGACGATATCCGGATTGGAGGGGGCGATGGCGATCTCGCCGATGGAGAACGTAGACTCGTCGTCGAAGATCGGGGTCCACGTCAGGCCGTTGTTCTCCGACTTCCAGACGCCGCCCGAGCCGGCGGCGACGTAGAGAACCCAGGGGCGGGAGGGATGGACGGCGATCGTCTGGATCCGCCCGCCGCAGAAGGCCGGACCGACCGCCCGCCAGGCGAGGTCTTTGAACGGCGACGCGCTCTTGAGCTCGAGGTGCCGGTCCCAGGAAGCCATCCGGGTTTTGGCGTCCGTGGCCTGGGCACGGGCAACAACGGGAACCAGCAGCGCCGCGAGGGCCGCGAGGAGGAGGGATCTTCGCGTCATGGTCATGGGCGCCCTCCCCTACTTCAGCCTGAAGGCGACCGTGACCTCCCGGCCGGCGGGCAGCGAAAGCAGCCGGCTCTTCGCGTCTCCCGCGGCCCGGATCCCCACGTCGCCCTTCGCCACGGCGGCCGTCGCGATCTCCCCGGGCAGGAAAACCCGGACGTCCTGGGCCTTCGCCGAAAGGAACGTCGCCTCGATCGCCTTGCCGTCCCACGCCAAGCGCTTGATCTCGACCTGGCCGCGGCACAGCACGCCCTCGATCGTCCCTTTGGGCCAGGCGGCCGGCCGGGCCGGGAACAGCCGGATCACGCCGGGATCGGACGCAGCCAGCATCTTGATGAGCACCGCGGGCATGCCGCCGCTGATGTCCGTGTTGAAGAGCTTCTTGGCGTTGTGCATGGAGGCGAAATTGTGCAGCCAGTAGCGGTTGACAAGGGGCACGAAGCTCCGGTAGGCCAGGTCCGCATCGCCCAGGCTGGCGGACGCCTGCCCGAGCTGCACCAACCCGAACGACATGAATCCGCCCTGTTTCTCCCAGTTGGTCCAATGGCGCTCGAGCTTGAGCTCGATCAGCTTCTTGAATGCGGCCTGGAGCTTGGGGTCCCGGGCGATTTCCTCAGGCATCCCATCATAAAGCGGGTAGAGCTGCGAGGAGTGGCGATGATTGTAATTGTCCGTCAACTTGGGGGTCAGCCATTCCTTGACGGCCCCGTCCTCGTTGATGAAGTAGGGCGGCATCTTGGCCAGCATCTTCTCCCAGACCGGGATCTTGGCCGCGTTGACCTTGAGCTCGCGCGAGGCCGCGATCGCGTTCGTCAGGAGCTCCTTGGCCGCGGCGACGTCCATGGTCGCGTTGAACGTCATCTGGTTCTTGGTGTTGGAAGGCGCGTTCTCCGGGGACTGGGTCGGGCTGAAGACATACTTGCCGTCCGGGCCCTCATAGAGGTAGTCCTCGAAGAACAAGGCCGCCTTCTCCATGAAGGGCAGGGCATGCCCGGACAGGAAGGCGCGGTCGCCGGTATACTGCCAGTAGTCATAGAAGAAATGGGAAGCCCAGGCGGCCCCGGCGACCCAGAATTGCCCGGGGAACGAGACGCCGAAGGCGTTGTTGTAGCCGTTCGTCGTCGATCGCGAGGGCAGGACGATCCCCCGGGCGCCGAACGTCAGCCTGGCGTTGACCTCGAGGTAAGGGACCAGCGATTCCATGTACGAGGTATAGGCCAGCATGAGCTCGGGCGTGTTCCCCATCAGCAGGCTGGCGATCGACGAGGGCACGTTGCCGTTGTGGGTGAAGTCGCTCGACCAGGGCGGATCGTAGGTCCCCGCCCAGACGCCCTGGAGGGTCGGCGGCAGGTCGCTCGTGCTGGAGATGATGTTGTAGCGGCCGGCGTCGAACGCCTTTTCGATGAGCGCCCGCGAGGGCTCGGCGTCCGTCGTCTTGTCCAGGAGCTTCTCGGACGTGAGGGAGTGGTCCGCGCCGCCGCCCAGGTCGAGCCGCATGCGGCCGAAGAGCGCGCCATGGATCTTTTCGTGCCGGGCCAGGAGGCCGGCGTAGTCGGGCGCGAGCTTGGCCAAGACGCCCTTGGTCGCCTCGATCCGAGTTTCCTTGGCCTCGTCGAGCATGGTGATGTCGAGCAGGACAAGCACCTCGTCCGCGTCCGTGATCGCAAGGGCCGAGCCCTGGGGGGTCGCGAAGCCGCTCTTGACGATCACCCGGGCGACGCCCTCTAGGCCCTGGATGCTGCCGGGATAGGCCTTGACGAACCCGTTGCGGTAGGTCAGCGTCGTCGCATCGGCCGAGGTCTCGACGGCGTTGACATCGGCCTTGAACCGCCGGTTGTCGGGCTCGCGGGGCATGAGCTCCAGCCGGCATTTCAGCTTGCCCGCGCCCGGCCCGGTGATGCGCATCACCGCGACCCCGTCGGCCCGGGACACGAACAGCCGGCGCTCGAAGGCGCCCTGGTTGTCGGCCCAATGGACGGTCGTCTCGCCCGTTTGGAAATTCGTCGAGCGCATGTAGTCCGCCACCGGGCCGTCGACGCTCATCTTGATCCGGAGGTCGAAGGCCGGCATGAGCGGGTCGGGATAGAGGAAGCCCTTCTGATCGACCATGTCCACGGACAGGCGGGCCGCCTGGGCATACAGGCCCTGGTCGATCAGGCGGCGGATCTCGAACAACCGCGTTGCCGTGGCCGGCGGAAGGAGCGGCGGGCGCTCGGGGGCGAACATGTGCTTGTGGCTGAAGATGACGATCTCCTCGAGGGGCTCGCCCAGGACGCTCGCCCCGATCGTCCCGTTCCCGCTCAGAAGGCCCTGCTCCCAGGTCTTCCCCGGCTCGGAGCTGATGAAGCCCCGCGCGGGAACGGGAAGGCCTGCGGCCGCGGGGGCGGCAGGCCGGGGGCCGGAGACGGCGGACGCGCCGAGCGCCAGGAGCAGGATCGCGGCCAGGGCCGCGCCGAGGTGCGTTTTCTCCACGGGATTCCTCCGTTCACTTCTTGATTTTGTCGATCGCGGCGATCATGGCTTTGGCGTTCGGGACCTCCGGGTTCTCCGGGTCCATGGCGATGAACGCCTGGAAGTTCTCCAGCGCCTTGGCGAAATCTCCCTTGTTCAGGTAGACCATGCCCAGCCGGTTGTAGGGCTTCGACCAGTCCTTCTTGATCTTGATCGCCATCTCGAAGTACTGGATCGCCTCGTCGATCTTCTGGTTCGAGAAGAAGATCTCGCCGACGTTGTAGGCCGCGGTCTGGTCCAGGGGGGAGATTTCGAGGGCCTGCTTGAAGTGCTTCTGGGCGGTCTCGAAGTCGTTCCGCTTGAGGGCGGTCTCACCCAGGCCCGAGAATCCCCGGAACGAGGCGCTCTTATCCTTCTTATAGGAGCCCTGGACCTGGAGCGTCTTGTCCAGGACGAGCTGGAATTCCGATTGGGCCCTGTCCAGGTCCCCCTTCTTGAGGTAGTTGGAGCCCAGGTTGAGGTGGACCTGATAGATCTCCGGGTACTTCTTCAGGAATTCCTCGAAGATCGCGATCGCCTCGTCGTATCGTCCCTCGGCATAGAGCTGGTTGCCCTTGTCGAACATCTCGGAGGAGCCCTTGTCCGCTTTGAAGGCCTCCACGCCGGCGAGCTTCTTGAGGGTGATGGCCGCCGGGGCGTTCGGCTTGAGCTGGGAGATCGTGACTTCGAGCGATCCGGCGGTATAGCCGTCCCGCGTCACGGCGATGTTCCAATCTCCCGAGCCCATCCCCCCGACGGCGAAACGGCCCTTCGCGTCGCTCACGGCGTCGAACCGGGTCTTGGCCGTCAGGCTCTGGACCACGACCTTCGCCCCTTCGACCGGATTCCCCTTTTCGTCGACGACGCTGCCCGAGATCCGGCCCCGGCCGAGATTGTCCTGCGCCGCGGCGGCCGCGGCCAGGACGAGAGCCGCCGCGAGTCCGAGCCGCGCGGCCGTCCGGAGAAGCGTCGTGTATCGCTTGCGTAAGGTCATGAGTCTCTCCTGCATGATGATGGCGCTATCGAAAATCCTGCCGTCGCTTATTTGAAGTCCAGGGACTTCTTCAGGCTTTCCTTGCCGGTGGCGTTCGTCAACGTGAGGACGAGGACGGCGCTGGGGCCCAGGCGGCCGACGCGCTCCGCGCCCTCAACCACGATCGGGATGTCCAGGCGGTATTTCGTCCCCGTCAGGCCGCCGAGCTCGGTGTCCCGGACCCGGATCTCGTGGAGCGTCCGGGACTCCCAGACCTGCCCCCCCGCCGCGTCGCGGAGCTCGAGGGCGGCTTCGAGCGTCGTGACCATCGTCGTCCCGTCCGCCTTGAACCAGATGCGTTCGTAGGCCATCTCCACGCCGACGAGGGCCTCGATCCGGTCCGGAGCGCGGAGCCGGATCACGAGATCCGCGTCGAATACAAGCGCGTTCGGAGCGGCCTCCGGAGGCCGGGCCGCGGGCTTCGCAGCTTCGTTCAGGGCGTAATTCAGATCGTGCATGTACATGAGGTTGATATCGCGGAGCGAGCTGAAATCCATGGTGACGAGCCGGAACGTCCCGGCGCAGGACGCGTCGATGAAGATGACCGGGAAGTCCCCGTAGTACCAGACCTCCTGGCAGCGGTTGGATGTGTCGGGGAGTGACCGGATGTCCCGGTCCATAGGCGGTCCGAAAAGGACCAGGATCCGGCCCCGGTCGGTCATCCAGCCGGGGATGCCTTCGCCCGGGAACATCCGCCTCGCCTGCTCGATCCGCTTGAGGTATTCGGTTTTGAATGTGTTTTCCCCGGAGGACGGGTCGGGGTTGCGGCGCGCCCAGAATTCCTCGATGAATTTCGGCTTCTCCGCGTCCGGGCTGAGGAGGAAGGCGTGGCGCTCCGCACCGGTGATGATGTAGCGGACTTTGCTTATAAAATCGGCGTTGGCCGGATCGAGCTTGCGCTCCAGATTGTACCAGCGGCAGGCCGCGCCGGCCAGGGCGCCGCAGGCGAGGACGAGCGCCGCGGCCGCCCGGAGGCGTGGCCTCATTTCTTCTCCCGGAGAGCGGCCGCCTTCTTCTGGATCTCGGGCTGCTTCGGGTTGAGCTGGAGGGATTTGTCGTAGGCGGCCAGCGCCTCCCGCTCCTGTCCGAGCCGGGCATGGTTCTCGCCGATCTCGTTGAGCAGGACGGCGTTGACTCCGAACCGGGTCACGGCCTGGTCCAGGACGGCGATCGCCTTGGCGTACTCGCCCAGCTTCCCGTACGTCTGGCCGGCGAGGACGAAGATCTCGTATTTCGGCGCCTTGGTCGCCGCCAGGAACGGCGCCAGCAGAGGGGGAACCCTGGACGCCTCGCCCAGAGAGAGATACGCCTGGGCCAGAGCCAGGGCCGCGTCCTCCGAATCCGGCTTCCGCTGGTAGGTCCGTTCCAAATAGGGCCGGGCCTCCGCCGTACGGCCGGAATTCACGAGCTGCGTCCCGACGATCAAATCGGAGGCCGGATCCGCCGCGTCGGGGATGAGCCGGGAATAGAACCACGGCCGCGGGATGTCGGTCCGGTAGGAGACGTCGAACTCGTCGGACGCTGAGACCAGCTCCCGGCCGTCGGCGGTCACGGTCACCTTGAGGCTGTAGTGCGCGGGCGTGAAATCGGCAAGCGGGAAGGACTCGAGGATGCCGGCTGCGTCCGCGTACTCCCGCAGGGGACGCGTCGTCTCCACCGGCGGCGGGGCGGGCTGACCCGCGGCCGCGGACCGGCCCATCGCGTAGCGGACGACCGCCGCGGCCTTCTGGGCGGGCGTCAGGCCGAAGACCTGGAACGCCACGGTCAGGGTGTCGGACCGGCCGAAGACCCGGCCGGGCTGGCAGTAGACCTGCGTCGCGCCGACCTGGAAGGGCTTCAGGCGCTTGCGGGTAGTGTCCGCCTTCGCGACCTTGTAGCCCAGGATCGGGGCGATCATCTGGAGGGACGGCGCCGCGGCCGGGATGACGACCCGCTCCTCGAGCGAGGTGAACTCCTTGGAGCTCTCGTTTTTGATCAGGACCGAGATCTTGAACGTCCCCGGGATAAGAGGGAACATGTCGTGGTAATCGAACGGCATCCGATCGGCTTCGCCCTTCTGGGCATCGTTCAAGCTGAGGGCAATCGCCCGGTCGAACTGGTAGATCATCTTGCCCTCGAGGGAGGAGACCGTGCCGTTGACCTTGAGGTTCACGGCGTAGCCGGAGCCCGACTTGGCGATCGAGAGGCGTCTGGGCTCGACGGCGAAATGGACGAAATAGAGCCCTCCGGGATCGCGCAGGACATGGACCAGAGAATCGCTGTCGAGGTAGTTGGTCGAATATTCCACCTCCACCATGTCCTTGAATTCGAGGAACTTCTGGGCGTACTTCTCCTCGACCATCGTCCGGGGCAGGTTCTCCACCTTCTGGATGAGCATGTCCGAGACGAGGGTCGGCCGGCCGAGCATCGGATTGCCCTCGCCCGGGATGAGAGACATGGACACCTCGGCCAGCGCCGGAACGATCTCCCGGAGCTGTTCATAAGCGCTGACGTAGTCCGAAGGGTTCCCAAGGTAGGCCGTCAGGAGCGCCTGGGGCCCGTTGGTCGCCGGGCTGTAGAGCTTGTAGTCCCCGATTCCGCGCTCCTGGCAGAAGAGGAGGTTGAATCCGGTCTCCAGGCCCAAGTTCTTCTTGTCCTGGTAGAACCAGACCTCGGCGGGATAGACGCCCTGCGAGCCGGTGAACCGCTGGATGTCGCCCGGCTCGCCGAGGATGATGTAGATCCGGCCGCGGTCGGTCCTCCAACCGGGGAGGGGCGCCGATCGGCCGTAATACTTGTTGGCGTAGGCGATCCGCTTGTAGTGCTCCTTCTTGAACGCGTTCTCCTTGGCGCCGGGGTTGGGATCGCGGTGCTTCCAGAACGCCTCGATGAACAGGTCGCGCTCGCGGTCCGATTGGAGCTTCAGGAAGACGTCCCGCTCGAGCGGGGTGATGAGGTAGACGACCTCCTCCTCGAGCCACTTCTTGTAGGTCGCGGGCAGCGCGACCTTCTGGGGCGCCGCCGCTTGCAGGGCGAGAACGAAGGTCAGGAGGGCGGCGGCCGGGAGGGATATTCTTTTCAGCACTGAAGTTCTCCGATCGGAGGCGCCATCGCCAACATCTTAAATTAAGCCACTCCTCCCCTAAAAGCAAGCCGCCCCACGCACGGAAATCGGTGACATGACCCAATTCTCTGGAATTGGGATCGTGTCACCGATTTCCAAGCCGCCTTCCCGGAGACGGACCCCGAGGATTCGAAATCCAGGGGGCTTAGAGCGCTTTGCCATCCCCCGGGGGGCGGCGCGGATCCTCCAGGTTGAAACCGGGGAGAGGAGGGGCGATCCCTTCCTCTCCCCGAAGCTTTTAGAAGCTGAAGCGAGCCGAGAGCCGGATGTTCCGGACTCCGTTGATCCCCGAAACCTTGAGCGAGGCCGGGGTGAACGTGCCCGACTGATTGGCCCCCTCGGCCACAGGGCTCCAAGTGCCGCCCGGATTCATGATCACGGTCGGGTACTGGGCGCCGAACAGGTTGAAGATGTCCATGAAGATGCCGAGGCGCCCGATGCTCTTGATCGTGAATTCCTTCTCCAGACGGAAGTCCATGTTGTCCGACGCGACATTCTGCCGCAGATCCGGAGATTCGATCGTGGCGCTCACCGACCCGGAGGCCACGTTGTTGGCCGTGATCCAGGCTGACGGCGCCGAAACCGCGACGCTCCGGGCCCAATAGCCGCCCTCGGTGTGGATGTAGATGAAGGAGGCCACGAAGCCGTAGGGGATCTTGAACGTGCCGTACAGCTTGACCCACCAGGGAACGCCGCCGCGGCCTTCCGCGTTGATCCGGCTGTTCGGGTTGCCGAAGCCGCCGTTGGCCCACTGGTAGCTGTAGCTGAAGCTGCCGCCGAGCGACCAGCCGGCATGCATCCGCTTTTCCCAGGTCAGCTCGAGGCCGGTGTAATGGAATTTCTGCTGGGGAACATTCGTCTGCTTGGTAAAGGCCGCAGGCGAGTTGTTGCTGCGATAGTAGACCGTCACATCCCGGGCCGGGAAGGTGGTGCCGTAGGCCGGGACCGTGGTCGTGAAGGGCACCCACCACTCAGGGTGCTGTTCCAGGAGGTTCCAGTACGTGGCCGACGCTTCGTCATAGCTCAAGCTGCCCTGGAAGTTCTTCCGGGCGCGGTAGATGAAGTTGGCCCCGACCTTCAGGAAGGGGAACAGCTCGTGCTCGACCTGGGCGATGAACTCGTGCGTGTAGGGGAACTTGATGTTGGGATCGAGCTGCCGCTTGAACAACGTGCTTTGCATCAGGGCCGGGTTCTGGCCGGATTTCATCGCATAGGTGTCGGTACCGGGCATGTCGGGTAAGCCGTTGAGGTTGGTGTCCCACCACCAGAAGTTGAACGAGTAGGGGCCGCTCGGCTGGAGGCTGGAAACGGCAGACGTGTTCTGGGGATCGTAGTACGCGCCGTAGTGAAGCTTGAGGGCCGTCTTCCCATCGCCGAAGAGGTCGTAGCTTGCTCCGATCGTGGGCGCCAGGGCCTTGTAGGCATAGGGGTTGTCCCAGCCTTCGTACGTGAGCCGCTTGTATGGATTGAAGCCGTACGTGGGCACGATGTAGGCTTCGCCGATCGCCGCCGCCAGTTCGCCCGCCGCGGCGGTCTTGACCTGGACCGGGATCTCGGTGTGCATGTAGTCGTAGCGCAGGCCGACGGTGACGGTCAGCCGCCGGCCGAAGGTCATCGAATCCTGGATGAATCCGCTGTAGCGGTTGCCGAAGCCGACTCGCTGGGCGCCTCCCCGCTTGGTGCCGAACGTATCGAACGTCAGGCTGCCGTCGCCGTAGAGGGGGTGGGGAGCATTAAGCGTGTTGTAGTTCCCCCGGGACCAGTACGGGTTCCCGTTGTAGTACTGCCAGGTCATCGGGTTCTGCGACCAGTAGCCCCACTGGCCGTCGATGTAGGCGTACTCGACGCCCGCCTGGAATTCATGGTTGGCCCCCAGGACGTCGTCCAAGTAGCGGATCACGTTGGCCGTTAGATTGATGTTCTTTTTGTAGGTATAGGAATCCATGTTCCTCTTACCCCAATTATACCCGGTGTAGGTATCCGTATAGGTGGGTCCGGTGAGGATCGCTTCCTTCGTGCCGACGCCCGTCCAGTCCTGGATGTAGAACCCGCCCCGGATGTCGAGGATCGTGTCGGGATTGATGACCCAGGTCAGCCCGTTGCTGTTCATGGTCTGGACGGGGTTGTTGTTCGCGCTGGCCGACGCCGTCATATATGGTCCCGTATAATAATGCGGGATCTTGTCGTCGACGTAGCTCAGGAATCCGAAGATCTTGAGGCTCGGATTGATCTGGTAGGTCAGCTTCCCGAAGTAGTACGGCCGCGTATTGATCTGGTCGTAAGGGCCGTAATAGATCGCCTTTTGCGTGTAGGGATCCGTGATCGTGACCGGATTGTAGGCGATAAAGGCCTTGTTCGCGTAGTACTTGAAGCTCGCGAAGAACCAGAGCTTGTCGTTGAGGATCGGCCCGCCCAGCGTGGCCGACGTGTCGTAGCTGTAATCGGCGAAGGTCGGATTGGAGATGCCGAGGGCGGCCAACTGCTCGGCCGCGGGGAGGACCTGCTGCAGTTTGCTGCCCGTATAATAGAACTGGGCCATCCCGTGGAAGGCGTTGCCGCCCGACTTCGTGACGACGTTCATGAATCCCGACCGGGCGCCGTAGGCCGAGGAGCCCACGCCGCCCGTCTGGAACTCGACTTCCTGGACGGTCTCCATGTCGACCGAGTTCTCGGAATAGTTCTGGTCCGAGGCCGTGGCCTGGATGCCGTCGATGGTGAAGGTGAAGGCGGCCGGGCCTTCCCCGTGGATCTCGGGCCGGTTGTTGCGCGATCCGGCCGCCAGGCGTCCGGCGAACGTCCACACGTCGCGGTTGGCGAACGGCAGGGTCTCGATGAGCTCGGTCGTCGCGTTCTGGGCGATGGCCGTCGAGACGACGTCCACGACGGGTGAAGCGGCTACGACCGACACTTCCTCGCTGATCGTCGTCTGGGTCATTTCGAAGTCGACGTCGACGTTCGAAGCGACGCGGACGTTGATGTTCCCCCGCTTCATCGATTTGAACCCCTGGAGCTCGACTAAAGCGGTGTAGATTCCCGGGGGCAGGATCGGCGGGAACTTGTATGTCCCGTCGACAGCCGAGACGACGCTCTGCTTGCCCATGAGCGCCGGGCTCGTGACCGTGATCGTCACTCCGGACAGCGGTGCCTTCTGATTGTCAAGCACGTGCCCGCGGATCGATCCGGTCTGTCCGACCTGCGCGCTGAGCGAGGCGCTCACCGCCAGGACGAGGACGACTAAAAGCATCCCTCTCAAGAATTTCATATAGCCTCCTTGTCGAACCCCATGATTCGAATCACGAGTTCAGATTTGCGCCAGACAGGAAGATCGAAAAAGTACGAAGGGGGGACAACTGAACCGACCGACGGAGGTGAAACAGTTGGCTTCTCACCCTCACCTTTAATTATGACTTACTTAACACAAGAAAGTTATCAATTCAAAAGCTTATTGTCAAGCACTTTTTTTGATAATTACCTAATGGGGGTATGCACTTGACTCCCGTAGCCGCCATATATTGTGCCTCATGCTTCCGGATGTCCGCCGACTATCGACTTGGCGGGCACGGGATCAATGGCCATCGCCTGTTGGACGAGGCGGAAGAATAGTTTGCCGCGTGATTTTGAGGTTCGCCGGTTGAAGCGAAGCGTGAACTCATCAAGGTAATAATCCAGATGCGAGGGCCTGACGGCGCCCTGATGAGTTCCCAACAGCCAGCGTTTCAAAAGGGATGTCACCCGCTTGGCCAAGGGGAGAAGATTTTCACCAACGGAAGAATTCGTTCGAACAACCTTATGAAAGTATCCTTGAGCCTTCAATCCGTTGTAGCCTCGCCGCTCGTCCGTACGAATCAAACTTCCGGGAGCGACCATATCTTTAATCGCCGCTTCCAGATTTTCGGCCGAGGCGTCGTTGAGCCGAAGGGATTTGCGACTATCTTGAAAAATCGTCCCTGCCGTGTGAGAGTAAAATACTATATGTAGGGGCTACGGGAGTCTAGTGCATGCCTCTATGATCTTTTTTTGTCTACTCCTAGAGATCTCGAATCACCCATTCCATACCGGATCGGCCAGCGGCCGGTCAGCAGGCCGGCCCGGGTGGGTGAACAAAGGGGGCAGACATGGAAGTTCTCCAGGCGCACGCCGTCTTTCGCGAGGCGATCAATGTTCGGTGTCGAGATTTTTGCGCCATGATATCCCATGTCCGCCCAGCCCATATCGTCGGCCAGAATGATGACGATGTTCGGCTTTCCGGCGGTTGCCTTTTCCGCCTTCTCCATGGGACGGCCGAGGCTTCGGAGCGGATCAAGCGAAGGGATGACCGTCGCGGCACCCCCGGCCAAGGCCATACGGATGAATTCGCGTCTCGATTTCTTCGCGCCCATCAGGCCTCCTTCCGGGTCGATCAATAACTCGACGGCCCACAGACCCGCCCTGTCCTTTCCGGGGAACGTCCGTTTCAGCTCAGACGATGGACATCGACGTAGTACGCGCCGTTCACCTCTCCGTTCCCGAGGTCATTGATAAGCCACGCCTGGAGGCGCGTCCGCTGCGGCCCGAGCCGCACGGAAAACACCGCGGCCTTGTCGCCGTCTCGAATCGGCAGCGTCGCGTCGAAATCTCCCACCTTGAGCCGGGCCTGGGTCGGCTTGAAGTCCTTTGAGCCCTCGGGAGCATCCCGGATGGCAATATCGGACTCCTTGGGCCAGCGCCGTACGCCGAACTCATAGGTCCCCTCCCGGACGACCTCGATCGTCCAGAATCCATCGCAGCGCTGATTCCGCTTGACATGGACGTGATCCCAGCTGACCTGCCCATGGATGTCGTGGCTCGTCAACCGGGCCGGATTCTCGGCGTCGGTGCCGACCGGGATCCAGACATAGTCCTTGAAACGGCCGGATATGTCGTCCCACCAGCGGTCGTATTCCCGGCGCAGATTCTGAACGATGTCGGGATGGGCGGCCGCCACGTCCCGGCGTTGCTCCGGATCCTCGCGGATGTCATAGAGCTCCCGGCCGTTGATCAGCCTCCACTGCGAGGTCATGGCCGCCCAGTCCTTCCCTTTGATCGGTTCGTCGACACGCTGGCTATGGACGAGAAGCGTCCGTTCCGGCCCGCTTGCGCCCGTGCCGGTCAGAAGAGGATCCAGGGTGACGCCGTCGAACGCCCCGCCCTCGCCCTTCTCCAGCCCGCACGGCTTGAGGAGCGTCGGGAAGAGGTCGACATGCGCCGCAAGCTGGGGGATGTCCCGGAATAAATATATCTTTACAATGTATATTTACATGTACATAATAATATTGACATATATGCCTCGACATAAGCCGCCTCAGCCCGACGAAACCAAAGAGGCCGCTCAAGCCGCTCCATCTACGCCCGCGTCGAGTAGAGAGGCGATCCCTGGAACGGAAAGCAAAACGCCGCCCGCTGGGAAGAAAGAACGGACTAGTTGACCCGCTGAACCCAAGCCCGCATATAGGCCTCGGCCCAAGTGACGCTCCGGTAATCCCGGAAATGACAGAAAGCTTCCTTGAGGATGTAAGCCCTTCCCGTCTGGAGGCGGCCGCTCAACAGCCGGTTCAATTTCTCGCGGGCCTTCCCCAAGATGCGGGTTTTACGGCGCAGCAGGATCCAGCGCATTTTTTTGAGCTTTTGCTTGGCCCGCGGGCGGGCCGTCATGGCTGCCACATCCTTGCGCCGGGCCTCATCAACCGCTTCGTTGAAATGCTGAGTGATATGGAATCGGTCAATCATATGGCAGGCCTGCTTAAGCCGCGTTTTGACAACCTTCAGGGTGAGGGGTTGTATTCGGTTCAAGATTGTCTTAAAAGTGATATGCATGGCTGGTCTTCTTGTTATGATTCGCCTTGCTTACCCACAAATTGTGGTGAGGAGCCATTTGCATGAACAGACGTAAGTTTATTGGAATGGCAGGCGGAACGGTTGCGGCTATAACGGCCGTAAGAACGTTTGCCGCAGAACAGACAGGAAAGCGTCCTAATGTCCTATGGCTTATTGCCGAAGATTTCGGCCAGCACCTGGGCTGTTACGGCGCAAAAGACGTATCAACCCCTAATCTCGACGCGCTTGCGGCGCAGGGAATGCTGTTTAAGCGTTTTTTCACTACGGCGCCTGTGTGTTCGCCGAGCCGGTCTTCATTTATAACCGGTATGTATCCGATCGCCATCAAGTGCGACAATCATCGTTCGAAAGCCGGACCACTTCCTAAAGGCGTACGCCTGCTGACACATTGGCTGAAAGATGCCGGCTATTTCACCGCGAATATCGTCAAAATGCCGGGGAATCTCGGCATAAAAGGGAAAGGAAAGATCGACTGGAATTTTGAGAGGCCGGAGAATCCGTATGATTCAAGCGATTGGAGTGATTTGAAATCGCATCAGCCTTTTTACGCACAGATGAACTTCGGGGAAACGCATCGTGTGTATAATGCCCCAAAGCATGCGGATCCTGCAAAAGTTGAAATCCCACCTTATTATCCGGATCATCCGGTGACGCGGGAGGATTGGGCGAAGTATCTTGACTCTGCGACTGAGCTGGACCGGAAAATCGGCTTGGTGCTGAAACAGCTTGAGGATGACGGATTGGCGGACAACACTGTAGTAGCGTTTTTCGGCGATAATGGGCAGTCGCATGTAAGGGGCAAGCAGTTCGTATACGATGAAGGACTGCTGGTGCCCTTTATTATGCGCTGGCCGAAGAAATTTCCGATACCCGCAAATTTCAAGCCGGGAACCGTAAGCAGTCAGCTTCTTGAAACAATTGATCTTACGGCGACAACGCTTGCAATTGCGGGTGCAGCCAAACCGGCGAAAATGCAAGGACAAGTTTTTCTTGGCCCGAACACTGAGCCGCCGAAGCAATATGTATTCGGCGCACGCAGCCGCTGTGATGAAACGGTAATGCGTTTGCGATCCGCCAGAGACGTTCGCTACCGTTATATACGGAACTTTATGCCGGAAGTTCCATTCTTTGCTCCGAATGAGTATAAGGCGAGAGAATACCCGGTTTGGAACCTTATGAAGCAACTGCATGTCGAAGGCAAGCTGACGCCGGTGCAGGAATTACTCTTCCAGCCGCATCAGCCTCCGGAGGAATTGTATGACCTTGAAGCAGACCCATATGAAATCAACAATATTGTTTCGTCATCCCAGCCGGAGCATCAGGCCGCGCTGGAGCGTCTACGAAAAGCCCTTGCGGAATGGCGTAAAGTTGTCGGCGACACTGATTATCCCGAACCCGAACCTAAAGCAACTAAAGCCGATGATCAGTCAAAGAAGAAATGATGCTTGTCGAACTGTTGCAATCAGCATTTGGCGTGCCGGTGACAATATGCTGGAGTTCCTTTCTTCTTTAAATACCTGTCGATCCGTTGATCGGAAGATTCACTCTTGAATGTTGTCCAACTGGTGTTTCAACCTTTGCGCTATAGGGATAAGGATTTACTTTTCCGGGATGATCCGGTCCACGACGGCATACTCTGTGATGAAGGCGACAACCTTCATCGTTTGCCGCAATCAAGATACCTCTCGACCACTTCCTTGATGATCGGCCGGAAATACCCGCCCTCATTCGCTTCGCGCCTGAGGACTGCAAAGCCCGTACTCCCGCTCGAACCGGCTCTCATACTCGGCCAGGAACCTGTCGAAATGATGGAACAGCACCCGGTAGAGGACGGTCCGCTCCGGATGTCGAGGGCGATAGATTCCCGGCACATCCGAAACGCTTATTCAATAAACGTGCCGGGGCCTGTATGAGAGAATCCGCAAGCCGAGCCTAGATTTCGTCAACATAAGGCGTCGCCGCCTAAAGCGGTGATCGATCAAACAGATAAAAATCCCCCCTGAAAATAAAAATCTCAGCCGCCTGCGCTGTCGCACGATTCAACCACCCTGGCAGGGCAAGCGTGGCCGAACCAACCCCTGCCATCTTCAAAAACTCACGCCTTTTCATCTTATCCTAATCCCATAACGGTCAGTTCATTCAACCTCTGCATAATGCACACTCTACTTCTCTTCTGGCACCTTTACCGGCCAGTCCGGTGAATCTACACGCGCTTTTTTCAATATTTCCTCTGCCTTGGCCAGAATATCCGGCTTTGACGAAGCGAGATCATTCTTCTCGCCCGGATCAGCCTTCAAGTTATAGATCTCAACCGGCGCCCCCGGGCTCGGACGCACGGCCTTCCAGTCGCCAAACCGCGCCGCCTGCATGAAATGCGGTTCGTGCAATTCCCAGTAGAAAGACGGACGCTTGGGCATCTCTCCACCCATCAACGCCGGAACTATGGACAGACCGTCAACCTGCGCCTTATCAGGAACCTTCGTGCCGGCAAGTTCCGCGCAGGTGGGAAACAGATCCCAGAACGCCCATGGCTCGTCGCAGACCTTCCCTGCCGGCACTTTTCCGGGCCACCGCACAAGCCCACCCTGCCTTAAGCCGCCTTCATACATCATACGTTTATAGCCACGGAACTGCTTTTCCGTAGCCTGCTCAAAGAACTTCCCGATCCTGCTCTCCGGTGAGAAAGACGATCCGTTGTCACCGGCAGAGAAGATGACTATTGTCGTCTCATCTAGTTTCAGTTCCTTCAACAGACCCAACAGCCGCCCGACATCCGTATCCAGGCGAGTAACCATGGCGGCATATGTCTTGAGTTGATTATCCCAATCATTCGAGGCGTACTCGCCGAGATCATCTATTTCATATCTGCCGTGCGGCAGGGTAAAGGCACAATAGAGAAAGAATGGGCCATCTGCATGATCTCTGACCCACTTCAGCGTGTCATCCGCAATCAGGTTTTGCGCATAAGTCTTTCCATCCAGTTCAATCCGCTTGTCATCCGAATACAGGTACGAGGGGAAATAGCTGTGCGCGTGCCGCTGGCAGTTATACCCGAAGAAATGATCAAACCCTTTCTTGAGCGGACTGCCTGTCGTATCGAACATTCCCAGCCCCCACTTGCCCGTACACGCCGTTGAATAGCCCGCCGATTTCAGCATCTGCGCAACCGTCGGCACATCCGCGGGCAAAGGCATCTGCCCTTCGCCGCCTCTGATCTCCCGGTTGGCCCTGACCGGACAATGCCCCATGTGAAGGCCCGTCATCAGCGACGCCCGTGAAGGCGCACAGACACTCGTGCCGGTATAAAGCTGGGTAAACTTGATGCCCTCAGCGGCCATCCGGTCCAGGTTGGGCGTCTTTATCTTCTTCTGCCCGAAACAGCCCACATCACCCATCGCCAGGTCGTCGGCGAGAATGAAGATGATGTTTGGCCTGCTGGTTCGCATCTGAATGTTTTCGGCAATACTTCGTCCGGCAACTGCCAAACCTGCAACACCTGCCCCGACTATCTTCACAAAATCACGTCTCTTCATTAGCCCTCCACTCTTCGTTCTCGATTTACTTTGCCGCCGGTCTACCTTTCCGTGTCTCAGCGGACGGATTTGTATTCGGGATTGGGATCGGTCGGGATCAGCGCCCCTGTCGCTTTGATCCACGCGAGCAAGTGGTCGAGCAATTCATCTCTCTTGCCCGGATTGGTGCCGGCAAGATCGTTCCGTTCACCGCTGTCCTCCGCGAGATTATAGAGCTCCACGGCATGATTGGTTGCCATCTTCTCCCGACCTCCGTCGAGCTGCCATTCCTCGTGGTAGAGATGGAGCTTCCAGTCACCCTTGTGAATCACGCTCACCGGCCGGGTTCGGAATCCTGTGCGGATATCGAGTTCCCTCCCGCGAATAACCGCACTGTCGAGATAACCCGGGAAATGCCAGAAAATAGCCTGCCGTTTCAACGCGCTCTCTCCCTTAAGCATAAGCAGCGGCAACAGGCTCTCGCCATCGAGCAACTTGCCGGCAGGAACAGTCACACCGGCGGCGGCGAGGAAGGTCGGGAATAAATCCACATTGATCACCGGCACATCGCATCTACTTTCTGGCTTGGTCACACCCGGCCAGCGGACGATAAGCGGCTCGCGAATACCGCCTTCGTAATAGCAACCCTTATTTCCACGCAACGGTTCCTGTGAAGATTGTTGTGTGCCGCCATTGTCGCTGGTAAAAACAACCAGCGTGTTTTCTTCGAGGCCAAGGTCCTTGATCTTCTTCAGCAGGATGCCGACACCGTCATCGAGATCGTAAGTGCAGGCCGCGTATATAGCATCGTGATGTTGCCTGCCTGGCGCTTTGGCTTTGAACTTCTCAAGAGTCGAAGCGCGAGCCTGCAACCCGGTATGAATGGCGTAATGCGGAAGGTAAACAAGAAACGGCCGCTCCCTGTTCTTCTCCATAAACTCGCCCGCCGCCCGTGTCAGCGAATAGATACCTTTCGGATTATCAGGCTCTCTGTCCGACCAGCCACCGAAGGATTGATGCACAACATCAAAACCCTGTTCCGCCGGCTCTACGCCGTCTTTGCCGCTCAGATGCCACTTGCCGAAAATCCCCGTAACATATCCCGCGGCTTTCAGCGCATCTGCAAACGTGATGTTGTCCTTCGCAAGCCCGCTCTTGTTGGGAATCGGCACCAGCCGTTGAGACACCTTCGGACCTCGGTCCGTGCTGCCCACCGCGTAAACATGATGACGTGGCGTGTAGTTTCCGGAAAGCAGGCATGCGCGGCTGGGGGCGCAGTTGCCCGCCGCCGCATAACCAGCGGAGAAGACCATCCCCTCCTTCGCAAACCGGTCAATGTTGGGCGTCTCCATGAAGTCACTACCCTGATAGCCGACATCCTTCCAGCCCAGGTCATCGGCAAAGATCAAGACGATATTCGGCTTGCGGACTTTTGCCTTCGCGGCAATGCCTATGTCGCGCCTTGCCATAGGAGCAAGAGCGGAAACACCAGCCATCTTCAGAAAATCCCGACGATTCATACTCATTGCCCTCCTCCACCGCCTGCGCCGCAAAACGACCGAACCACTCCGGTATCGCCAGGGCAACCGCGCCGGCCGACGTTTTCACCATTCAAGAACAACTCGGTGCGCGGCGAATCCGGGAAGGTGAAGCCGCCGGCGGTGGAGTGCAGGCAGCGGTCGAAACCGCGATCCACCGGCGTACCGCCTTCTTCCTTCTCCTTCAGTGGCGGAGTTCCACTCAACCAGCCAAGCGAGAAACCTGTCCGCCTCCCTCAAAGTGTCATAGTAATACTTGTTCTTGCCAATCCCGTAGTTGAAAAAACTATGCCCTTGACCTTCATAGATCCTCAGTTCACACTGGACACCGGCTTTTTCCATCCCAGCCTTGAACTCTGTGACATTCTTTCCCAGCTTGTAGGGATAAGAATTTACTTTTCCGGGGACGCCGCGAATTCCCGCTCCGGCCGCTGAAACTCCCCGTTTGACCACGCCGGCAATGTACTCCCGGGCAGTTGCCCGTGTCAATTCCTGCGAAATTCGCGAAAAACGACATCCGACTCGCCCTACCGGTAGCCGACTTTTCCTTCGGGTTCCAGTAGCGTCAGCCGCTCCAGGGCCGGGATCAGTCGGAGCATGTCTTTGCCCACCCGCTCGGCCTCCGGCTTCGTCTTGGCCCGGACCAGGCTATGGACATTGAAGCCCGTGTGCGGCCAGGAAAGAATGCGCTCGGCCCACTCGGGGCTCAGAAGATCCTTGCCGACCAGAAATCCGCCAATTTCCCACCTCTTTCTCGGCTTGCGCGTGATCAGGGAAAAGTTTTTAGGAATAGAAAAAACATTTTTTTCTATTGACGACCATGGTCAAGTGGGACATAATTCGAAAAATCGTGACACAGAAACGCTTTCTGATGTACGACCGGATTCTTTCCGAGGCAGAGAGAACCGGGATGGAGGAGTATCTGCAGAGGAAGTGGATCTCCACCTTCGACCTCGATGTCCCGGTCTCGGAGACTGAAAAAGCGGTCCGCCCGCGGTAATAAGACCGGGAATCCCATGAAAAGCGCCCGAGGCCCTTCCCGAACCCGCCGGCAGTTCCTGAATTCTCTTGGATGGGGAGCGTTCGGGCTTTCCCTTTCCGGATGCCTCGGCCGAAAGACGGAGGAGAAACCCAACCTTCTCCTTCTCACCGCCGACGATATGAACTACGACTCGCTGGGTAGTTACGGCTGCCGGATTCCTGACATCACCCCCAACATCGACCGCCTGGCCGCGGAAGGGATGAAGTTCGAGCAGGCTCATGTCAATATCTCGGTCTGCCAACCTTGCCGCCAATCCCTACTGACCGGCCGGTACGCCGTCCGCCACGGCGGGGAAGGCTTCCATCCCATACGCGACGATGTGCCCACCCTGGTCGAGGAGTTGAAAAAGTCGGGATACTTCAACGGAATACTGGGCAAGGAAAAGCACTACAAACCGGACGCCAAGTTCGCCTGGGGCTTTGTCGCCGGCGAGAAGGATCTGGCTTCGGGACTCGGCATCGGCCGGAGCCCGGAGCGGTATCGCGATTCCGCCCTGGAATTCTTCAAGACCGCCCGCAAGTCTGGGATGCCCTTTTTCCTGTGC
>Ga0315275_10000527_pt1 | contig 31783 bp, 26 predicted proteins | sample YL17G03_0_MG_FD_205557 | JGI IMG/M metagenome (GOLD analysis project Ga0315275, IMG submission 205557) | Sediment microbial communities from Yellowstone Lake, YNP, Wyoming, USA - YL17G03_0 | ecosystem: Environmental > Aquatic > Freshwater > Lake > Sediment | place: USA: Wyoming | collected...
ATTACGGCGTCGACTTACTTTACGATAAGACCTTTGGCCTCGGCTTTAGCACCGGCAAATTCAAGGTCAAGTCAAAGACCACCGAGTTCCAATTTGCCAACTGGGACCTGCGAGCACGTTGGCACCCTTGGCAGGGATCGTTCTTTCTTGGTGCGGCTTACGGCCAGCAAGACCTCTTTTTGCAAAGCAGCCAGGACTTGAAAATCGCCGCCAACGGCGTCGATCTGGCCGTTCCGACGACCATCCAAATCGATGTCAAGACCAAGTACCTAACCCCCCACCTCGGGTGGTTTAGCGTCAGCGATTGGGGCTTCACCATCGGCTTTGAAATCGGTGCCCAGATTCCGCTGTCCACCAAGGATGATCTGGCCATTGGCTTTGAAAATGTCTCGGCGTCGCAAGAGGCTGCGGTCAAAGCCACCGACAAATATAAAGATGCGAAGAAAAAGGTCGATGACGCCTCGAAGCTGTTTGGCAAACAGATTTTCCCATACATCACCCTGCTCAGACTCGGTTGGCTACTGTAGTTTATCTGTTAAAACCATCTAAAGGAGTATGACCATGAAGATAGCAACATTAGGACTTACCTTGCTAGCCTTAGACCTTGGCGGTTGTGGCAAGGTGGATAAAAAAGATATCAGTACGAGTCATCCGTCGAGCAATGTCGTGACCACCGAGCCATCCACTGGTGTTGCCCAGGGACGTTTCAATAAAGACGCCAAGGCCGACCAGCGCTTGGTTGGTAGTCCGAACAGCGAGGTCAAGGAGGACTTCGTCACCTTCGCGCCTGGTGCCTTGGCCGTTGATACCGACGTGACGATCCGGCAGGGATCAGACCTCGGTAGCACCCCCCCTGCTGATTTGGGTTTAGCAAGCGGGGTCACCATTCTAGGTGGCACGACTCCGGTCCTTCTCGGCGCGAGTCCAGATACACCGAAGACCGTAGCACCCTTCACGATCAGCATTCCTGTGCCGCTTGATACACCGGCAGGCGCAAAGCTAAATCTGGCCGATAGCGGAGCCAAGGTCGGACTACTTTACTTGGTCAAAACCGATGCGGGTAATAAGATCGGATTTTATGCCTTCGGTACTAGCGACCTTGTTGGGACCTATCTTCGCTACAAGACATCCTCTTTTGGCTGGTTTCGCATCGTGATCCTGTCAGCCGCGGCGGTGACAACGGAAAAGACGACACAGCTTAGCCCCGGCGCAAAATAGCGCATTTAGTTGAAGGTCCGTCGCCGGCCACAGGCTCTTGCTGTGGTCGGCTTTTTTCGCAAAAGGCGGCCCCGGCTTCGTGCCGATCACTCGCCAAAGGCCTGCTGTCCTGCAACATCGGGAAATGGAATGACATTTTGGCAGATTGGCTTGGTGAATGCTTCTGCGATTCCAGAGATGCCGGTAATATCGGCGATTGAGGCAATTGATAGTACATTTGCGGCAATCTCAAAGTCGTTTGCGGACGTCATCTCGTTTAGCTGAATCGCTCCCCATGCACGCTTGATATACAGTGCCACGTCAGGCGGAAAGCGCTTATCGATGGTGGCCGCGATCTCGGGACTGGTCTGGGTGGCAAAGTCCTCTGCAAAGGTTTTGCGAAAGTCCTGGGCTGCACCCCACAGCGTTGTGCCTACCCGCCGCACGAAATTGACACGGATGAATGTAAGGCTGACTTTATGCCAAATGCCTGATGAATGATCTATACCCCAGCGAGAGTCATAGATCCGGCGAAGGATTGAGACATCCTGAACCTCGCCCACAGGCTTAATCGTCTGCATTAGGTTGAGGACGCTGACCAGCGCCTTGCCAACCTTTGTTTCGGTGAACAGCGTTTTGCCGGCAACGGTGACCGTCGCGCGGGCTTCGCTGCTGACCGCCGCGGTTTCGGGCGCAGCCAGACCTAGGGTGGCAATATTAGTGGCGATGACGAGCGCCGAAAAGACTTGGTCAGTAACCGCCATGCCGCATTGCAGCTTCGACTTGGCGCAGCCAGCGCCGCAGTTGGTCCATGAGGGATCACAGTTTTGCCAGCACACGGGACCAACGCCGTGAAAGCCGTCCCGGCACTTGGAATAGCATAGGCCGGCGTCTTCTTCGCGCGCCGAGCCGCAGGTGCTGTCCATTGGATAGCACCTCGCTCCAGAGCGTTGTTCCTCTGGGTTACAGGTCATCGCACCCATGCCAAGAACGGCTAAGGGCTTAAAGCAGGTTTCGCCCGTATTGGTGTAGCCTTCGTCACAGTTGACGATGCAGCGCTTGGTGATGCCGCTTTGGTGGTATCCCTCAGGGCAAACCATCGTATTGGCTCCAAGCGTGTCGGCGCCCTTACCGCAAAGACAGCCGATATCCGTGTAGCCTGCGCTGCATGCATATTTTTTAAAGACCGTGGTGCAACCCTTGCCATAGACGGTTGGACCGCGGTAGCAGGTGAGACCGGTATTGGTATAGCCATCTGGGCATCTGCCGAGGACCGATGGTGCTCCGTAGGTGTTGGCGCCGCGGCCGCAGGTGGCGCCGTTATTCGTATAGCCTTCTGGACAATCAGCTGGTCGGCCAGGAATAAGGCCCACACCCCGCGTGTTGCTCTGGCGCCAGCAAAATGGCAGCTTTGCTCCCGTGGTTTTGTTTCTGATCCAGTTCATCACCTTGGCTAGGTCTTGATCATTTAGCGCCGCTGGAACATCCTCAATGACCTGACTAGGCGCATCCGAGAGCCCCTTAATCTGCTGGGGATTCAACGACGCAAGGTAGGCCTCCACCTGTTCCACGCTCCAGTGGCTTTGGACCGGTGGCGTTTTTACATCTTCACCTGCGTCAGCGAGTCCTGAATGGCTTGCACCTTTGGTGATGCGGCAAGCGACCATGAGTGCAAGCATCGTGAGGCAGAGACTGACTCTGACCATCTTCTTTGACATCATCAATCCTTGTTGTTGTCAATGCGCGGCTAATGATGGCTCAGGGAGCACTTGGATGGGTTAGATGATCGGATTTGAGCGGGCGTGATCTTATCAAGACGCGACGTGGTGCGGTCGTCAAACATAACTAAATTTATTTTAGCATGATGATTCGCAACCAAACAATGGGGGCGCTTGGTGTCAGAGATGTTTGCCACTGAATAGTCACAGATACTTCGGAAGTCTTATCATCCGATGATCTGACTATCGTTTCGAGTTCTGATACAGTGGCAGGCAAAACCTGCCCCATATGCTATCGGCATCAACCTCGTGCCGCTGAGCTGGTGGGCGATTGGTCTGCGCGACGGAGGAAGGGGTGCGATAAGTCGGCGGATTGATTGGCTCGCATAGACAGTATGTTAGCGGAAGTGACTGACCCCAAAAGCGTGATGGCGAAGTAGTCGCGGCTGTCGGTCCACCACTGATCGATGCAGAAGCCGCTTTCAGCAGCAAGATTTTCGATGGAGCGGCGGGTGAATTTGCGCGAATCCTCCGTGTGGATGGATTCGCCCTTAGCGAACTGCAGCGTCGTCCCGGCGAGGTGGACGGTTTGGGAGGCAAGACTCACAAGGTGCATTTCGATCTTGTTTTCAGCAGTGTTATAGCGGATTTCATGACGGAATTGGGCCAGATCGAAGTTGGCACCAAGCTCTCGATTGATGCGGCGGAGCAGATTGAGATTGAACTCTGCCGTCACACCTTGAGCATCGTCGTAAGCGGGAATCAGGGCGGACAGTGGCTTGACTAAATCACAACCAAGCAGGATATAGCCGTTAGGGCCCACGATACGCCGCAGCATTGTTAGCAGCGACTTCGCTTCGCTTGGAGTGAGATTGCCGATCGTCGATCCTGGGAAGTAAACCACCGGAGTGAAACCTGCGGTGTAGGTTTCCCACGGGAATGATTCCAGCTGCTGGTAATCGGCGCATAGTGCCATCACCTTCAGATCAGGGCAATCTCTGGCTAACTTCTGAGCTTCCTGGAACAGCGCCTGGCGGCAGATGTCCACTGGAATGTACATGCCGATGTCTGACAGGGAGCGTTGCAGCCTGCGAAACTTGAAACTGCTGGCGCCGCCAAGTTCGATCACGGCAAGCTGGTTCGAGGCTGGCAGCGCGAGCGAGCTTAATTCATCCATGATGCTGAGTTCGGTGCGAGTGACGTAATATTCAGGAAGTTCGCAAATTTTCTCGAACAGTTCCATGCCGTGGTCATCGTAAAAATACTTTGGTGCCAACGTCTTTACGGGTTGGCTGAGCCCTTGCAAAACTTCGCCTAAAAAATCCTGCGCGGCCGGTGCGAGATCGACGGTCTGGAAGTTCAGCAGGGTCATGGGGGGCTCCTGGTGTCGAGGCGATATTTCAGTCTCATTAATATATAAAATATATAATGGATTATTAATATATATATTATTTTTATTAAAGTAAATATAAACATGATAATGTGGATTTTCTTGTGAAATCTGGTTGTTGCGAGGGATTGACTAATGCGAAAAGTTGGCGCTAACTGGGACGTCATTGATTCACTCGGTCAGGGAAAGGCGTTTGCCTCATGATTGCAGCTCGCGGGTTGTCTAAGTCTTTTGGTGGCAAGCCAGTCCTTGCGCATCTCGATCTTGTCTGTCCAACCGCCAAGACGACGGTCTTGCTTGGACCAAGTGGTTGTGGCAAGTCGACTCTGCTGCGATTGTTTATGGGTTTGCTGTGGCCAGATGCCGGCGAGATTGTGGTCGACGGCACGGTGCTGACTCAAGGTAACGTCTGGGCGCTGCGGCGGCAGATGGGATACGTGACTCAGGATGGAGGTTTGTTTCCGCATTTGACCGTGGGCGATAACCTCCTGGTCGCGGCGCGTTATTTTGGCATAGAGGCAGCGGCGGTGGAGCGAATTGGCCCGTTCTTTGCGATGACCAAGCTGCCCCTGGAGCTACTCAGGCGCTTTCCTTGCGAGCTATCGGGCGGTCAGCGCCAGCGCGTCAGTTTGATTCGTGCGCTGATTCTCGAGCCGAGCATGATCCTACTCGATGAACCCATGGGAGCCTTAGATCCGATGATTCGTCGGGAGCTGCAAACGGATTTGCAGGCCGTGTTTCATGCTGTCAATAAAACTGTGGTGTTAGTCACGCACGACGTCTCTGAGGCAGCGTTTCTTGGTGATCAGATCGTCATGCTCAATGCCGGGAGACTGGTTCAAGAGGGCTCCTTCGAGTCTCTGGTAAGGTCCCCAAAGGAGGCGTGTGTCAGCGAATTCCTCGCGGCGCAGCGAAGCCGTGGCTGGCCGAATGATCGGCCGATGAAAGGGGACCTCCATGAGCAATAAATGGCATATCGCTCTGAAGCTGCAGATGCTCTTGCTGACGGCGTTGTTGTCCTCCAGCAGTGCTGCGGCAAACGTCACCTCGGCCCAGCAAAACTCTGTGGCTACAGGCGCCAAGCCACTCATCGTGGCCAGCAAGAATTTCACCGAAGCGGTGATTTTGGGCGAGCTGATGACGCAGCTACTCAACACCGAGGGGCAGCCGGCGGTGCACAAGGAAGGCCTTGGTGGCACACCGATGCTGTGGAAGGCGCTGCTTGCCGGTGATATCGACGTCTTTGGCGATTACACCGGGACCATTATCGGCGAGACGCTGGCGAGTCTGCACCTTGCTCCCGGCGTCGATCTGGCCGCGGTGCTCGCCCCGTATGGAGTCGGGGTGTCCAAACCGCTGGGCTTCAACAACACCTATGTCGTCGGCATGCGCGCCGACAGAGCAGCCGCTTTGGGCATCCGGACTATCTCGGATTTGGCCAAGCACCCGGAACTGCCCCTGGGCTTTTGCAGCGAATTTGTCGATCGAAGCGATGGCTGGCCGATGCTGCGCGACCGCTATGGTCTGCCGCAGACCAATGTGGTTGGCATGGAGCATGAGATCACCTACCGAGCATTGACCTCTGGTGACATTGCCGCGACCAATCTTTACAGCACGGATGCTGAAATAAAGGCCTACCATATCGTTGGGCTTGAGGACGATAAGCACCTGTTTGCGCGCTATGATGCCATCTATCTTTATCGCCTCGACGCGCTAGCACGGGCGCCGCATCTGCGCCAGGCTTTAGATATGCTCGCCGGTCGGATTGACGAAGCGGCGATGGTGCGGATGAATGCCGAAGTTAAATTGGACCACGTGAGCGAGGCCAAGGTGGCTGCCAAATTCTTGCAGTCGATTGGCATCAAACCCGATGTTTTTACCGCTGAGGGTAGCCGCTACCAGCAGATGCTGACACGGCTTGGGGTAGATACCAAGCGGCACCTGGCCCTGGTATTTTTGCCGCTGGCACTAAACATCCTAGTTGGAGTGCCGCTTGGTATCTGCGCCGCGCGCTGGCGACGCCTTGGCCGAGTCCTGCTAGGTACTGTGGGCATGGCCCAGACGATTCCGTCGCTTGCTCTGTTGGTCCTGCTGATTCCGCTTCTAGGCGTCGGCTTTCTTCCGGCTTTGGCTGGTCTGTTCATCTATGGCCTTCTACCGATCATGAAAAATACCTGCCTTGGCCTCGAAACGGTGCCGAAAGACCTGCGCGAATCGGCCGATGCTCTCGGTCTGTCGGCTATGGCGCGGCTCAGGGTTCTAGAGTTACCGCTGGCGTCGCCGATGATCTTGGCGGGTATCAAGATTACGGCCATCATCAATGTCGGCACTGCCACCATCGGGGCGATCATCGGTGCTGGTGGATACGGCGAGACGATTCTGGCTGGAGTCAGGCACGATGATACGACCCTTCTGCTACTGGGAGCGGTGCCAGCGGCACTACTTGCCGTGCTGATTCAGGTGGCCTTTGCACCTATCGAGCGGTGGCTGATTCCCTTCGGGCTGCGTTTAAGCCAGGGGCAACAGGTTAGGGCGAGAGGTGAGGCCCTTTCAGGCGGTAAATCCTCGCTCCATCTTGCTGTTCAAGGTTAAAGGACTCAGACAGCCAGGCCAAACTTTCGGCGTCGCCAAGCACTAGGTAGGCATTTGCGGCCATGTGCTGCGCTAGGCGCGCAATCGTCCGCCTTTTGTTGTCTGGATTTTGGTAGATCAGGACGTTGCGGCATAACACGATATCGAACAGCCCCAAATTCGGCCACGCTTCGAGCAGATTCAGTCGCTGAAAGGTGATAGCGGTGCGTAGGTCTGGGAGGATGCGGTAGACCGGCAGGCTTGAGCTTTCCGAATGCTCCTGGTGAAAGTACTTCTCGGCGTAGCCTTGAGGGAGCCCGCGTTGTACCTCAAACTGACTGTAGATGCCGGTGCTGGCCTGCTTCAGCACGCGCGGACTGATGTCGGTGGCGAGGATTTCATAGCTTTGACGACACGTCCGTTTCGCGGAGAAGTTCTTCGACAGGATAAGCTATCTGACGCAGCGTCATTTCGCGCAGTGAGCTGATGAGTTGTTTACTGCATTTACCTCGTTAAGGCCACCGGTGGGCCTAGAGACCCAGGGTCAACGCGCTTAAAGGCTTGGTGGAATAACTCCTGCCCCTCCCGCTTCCTGTCCTCCCTGTACTGCAGAAAGATGGCCGATCTGCATGACAGGGAGGACAGGAAGCGGGAGGGGCAGGAGTTATTCCACCAAGCCTTCGGCGCTTTTGCCTGGTCTAAACTATCTATTTTTGCAGATCAATAGGGACGATATTTAAAATATATTGATAATAATTATAAAATTGTATATAAACTTAAAAGTAATAAGACTTGGTCTTTAAAAGGACATAGCCATGAGCCCTATAAGTTCCACGTCTCTTAGGTCGTTTTTCAGCCTGCTTACGGTGGTTCTGCTCGCTGCTTCGTGCAGCGATAAAAAGGCCGACCAGCCTCCCCAGGCAGCCGCTCCGGTAGCGACCCCAGCATTGCCTGTGGTTGCGCAGGCGACTCCCTTGACGACCTTGATCGTGCATAAGGATGCGGATCTTCAGATCGTTAACCAGTCGCTTCAGCTCGAATTTGCCGTCATCGGTGGAACCGTCAGCAGCAGCCTCAACGACTTTCGCTTTCAGTGCAAACGAGAAGACGACGCCGACTTTAGTCTGTGTCCATCCGGAAGCATCTATCGTTTCACCAATCTACAGGCCGGCACCACATACGAAATCACGGTTCAAGCTGTCAGTATCAGCACCGGGGCTATCGCTGTGGCCGACACCTTCAGCTTCACCGTAGCCGCTAATCAGTAGTGACCTAGTTGTTTCGCTAACGACCAATCACCAACCTTAGGCACCAAGGAGTTTACTATGCATAAGCGCCTCGTTCGCTACCTCGATGTCGCCTCGATTTATGCCGTCATCGTGCTGTTTGGTATTTCAGCGGTTGACTATGTCACCGTCGATCAAACCAAGCGCGTTTCTGGTCTGACGATGTTGATCTTGATCGCGGGTATCATCCTGACCAGATTGTTGGCGCGCCAGCAGCGTCAGATCAATGCGCTGCGTGGCCGTCTGCCGCGTCAGGAGCAAGTCGTCGCGGCCCCGGCACCGACCACCCCGCCGCAACAGCTGCCAACGCGCCGCCCTGTGGCGGATGCCTTGCCGGCGAATGTGCTGGTGCTGGACTTCCAGCGCCGCTAAGGGCTAGGGTCGGGTTCATAACATTTTTAATATAGTTTTTAATAGTTTCATAAAATGATTAAAATAGAGTTGACTTTTAAAATAGACTAAGTTAGTATCTCGAATGTCACCGCCTCTTGTTAAGAACCATATATAAAACCATCGTTTTAGGAGTTTCCTATGAAAGTAGCCATGACTGGGCCATCTCTACGCGTCATCCTCGCTGCAAGCGCCGCAGTGTTCGCCGTCGGCTGCGGCACCCCACTGGCCGACAACTTGGGTTTCGGCAAGAAGAACAAATCGGATGATACGCCCGGCACTCCGGTAGCGGTTGCGCCGATTGTGGCAACCCCAGGCAACAACACAGCGGGAAACCAAGTCCCTGTGACGCGTGCAGCTCCTGCGCCTACGCCAGAAGCGAAGCTCGTCCCTGTCGCACCTGCTCCGGCAGCTCTTCAGGTCGTGATTTCAAACAAGGCTGAGACTACTCTAGCAACGACCCCTGCGGCCTTGACCTTGACCTTTGATGTCTCAGGTCGCGGCACCAGCGATGCCTTGAGCAACTATACCTTTCAGTGCAAGTTGAACGGCGATACGGCCTTTAAGGATTGCACCGGCGCCACCTACTTCACCTTTCTGGGCATGACCAACAAGACCCAGTACAACTTGACGGTGCAAGCAACGAATAAGGCGACGAGCGCCGTCATCGGCAGCGACTCGGTTAGCTTTACGGCCGCTGGATTGGCCGAGGCTCCCGCGACTGGTGAAGGTAACGGTAACGGCGCTGGTAACGGCGGCGGTAACGGTCCTGGCACCGGCGGTGACGGTAAGAAGCCAGTCGATCAGCCAGTCGTGGTCCCGATGATACCTCTGAACTTCTTGATCGGTTCGCGTTTGATGTACACGGTCCCCACGGACTCGCACGTCACTGAGTACGTCTCGACTTTGAACTACAAGGCCTCTTTGGTGGCCTACCAAATCGCCGCGCAAGATGACTTGGCCTACATTGGTAACTCGTCCTGCAATCGTAACGCGGACCGCAGTATCAAATCTTCGGACTCAGCGAAAAACGTCTACAACTACTGTCAGACGACGATCCTTAGTGACGGCCAATACACGGGCTTGCCGTACTACGCCCCCAACCATATCGAAACCAATACCAACGCCGATCTAGTACTCGCTGGCAAAGAGACCCATGTCGATGTCAACGTCTACGACTACCACCAAGGTTTCTTCCGCAACCGCTCGCAGTTCTGGAACCTCTGTCAGCACCGCACGGTCGTCGTGACTCCCACCATCCCAGTGATGCGTAACTTCTTCGGCTGGCCGACGGTGATGTCGCAAATCGCGGTGTGCCGCACCAACTTGGCCCCAGCCTTCTCCCTTGGTCAAGTCGCCGATGGTAGCTTCAACCAGAACGAGTACTTTGTCGCCTCATTCATCGCCCATGTCGACGAGACCAACAACCTGATCGCCAGTGTGCCTTGTCACATCGGTGGCTACGACGAGTGCGAGAAGAAGGTGTTCCTTGCCTCCTCCAGCTACAGTGCCCTGGTTGAAGTCACGGTCGTCGGCAAGGTTGGCACTTCCGGCAAAAACGAGAACGACTTTGCCAGGGAGCAGATGGCTGCATCGCTCACCAACTTCAGCCTGCTGCACTAAGCCCCTGAGGTCTGGGCTGACTCTAACCAGCGCCCAGATGGTTCCAAAATATGGTTCATGATAGCCCCGGAGGCCGCAAGGCTTCCGGGGCTCCTTGTTTTTGGATCAGGTCACTGGAGTCCCCTTGCAACTCCGAGGACTCCGCAGCAACAAAGCCCTTATATAGGTCGAAATAGGCGCCGCGCTTGGCGAGCAGCTCGACGTGATTACCCGCTTCGACGATCCGCCCTTTATCGACCACTAGGATGTGATCGCACTGCCGAATGGTCGACAGTCGGTGGGCGATGACGATCACCGAGCGGTCTTTGAGCAGGCTCTGGGTCGCCTCTTGAATCGTGCGCTCCGACTCGCGGTCGATCGATGAGGTTGCTTCGTCTAGAATAACCAGATTAGGCGCCTTGACCAGGGCCCTGGCAAAGGCAAGGAGCTGGCGCTGACCATGCGAAAGGTTGCTGCCCTGCTCTTTGATATCCTCGTTCAAGCCCTTTGGCAGACGCGCGATAAAGGCCTCGGCACTCGCCTGTTTGGCGGCTCTGGCGATGCGTTCTGGGGTGGCGCCGGGGAGGCCAAGGCCGATGTTGAAGGCAATGCTGCCGTCAAACAGCACGATGTCCTGCGGCACGATCGCGAGTAGTTGGCGCAGGGCCTGAGGCTCTAGCTCGGTCAGGTCGTAACCATCGACTAGGATGCGCCCCGTGTAGCCGTCATAGAGCTTGGCGAGGAGCTTGACGATGGTCGATTTACCGCTGCCGGTTGCGCCGACCAAGGCCAGGCTCTGGCCGGCTTTAAGCGTAAAGCTCACGTCTTTTAGTACCTGGACGTCGCCGTAGCCAAAGGATACGTGTTCAAAGGTCACGTCCCCGCGCAGCGTGTCCAGGACCACCGTGCCGTGGACCTGTTCGCCGCGACCGAGGACGCCAAAGATTCGGTCGATGGAGGTGAAGGCACCTTGCAGCATGGCCATTTTGTTGCCGAGTTGCTTCAGTGGTTCAAACAGCTGCTGGATATAGGCGACAAAAGCAACGATGACGCCCGCGCTGAGGGCATCCCCCCAGCTTGGTTGGGCCAGCGAGGTCTTGGTCACCCCAGCAACCACGACCCATAGTACCAGGCCTAGGGTGATCGAAGCGATGCCGTCGAGGACGGCAAACATCGTGGCGTCGAGTATGACGCTACCCATTTGCGCATCGCGGTACTCGATGTTTAGGAGATGATACTCGCTCTCAGCCCTCGCTTCGGCACTCAGGAGCTTGATGGTGGTGTGGCCAAAGAGGCATTCCTGGGTGAAGGCATTGAGTGCGGCGATCTTGACCCTGGCTTGGAGCATCGCCGCTTTTAGTCCCTTAGAAAACCACTGCACGACGGCGCCAACCACCGGCAATATGACCAGGGCACAGAGCGCCAGTCGCCAATTGAGTGTAAACATCCCGCCGATGCAGCCGATGAGAACGGCGACGTCGACCACCGATGTCAACACACCCATGTTTAGTGTTTCGCTCAGGTTATCAAAATCGCTGGTCGCTCTAGTGACTAAAGCCCCGCTCATCGACCGGTCATGAAACGCCGCTTTTAAGCTCATGACATGCCAAAACAGCTTCTCGCGCATGGTTTTGATCATGCGCAAAACGGCCAGAGCGGTGGCCACGGATTGCGCTGACCGCGCGGCATAGGCCAGCAGGATCAGCAGCAGATACCAAGCTGCATAGCGTAGCAATGCGGGCATATCCTTGCCGACGATGCCGTGATCGATGGTCTGTTTTAGGACCAAAGGCAAGGCGGTCTCCACGCCGGAGATCATGGGAATTAGGGCGCCGGCGAACAGGATGAGCCGCTTGTCAGCTCTAAGGTATGGCCACAGCATGCGCAAGCGAGTGATGTCGGCGATGATGCCGCGTCTTCGCTCACTACCTGCCTGTTCCTCGGACTGGTCTTTCACCGCTGCGCTCATCGTGCGAAGCTATCAGATGCGGCCAACTCTGCGCAACCACCTAGACCTAAATCGTCGCTTATGCAGCCTTGACACTGGATAGCGGCTTTTTCCCAACGACCACCAGGCAAATGTCATCTTTGACCGGGACGTCCTTCACGTGATCATGAAACAGGGTGAGGACTTCCTGGCATAGACCGCCGACCTGCTGGGCCGAGGCAACCTTGCTGATGTGGCGTTGAAACTTGCGTACAAAAGGACGCCCGTCTTTATCTAGGGCCTCGGTCAGGCCATCGGTATAGAATAGCAGCAAGTCCTCTGCACTAAAGCTGTAAGTGGTGTCGGTGTACTGGTGGGAGGCGATTTCGGGGGCGCTGTCGTCACCAAGCATGAACTGCTGATTTTTTGCTAACGACTCGAGCTTCGGCTTGGTGCTACCGCTTTGGCGCAGAATCAGCGGAAAGGTGTGGCCAGCATTGCAGATGGTCAGCTGCATCGCCGCAAAGTCGAGCTGTGCGGCGACGCAGGTCATGCGCAGATTGCTTTTACCGACCAGCTTATTCATCACGTTGTTGAGCAGGGTGACGATCTGCGCTGGACGCGAGATGGAGCCTTGGTCGAAATCATGGATCATCGCCTCGATGATATTCATTGCACCCGCCATCGCCGTGGTGATCAGTCCTTGGGCCAAGCCGTGGCCGGTGACGTCGCCAAGGATGACGTAGACGCTGCTGCCATCACCGGACTGGGTGACGCTGAACCAGTCGCCGCCGACGCGCAAGACCGGTTCGTAGTGGAAGGCGAAGGCGGCGATCGGTGGCAGTTTGGCCTCGTCGATGATCATCGACCGTTGCACGGTCTCGGCAACCTGAAGTTCGGCGGCGATGAGGGCAGTCTCGCGAATCAGCGACAGCCGCATCATCGCCAAGGTGGCGATCGACATCAACGAGCGGAGGAGGGCGGCGACGGTGGCCTCTGGCTTGGTCGGAAAAGCCAGAGTGAAGTGCCCGACGTTGTGGCTGCGCGAACGAATCGGGAAGGAGAAGGTCCGTTCACCATCCTGCTTCTCCATCTGCAACCGGACCTCGCGTTCCGTGGCGGGAAAGAGCTGGCCGCGAACGGCCGCCAGCGGTGTCAGTTTGTCCCCGCCTGGTGTGTTGGATTGGTCAACGTCGGCGACAAACCAGCTGTGGTCGACGCCGCAGACCCGGTAGGCCATGGCCAGAGTCTGACGTACCAGCAGCGGCGCATCGGAGCAGGAAAAGATGTCCAGGATCGCTTGGTTCAGCGTCTCCAACTGATTGCGGTTGTGGTTGAGGGAGCGTTCGCGCTTGGCGATCTCTTGGGACATGACCGTAACTTTGTCGGTAATTTGGTTCATGTCGACCTGGCGCACCATCTCAAAATGGTGGTCATAGTTGCCACCGGCGATGTCGGCCAGGCCGGCGCTTAGGCGCGTCAGCGGCTCCTTCACGACTCGCCTGAGCAGTGCGGTCAGGGCTGTAGCGATGGCGCTGGTGAGTAGCGAAAAAACACTTAGGGAATAGAGCAGCATCTGCAGGGAACGCGCGTGGCTGCCTTGGTCGATGAAGGCGATATGCAGCGTACCGATATTACGCTCCCCGAGGTGGATCGTCCTGGTTAACTCGAGCATGGCGTTGTCGCGGTTTTTGCTGTAGGGAACCATGTCTGCGCCAACATCGTCAACCACGCTCAGGTCCAGGACGAGATCAGAGCGGCGATAGATGGAGACGATCTTTTTCACCTCTTCGATATTGAGGTTCCACATCGGCGTGGCTAAAACGGAAGCCATATCATTGGCTAGCTCTACGGCCTTCCCCTCCAACTGCAGCTGGTCGTGGTATTCGGTGTAAAAATAATTGACTAGGCCGGAGATCGCCAACACTACAGCCACGACGGCGAGCAAGCCGAGGGTGAGATCCCGGGTGATCGTCGGTTGGTGAAGGCTAAATTTTTTTGACCATCTGCCCATACGTTCCCAACCAAGGGGTTGCCACGGTTCGTTAATATGGGATCTCGGCATGTTTGCCGCGCAACTGAAGCTTGGGCCTTGCCCATGCACGTGCTAATCGGTGGTTTACTTGGTACTATCCAACTCCGGATAGCGTTCGACCAAGTCGAGGTAGCAGCCTCTTGCGGCGATCTTGCCGTGCTCAAGGATCAGAATTTGGTCGCAGCGCTCCAGAGCTGAGCCTCGATGCGAGGCGATGATGAGGCCCGAGCCGACGCCATAGATGTATTCGAGCAGTTTCGTTTCGGTGACTTGATCCAGCGCCGAAAGGACATCATCGAGCAGCAGCAGCGGTGGTTTGCGTACCAATAGGCGGGCCAAGGCGAGGCGTTGCTTTTGGCCACCAGACAAGCGCACGCCGCGTTCGCCGATCTCGGTGTCCCAGCCTTGAGCAAAGGCCAAGATTTCTGGGAGGATCTGGGCGCCGCGGGCGGCTTCTTCGAGAACCACCTCGGGCGGCACGGGCGTCAGGCCAAAGGCGAGATTGGCGCGAATGCTAGCCGAGAACAGGTGCACTTGCTGCAACGCGTAGCCGATCTCCTGGCGCAGTGCCGTAGGCTCTAGGCTTCTAACGTCGACTCCGCGCCAAAAGATGGTCCCGGCCGGAGGTTCATAGATCCGGGTGATCAGGTTAAACAAGGTGGATTTACCGCTGCCGATGCTGCCAAAGAGGCCGAGACGTCCACCCGGGGCTAGGCTGAAGCTGACGTCGTCGAGGACCAAAGGGGTTGGCTCGTTTTCGCTCGAAGTTGCGCTACTCGGAAACCGAAAGCTCAAGCCGCGTACCTCGAGCAGCGGCGGGGGTTGCTGCTGCGGCGCGTCGGAGTTGCTGCCAGGCTCAGCGCTTAATCGTCCCTGCGGCACCGCTAGTTCGATGTCGCCAATCCGTTCGAGGGCGGTTTTGGCGCGTTGATATAGCGCCAAGATGATACCCATGGCCGACAACGGAAAGGTCAGCAGGCCGATATACACGTTGAAGGCGAGGATATCGCCGACCGACAAGCGCCCGGCGATGACCTCTTGACCACCATAAAAAAGCACGATGAGCTGCGACACTCCGGCCAAACAAGTCATCAGCGGAAACACAAACATGCGGACATAGACGAGGCGCAGGCTGGTGCGGAGGACCTCAGCATTTTGTGCTTCCACTCTGGCGGCAAAGCTTGGAGTCGCGCCGTTGGCCTGGATGACGTGGACATTGACAAAGGCTTCGGTCACCCGATTGGTCAAAGTCCCAAGCGCAGCCAGATTGTCGCGCGAGTAGGTATGCATGCGTGGCATCGCAAAGCGGGTGATGATGAACATGACGCCAAGAGGGATCAGGCTGCAGATAGTCAGCATGAGATGCACGCTGGCCATGCGGGCTATGGCGAAGACGGTGAGGAATATGACGTTCAGGACCTGGAGCACGCCAAAGGCATAAAAGGCGCGCAGCTGGGCGATGTCATTGGCCAGGCGCGAGATCAGGTCACCCATGCCATGGCTGGTAAAAAACTCCTCGCTAAGTCGCAGCACGCGGCCAAAAAAGTACGATTTGCTGGCGGTTTCAACTCGCCTTCCCGGCCAGAAGATGACGATGCGCGATAGCGACCGGATGATGATCAGTAAAAAGCCCAAGCCGACGATCGCCAAAGCCACACCGCGCAGACCATTTAGGTCGGCGCCAGTGGTCAAGCTATTGATGATGATCTTAGCCAGTTGGGGAATCTGCAGACTGACTAAGTTGACGGCGGCGAGCAGCAAGAAGCCGCCGGCGTACCATGGCCAAAGCGGCAGCGCAAAGCGTTTGGTGAAGGCGCCGAAGCCGAAAACCTGCGACTTTGCCGGCCTTGGCCCTGGGTGGTCGCTCATGGACGGGCCAGCGGTGCAGGCGCAGCAAAAAAGCGGGCTTCGATCGCTTGTTCGCGTGGTCCTTGGTCAAGGCTCTGCCACGGCTCGATACTCTCTAAGCGGCCATCCTGAATGCTCCAGACGCGACTGCACAGGCGTGCACAAAAGGCCGTCACATGGGTGCTGAGCACGGTCGTTAGGCCTTTTCTGCCGCGCGTTGTCAGAAGCTCTTCGAGCGCCTTAATGTGATTCAGGTCTAAACCAGAAAAAGGCTCGTCGAGGATCAACAGGCGTGGTTCATGGAGTGTGGCCAGGGCCAGGGCGACGCGCTTTTGCATGCCGTATGATAGCGTGCTCAACGGCTTTTGGCGAAAGCTGCCGCAGTCCCAATAGGCTTCTGCCGCGGGGACGCGTTTGGCGATGTCCGGTAATTCGTAGAGCCGCGCGGCGTAGCCGAGGACCTCCCGGCCGGTCGCCCAGCGTGGTAGAACCGGATCTTGCGGCAGATAACCGATGAGTCGCTTGATACGGGGTGTATCTGGAGTCAAGCGGTGCCCATCGACATGGACCTCACCGCTACTGGCATCGAGGTTGCCGGTGAGGAGTTGAAACAGAGTGCTTTTACCGGCGCCGTTTCTGCCGACCACCCCGACGGTTTCGCCCGCAGCGAGGTGTAGGTCGACTGGTCCAAGCTGATAGCTCGGGGCAAAACGCATGGTCAGTTGCTTGGTTTGCAGCAGCGCTTGCGGAGTGTTGGTGCTGGGTTCCGTCATGCTCGGTAAAATCTCCCTGCTTGGGACTTGAGGGCAAATGATCCTAGGACGGGGATAAGACCTAGCCCGAGCCAGTGAGCGAACACCGCAGTGCCGACAAACAGCGCCGCTATCAGTAGCAGCAGCAGATTGATGCCGCTGCGGCGACCATCGATTTGCATGCACAGCATCGGCGCCGTGAGACCTGGGACGATGGCTACCGCGGCAAGCTGCAGGGCCTGGCCAATCGTTGCGATACCTAAATCGCCACCACCGAGGGCTGCGGCCCCGCTAAGGTAGGCGCAGCTTGCTGCCAGCGCGTAGGCCCCAGCCAGGGTGGCACCAAGCCAAAAATAAGTCGTTACAAAGCGGTCGTGGGTCACGCCAGAACCGCGCTCGGTCCAAGCACTAGGTAGATCATCCGCCAGGTGAAAGATGAGTGCTGCCGTCGAGGTATAGCCTGCTGCCAAGGAGCACAGTGCGGCGACGAATAGCGGTAAGGTCCGCATCGCAGCCAGTGCGACCAAGAGTAAAAACATCGTGCTAAGGATAAGGGCAAATTGACTCGCGCGGTTGCGTCCGACGATCTGCCTGAGGCGCCAAAGGTACAGGGTCAGGCCGAGGCTACGGTCTCCTTCGAGTGCGCTATCTCGCTGCATGGCGGGCTGCGGCGCTGCTGGCCAGCGCACCACCAGCGCCGTTGTCACTAGGAGCATCGCTTCAAACAGCGCCGCTTGAGGTAACGACCAGGGCGTCAAGTAGCGGTGGATGATCCACCAACATAGGCCGTGGCTGAAGCTGGTCAAGGTGAGGGTATAGAGCCACGACCAAGCCTGGACTGTCGTCCGTTTCTCGCCCAAGTGACGCGCCATCTGTCTGACACCGGTTGCGGCAAAACGTTCGTGCCTTAACCACGTCGCCGCTCTAGCACCTGTGAGCAGCAACAGCGCGATGCTCGCTAACTTGGCAAAGCGCTGATGCATGGCTGCCGAGAGCGCGGCGACCTGGACGTTGAGAAAGTCGTTGAAGACATAAAAAAAGGTCGCAATCAGCACGCAGCTGGCTATGGCAAAGGTCAGCTCGCGCGCTAAATCATGGCGCAGCCGATGGCTGAGACCCAGCCACCAAAGAAGGTAAAGATGCAAAAGACGTCCCATGGTTCGTATACTGCCATGGTCGGTGGCACTCTGTAATTTACAATTTGCGCCAAGGTGCCGTAGTCTACCTCTGCTTTCAGTTGGATCATCTGGTCCAACCCTCCGCGTTAAGCTAGACCAAAGGGGCCGATGATGCGACTGTGGCGACCGCTGACCGCGACCTTGTTTCTGATCGCACCTTTGTTCCAGATTGGGTCCTTGGGTGCGCGCGGCTTCGCTGCTGGTGAATCTGGTGCGGGTCTGGCGATGCGCGCCGAAGCCAAATATCCGCCGGGCTTTAAGGCCTTCGATTACGTCAATCCGCAGGCGCCTAAGGGTGGTTCACTAATCCTTGGCGAAGACGGTGGGGTCGATACGCGCAATCCTTTCGCCTTGAAAGGCGAGGGTTCGTTTGAGGTCGAAAAGCTGGTGTTTCAAGAGCTCGGTGAGAGTTCGTTGGATGAACCCTTTACGCGCTATCCAAGCTTGGCGGAGAGCTTTGCGATAGCCCCCGATCACCTCTCCCTGGTGGTAAAGATTCGCCCCGAAGCGGTGTTTTCCGATCACCATCCGGTCACGGCAGCCGACGTCGTCTTTAGCTTCGAGCTCTTTCGCTCCGATAAGGTCTTACCCTTTTACAAGTCCTACTGGTCCGACATTAAGCAGGCGCAGGCATTAGATGCCAAGACCGTCAAGTTCACCTTCGCCAAGGAAAATCCCGAGCTCGCGCTGATCATCACCGAGCTGCCGATCCTGCCGAAGCACGTCTACGAAAAGGGTGAGTTTGCCGATCAAGCGATTGGCTCCGGGCCCTATGTTCTCAAGGAGCTTCGCCCAGGCGCGGCGGTGGTGTTGGCGCGCCAACCGGACTGGTGGGGCAAGGACCTGGCGATTAACAAGGGGCGATACAATTTCGATGAAATTCAAGTCAAGTACTACAAGGATCCAACGGCCCTTGGCGAGGCCTTTAAGAAGGGCGATTTTACCGTCTTTCAGGTGGCCTCCGCCAAGGTCTGGGCGACCGACCTGACCGGCGACAAGTTCGATACGCTGCACTATATCAAACGTGAGTTGCTGACCGACAGCAATGCACAGGGTGGTCAGGGCTTCGTCTTTAACCTGCGCCTGCCGCTGTTTCAGGATGTGCGGGTGCGCCGAGCCCTGGCCTTGGCCTTTGACTTTGACTGGTCGAATAAGAACCTGTTCTTCAACCAGTATCAGCAAAGCGAAAGCTTTTTCCAAAACACCCCGCTGGCAGCGCACGGTCTGCCCTCGGCCGAAGAGCTTGCCATCCTTACCCCGCTCAAAGCCGATCTGCCGGCTGAGGTCTTTACCAAAGAGATGGGTTGGTTGGGTCGGGGGCAAGCGATTAAAGAGCGTCTGCGCGAAGCCGCGGGATTATTGCAGCAAGCCGGCTACAAGGTCAAAGACGGGGTCGCCGAAGGGCCTGGCGGCAAGTTGGCGTTTCGCATCTTGCTCGGTGGTGGCGGCTTCCAGCGGGTGATCGAGCCCTACCTGCAAAATCTGCGCAAGATAGGCGTGCAGGTGAGCATCGACGAAAAGGAAGCGAGCGTGTTCACCAAGCGGCTGGAGAGTCGGGCCTTCGATATGACCTCGGTTATTTTTAGCCAGTCGCAATCCCCGGGCAACGAGCAGCGCGATTTCTGGGGCTCAGCGGCGGCGCAGCAAAACTATTCGCGCAATTACTCCGGCCTGAGCAATAAGGCGGTGGATGCCCTGGTCGACCGGGTCATCTACGCCAAAACCCGCGCCGAACTCGAACTAAGTACGCGCTGTTTAGACCGGGTCCTCTATCATTCGCACTTGATGGTGCAAAATTGGTTTAGTCCGGCACACCGGCTGGCTTACTGGGATAAGTACGGCCACCCGCAGGTGTTGCCCCTGTATTATTCGCTGCGGCAGTTCTTCAGCCTGATGTGGTATGACCCGGCCCGTGCCGCCCAGCTCAGTGAGGCGCAGGCGAAAGGCCTGCCGCTGCGCTGATGCAGACTTACATCCTAAAGCGCCTACTGCTCTTCCTGCCGACCTTGCTAGGGGTGATATTCATCAATTTTGCCATCATCCAACTCGTGCCCGGCGGGCCGGTCGAACAGATGATCGCTAAGTCGCGCGGCAAGGTCATGGGCGGGGAGGCGGGTGGTGGCGGCGACATGAGCAACGCCATGCGCAAGGGCTTGGACAGCGACCAGATCGCCGCCTTGAGCAAGCTCTACGAGTTTGACAAACCTTGGTACCAGCGTCTTTGGTCCTGGGTCTGGCGCTTGATGACCTGGCAGTTTGGCGATTCCTATTTTCACCACCAAAAGGTCACGGATTTAGTCGCGCAAAAGCTGCCGGTGTCGATTTGGCTCGGGGTCACCTCGTTCTTTTTGACCTATACCCTGTGCATTCCACTGGGTATCGCCAAGGCGGTGCGCGAGGGGACGGCCTTTGACCTGATCACCAGCCTGGTCGTCCTGGTTGGCTACAGCATCCCCGGCTTTGCTCTTGGCGTTCTGCTCCTGTGGCTGTTCGGGGGCGGCAGCGTCTGGGACGTCTTTCCGATCAGCGGGCTGCATATGGATCACGCCGATACCTTGCCGTTTTGGCCACACCTCAAAGATACCCTGCACCACTTGGTGTTGCCGCTGATTTGCCTGAACGTCGGTAGCTTTGCCGTCATGACCTCGCTCACCAAGAACTCGGTCTTGCAAAACATGCAGCAGCAGTACGTGCTGACGGCAAGGGCTAAGGGGGTTAGAACGCGGTGGGTGGTCTGGAAGCACGTGCTGCGCAATTCGATGATCCCATTGGTGACGGGCTTTGCCGGTAGCTTCCTGACGATGTTTTTCAGCGGCAGCTTATTGATTGAAACCTTGTTTAGCTTGGATGGTCTTGGCCTGCTGTCCTACCGCTCGGTGATGACCCGCGACTACCCTGTGGTCATGGCCAGTCAGTTCTTCTTTTCGCTGCTCTTTGTCGTCGGCAATCTACTCAGTGATATCATGTACGTCGTTGTTGATCCCCGCATCACCTTCGACCGAATGGCGGATTAGTCATGGGGCAAACCGATTCGCTCCTCAAGCGGCGCTGGCGCGTGTTCAAGGCGCACCGCCGCGGTTATGCCTCGGCCATCATCTTAGCCTGCCTCTTCGTGGCGCTGCTTCCTGCTGAATTGATCTGTAATAACAGGCCATTATTTGTTTCCTTTGGCGGGCGTTGGTTGTTCCCCATCGTCCATTCCTATGCCGAGACGACCTTTGGCGGCACCTTCGATACCGAGGCTGATTACCTTGATCCTGCGGTGCTCAAGATGATCGCCGCCGGTGATGGACGCGTCGTCTTTCCGCCCGTCACCTTTGACTACGCTTACATCGATACCTCGCTGAGTCACCCGGCGCAGTCGCCGCCGGATAGTCAGCATCTGCTTGGCACCGATGACCGCGGCCGTGACGTTCTGGCCCGTCTGATCTACGGCTTTCGCCTGTCGTTGCTATTCGGTCTGCTGCTCGCCCTGTTCGGCTCGGCGGTGGGGGTATTGATCGGCGCCTTGCAGGGCTATTTTGGTGGCACGTTCGACCTGCTATTTCAGCGCTTATGCGAGGTGTGGTCGTCGCAAAATGAGCTCTTTTTGTTGATTATCCTTAGTTCCATCTTTGAGCCCTCGCTCGGTTTAATCTTTGTCTTGTTGTCGCTGTTCGGTTGGATGGGGCTGGCAGCCTATGTCCGAGCGGAATTTCTCCGCATGCGCCAGGTTGAATATGTTCAGGCGGCTGTAGCGATGGGGAGCACGCGGCTGCGCGTCATCACTAAGCATATTTTGCCTAACGCCATGATGCCCGTGATCACCTTTTTTCCCTTCCGGCTCGCCGAGGGCATCATGGGACTGACGGCGCTCGACTTCCTCTCGCTGGGCGTTCCAGCGCCGACGCCGAGTCTTGGTGAGCTGCTGAACCAGGGTAAGTCCAACCTGACCAGTTGGTGGATCATCACCTCGGTGTTTGTGGTGATCATTACATTAATCACCCTGTTGAATTTCATCGGTGAAGCAGTGCAAAAGGCCTTTGACCCGCGCGCTGTGGGCTGATGCCAGAGCCTTCGTGGTGGTGGGGGCGTTGCTCGAAAAAGCGTAATTATTTAGGCCCGTTGCCAACATGTGCCGTCGGCGAATTGGACTTTTACCAGGAGGTTCGCTATACACGACGGTTCTGCTGTGCATAGGGGGTTTTATGATCGACATCCAGTCTGGTCGGGCGACTTCAGGCTTTGCGATTGAGTCGGTTGGGGTCACCGGACTGCGCTACCCCTTGGTCGCAAGAGACGATGTGACCGGCGAAGAACAAGCCACTCTGGCCACCTGGCGAATGGCCGTGGCCTTACCAGCGGACAAGCGCGGCACGCACATGTCCCGCTTTGTCGCGGCGCTCGAAGCGCGCGGTAGACGCCCCCTTGGACTCACTGAGCACTGGCACTTCGCCGAGCATTTGACGCAGCTGCTCGGCGCCGAGCGCGCTGATATCGAAACCGAGTTTACCTGGTTTCGCTTGGTCAAAGCGCCAGTCACCGGCCAGGCCGCGCAGCTGGAGAGCAAGATTGGCTACCGCGCCGTGACCGGTGCGTCGCCACAGAAGACCCTACGCGTACAGGTCGCCGCGAAAGCTCTCTGCCCGTGTTCAAAGGCGGTCTCCGATCGGGGCGCCCACAACCAGCGTTCCGATATCGAAGTCCAGGTCGACTACGAGCCGGCTGCGACGCAGCCGGCGATGTCTTCCCTGCTCGCTCTTTTGGAGCAGAGCGCTAGCTCTCCGATCTATCCCCTGCTGAAGCGCGACGACGAAAAATATGTCACCGAAGCCGCCTATGACAACCCGGTCTTCGTCGAGGACATCGTCCGCAACGCCGCAACGCAGTTGGTGCAGCTTCCGGGGATCAGCGCCTTTCAGATTCAGGCGATCAACCGGGAGTCCATCCATGCCCATGACTGCTATGCCCGCATCGTCTGGTCCCGGGGCTAAGGACGGGGTCCGAAAGTTCCCTGTCTCCCTAAAGATGGGGCCGGAAGGACCTCGCGAGGGGGCGCATTAGGGCGCAAAAAAAGCCGTCTGCCACGAGCTCTCTGGCAGACGGCTTAATTTTTGGCTACAGCACTGGTGAAGATAAAATCAGCGTAAAATTACGCTTTTTTCTTCTTCTTCTTGCGCTTTGCGCCAGTCTTCTTCTTCACAGCTTTCGCACCGGTCTTCTTCTTCTTCTTACGGGCTTTTTTCTTGACGACGGCGCCAGCGGTGCCAGTGGCTACTGCTGCGGTCTTCTTCTTCTTGCGGCCCGCTTTTTTCTTCGCGGTACCGACTTTTTTGCGTTTCGCTGCCGTCTTCTTCTTAGTCGCTTTCTTTTTTCTTTTTACCAAGGCCAATCTCCTCCTTAAACATTAAAGCACCCGAAACCCTCGGGCACCCTACCCACACATTCAGTCACGACCACTTCGAATCGTTGTCGTTAAATCCATCGTATCACGACATGCGACGTTGTTAATAATTTTTTACCGAATGTATCTTGCGTTTTCAAACTATTTCGCAAGTGCGTCTCCCAAACCTGTCCGAATGTTCTGCTGCGTACCTCGTCACCGCACTCCATCTGTGTGCGTCTTCACGCTGCAGATGATCTCTGATCGGCAGTTCGGTTTAAATATTTAGCCCAATCTACGTCCCCGCAAAAAATAATTTGCAGGATGGCATTTTGCGCGGTGTCGCTTTTGCGCCATGCGCGCGCCAAAGGGCGCTGTGCAGGATATCTTTGCTGTGACCTCGCTGCGGCCTTCAAAGCCCCGTCCAGAGCTGAATGCGGCGGCTTTGAAATCATCAAATAGCGGCGGACTTGCCGCTGCTCTTAGGTGCTTAGGCGACCGGTCGAAAGTGGTTGGACGACTATCTGAGGCAGCCAGTGGCGGTGAATAGGGCTTCCAAGTCCAAGCTCGCATCAGCCGTGACGATGCCGTAGCGCGTCGAATCCTGCTTGCCAAAGTCGGGCCGACTCCAGGCGACCTGCATCTCCACCATTCGATCAGGCAGCAATAGATGCAATGTCGTGCCGACCTCAATTTTCTTGTTGTCACCCGTCACCACGACGCCTAAGCCGTGCGCCGAAACATCGGTGGGTCTGCAGACGAGGTCTTGCTGATTGGCAGCAAAGATCAAGCGGCCGGGTAGTAGCCCGGTAAGTCTTTTGCGGTCGCCGGCGCGGCGTTCTTTAAATAGAGCCAAACCCATGACAGACTCCCAGCTTGTTCACGCAGCACATGCTGCAAGTTACCTACTTAATTTCTTCATAGGCTCCATCGGGGAGCTTGCGCAAAAACCTTAGCGTAATGTATTAATTCAATCAAAACATGATAATACCGTGGTCTTCTAAACCGGTGGTGAAACCGCCTTGCGGTGGTTTTTCGCTGGACCATGTTGCCCGCTAGGTAGCGCTGCAGCGCTTCCCGGCAAAAGGTCGTACAATAAGAGGCATCCCCTTTGCCGCCGCCGCTGCTGCAGGCCAAAAACCTGCCTCTGACCGCCACCCCCCCTGTCCCCCTTTGCGTTCGTGCGCCTCAATCATTCCTCGGAGGGTCAGTCGATGATCGCAATTTTCCCGGAAATCGCCGCCAGCGCTGCCACCGGTGATGTCGAAAGTTTAGCCATTCTGGTGCGCCGGTATTTTGGCGGAACGCAAACCTTTGCACCGAAGCCACAAGTGGATGCCCTGATCCAACGCTTTGGGCTGACCTTAAAGCGCACGGCGCTGCCGATGCATGGCGCTTTGCTAGCCAAGGATGAACGCGGCGCATTCACCATCGTGATGGTCGTGCAGGAACGAGCCGATGCTCTGGCGGAGCGCTTTCTTCTCGCTCACTTGCTTGGTCATTATCTGTTGGATGTTCAGCCTTTGATCGCGCGCGGCGATTGGCAGGTCTCGGGGTATCAAGAATCCATTCATCCGCTGGACCGCTACGGCGCCGCCACTGCGCTGGCTCATGACGACCCGCGCGGCGCGAAGGTCGAAGCTCGGGCCGATCAATTCGCTGCCGCCTTGTTGTTGCCGCGGGGAATGCTGCGCAAGGCTCTCGGCAAACTGCAGGACCCGGCGAAGGTCGCGGCCTTTTTTGGCGTCACCGCGGCTTGCCTGGCGCGTCGGCTGCAAGAACTCAGCGGCACGCATAGCGGGCCAGTGGATTTTTTCGATGCCGAGCAGCAGATTGGCCAAGGCCATTTGGCGGTACCAGCGATTGATCATCAGGGTGCGACGCTTGCGGGGATTAGTGTCCCGCCGGATGGAGCGATGCCGCGCTCCTACGCGGCCTCGACGTATGGTGCGACGGAAAAGGCGACGCGCCGCGCGCCGCCAGCTGCGGCGGCGATCCCGCAGTCTGCGGACCAGGCACCAGCGTCACCAGCGGCAGCGGCGCCTGGCTCTAGGCCTACTAGCCAGGGTGGTATGGACCGGCTGCGTGAGCTAGCTAGGCGGCTGGACAAGGGGCCGAAGGCGAAGACCTAGCATCCGCAGAAAAAAGTGTTTCCGTCGTGGGCATTTCCGCTTACTTACATAGAGTATGACGGCCTACGGCGACATCCTTTGGCAACCCAGCGCGAACGAACTGACCCATAGCCATATGGCAAGGTTTGCCCGCATCGCCTCTGCACGCGCGGGTGCGGATCTAAGCGCATATAGCGCCTTGCATGCATGGTCGATCGCCGAGCCGGCGGCGTTTTGGCACATTCTAGCTGAGTCCGTCGGCATCATGTTCCAGCAACCCGCGCACCAGGTATGGTCGCCGCCTCCGGCCGGCAAGATGCTCGGGGCAACATGGTTTGCAGGTGCGCGGTTGAATTATGCGGAACATCTGCTTGCCGGCGACGATCGCCCTGCGGCCTTGGTGGCGTTAGCGGAAGGAGCACCGCGTCGCAGCTTTAGCTTGGCGCGTCTGCGCCACGAAGTCGCGCGCTGCGCCGCAGCCTTGCAGCAGTGGGGGGTAGGTCCAGGCGACCGCGTCGCCGGAGTGATGGCAAACACGCCCGAGGCGGTCATCGCGATGTTGGCGACGACCTCGCTGGGCGCCGTATGGTCGTCATGCTCGCCTGATTTTGGCGCTGCGGCAGTTCGCGACCGCTTTGCGCAGATCGAACCCAAGGTACTGTTTTGCACCTCGGCCTATGTCTACGGCGGCAAGCTGTTTGATTGTGTGCCAGCCACCCGAGCGGTGGTCGCAGGCCTGCCGACGGTGGTCAAAACGGTCCTGGTCACCCATCTTGAGCCAGCTCCTGCGGCGTTGCCAGCCGCCTTTGCCGGGATGGAGGCGGCCGTTTGTTGGTGGGATGATGCCCTAGATCTTGCTCCACCTCGTCCCTTGACCTTTGTCGGCCGAGCCTTTAACGATCCTTTGTTTATCATGTTTTCATCGGGTACAACCGGTGTTCCCAAGGCCATCGTCCATGGCATTGGTGGGACTCTGTTGCAGCATAAAAAGGAGCTGATGCTCCATTCCGACATTGGGCCTGGTTCACGCCTGCTGTTCTATACCACCTGCGGTTGGATGATGTGGAACTGGAGCGTATCGGCCCTGGCCACCGGTGCTTCGCTGGTGCTGTTTGAGGGCTCCGTCGCCGCGCCAGATCTAGGCGTGCTGTGGCGTGCCGTGCGCGATCTTCGCGTCACCGCGTTAGGGACCAGCCCGAAGTTTGTGGCCACCTGTATGAGTCAGCAGGTGGAGGTCCGTTCCATCCTAGGCGAGCACGCAGCAAAAACCGTTTTGACGACCGGAGCGCCGCTGTTGCCGGAACATTTTGCCTGGCTCTACGCCCAGGTGCCGGAACCTGGGTCGTCGCTGCATCTGGCCTCGATCAGTGGCGGCACCGACATCATCTCGTGCTTTATGCTCGGCTCACCGACCTTGCCGGTGCGCGCAGGAGAGATCCAGTGCGCCGGTCTCGGGATGGCGATCGACGCCTGGGACGAACAGGCGCAGCCGGTTCGCGGTGCCAAGGCCGAGCTTGTTTGTACCCAGCCATTTCCGGCTATGCCGCTGGGCTTTTGGCGCGACCCAGGTGACAAGCGCTATCACCATGCCTATTTCGATTATTTTCAGGACCTCGGTCTTGAGGTGTGGCGGCACGGTGACTTTATCGAAATCACGCCGCACGGTGGTGTGATCGTCTACGGCCGGTCGGATGCGACGTTAAATCCAGGCGGCGTGCGCATCGGCACGGCCGAGCTATATCGCCAGGTTGAAGGACTGAGCGCGGTGGTCGATGCTATTGCCGTGGCGCACCGCGAAGGTGGCGACGAGGCCATCGTGTTGTTCGTCAAGCTTGCTCCCGGTCTCGTGCTCGACCCGGCATTGACGGCACAAATCAAAGCTAGTATCAAACAAGCTCTTACCCCCCGGCACGTGCCCAAGGATGTGGTGCAGGTGCAAGATATCCCCTACACCCGAAGCGGCAAAAAGGTCGAGCTTGCGGTCACCCAGGTGCTGCATGGCGAAGCCGTGGTGAACCTCGCCGCCATCGGTAACCCCGAGTCCCTGGATGATTTCATCGCATGGGCCAAGACGCGCCAGGGTTAAACCTTTGGTTTTTAGGTCAGGTGAGGACGATGTGACGATGACTGCTGGCACATTATACCGGCGCTCGCTGCGGGAGCACTGGCCATACTATCTCGCGGGAGTGGTGGCCTTATTTTCGTGCAGCATCTCCGAGGTGCTGATCCCGCGCTTTGTCCAGTGGTCGCTCGATACCATCGGTCATACGGACGCCCAGATCCCGCTGTGGTTTGCCCGGGCGACGCCGCTGCTGGCGCTTAAAGCTCTGATCTATGGTCTGTTGTTGGCTCTGGTGATCGGCCTGATCGGCCGGGTTGGCTGGCGCCAATTGCTGGCACGGCAAACCCATATTGCCGGACGCGAGCTCAAAGTTCGCTTTTGGCAGGTCCTGCGCCTGTTACCACTGCGTACCTTTCACGCCTATCCCTTGGGCGACCTGATGAACCGGGCGACCGGTGATTGGAACGCTAGCCGGGCCATCCATGGTTTTACCGTGGTGGCGACGCTCGACATGATCTTCTTCACCGTCCTGAGCGTCGTGTCGATGCTGTCGATCGACCTCGGCTTAACACTTTATTGTTTATTCATTTTCCCATTTTTGCCCTATTGGATCCTCAAGCTGGCCCGCAAGGAGCACGACCTGCATATCGTCGCCCAGGAGAAGCTAGGCGACCTGTCAGATGCCGTCGCCCAGGCGCTCTCGACGATCCGCTTGCAGCGCGCGACCAATACCGATGAGCTGTGGCAGGCTAGGCTTCGGACTGAGGCCCGCGACTATGCCGAAAAGCGCTTTGCCGTGGTGAAGACCGGTTGGCGGATCTTTCCCCTCGGTGCTCTACCAACGCTGATTGCCTATGGCGTCCTGCTGGTGTTTGGCGTGCAGAAAATCAGCCTTGGGACCTTGAGCGTCGGCCAATTCGTGGCACTACTCTCCTACGTCTTGATGCTCCAGGGCCCGCTCTTTGACCTAGGTGACATTATCGCGGAATGGCAGCGTGGCTTCGCTAGCTTGAGCCGCATGGTGGAAATCTTTAACCTGCAACGACTGGCAGATGTCTTTAGTGCCAAATCCTTGGTGCCTGACCTGGCTCGCCATGGTGCGACCATCGAGGTGCATGGCCTCGATTTTCGCTTTGACGCGGGCGAACGGCTGATCTTGGACGACATCAACCTGAACATAAAAAGCGGTGAACGCATCGGCATTGCTGGACCGATTGGAGCTGGCAAGACCACCTTACTGTCTTTGCTTTCCGGCTTGCTGGATGGTCCAGAGCACCGCATCCTGATTGCCGGTGCAGACATTCAACCGGTGGCGCGCGACTGGTTGGCGCAGCACGTGGCGATGGTGCCACAGCGAGCCTTTTTGTTCGCTGGAACGCTGCGCTACAATCTCCAGCTGGAAGGCGAGTTCAGTGACGAGCGACTCTGGGAGGTGCTGGACACGGTGCAACTGGCCGCCGATGTGCGTGGCTTCGAAGGTGGATTGGACACCTGGGTCGGCGAGTGGGGGATCAACCTGTCCGGTGGTCAAAAGCAACGCTTGGCCTTAGCTCGGGCCCTGCTGCGGGTGCGTACCATCTTGCTGCTAGACGATTGTCTCAGTGCGGTTGACGCGGTCACTGAGGAGGCGATCTTGCGCCGCCTTGACCGTCCTTTACGTGGGATCACCGTGGTGTGGGTGGCGCACCGGCTCTCGACCTTGCGGTTGTGCGACCGGGTGTTTCGCATCGAAGCCGGCGTCCTGACGCCAGCCGTGCGCCCGACCTTTGCCTTGGAGGTGCCGGGCCATGACTAGCTCTAAAGGCACGCTCGCTCCCGAGCCGCTAAAAGCCCCCGTGGTGCAAGGTGGTCTCGAATCCGACGACAAGATCGCCGCAGTCGGTAGTGATGTCATCGGGATCCTGCAGATGGTGCGGATGGGGAGTGGCTTATACTGGCGCCTAGCTGGTTCTTTGGCCTGGATTTTAAGCGCATCAGCAGCGGTGATGCTATCTGCCCGCTGCCTGGGTCGCTTGGTCGAGACCTTGGTCGATCCGCGCGGTGGCGTCGACGTGCGCTGGCGCTATAGCTTGTCCTTTATGGTCTTGGAAACGCTCGCCGTTGCGGCCCAGTATTTCGGTCGCGTCAGCCTGGCAAAAGCGACGATCGAAATCACCTATCGGATTCGTACCCAGCTGTTTGAAAAGATGAGCCGCCTGCCGATCGCCTACTTCGATGTGCAGCCGCTTGGTCGGACCATCACCCGCTTGACCTCAGATGTCGAAGGCATCGAGACCTTCTTTAACGGCACCTTGGCCCGCGTCTTGATCGCCACCATCAACATCGCCTCAGTGCTGGTGGCCATGGTGCTGACCGACCTACGCTTTGGTGGTACCATCGTTGCCGTCTGCGTGCCGGCACTCCTGTTCACCGTCGTCATGCGTCGCCCCGTTGTGTACTGGCTACGCACCTATAAGCGCCGCTCGGCACACGTCAATGCGAAGCTTGCCGAGTTTTTGAACGGGCTGCCCGTCATAAAGATATTTGGTTTAGAGGGGTGGACGCAGCGGCAGTTTACCGCCGCCGCCGATGAGCTGCTGAGCGCAGGCATTCATACCCTCAACTGGAATAGTTTTATCCGCCCCGTTGCCGTCTTTCTCTGCTCTTTGCCCTCGTTGTTGGTACTCGCCCTTGGTGGCCCGCAGGTTGTGGAGGGCGCCATGCAGCTGGGTATGCTCGTGGCCTTCGTCCGCTTTAGCGAGCGCTTCGTCGCGCCGATCCGCGTCATCTCGCAGGAGGTGCAAAACATTCAGGAGGCCGTGGTGTCCAGCGAGCGCGTGCGGCGCATGCTGCAAGAGCCGGAGGAAAAGGACAGCCTTGGCGTCGACGGCGAGCTGACGCCTGAGCTGGGCGGCAAGGTCGAGTACCGCGACGTGTGGATGAGTTACGGCGACGGTGCACCGGTGCTCAAGGGCATCACCTTTAGCGCTGAACCAGGGATGAAGGTCGGACTGGTGGGTGCGACCGGTTCGGGTAAGACGACGACGATCAATCTCTTGCCGCGGCTCTATCCCTTGCTGCGCGGAGACATCCTGCTCGACGGATTGCCCTTGGCCTCGCTGCAGCGCGCCAGCCTGCGCCGCCAGTTGGGTTATGTAAGCCAGGACCTCGTGGTGTTTTCCGGGACCTTGCGTGAGAATTTAACGGCGGCTTTAGACCGTCCGGTCGCTGACAGCGTGCTGCTAGCCGCAGCTGCCGAAACTGGCCTCAGCAAAGTCCTGCTGCACACCAAGGGTGGCCTCGACTATCAGATCGTCGAAGGCGGTGACAATTTAAGCGTGGGCGAGCGCCAGCTAGTTGCTTTCACACGGATGCTGCTGCGGGGTCCAAAGCTGCTGATCCTCGACGAAGCCACGGCGAATATCGACGAGTTCTGCGAATCACTGATCCAGGCCGCAACGATCAAGTTGATGCGCGGTCGCACCTGCTTTGTCATCGCCCACCGCTTGAGTACGATCATCCAGTGCGACAAGATCTTGGTGTTTGCCAAGGGGCAGATCATCGAGCAGGGGACCCATGCTGAGTTGATGGCTCGCGGTGGCTATTATGCTGAATTGGCTGGCCGGCAGCTGCTGGTTTAACCTGGCTCCATGGCTGTGAGCTGAAACGACGCGGCCGCGGCGGCCGCACTCAATGTGGTGGCGCCGGCCTGGTGCCACCAGTCGCCGGCGATTTCGGCCGCTGGCACCAGGGCAAAATCGCGGAGCAAAAGCTGCGGATGCGGGATGTGTAGGGCGTCTGCATGCCACTCCCGACTGCGCCAGGCGCCGCCTTCCCATCCTTGCCAGAGCAGGATATCCAGGTCGATCAAGCGGTTGCCCCAGCGCTCGCGGCGGACCCGGCCGAGCCTTGACTCGATACCGAGGAGGGCCTTAAGCATGACTTCGGGGGCGATCTCCGTCGTCACGATCAGCGCTGAGTTGATAAAGGGCTGATCGGCGGCTCCGATCGGTTTGGTGGCGTAGTAGGAGGCATGAGCCGTAACCGTGCCGATTTCGGCTGCGACCTCCACTCGAGCCTGGTGCAGGACCTTCAGGCGTTCGCCTAAATTGCTGCCAAGGGCGACGAGGTAGCGGTGTGCAGGTGAAGACAAGGACGGCCTTTGCTAATGTGAGCCGGTGGAGCCCTGGGTGAGCCATGGCTCGCCTGAAGCCCAAGCCCGTTCTTCTTTTAATCGGTTTATACGAGGAATAACAAGCGTGAAGCAACAACTCCTCGGTGGCCTCAGCGCCGCTGAATTTCTGGCCCAGTATTGGCAAAAAAAGCCGCTGCTCATCCGCGGTGCTTGGCCGGGATTTAAAGATCCGATCAGTGT
>Ga0315275_10000529_pt1 | contig 31701 bp, 27 predicted proteins | sample YL17G03_0_MG_FD_205557 | JGI IMG/M metagenome (GOLD analysis project Ga0315275, IMG submission 205557) | Sediment microbial communities from Yellowstone Lake, YNP, Wyoming, USA - YL17G03_0 | ecosystem: Environmental > Aquatic > Freshwater > Lake > Sediment | place: USA: Wyoming | collected...
TATAAAGAGCCTCTAGCAGGGCTTCCACAGCACCTGGAATCCCTTTCAGAACAAGACTGCCTTTCTTAACTGCCCGGTTGAAGAAAAAGGCCAGCAAAATCACAAGAACGTCCACGATCAACAATGCGAACAACGTGTTGGTAAAATAGAAATCCCCGATCACCGGCAGCGAAAATAAAGGATGTTCCATCCAATGTTCAGCTGGAAGCTGCACAAAGGGACGCACAGGGGAAATATACTTTGCCCCGAAAAAACCAAGGATAATCAGCGCGAGTACGATCCAGCGATTGACGCCCCATCGCCACCATTTCTTTTTTGAGGTAGTAGTCTCAACGTTCTTGTCCAAGATGTGGTTCCTCCTTGCTGACTTCATTTTGCTTTTCAGGTTGTATTCGGGCTGTAACTCTTTTTACAACCCGAAAAGTCATTAACAGGGTAACTGGTATGCTTATCAGGATGAATGTTACGGTCAGGATCGGTTTGCAATTAAAAACCTTGTCCAGCCATATCCCGGCGAGCAACGCGGAAAATATTACAATAAGTGTCAGACCCGCCACCCAAACTACTGTCAAAGTGACAGCAGTTCTGAACTCGTCCTGTCCTTTGTTGTTTACCTTGCCCATGGCGGCGAAATTATATCATGTGGTTTTTCATACCGTCTAGAACAGGTTCAGCGCAGCCTGATTGGCAAAGCCAAACCAGGGACCGAACAAGGTGCCCAGGAGAATAATCCCGATCACCAGGACCACAAGCCCGATGGTTGCAAACCGGGAGATCTGTATCGGGTGTTTTTCCTCTTCTTCGTTCTCCATCCTGTATAGATAGATATATTTTAATATATTCAAGTAGTAGTATAGTCCAAAGATGGAGTTCAATACGCCCGCAACAGCCAACCAGATCCATCCGCTTTGAATGGCTGCAGTGAAAACAAAAAACTTGGCGACAAAACCACCAAATGGTGGCATACCGGCGAGCGAGAGGAATGCTACCAAAGCAGCCAATGCGAGTGTGGCGTTACGCCTGCTGAGACCGTTATAAGCAACAAGATCGTCGGAATTTGTTGCACTTCCGACGATGTTGATAATTCCGAAAGCAAGCAGGTTTGTCAATATATAAGCAAGCAAATAGAATCCAACACTGGCAAATCCTAATTGGGAATAAGCCACCACGCCGATCATGGCATACCCGGCATGTGCGATAGAGGAATAGGCCAGCAGTCGTTTTATATTCCGTTGGGCAAGGGCGATTAAGTTTCCTATGGTCATCGTCAGGGCGGCAAGAATCGCAAGGATCATGCCCATGTCCGCAGAAACAATGGGGAGAACGGCAGTAAATAATCGCATGATCACAACAAATCCCGCTGCCTTAGATGCCGTTGAGAGAAATCCAGCCACCGGGGTTGGTGCACCTTCATATACATCGGGTGCCCAAAAATGGAACGGGAACAACGACACCTTGAAAGCCAGGCCAGCAAGCACAAGGAATGTAATTCCTACTGTCAACAAGTTAAATTTTTTGAAAGAAGTGCCCAACTCATACAAGTTCGTGGTCCCCGCAAAGCCATAGGCCAGACTGAAGCCATATAGCAATACCGCAGATGTAAGTGCCCCGAAAAGTAAATATTTGAAACCTGACTCACTGGATTTATCGTCCCCGGTTAGGAAACCTGCCAGAATGTAAAGAGGGATTGAAGTGGTCTCGATGGCCAGGTACAACATCACCAGGTCAGACGCAGACGCCATTAAGCACATACCGATCGTGGCAGCCAGCAGTAATACATAAGCCTCGGCACGCTGATTAAGTTTTTCCGTGTCCACGAAGAAAAATGCTGTCACCAATGCGGCAAAGACAAAGAACATCTTGAAAAGAAAACCAAGCCAATCAAACCTCAGCATTCCTCCGAAAACCAGAATTGGTTCGCCCGGACGGGCAAACCAAAGACTGGTAAGAATTATGATTATTAATCCGCACCCGGTTAATATCCCGAGAAATGACCGCCGATTTGCATTCTTATTTAAGAATGGATCCACCACCAGGATTATTACTGCCAGCGAAATGAGAAGGACTTCAGGGAGGATCGGAAAGATCGCAGACACTTATACACCTCCCAGAAGTGTTAGCACATGTTGGACACCGGATTGAACCCATGGCACCATCAAGGCAGGGAATACGCCGATGCCAACCATAAGTCCCATTAAGAGTATCAATGAAATCTTATCCAGTACATTGATGGGGCTGATGTGTCCTTCAAACTCAGCAGGCATTTTTCCAAAGAAGACTCTCCTGACAACCAGCAGCACATACGATGCAGTGACCACGATCGAAATGGCTGCCAGGACTGCTACCATCCACTGAGTCTTCCAGATTCCCATGAAAATTGGGAACTCTGCCACAAAACCGGAAAAACCGGGCATCCCCATCGAGACCAGGCTACCAATAATGACCCCGATCGCCACCATTGGCAAAGGCTTGATCATGCCACCCAGTTTGGGAATATCGCGGGTATGTGCCCGGTCATATACCATTCCGACGGCAGCAAAAAAGAGTGCCGTCATGACACCGTGTGAAAACATCTGCACACCTGCTCCGATAAGCCCTTCGGGTTTGAGAGTTGCGAAACCCATCATGACAAGTCCCATATGGGAGACAGATGAAAACCCAATTACGTATTTAAAGTCTGTCTGAACACTGGCGATGAAAGCACCGTAGACGATATTAACCAGGGCAAGACCCATTATCAACGGTGACCAGAACTTGGCTCCTTCAGGTAAAAGCATGATACCCACCCGCAGGGCAGCGAACGCACCAAGTTTCATCAGGACCCCTGCATGAAACATGGACACCGCTGTCGGAGCTGCCACGTGTCCGTCTGGGGACCAGTTATGGAATGGGAATATGCCACCAAGGATGGCAAATCCAAGGAAGACAGGCAGAAACCAGATCTTCTGAAAAACCGGGCTGAATTTCACCGTCTCGAGAATCAGCATGTCGAATGTATGCGCACCACTCGTCCAAAACATGACCAGTGCGCCTATCAAGGAAATCACCGAACCAATGAAAAGATAAAGCGTCAATTTCATGGCCGCATATTCGCGAGTCTTGATCCAGCCCCAAATTACAATTAATAAGAACATTGGAAAAACTGCGATTTCGTAGAAAAAGAAAAGCATAAAGAGATCTAGCGAGACGAATACCCCAAAGACACCGCTAGCCAGGAGAAAAAGAAAGGCAAAGAATTCACGAGGTCGATCCTCAATTCCCCATGAAATCATGACTCCCGTAACCATCACGATGCCGGTGAGAAGCACAAGAGGCACGCTCAGACCGTCCACGCCAAAATGGAGGCTGATGCCCATCAATGGCATCCAGGTGTATTTCTCGATGAATTGGTATCCTGCTGCGGCTTTATCGTAAGCAAAATATACCCAAATGGACAGCGCCAGGGCTAAAAGCGCAGCAGTCAGTGCGGTAATGCGGATGGCTTTCTTTTGCTCAGGCTTGAATAACAACAGCACAAGCGCTGAAACCATGGGGATGAAGACTATGACACTTAAGAACGGAAATTGCATCATTACCTCTTATTTATAGATCATCATCATGGCTTTATTGATGACATCCAACATCCAGGCTGGGAAGATCCCGATTACAAGAATAAGTATCATCAAGGGTGCCATTACAATGATTTCCCGCAAGTTAATCTCAGTAAGTTTATGAACACCTTTTGACCAGTGTTCATTCATCGGTCCATGGAGAACGGATTTTATTCCCTTAAGAATATATGCCCCAGTAAAGAGAAGACCGAGCATAGCCAGAGCCGTAGAGACTGTGAGGACAGGCCAAGATCCTCGCACGATAAGGAATTCGGAGACGAATCCATTTAATCCAGGTAAGCCCAGCGATGCCATGCTGGTAAAAATCAAAATGCCGCCGTAAATCGGCACCAATGGAAACAGACCCCCAAAATCATCCAGGTTGCGGGTATGGGTACGTTCGTAAAGCACCCCCACCAGGAAGAACATCCCCGCTGCAGAGAGACCATGATTGAACATCTGCAGCACTGCCCCATTAAGGGATATGGTTGCATTGAGCGTACCCGCTGCTTTGGCTGCAGCGGCAATACCCAAAACCACAAACCCCATATGGTTCACCGATGAATAGGCCACCAATCGTTTGAAGTCTTTCTGACCGAACGCTGCAAACGCCCCAAAAACTATCGCCATGACAGCCAGGAAAGCCAACCAACCCGCAAATTTCGCCGATTCCATCGGATAAAGCGGGAGTACCAGTCGCAGGAAGCCGTAAGCGCCAAGTTTTAATAGCACTCCCGCCAGGATCATCGAACCGGCAGTCGGCGCCTCGGTATGTGCATCCGGCAGCCAGGTATGAAATGGCCAGATTGGGACCTTGATCGCAAATGAAATTACAAAAGCCCAGAAAGCGATTGTCTTTACAGTGGAAACTGTCAGGACCCGGCCAAAGAAGTGAAGCAAGCCGCTACTCGGTTCCAATGCCTTCCAATTAGCATATAAAGACTGCAGATCGTAAGTGTTGAATAAAACACCCAATAATTGTATAGCCAGGAGGAGCCCCAACGAGCCAGCCATGGTGTAAATAATGAATTTTAATGAGGCATAATTTCGAGACTGAACCTTGATCCCTTTCCAGATTGTACGCTCACCCTTTTCTGAACCCCATTGGTTAATAAGAAAATACATCGGTACAAGGCCGATCTCCCAGAATACAAAGAACAGCAGGAGATCAAGGGACATGAAGACACCCAACATACCGGTTTCAAGGAATAGAAAGAGCATGAAGTAAGCCTTGGCTCTATCTGCAATATTAAACGAGGCAAGGAGCGCAAGAGGTGTCAGTAGTGTCGTTAACAACACCATGGTCAGCGAAAGCCCATCAACCCCGACATGGTAGGTAGAGTGGAGAGCTGCGTACCATGTATATTGGTTTTCAAATTGGAAGCCCGGCTGCCCGGATTTGAATTGCAGCCACAGGATGATGGTTAAGATAAAAGGAACAAGACTGGCAGAAAAGGCTGTCCAGCGGATGGCTTTCAAGCTTTCCTTGGGCAGGCAAAATACAATGACGGCTGATAATACCGGGAAGAATAAAATTAAGGTCAAAAGATGACTGCTAAGAAATTCCATCATTAACTCCACTTGCTCGAAAATACAGGTGTCTTATTACCAGATCATGCCAGGATAAAATAATAAAGCAGCGAAATTATCACCAGGATTGCGATGGATGCGATCATGTAATACTGAATGCGGCCTGCCTGGATTTTCCGCAACTCTGAACCGGAAGTTTTTACAACGCTTCCAGTCCCATCTCCGATAAATTCATTGATGACGGGTTTGTCAAAATAATTACGAAAGGCATGACCGAGGAAGAGGGAAAACCGTGCCGCCCCATGCAGGAAACCGTCGATGACTTTCTGGTCCATGTACAGGGAAGTGAAAGTTTCTGCAATCCAGGATGCTGGTTTTATAAATACAACCTGGTAAATTTCATCGAAATACCATTTATTCTTTAATACCGGGATCTGTAGAAAATCCTGCGAGGGTGTGTTCACTTTTCGATAGACCAGCCAACCAAAAAACAATCCACCCAGGGCTACACTCAGCGATGTAACTAGCGGCACCCAGCTGAAAGCGACAGCCCCTGGGGTCTCCGCCAGGGTACTACCGACGAACTCGTGGAACCAGTTGGGGAACAATCCACCGATACCCGGGAAATGCTCCGGTATCCCAACCCATCCAAAGGAAACAGCGAAGACTGCCAAAACAATCAAAGGCAGGGTCATTGTCCACTTTGTTTCCGTTGCATGGTCTGCTGCCGCGCTGCGCGGTTGGCCGAAAAATGTCAATGTGATCTGGCGCATGGTATAGAATGCAGTCAGGAACGCCGCAATTGCCAGAACAATAAAGACCACAAGATGTCCATTGCCAAATGCCTCGGCAAAGATTTCATCCTTTGACCAAAAACCGGCTGTGAGCACCGGGAATCCTGACAGCGCAAATCCACCAATCAGGTATGTCCAGAATGTGATCGGCATTTTTTTGCGCAGCCCACCCATGTTGAACATGTCTTGAGGATCCACATGATCACCGGTATGGAGAACACCATGTTCCATGCCGTGAATAACCGATCCGGAACCGAGGAAAAGAAGGGCTTTAAAGAATGCATGTGTCACCAGGTGAAAGGCTGCAGCCACATACGCACCAATACCCAGCGCGGCAATCATGAATCCCAATTGTGAAATGGTTGAATAAGCAAGTACTCTCTTGATGTCGTTTTGCGCAACGGCGATCGTCGCAGCGAAAAGCGCTGTGAAGGAACCGATAAAAGCGATAATGCTCATGGTCGTGTTGAGCGGCATGCCCTCGACCCATCCGGCTGAAATTAACGGGAATACCCGGATTGCCATGAATACGCCAGCAGAAACCATCGTTGCGGCATGGATCATGGCACTGACCGGGGTCGGCCCTTCCATTGCATCAGGCAGCCAGACATGCAGAGGCCATTGAGCTGATTTTCCGACAGACCCGATGAACAAGAGCAGCCCGATAATCCCCGCAGCAGAAAGCCCGAGAAACGCTGGCGTGGATGCCAGTGCGTTCAGCATTTCCGGTTTGAATATTTCTTTAAAGGATAGGGATCCAGTGAAGGAATAGACAAATGCGATCCCCAGCAGCATGAACACATCTCCGATACGTGTGGTCATGAACGCCTTTACTGCTGCATTGCGCGCAGATGGTTTCCCAAACCAAAATCCAATCAGCAGGTAGGAGCAAAGACCCATTATCTCCCAGCCGATGAACAACGTCAGCAGGTTATCAGATACCACCAGCGTATACATTCCGAATGCGAACAGGCTGATGAACGCAAAGAAACGTGAATACATCGGTTCGATGGAAGGAACAGTGTGCTTGTGACCGTGTTCAGTTATTGTCGCCCCGTGTGGAGGAAGTCCAGCTACATCGTGGTCCCCTTTTGGTTGACCGAAATTATGATAGCCGATGCTGTAGACAAAAATCGCAAGCACCGTCCACGCGACAAAGAAGATGACTGCTGCAGATAGCGGGTCGATGAGTACGCCAATTTTTAGCCAGGAAGTACCAGTAGGCAACCAGTTGATTGATGATCCAAAAACATGTTTTCCGAACTGTTCCACCCCGATTGCACGGATAAATATGACCATGCTTCCCAACCAGGATAATACCGCTGCACCAACTGCAATGCCGTGGCTTAATGCCTTGTTCTTGTTCGTGAAAAGGATGATTGCAAAGAAGGATAATAATGGAGGTAGGGGAATTAACCAGATAATGATATTTTCCATTACTCTTTACTCTCCTACCATTTCATGAGGTCAATTTCGTCAGCAATCACTGTCTTGCGACGACGATAAACTGAGATGATCAGCGCTAATCCCACAGCAACTTCCGCGGCTGCTACGGCAAAAACAATGATAGCAAATACCTGTCCGGTCATCTTCACAGGATCCTGGTAACGCCAGAATGCCACTAGATTGATATTGACAGCATTCAGCATCAGTTCAATACCGAGTAAAATGGCAATGGCGTTTTTGCGTGAAAGCACTCCAAAAAGACCGATGCAGAACAACGCAGCTGCCAGGATCAGGTACCATGAAAGCGGGATGCTCATCGCCCACTTACTCCTTTTTTCCAGAGGCTACAAACACTGCCCCAACCAGAGCTGCCAGCAATAAAACAGAAGCAATTTCGAATGGCAGCACAAACGCGTCTGGAGACACAAGCGCAACCCCCAGGAGTCGCAATGTATCAATGTTGGTGGGAATTTGCTCTGCGGTCCTGTTAAAATCGATGTGCCCGGTGATCAGAATGATTAAGCCAATCAGTATAATCAAACCCAGTATTCCAGGGAGCCACCAGTTTGGGCGAGTCTGCGTCCCTTTTTCCAGTGTCTCTTTGCGGGTAAGCATTACTGCGAAAATGAACAAAATCGCAATCGCACCGATATAGACAACAACCTGTACAACTGCCAGGAATCCAGCCTGTAAAATTCCATACAGGATTGCAACTCCGAAGAGAGCAGCTACAAGCCAGAGCGCGGCATGGATTAATTTACGGGTGACCACCACCATGATTGCCGATCCCAGGATCACCCCAGCGGTTAATAGAAATATGATTCTATCAGCAGTCATGCAACTTGCTCCTGGTTCTTTCCATTTGTAGAAGAGTTTTTTAACAAGGTATTACGCTGCTTTCGTCCGTAGATTCGGAGAATTTGGATGGTTATAAAACCGATCACTATATTCGAGGAAAACATCCCCAACACATAGATCCAGTTTGGAAATCCCGCGAGTACTTTTCCCAGGATGGCTGTATTGACCAGCACCACCAGTGCCAGGGGTGTCAAGAATTTCCAATTGAAAGCCAGCATATGATCGATACGGATTCTTGGCATCGAATATTTTATCCACATGATAACCCAGTACCCGAACATGGCTTTGGCAAGAAATACAATCGCCTGCACAAAAGGATTACTCAACCAGGAAAATAAACCAATTTTTTCCAATCCAAAGAAACCACCATAACCGCCAAAGAAAAGAACGGCAATAAAACCTCCAAACGTGAAGGCATGCAACAATTCACCAGCATAGAAGAGGCCAAATTTCATACCTGTATATTCAATATGAAATCCAGCAACGATCTCAGACTCGGCTTCGTTCAGATCGAATGGCGAACGGCCCAATTCAGCAATCGCGCTGATGAGAAAGATGATCAATGCCAATGGGGAAAGGAAAGCAAACCACATCCCCCCTTGAGCCTGTGTTATGCCCTGCACACTCATCGAGTCGGCAAGAATAGTCGGGATGAGGAGAGCGATCACCATCGGGATTTCATAAGATATCATGTTGGCCACCATCCGAAATGCGCCCAATAATGCATATTTATTGTTGGATGCCCAACCACCAACGATGATCGACAATGTCCCCAATGCGCCTGCGGCAACCAGGTATAACACAGCTACATTTAAATCCACTCCAAAGATCTTCGATGAGATCGGGAGAATGGCCCATAAAATGATGACCGAAGATATCGCCAGCACGGGTCCCAGGTTAAAGAGAAATTTATCTGCCCCGCCTGGAGTAATATCTTCCTTGATGATTAGTTTAATTATGTCAGCAAAAGGTTGAATGATGCCGAATGGACCTATCCGATTAGGTCCGAGACGATCTTGAAACCGGGCTACTACTTTTCTCTCCACCCATACCAGGAAAATATCGAGCACCATGGCAAAGATGATCAGCACAGTGATGCCGATGAAATAAATAATTACCGTAGATAATCCATTTGACAAACCCCAGCCCGTCAGCAGGTCTCGGATCACCGCATCAAGATATTTGATCGGGTCATTCACAAAAACCATTGAACTCTCCTTGCATGTAAAGAAAAGGCTGAAGGGACATTCCTGTCAGCCTGCTGTCACTTGCCTTAGTTGTCTATTCCCATTCGAGCATCCCCTTGCGCCAGGCATATACCAATCCAGCAACCAGGATGGAAATGAACAGTATGCCTTCCATCACGACGAAGAGAGGGAATTGTTTAATAGAAAGTGCCCAGGGAAACAAGAATACCGTTTCAACATCGAAAACAAGAAACACCAGTGCGAATATATAGTACTGGGCTTTAAATTGCACCCATGAATCCCCCACCGTTTCAATTCCGCATTCATATGTGCTTTGTTTAATGGGATTTGTTTTGCGCGGAGCCACGAGTCTGGAGAAGACAAGAGGTACAATTGGGACAATAATACCAATCACTAAAAAAATACCGATATAAAGCCATTCGTTTCGCATGTGCGCTCCACTTGCGGTATTACCTCATTTGGATTTTTGACCTGCGAATTTTACCATAAAGGAAACCCTTCACGAATGATTAAATTCCTTTGATTCAAAATTTTTTTCTACACTCCGGAGACCCATGGCGAATTATCTTCCTGAACCTTTTCGAATAAAAGTTACTGAATCTATCCGTCTCATCTCCCCAGAAATGCGAGAAATCGCGCTTAAAGCCGCTGGTTACAACCTTTTTGCCGTAAAGTCAGAAGATATCTATATCGACCTTCTCACCGACTCCGGGACGGGTGCGATGAGCCAGGAGCAATGGGCTGGGATCATGCGCGGGGACGAATCGTATGCTGGTGCGAGGTCTTTTCAACGATTGGAAACCGCAGTCAAAGATATATTTGGGTTCAAATACTTTGTTCCCGCCCATCAAGGTCGAGCTGCAGAAAACATACTTTGTGCTTGCCTCATTAAACCTGGAGACTGCATACCCTCCAATATGCATTTCGATACAACAGATGCCAATATTCGCGCCAGGGGAGGCTATCCTTCCAACCTGGTCATCGATGAGGCATTCGATCCCACCAATCAGCACCCTTTCAAGGGAAATTTGGATGTCTCTAAGCTAAGGGAATTTATTAAGAAGATGGGGGTTGCGAAGATTCCATTTGGCATGGTGACAGTGACAAACAATGCTGGCGGTGGGCAACCTGTATCGATGGAAAACATTAAAGCGGTTGCTGCCATCTACCACGAGTATGGCATCCCTTTCTTCATCGATGCGGCTCGTTATGCGGAAAATTGCTACTTCATCAAGATGCGCGAGCCTGGCTATGCGCAGAAATCAGTAAAAGAGATCGCCGCTGAAATGTTTGCCCTTGCCGATGGTATGACCATGTCTGCGAAAAAGGATGCGATCGTAAATATTGGCGGTCTCTTATGTATGAATGACGGGGGACTCTTTGAAAACGTAAAGAACGAATTGATCTTACGCGAGGGTTTCCCTACTTATGGAGGTCTCGCTGGGAGGGACCTTGACGCAATGGCAGTGGGTTTGTTTGAAGGTCTCGACGAGAGTTACCTGTCTTATCGTCTTGCTCAAACCTCCTACCTCGCAGATCGGATAAACGAAGCGGGATTCTCAACCATCCAACCTACTGGCGGACATGCGGTCTATATCGACGCTGTTGCAGCTCTCCCCCATATTCCACAATCCCAATTCCCGGGTCAAGCCCTTAGTATCGAGGCGTTTCGTGAGGGCGCAATTCGCGGGGTCGAAATTGGCTCTGTCATGTTCTCGTATTTGGATGCAGAGACAGGGAAACCAGTATATCCAAAATTGGAACTGTTGCGCCTCGCCCTTCCACGGCGAACCTTTACCCAATCCCATCTCGATTATGTTGGAGAAGCATTTGCCCGAATTAAGAAGCGCGCTGCTTCTATCGGTGGTTATAAATTTGCCTATGCGCCTCTCTTGCTCAGGCACTTTTCAGCAAAATTCGAACCCATCTGATCTATTCAAGCCGATACCAGCAGATTCTCAAAGAATTCCCCGTTTCATGACCATATATCAAAAGGAGGATTCATTGATCCCCAACCAATGGTATGCAATTCTGGAATCCAACGAAATTAGAAAAAACAAGATTATTGGTTTTACGCGTATGAACCAAAAGATAGTTGCCTGGCGAAATTCACGAGGCATCCTCAGTATCATGGCAGACAAGTGTCCGCACCGCGGAGTCGCTCTTAGCTGCGGGAAATTATTATCAGATAATCTCCAATGTCCCTTCCATGGCTTTCAATATGCGTCAGATGGGTCTTGTGTGTTGCTTCCTGCGAATGGAAAAAACTCTGAGCCACCCAAAGCCTTGCATGTGCAAACCTACCCGGTCACCGAAGCCCATGGTTTTGTTTATATCTGGTGGGGTGAGTTACGCAAGGAATATCCTCCGATTCCCTGGTTCGAGTCAATACCCGATACAATGCTCTATTCCTCCCTGAGAGACCATTGGGCAATCCATTATTCCCGCGCGATTGAGAACCAACTGGATGTGGTGCATCTCCCATTCATCCATCACAACACAATTGGGAGGGGAAACCGAACGCTGGTCAATGGTCCCTTATCTACAGAAGAAAACCATTGGACAGGAGACCATCTCCTAAATATTTGGGTGGAAAATGAACTCGATCATGGTCAAAAACCAAAGAAACCATCAGAGATGACCAGACCTGAGCGTCGTCCATTCCTGCAATTCCGTTTTGGGAATATCTGGCAGAATTGGGTTTCCGATAATATTCGCATTGTGATTGCCTTTGCGCCTATCGATGATGGCAATACTCTCATGTATCTTCGCTTCTATCACACAGTACGTTTTCCCGGAATCCGGCAGATCGTCGGTTGGTTAGGTAGCCTGAGTAATCTGGTCATCGAAAGGCAGGATCGACGGGTGGTCATCACCCAGCACCCCTCTCGTTCAGATTTGAACATTGGTGAAATCCTGGTACAAGGGGATAATCCTGTTGTATTATTTCGAAGAATTCGGAGAGCTCTGATTGATGGTAAAGTTGAGTAACAGGATGCTCTGGGTCTGTAAGTCGATTACTCTATGTCGTTGGTATGGCTCATTAAGTTGAGGAGCAGCAAAGGGATAGAATGGGTTCAAATAATCAGCTGTTGAAAAGGATTCTCTGATGCCAGTTAAATCGCGTGTCGCAGTCTTGCGCACTCAGCCGGGAAACATTTTGCATGATTATGATCGACTTTTCGAGCTTGCGGGAGGTAAAGCATCGCTGCGACCAGGTGTGACGACAATTCTCAAAGATAACATTTCCTGGCACTTCCCCATGCCGGCAGCGAATACAACTCCCTGGCAATTGGAAGGTGCCATTCTAGCTCTTCGCAAGGCTGGTTTTGAGGATTTGGTGTGTGTTCAGAATCAAACAGTCCTTACCAATGCCTTTAAAGGAGAGGATTTAAATGGATATATTCCGATATTCAGACATTACCAGGTGCCAGCCCTGTACAATTTTCGAACTGATGAGATGAAATGGATTCAATTCAAACCGAAGGCAAAGATGCTCGCCCTGGATCATATCTACCCGGAAGGCATCTTGATCCCTGATTATTTTATCGGGAAGAATATTGTCCATCTGCCGACAGTCAAGACGCACATGTACACAACCACCACCGGCGCGATGAAAAATGCATTCGGAGGTCTTCTAAGTAAATACCGGCATTACACGCATACCTGGATCCATGAGACTCTTGTGGATCTCCTGGCCATCCAAAAAGAAATACATCCCGGATTGTTCGCTATCATGGATGGGACTACCGCTGGGAATGGCGAAGGTCCACGCTTGATGAATCCAGAAATTAAAAATATCATCCTGGCATCCCAGGACCAGGTGGCGATTGATGCCGTGGCTGCGAAACTCATGGGTTTTGATCCAATGACAATCAAATATATCCGCCTTGCCCATGAGATGGGATTGGGGATCGGTGATGTCAGTCAAATTGACTTGGTCGGTGATGATATCTCGGGAGAGAATTGGAATTTTAAAATTGGAAGGAATTCCCATACCTTTCTTGCCTGGCTGGCCTGGTATGGACCAACCAAATTCCTGCAAAAACTAATATTCAGAACCCCATTGGTCTTCCTTCCAATTGCCATTTCTGAAGCCGAACAAGACTATTTCTACTGGCCATTAAAATATCGACGGATTACTAAAACCTGGAAGGAAAACACCACCTGGGGGAGATTATTCTCGGAGTACCAGACCAAAGGTTTTTTACAAGCATAGGCAAACCCTAAATAAAAAACAAACGCAGGTCTCCTGCGTTTGTTTTTTTGAAGTATGTCAGAACCTAATTGGTCATGCCTCCGCTTCCGCTTTGCGCATGGTTTGAAACGCGGATATGGCCACCTCCAGCATCTTTTCATCCGGTTCGCGTGTGGTAAGGTGCTGCAACGCCAGATTTGGTTTAACGATTAGACGTACAAAAGAGTAATTGAGGTGAGCGGCTGTCCATCGTAGATACTCATAAGCAACCCCAGCCAGGATAGGGATCATTACGATCCTGCTCACCAACCGCCAACCTATTGGAAGCGGTCCAAGGATGGTGAAGAAAAATAGGGATAGCACCATTAAGGTCAAAAGGAATGCCGTACCGCAGCGAGGGTGTTCCAGGGAGAAATTCTGCACTGTGCCAGGTGTCAGGTTCGCGCCTGCTTCAAATGCATTGATAGTCTTATGCTCAGCCCCGTGATAGGCAAATACGCGGGCAATATCAGGCATAAAGCCGATCCCCCAAATATAGCCTACCAGTAAGAACAGGCGGATTATGCCTTCAAGAAGGTTGCTCCACCACGCGTTCCAGTACAGGTAATGCTCAGACAACCAGCCAACACCTGCCGGTGCCAGGAAAAATATCCCGATTGCTACGAGGAATGTTAATCCGAGTGTGAGGTAAAGGACCGGACCTTCAAGTTTCTCCCCTTCCCCGGTTTGAAGATTGGCCGATTCAGTCAGGGCGCGCATTCCCAGGCCCAAAGAATCCCATAATAAGATTAGACCTCGAAAGAACGGTATCTTTATTAGATTGGATTTGTATATTCCACCCAATGGCTCAACTTTGGTGGTGATCTTGCCATCCGGGGCACGCATGGCAAGCGCGCAGTATTTCTTGCCGCGCATCATGACACCTTCGATTAATGCCTGTCCTCCATAATTTACAAGTCTTTCATTCAAGACAATAATCTCCGATCGAATCAGAAGGTGTATTCCAGGGATCCTGTCCCAGGTTATCCGGGTTTTAAATTTATGAAGAAATGGATCACTGCCTCGATACCCCGATACCAGGTAGGCAGGTTCATCTTTTCATTCGGAGCATGGATATTGTCATCTGGTAACCCAAATCCACAAACGACCGACTCGATACCCAGTAGAGATTGCATTTCCCGCACCACTGGAATCGATCCACCCTCTCGCCTATAAAATGCGCGCTTCCCCCACACTCTCTCAAGAGCGTTCTCCATTGCGCGTACACCGATGTTGTCCAAGTTGGATACAGAGGCGGGGCTTCCCGCCATCGCGGTTAATTCCCAGCGGATATCTTTTGGAGCATGTTCTTCAAGATAGCGGATCAACTGCTTGTGCACTTCTTTTGGATCCTGGTCAGGAACGAGACGCATGGATATTTTCGCCATTGCCCAGGCAGGGATGACTGTCTTGGAGCCTTCTTCTGTGAATCCAGAAAGCATTCCATTGACATCTAATGTCGGGCGAGCCCCGGTGCGCTCGTTCACCGTGAATCCCGACTCTCCATATAAGGCAGGGGCTCCGGTCACATCGAGAAAATGGTTATCATCTAATGGCAGACGGGCAAGTTCGTTCTTTTCTTCGACTGTCAATTCATGGACCTTATCATAGAAACCAGGTAAGGTTATTCGTCCCTCGGCATCATGCATCCCTGAAATGATTTCCGCAAGGGCGATTGCCGGGTTATGAACAACCCCGCCATATACACCTGAGTGGAGATCGTGGGCAGGGCCTTGCACCTTTAATTCAAAATAAGCCAGGCCGCGCAATGCAGAGGTTATGGTCGGGTAATCTTTTCCGATCATACCTGCATCTGGATTTAAAGCGAAATCACATGCCAGGAGTTCTTTATGTCCCGAAATGAAGGCTCCCAGGTTAGGCGAACCTATCTCTTCTTCCCCCTCAAGCAACCATTTTACATTGACAGGCAATCCACCGGAGTTGATCAGGGATTCTAAAGCATTAATCACGACCATCGCCTGCCCCTTCATGTCAGAGGCGCCGCGGGCAAATATATCCTCCCCTCGCACAACCGGGTCGAAGGGGCTGGTTTTCCAAAGATCTAATGGGTCGGCAGGTTGGACATCATAATGACCATAGACTAATACAACAGGCGCATCTTCAGCTATCAACTTTTCTCCATACACAATTGGATGCCGGTCCGTTGGATAAATATTTACCTTTTCGAATCCAAGGCTTTCCAATTGTGATGCCATCCACTCTGCAGCAAGACGCACATCAGCTCGATGCACCGGGTCGGTTGAAACCGAGGGGAGCGTTAAAATTTCTTTATATGATTTGAGAAATTTATCTTTGTTGTTCCTGGCATATTGCAAGGCGGATTCGCGGATATCAGCCATTGATTCCTCCAAGAAAATTTCTTCCAAAAGTCATGCGGAAAGGATTTGTTGCCTGATTGAATTGGCTATGGGGTCATTGTGGGTTGAATTGTCTGTTCGAGCGCTCGCCTTGTGACCAGGTACCAGGAGCTAATCCCATTAAAACGGTCAGCAGGTTCAAAAAGCGGTACTGCCTGCACACCCAGTACGCGCTGATCTACACCATAGGTGTAAATCGGGTAATATAAAAGCAATGCCGGTAATTCCCGCCCAAAAATGACCTGGAAATTCCGATATAGCCGGGTTCGGATATTTGGATCTGCAATGACACGCGCTTGTTCCAGATATTCGCTCGCAGTGCGGTTATCCCATTGGGAATAATTTTGACCGCCAGTAATTTCAGCCTGGTGCCAGAAAGGATATGGATCCGGATCGTAAGAACGTGTTAAATCCAGGTCCACCAGGGCTGCCTGGTAGGTCCGGGGTGTCAGGTAATCATTAAATAAAGATTCATACGACACGGGTTGCAGTTTCACTTCCACGCCGATCTCACTCCAGTTTTGTTGGATGGCCTGGGCGATTTGGGCGTGAAGAGTATCCTCTGGATAAACCATTGTGAAAGATAATGGCACATTTTCCTTGGAGCGTACTGTTCCGTCGGCAGGAAGCACATATCCTGAATTCTTGAGATCCGCAACTGCAATCCCGGGATCATAACCGATATGTTCAATTGCGTCATAGTACGCCCATGTTAGAGGTAATATGGGACTATCCGCAACAACCGCCTGTCCTTCGAGCAGGGTATCCGCGATCCACTGACGATTCAGTCCTGTCATCAACGCGCGTCGAATTATTTTATCCTGCAGAAAGGGAACTTCGTTATTTCCCAGATTTAGCAGGATCATGCTCACGCGCGGCATCCTGCTTGAATAGCAGGAAATATTGGGATCCGAGCATGTGGTCGAAATGTCGCTGGCGAGTATTTGACTGATCCCAAGAACTTCACCCTGTTTATATGCTGCGGTGGCAGATTCTTCACTCGTGTAATAGCGAAACACAATTTGATCTACGAATGGAATCTGACCATAATAATTTTTCGAAACGGTCAGCACCACTCCGGTAATCGTTCCCTCTTCGATAGTGAGATGATCGAATTTGTAAGGTCCACTCCCAATTGGCGCAAGGTTGTATTCAGCGGCAGCGAGTTGGTCAGCGGATACTGACTCAAGCAAATGCTTCGGGAGTACGCCAAAAGTGAGGTAATCGAGAAATGGAGCAAATGGTTCTGGGAGAGTGAATTTAATATTCTTATCGTCGAGTCGGGTGATTTCCACCTGATCCCACAAGTTGCGCACGTCAGGTGGATAGGCTGAAAATTCACTACGAAGATAATTTATCGTAAAAAGGATATCCTCGCTGGTGACGGGGACATCATCGTGCCAGGTTGCGTTGTTGCGCAAGGTAAAATTATAAATCGTCCCGTCTGCGGAGACACCCCAGGACTCGGCCAGGTCAGGGAGTGGGATTCCTCTGGAATCAAACTTGATCAGGCTGCTGAAAAGTAATCGGTCAATTTCACGGTCAGCAGGGTTATCCAGATCGAGCAGCGGGTTTAGACGTCCGAAAGATCCAATCAAAGCCTCGGTAAAAATTCCCCCGCTGGTAGGTTCGGGTAAAACCGGATTCTGGATGGGTTGCTGGGATAATAATAGTACCGCAACCATGATCAGGGTCAGGGTTACAACCACTATTTGCCAGCGTAATTTTTTCATGTCGGAAAAAATAAAGGCCGCTCGCAAGTGCGGGTTGCATCCAGCGATGGCCTTTCTCCTGAAGAGATACTGTTAGTGTGCAGAGATGATCACTGAGGCTATGGCCAGGATAAAGAAAAGAACACTGAAAATGATGGTCACCCAGAAGAGGGTTTTTTCAATTCCTCGCCGTGCCGTGAAGACGCCGCCTGCATCCGACCCTGAAAGGCTGCCCAAACCTGCACCTTTACTTTGTAGAATTATGCTTATTACAAGCGCAATCGATGTTAAAATCAAAGAAACATCCAGAATTTTCTGCATTAATTAGCCTCCAATATTTTTAGCCGCCAAATTATACCTGTTATTACGGTAAAACGTCAAACCAGAAAACACAACCAAATATTCTTCCCATTCAACTGGGCAGATTGGGGATTTTTTGGACAGGTTCCAATCTCCTTAAGACAAATCCTTACCTTATCTTCTTGTCCATTCCAAAACCGTTATGAACTTATCTTAACTCTCTTCAATGGATCACTATGTTCGAATTGGTCATTAATTTACATATTCATACAATTTACTCCGATGGCTCCGGGACCTTTGCAGACCTGGGGAAAGCCGCCATTAATACAGGCGTTGATGTTCTCCTTGTGACCGACCATAATATTCTGGTACAGGGTGTAAATAAGTATTATCGGGACAGGAAGAAGATGGCACTCCTGCTTGCTTGTGAAGAGATCCATGATCAAGCTCGCGATCCGCAGAAAAATCATCTGCTCGTCTTCAATACAGACAGGGAAATGTCCTCCCTGGCAAGCAATCCCCAGGATCTGATCAATTCTATTCGGGAAGCAGGTGGGATTTGCTTTATCGCTCATCCAGTTGATCCGGCTTTGCCGTCCTTCGGAGAAACTGATATTTCCTGGGAGGATTGGAATGTTAGTGGTTATACGGGGATTGAACTCTGGAACGGATTCAGTGAACTGAAATCCCGGGTTAAAGGAAAATTGGGTGCAATAGGTTATGCATATTTTCCCGAGTTCATCCCGCATAGTCCATTGCCTGAGACAATAAAAATATGGGATGACCTGACAATACAGGGTCGTCGAGTGGTTGCTGTAGGAGGCTCGGATGCCCATGCTCAACATAAGACTCTGGGACCATTGCGTCGGGTGATCTTCCCTTATGAATACCACTTTTCAACCATAAATACTCACATCTTCACACCCTCGGCTCTTTGCGGTGATATGGTCAGGGACCGCAAAATGATTTTCGATGCATTGGCGGAAGGTCATTGCTTTATTGGCAACGATCTACCCGCCCCAACTCGAGATTTTCGATTTTCAGTTCAAAGTAAAAATGGCATGGGAATAATGGGGGACGAAATTACCTTGGATGGCGCAGTGACCTTGCAGACCAGGCTCCCCTCTACCGGTGAAATCCACCTGGTAAGAAATGGTGCAACGATCAAGAAATTGAAAGGCGATACCTTGGTATTTACTACCGCTGATCCAGGTGTGTACAGGATCGAGGCTTATCGATGGTATTTAGGCAAGCGGCGAGGCTGGATTTTTAGTAATCCAATTTACCTAAGATAAGGCCTCCCCAAAATCGCTTTTTTCGCTTACAATACGGCCCGTTCAAACCGCAAAGCGGTTTGCCTTCCGCCCCCGGCACACCTACGGTGAAAGTCCGGGAGCATATCCCGAGGAAAGGAGGTTCTCCTTATGCGTCATTATGAGTTGGTATGTATTGTCCATCCTGATCTGGACGAGGCTGCGTTTAACGAAGCCATCGAAAAGATCAAGGGCTGGGTCGTCGATACCGGTGGTGTTGTGGACAAAGTCGAGATCTGGGGTCGCAAACGCCTGGCGTATGTCATCAAGAAACATCGCGAAGGTCAATATGTGCTGTTCAACCTGAGTCTCGAACCCACCGCAATAACCACGATGGACCAGAATTTACGTTTCATGGAACCTGTCATCCGCTATATGATCTCTTCCGTTGAATAGTAGCATCGCCAATTTTTGATCTTTTCTTCAGAAGAATGGAGGATGCGATGAGTCGTGGATTGAACAAGGTCATGGTAATAGGCCATTTGGGACGAGAGCCAGAGATGCGCTATACACCTTCGGGTAGACCGGTAACGACCTTTACGGTTGCCACAAGTCGTTCCTGGAATACCGCTGACGGGGAACGCCATTCCGAAACCGAATGGTTTAATGTGGTCTCCTGGGGCAACCTGGCAGAAATTTGTAAACAATACCTGAGCAAAGGAAAACAGGTCTACATCGAAGGTCGCCTGCAAACCCGGCGCTGGGAAGATAAAGAAGGCGTCAAGCATTCCACTGTCGAAATCGTCGCCAATGAGATGATGATGCTCGGTGAACGTCGCGAGGTAAGCAATCAAAACCACTCGGGTGATGAACCAGTCGTTTCGGATGAACCCGAAGGTCAATCCGGGGAAGATGAATTTCCCTTCTAACCAATTCACTCAATAGACGATTCTTGCCATCTGGTATCTATCGTCGTGACAAATTATAGAATGGAGTTCTTAAGTATATGGACCGTGAATCACGCAATGAAAATGATATGGACCAGGGCGGTGAACGCCGATATTTTGCTCGACCGAAAGTATGTCAATTTTGTGCGGACAAGCATCTGACCATAGATTATAAACAAACGGATGTCCTCCGCCGCCTGGTCACTGAAGAAGGAAAGATTCGTCCTCGCCGGCAGACTGGTACATGCGCCAAACATCAGCGTGTATTGGCAGGCGCAATCAAACGCGCCCGGCATATTGGTTTACTTCCTTTTTCAGGAAGCGATCGCGAAGATCATTAGCATTACTGGTCAGCGATTACGGGCATGGGATCGTTCCCATGCCTCAAGCGATTCTATCCATGTCCATGCCGGCAGACTTTGGTGTTGCTCGCCTCTTTCACTGGCAGGGTAATTGATGAGGTATTATGGCAAAAGATAAACCTACCAAGATCGCATCCAAGAAACACCTGGCACGCCTGGAGCGGGAGCGCCGCCAAACCCAACTGATCACCTCGATTGCCATTGGCATCGTGGTTATCATCGTAGCTTTGATCGGATATGGGATTTTAAACGAAACCATCCTGAAAGCCAGGCGGGCGGTGATCACAGTAAATGGCGACTCAGTCTCGATGCATGAATACCAGGTGCGTGTCAGGCTTGCCCGAAAGCAATTTGTGGATCAGTACCTGCAATACTACCAATTCGCCCAGATGTTTGGGATCGATCCCACAACCGATTCAAGTCTATCGCAAACATTGAACCAGCTTCAATCAATGTTGGACAATCCCTCTCAGATTGGACAGCAGGTACTTGATGAGATTGCCAATGACTTGCTAATCAGGCAATATGCCAAGGCGAACGGAATTGAGGTCACTGCTGCGGATGTGGAAAAAGCAATTCACGATGGTTTTAGTTATTACCCCGAAGGCACTCCCACACCAGCGCCCACCAGTACACCGCTTTCTTACCCGACCTGGTCGGCAACCCAGTATGCTCTGATGACTCCGACCATTCCCCCTACCGTTGCCCCAACACAGACCTTTGCCCCCACTCAGACAGTCCAATTTACTGCGACCTCCACCCCAGTTCCAAGCATTACGCCAACATCGACTCTATATACACTCTCCGGGTTCGATAATCGTTATCAGGAAAGTTTGAGTACCTATGCAAAATACGGGATGACAGAATCCGAATTCCGAAAGATCTATTTTGAAAGCCGTTTAATTAGGCAGCGCGTCTCTGACATCATCACAGCCAATGTGCCCCACCAGCAAGAACAGGTATGGGCACGGCACATCCTTGTTGCAGATGAAACAACCGCGCTAGCCATCCGTGATCAATTATTAAGCGGTGCTGATTTTGCCACCCTAGCCTCCCAGTCATCTCTCGATACGGGTAGCAAGGATAAAGGCGGCGACCTGGGATGGTTTGGAAGGGGCAAGATGGTGGCAGAATTTGAAACTGCAGCATTCTCATTGGATGTTGGCACGATCAGCATGCCTGTCAAAAGTTCAAACGGTTGGCACATTATTCAGGTACTAGGACATGAAATCCGTCCTCTTACGGACTCTGAGTATAAGGATGCAGTAAATGCAGTATTCAACCAATGGCTCCTTGACCAACAATCAGGTGCAAATATCGTTATCGACGATGCATGGGTTGCAAACACACCTGAACTACCCAGTCTGCAAAGCGCTTTCAATGACCAGTATGCGACAGCAACGGCATACGCCAACCAGCAGCTGCAACCTACTAACACTCCATAACGCATACCTGTCACCCCTCAATAATAACCAAAAAGCGGTTAGCAGTGTTTGCTAACCGCTTTTTTTATTCAGATTGCTCGGGAATGGGTTTCTTACGTTAGAAATTCCTCTGAGACCTGGTCCAATTTCAGACTGATGATCTGACTGGCTGAATCGCGCCCCATGGTCACACCGTAGATCACATCCGCGGCTTGAACGGTATTTCGATTATGGGTGATGATAATGAATTGGGTTTCCTTGCTCAATTCAAGGAGCAGGTCCCTGAAACGACCTACATTTGCTTCGTCAAGCATTGCGTCCACTTCGTCCAGAACACATACTGGGGTTGGGGAGACTTTAAGCAGGGCAAATACAAGCGCGATGGCAGTCAGGCTGCGTTCGCCACCCGAAAGCAATGATAATCCCTGCTCGCGCCTCCCTGGCAGACGCGCTTCGATATCTATACCTGTCTCGGTCAAGTTTTCAGGGTCTGTTAAAGTCAATCTTGCAGATCCGCCGCCAAATAATCTGTGAAAAATGACGTGGAACTCTCCGGCAACAGCATCGAATGTCTTTCGGAATTCTTGACGGGTAAGCGCATCCAGTTCTGCGATGACTTTGTGCAGGTCAGCCTCTGCTTTACGTAAATCCTCCACTTGAATTGTAAGGAAACCGTGGCGCTCCTTAACCGATTTATACTCTACCTGGGCTTCAAGGTTAACAGCCCCCATCCGGCGGAGTTGTGCTCTTTGGCGATTGATATTTTCTTCCAGATCCGGGGTAATTCTGGTAACCACGGGCAACTGATCCACCATACCATCGAATGGCAGGGGTACAGGTCCAGATACATCCGCAGCGTAATCAAATGCCACCAGACCAAAGTCATCTTCAATCCGTTGTCGTAAAGTCTGAAGGATTTCCTGCTTGCGGCTTTGATCCAGGAGGATTTGATTATTCATTCTCTCGATGCGCGCAAGACCAGTCTGCCCTTCATTCTCTTTCCTTAGAAGTTCCTGTTCTTGAGCTTCGCTGGTTTCCAATTCCCGTTCTGCACCTAAGATCAGGCTGCGCAATTCCCCCAACTGCGCATTCATCCCAGCAGCCTGATCGTGTTTATTCCCCCGTTCAGCATCCAGATCGGTAAGAGTTAATTTAATCTCATCCAGCCTCTTTTCCACCAAGGCTTGTTGTTCCTGTAAATCATTTACACTTTGGGTTCGCTCACTGAGCCGCCGTTGAGCATCTTTTAAAGCCTGTTCTGCCACTGCTAATTTTGTTGTCTGGAATGTGACCTGTGCCTGGAATTCATCCATGGATACGGCAGCATGGGCTATGGTAGCCTTGTTGAACGCTTCCTGCGCCAGGGAAATTTCTTCCCTGTTTTGTTCCAGTCTGACAACTGCTAATTGGTGTTCATGACTTGCTTGAAGGATTGCCGTATCGATATTCTTCTTCTGACTGTCAAGCCATTCGCGTTGCCGTTCGACTGTCTCCAAACGCTCATGCGACTGCCGATGTTCTTCCCGAACTTTTTCCAATTCAGCACGCCTCAAAGCGAGGTTTTCTTTACCTTCCGAATCCCTTTTATGCGCCGACTCGATCTGGATGATAATCTTGTGTAGTTCCTTTTCAAGATCAGTGATTCTGTTTTCCGACCTGGAAATCGCCTCCATTAATTTTCGTTTTTGCTTGGATCTCCCCAGGACAGCAGCCTTGGCAGGTTTACCTGCAAGGACTTGTCCGCTTGCGTGAAACACCTCGCCCTGTAAAGTTACCGCCCGCGCGGTCATTGGCAGCCCGGCAAGGATCCTGCGCGCTACTGTCCGATCTTTTACAATCAATACCTGCCCCAGCAATAAATCCAACACCGGTTGCAATTCTGCCGGAGCAGTCACCAGATTCGAAGCAACACCAAGGCATTTCTCAGTCGTTTGAGTCTTTAATGGTTCTATTGGTGAGAGCCAATCCATGGTCAATATGGATGCCCGCCCAGATTGTTCATCGTCGAGCAAATCCATGGCATTTTGTGCATCCCGCCCGGAATTCAGCAAAATGGCATCTGTAAATTCTCCCAGGGCAGCGGATATCGCCACTTCCAATTCAGGTGGCACATCCAGGGCTGCAGAAAGCGCACCGCTGGCTTTTCCGAGTTTGGATTGACGGGCAGCATCAAGCAATTTCCTTGCACCATCAGCATATCCTGCCAGTGATTGATCGGCCTGTTCCAGGACATCCAACTGCGCTTTATCACGGGCAAAATCTGTAACGATTGACGCCAGTCCAGTTTGCTTTTCCTTTCCCTGTAATTCGAGCGCCAGCAGATCTTTTTCCGCTATTTGAGAATCTGCATCCGCCTTGCGTAATGCCGTTTCTGCTTTTCGATAGATCGCGGTCACCTTCTTGATTTCCTCGCCGGCCTGGGAAGCTTCTTTATCAGTGGTTAAAGTATTCTGGGAGACGGTTTCCAGTTCCTTTTTCTGAGCATCCAATCTCCCGGTCAATTCAGTAAGGTGTGCCTCCAGGCTGGCATGCAGACTCGAGAAATCCTCGAGTTTTCCTCTGCTTTGCACTAGGTCTGATTCAAGGATTGATTTTTCTTTTTGTTGCTTTTCCAATGTTTCCTTGGCTGATTCGACCAGGATGCGAAATTCATCATTTTCCTCTGTAAACCGTCTCACCTCTTCTTCGATCGCAGTATATTTTTCCAGGGCAATCTTGAAGTCTTCAGCCAATCGGGATTGTTCACTGAGGGCAGCCTGTCTGTTTTCCATCAAGGCACGTTGCCGTTCTTCAAGCATGGCAGTCTCTTTGCTTACGGATTCACGATTCTCGTGAAGTTGTGCCGACTGACGATGCCAGGAATTAAGCCTTGCCCGCAAGCCGTTCAACCTGTCGCGGAATGTCGAATATTCCTCCCGAACTGTCTGGTAGGCTTCACGCGCCTGCAATAATTTGGTTTTCTGTGAACGTGCAAGATCGATCGCTTCTGTCAGGTTGTTCTGGGCGAGATGCCAGTGAAATCCATACCATTCGTGCAATAACACTCGCAAATCAGCCTGAACTTGGGAATATTCCTGGGCGCGTGCCGACTGGCGTTCAAGGCTTTTCAGACGCGGTTCGAGTTCAGCAAGTATATCGAGAACCCGATCGAGATTTCGTCTTGAATTCTCCAACCTGCGCAGCGACTCTTCACGCCGGGTACGATATAACCCTATCCCTGCAGCCTCTTCAAATAGTCGGCGCCGTTCATCCGCCTTCAGGGACAAAGATGCATCTACAAGGCCTTGTCCAAGTATGGTATAGGTTCGCTCAGAAAGACCGGATTGGGCCAAGAGTTCATTAATATCTTTTAAACGGACATGTTGGCTGTTCAACAGGTATTCATTTCGGCCATCCCTGTAAGCGCGCCTGGACAGACTGACTTCGGAGAAATCTACCGGAAGCCAGCCATCGTCGTTATCAAATGTGATCCCCGCTGATGCCATGCCGGACCTTGGCCTTTGTTCAGATCCGGCAAAAATCATATCTTCCGTCTTCTTCGCCCGCAGCAGGCTGTAAGTCTGCTCTCCAAGTACCCACCTTAATGCATCGGCAATATTGGATTTTCCAGAGCCGTTCGGTCCAACGATCGCTGTAATTCCTTCGGCAAATTCAAAGTTTGTCTTTGCGGCGAAAGTTTTGTACCCGTGTAATTCCAATGACTTTAGACGTAAAGGCATATATATCCTGGATTTAATATTTAGATTTTTCGATCAAGTCAAGCGCTGAGAGTGCAGCTGCGCGCTCGGCAACTTGTTTATTGTGTCCGCTCCCGTGGCCGAAATTTTTGCCATTGATATGCACTTCGATTTCAAATTTCCTCTGGTGGTCGGGACCATCCACGGACGTTGTAATGTATTTTGGAATTCCCATCTTATTCCCCTGCGACCATTCCTGCAACCTGCTCTTGGGATCACGCGAATCGGATAGCAGGATAATCCTTACGCTGACTGGTTCCAACAGCGGATGGACAATTCCTTGAATGATATTTATATCGCTCTCCAGATAGAGGGCACCGATTACAGCCTCAAATGTGGCGCAGAGAAGCGCATCCTTCTGGCGACCTCCTGCTTGATCCTCTCCGCGGCCTAAACGCATGGCCGATCCCAGGTCGAATGAGCGCGCAAACTCGGCAAGTTGTTCTGTACATACCAGAGCAGAACGCATACGCGTGAGTTCGCCTTCGGGCATCTCCGGGAAACGGTTGTACAACCACGCTCCGACAATGAAATCAAGAACAGCGTCGCCTAAAAATTCCAGGCGTTCATTATCCTCCAGCGCTTCTTGGTGCTCATTTATATACGAACGATGTGTCAGGGCACGCGTCAGTAAAAGCAAGTTCTTGACAGGTAGATTCAATCGTCCCACTAACGCGCCCGGAGACTCAACAATAAATTCATCCGGGATGTTGCTCATCTATACCTCCCAGAACTCAGTGGGCGCCAGCCTTCCTATTCTTTTAAAAAGAACTCGAAATACGGAGGCTCGCGGCCGCTTCATTCTTAAAATTACACAAACCGATTGTAACCCGATTCAACCAGCGTGACCAGCGTGTGTGTTAGAATCGCCTGGTTCTCTTGAAGGAGTGACAATGAATAAATCACCTGGCGATGAATCCCTATTCTTGAATCAGATTGAAATGGGCCTGGGTGCCTGGGCTTGGGGCGACCGCACCTTATGGAATTTTGGTCTCGGGTATGCTGAGACCGAGATCGAACAGGCATTCCAAACTTCATTGGCTGCTGGGATTCGACTGGTGGATACGGCGGAAGTATATGGATCGGGCCGTTCGGAACGATTCCTTGGTCAATTTCTCAAGAAAACCACAACCCCCGTTGTCGTGGCCACCAAGTTCATGCCTTTCCCATGGCTATTGAACCAGGGTTCACTGATGCGTTCGCTGGATCACAGCCTCGAAAGGTTGGGATTGGATCGTGTGGACCTGTACCAGATTCATTGGCCTTTCCCTCCGATGCCGGTGGAATTTTGGGCGGAAGCGATGGCAAAGGCTGTAAAGGCAGGAAAAGTTCGGGCTGTTGGAGTCTCGAACTTTAGCCTATCTCAAATGCAACGGGCTTATTCCGTCCTTATGAAACATGATATTCATCTGGCATCTAACCAGGTGGAATATCATCTGCTCAATCGGACTGTTGAAAAGAATGGTTTGCTCTCCCGGTGTAAGGAAATGGGTGTTCGACTGATTGCCTATTCACCGCTGGCTAAGGGATTGTTAACCGGAAAATATTCACCAGAATCACCCCCTCCGGGTGTGCGCTCCCGACAACCGAAGAGAAAGATGAAAGCCCTGCCTCATCTGATTGACATTATGAAGGAAGTTGGACAGGGGCATGACGGCAAGACTCCCGCGCAGGTGGCATTGAACTGGCTTATTTGCAAGGGTGCGTTACCAATCCCGGGTGCAAAGAACTCCTTACAAGCCGGTCAGAATGCGGGTGCCCTAGGCTGGAGGCTGACTTCAGAAGAGGTGCAGGCTCTTGATGATGCCAGCGATCATTTTACCAGGTAACTGATTCGTGAGGATCTCGCGTGTGGGGGTAACTCTCTATCTCAAGATCTGGAGTAGATTGCTATAATCGTCAGTCCATAATTTTATAGAAGGGGAATAATCACCAAGGTCTTTCCCACGGGAAGCGATCGCAGGGGAGGATAACAATACCGGATCGCGGGCAAGAAGCATCCACAGGGAACGAAAGACTCCACTTGAATTTCCAGGGTCGTCGATAACCACGCGATTCAAGTGAAAATAATCCGCCAGCAACCAGACAACTGGAACCAGGTCGAGGTGACGGTTCGAGATATGGACCGCCAGTATTCCATCAGCTTGAAGGTGCTGAAGATACAAATCGAACGCCTCCCGGTCCAGCAAATGAACCGGGATAGAATCACTTGAAAAAACATCCAGCATGAGCACATCATAATTATCCGGTCCGCTCGTAGCGAGTTCGTTTTCCAATGAGAGACGTGCATCCCCATAAACCACTTCGATGCTCGCTTTACTATCCGAAAGGAAACTGAAAAAACCTCCCTTGCCCTCTGCCAGGTCCACGACTTGCGGATTGATCTCATAAAATCGGTAGAGATCACCTGGTAGTCCATAGGTTGCCAATGTCCCGATTCCCAACCCCAACACTCCCACCCTCATTCCTTTCCCCCGGTCAGGATGGTGCAATAGCGCGAGCCCTCCACCGCTGGTTTCTCCAAAATATGCAGTAGGAGTGTCTCTTATCAAAGGATCGGTCATCTGGATACCGTGAATTGTGATCCCGTGAACGAGAGCATATCTGCTTGAAAGATCACCCTGATCTCCGAGCAGCTTCACTCGAACGACTCCATAATAATTCCTTCCAATATAGAGGTAATTGGTCAGGTCGGAACGCACCTGTTGACCTAACCTTACGAACGCGATGATGAGGGCGCTAATCATTATCACGGTATCAAAGATATATATCAATTTTTTCGCCAATCCCTGCCTGTCTTTGATCGAAATAAATACCAATAATATCCAGGCAAGCATGTATCCTAAAGGTAGTTCCCAGAATCCCTTGAAGAGGTACGGGGCTACAAAGTTGATAAAAAGTCCTCCCATCGCACCCCCAACAGATACCATCAGATAAAAAACCGTAAGGCGGTCTTCAGGCGGACGCAAACGATAGAGTTCCCCGTGGCAAACCATGCACGCGCAGAACAGTTCTCCCAAATAGATGACACACTGGAATAAAATCGACAACGATTCCGATCGTCCCAGCGCCCAGCCGGTAAGGATCGTAAAGATAAACAACAAGACCATGTATAACCGTCTGGAATACCATCGCTCGCCGGAAAAAGCCAAAATAAATGACAACAGGTAGATCATCAGGGGTAATACCCATAGAAATGGAATGACCGCCACTTCCTGGGTGATCTGTGACGTGGTTGCCAGAAGCAGCAAGGAGGCTGTCATTGCCAGCGGGATCCACAAAGCATGTTGACCGCGCTGAATTCTGACCGGCTTGGCAGACTCTCCTTCAACAATAGAGGCTTTTGTGGGAGACTGGTTCCGCAGGGAGCGTGTAACATTATAGATGGTCAGTACGGAAAATAGACCATAAAAGATGGACCACAAACGTCCCTGCCATGCAAGGGAAAAATATGGTTCCACCAAAATCGGGTAAGCGATCAGACCGATCAAAGAACCTAGATTTGACAGGGCATATAGCCTGTAGGCTGTCTTTTCGGGGAATCGTCTGTTATACCAGAATTGGATCAATGGACTATTGGTCGATAATAAGAAATAAGGGAGGCTGACTGAGATTAAGAGGATTTTTAAAATCCCCACAATCGGTTCAACCTGCCCTTGCGGTTTCCAACTCGCATCTGGCGTGATCGGTGATTTCCATACCAATCCCTGGATGAGCATGATCGCCAGGCTGGATACAAGTAAGACAAGGTGTACTATTTCGCGCCGGCGCGATTTCTGTGCGAGCCAGCTCGTATAAGCATAACCGCCGGTCAACAGTACTTGAAATATCATCTGGACCGTCGACCAGACTGCCGGTGTCCCGCCAAACCAGGGCAGGATATACCGGGCAATCATTGGTTGGATTTGGAAAAGAAGGAACGCTGAAAGGAAAATTGAGGTTGCGAAGGAGACCATGCTCCAATTTTACTAGGGAGTGAAAGAATTATGTACCGAAATTCAAACTGGTGGGTTAATGTGTTTATCAAATGGATAACAAGGTATCACATGTCTGAAAATAATCGCGTATGTATCATCGGGGGAACCGGATTTTTGGGATACCATGCTCTTGTGGAATTTATTGACCATGGCTGGGAAACCACGGTGATCGGTTTACCCTCTTCAGAAAGGTCATTGAATTTTCCACCTGAGGTAAAAGTCATTCTTAAAGACATAGAAACTTTGACTGATTATGATCTGCTTGCCCTTATGCGAGGTCATACAGCCCTGATCTATGCCGCTGGCATGGATGACCGTTCGATCCCTCATAAACCTGCTTATCCGAAGTTCTTCCATGAAAACGTTGAAAATCCTATCCGGGTATTGAAATTGGCAAGAGAGGCCGGGGTGAAACGGGCGGTGATCTTTGGCTCCTACTTTGTCCATTTTGATCGCCTATGGCCTGAGATGAAACTGGCTCAACACCATCCTTACATCCGCAGTCGTGTGGAACAAGAGAAGGCGGTCTTATCCCTTGCTGGCATGGATGTGGATGTACTGGAACTCCCCTATGTATTTGGTAGCCTTCCAATTGATGGATGGAAACCATTATGGCTGCCGCTCATCAAATACCTGTACAGATCTCCAATAATTCTCTTTACGCCTGGCGGGGCTGCTTGCGTATCTGCCAGGACGGTCGCTGCGGCAGCATACAAGACGATTGTGAACGGAAGAGCCGGGAACTGTTATCCGATCAACCAGGAGAATCTAACCTGGGAACAGCTTTTGAACAGTCTTACCCGAGTAAGGGGGTTGAGAAAAAGGGTAATCTCCCTGCCCAAATGGATCGTCGAAATATGCATGTACAGCATATCTATTCTCCATTATCTCCAGGGAAAGGAAGGAGGTCTTGATCCACGTTATTTCACTGGACTACAGACAGCAAACACCTTTGTTGATCCAAGCCCTTCCCAGAATAGACTGGGCTATGAAATGAAAGACCTTGATGAGGCATTCCGTGATACAGTTGAGGCGTGTGGGTTAAAAAAGGGTGACTAGAAAATTGATCACCTGAAAATACTTAGGTGAGTGAAATGGTAAGAATTGGGCTTGTCGCTGCAATGCCAATGGAAAGCAAAGCACTTCTCCAAGAGATCAGGAAGTGGAGACGGGTAAAAATTGGCAATTATCATGGAGCTCAGTTTCGGCTATTGGATCGCGACTGCTTCTTGATCACATCCGGTGTTGGTCGGAGGCGCGCGATGGATGCGACCTCCTCCCTTCTGAACTCAATCATTCCACAATTGCTGATCTCGTTTGGAATTGCTGGTGCAATTGGAAAAAACCTTTCCATCGGTGATGTTGTGATCTCTACGCAAACCTGCCTGGTGGAGAATGACTCCGTTGGAGAAATTAAACCTCTGGCTGGTCTGAGCAGGCAAGGTTGGATTGCTGCGGAAGAAATCCTCCGACAAACTAGCGCCAGCTTGAGCCCTGGAACAGCCATAACCACCCGGGCAACTCCGTTGGATCTGGATGTAATGAAACAACTTACAAACCCAATTCTCGAGATGGAGACTTACGGTATTTCGCAGGTTGCTGAAGGATCGGCAATTCCACTTCTCTCGTTGCGCTCGATCAGTGATGGCCCCCTACAACCGCTTCCTTTCAATCTGGAAGATGTCTACAACGACAAGGATGATCTTCGCCTCTCGAAACTATTCTCCATGATTCTTAAACAACCTCAAATCTTATCTAAAGTTGGTTACGTGATAAGGAATTCCCGAATTGCGGCGAATCATGCAGCGAGAGCCGTGCTTGCTATTTTAAATGAACCATCTATGAAGATTTCAGCTTGAGGTATAAGAAACTTTCACTGTCCTTTTGATGAATTTATTTGATTCTTGGTGGGGGGATGGAATTTATAAGAACGTACAATTTTTACCCT
>Ga0315275_10000530_pt1 | contig 31678 bp, 40 predicted proteins | sample YL17G03_0_MG_FD_205557 | JGI IMG/M metagenome (GOLD analysis project Ga0315275, IMG submission 205557) | Sediment microbial communities from Yellowstone Lake, YNP, Wyoming, USA - YL17G03_0 | ecosystem: Environmental > Aquatic > Freshwater > Lake > Sediment | place: USA: Wyoming | collected...
TATACAGGTGTTCGAAGAACCAACAATTGTTTTTAGCAAACAGAATCCCTGTATGATGAAGGCGGATAGAAGGCACCACGCCCTCCATATGTTGCCGTGGATCACAAAATCACACTGGCAAAGTTTGCATCCGGAAGCCTCTACCGAGGAAGGCGACAAAACTGTAAGCCAAATGGTGCTTGCATATCTAAGGAATCAAGTGATGCTTGGTGAGGGTGAGGTAAATATCCTCATCGGCCACGCCCTTGTAGCGGGTGCGCGTGCTCAGAACCATCAACCACTTATGGGAGAAGGTGTTACATTCGGCATCCACGACCTTCCTGATGCCGGATTCTACGCGGCCCTGTTGGGTCATATTCATTTAAAACAGGAATTTTCTCCGAGGTTCCTATACAATGGATCGCCCTCCGCACTAAATTATGGAGAGGATTCCGAAAAATGGTATTCAGTACTTGATACCGAATCTGGTGAAATTGAATGGGTTCACCTGGATACTATCGACCGCTTCACTTTCGATGCCCAATGGTTACAAAATATGTTTTCCTGGGCACCATGTCCCGGGTTTGACGAGAACAGGATCAAGGGCGCTCGTGTTAGAGTAAACCTAAGGCTAAACGAAGGCGACGATATTGAATTAGCCAAATCCACAACTGAGTCCAAGATAATTGGGCTTGGAGCCCTTGAGTGCAAGGTAAACGCGCAAACCACACCAAGAGTGGAGGTTAGATCGTCTGAGGTACACCAAGCCAAAACCATGTCGGAAAAGCTGATTAAGTATTGGGAGGCAACTGGTGTCCCAATTCCTGAGGTTAGTAAGGATATGTTATCCAAGCTAATTGATTTGGAAGAATCGGTTAATTTAATATGAAATGTGCATATATTTATGGACTTTACGACCCTCGCGGGGATCTGAGAAATGGTCTGTTTGATCCCGAGATTGGCATACGCTATATTGGGAAAACAAAGCATAAGCCAAAGATAAGGCTTATGGCACATATTAGTACCGCTAGGCGCGGAGTTAGGACACATATCTCAAACTTGATAATATCCTTTCTTTCAGAGGATATTTTTCCTGCGATAAAAATCTTGGAGATTTGCGAGTCCGACCTGGATTCTGAGAGAGAGATAGCATACATTGCCTTTTTCAGGAAAAACGGGGCCAACCTGACCAACCTTACCGATGGCGGAGAGGGCCTACTTAACCCATCCAATGAAACACGGGCAAAAATGTCAGCTTCGTGGATAACCCGCGAGGTATCAGATGATACAAGAGAAAGAATGTCTATTTCTCACATGGGTAACAATAGCAATCTTGGGAGAAAGCTTTCTGATAAACACAGAGAAAACATTTCTAATTCTCTAAAGGGAAACAAGCGCAGGCTTGGAAGTAAGACATCTGACGAAACTAGGAAAAAATTATCTGATGCACTACTGGGAAACACACGTTCATTAGGATACCATCACCCTAAAGAATTCGGAGAAAAAATGAGAGCTATAAGAACGGGGAGAAAACATTCTGACAAAACCAAGAAAAAAATGAGCGACTCCATGAAAAAATATTGGGCAGAAAGAAAGGCTCGTGAAAAAAATGATACCTATTCATCTTAAACTTAGGTTTATAGGCCCCTTCAAGGAAGTAGAAGTTGACTTCCGGAAACTGCCGGATTCCATAATTGCTGTAGTAGGAGAAAATGGGGCTGGTAAGAGCTTCTTTATTGAGTCCGTGTTCGCTGCCCTGTATCGAACGTTCCCTTCGCGTCCATCTGGTTTATATAAGTTCTGCCAAGGTACCAACGCCCAGATCGATTACGAATTCTCGCATAACGGCACTAATTATCATAGTATCCTCAATATCAACGCAGTAAAACTTCAGATGGAAGCGTTTCTCTACCGCAACGGCGAACCTCTGAACGACGGGAAAAACAGTACATTCGACGCAGCCGCAGAGAAAGAATTCGGCTCCAGCAAACAGATTCTTGCCAGCGTGTTCGCCTGCCAGAAAAAGAAAGGAAGTTTTATTAGTTTGCCCAAGTCGGAAAGGAAAGCGCTTTTTATCAGCATGCGAGGCCTGCAGAAACTTGATGAGATATCCAAGTTGGCTGGCGAGAAAGCCGCTAAGGCCAAAGCTGAGGTGGATACCCTGAACGGTGGAATAAGCGTGGTTGCCGATACCGCCAATAAGCCAATACCAGACCTTGAGGCGTTGCGCGATAAGATCCTGTTTCGAGAACAGGAGACCGTCCGACTGTCAGGAGTGGTCCTGGAGAAGAAAACCCGGTTGGCAGAACTGAAGGGATTAATGTCCAACGTTGGACATATCAAAGATACCGCCAGGGAACTAGCCAAGCGCAGGGTTGCCCTGATTTCAGATCGAAACAAGATTTCTGAAAGTATCAAAAAGTCTGAATCTATAATACAGGGTATAGATGCCCTGAAGTCCAAAGCGGAGTCCTTTAAGAAATCAGACGAGTCCCTGCTTGCATTTCGCGCAGACCTGGGCAGGGCCCAGTCCGAGATGGCCGAGCACATGAAGTCGTGTGCCGCCCTGAGAGACGAAAAGTCCAAGGTAGAGCGTGAGATATCCGACCTCAACTCCAAGATATCTGCGGCAGAAATCAAGCTGAAGCACGCCGAGGCGGACGCCGCCACCATTGCAACGGTTCCTTGTGGTGCCGAGGGTGACTACGCCAAGTGCCAGTTCCTTACCCGCGCGGTTAAGGCGAAGTCTGAGATAGATCCTGTTACGGGAGAAATAGACACCCAAAAGTGCAACCGGTTGCACTTAACTCAACAAGTAAAGCCGTTGCCGGACCCCATGATCCTGAAGGAATTTGAAAACAGGATCCGCGATATCCAGGGTCGCATTAAGACTATTGAGACCGATAATCTGCAACAGGAATCAACCCGTCGCAAGCTTGCCGAGGCCGAAGCTGAAACGGGTAGGCTTACCCTGTTGGGGGACCGGCTGGATGGAATTGACGAGGATATTAAGACGATCGACTCTGACATAGCGACCAACAAAGAGAACTTGAAGAATACCGATGAGTTTGAAAAGGAATATTCCACCATCGAGGCAGGTATGTCGGTAGAAGAGGACGCCCTGAGCGAATCCAGGATAGAGTGTGATTACACAAAGAACCGGCTGGTCGAAGGTGAGTCCATGATAGCCAAAATCAACGATGCTAAGACCAAACTGGAAAGTCTTACCTCGCAGCGCGCGGTGATAGACAGGGACCGCATCAGCTATGACTTGCTGTCTAAGGCCTTTGGCAAGACCGGGATCCAGTCGCTTGAGATAGACGCCGCGGGTCCAGAGATCAGCGCTATTGCGAACGATTTACTTTTCTCTTGCTTTGGTCCACGATTTTCGATAAAATTCGTCACACAAAGGCCTAAATCTGGCGCAGAGGGATTTGTGGACGACTTTGACATTTATGTCTTTGACTCAGACCGGAACAGGGAAGGTTCGATAGACGACTTATCTGGAGGCGAAGAGGTTATAGTGAACGAGGCCGTCAGTCTTGCAATAGCACTATTCAACCGCAAGGGATCGGACACCGGCTGGCAGACCCTATTCCGGGATGAGGTAAGCGGGGCACTTGATGATAACAGGGCTCCCCAGTACATATCCATGCTGCGCAGGGCCAGGGAGGTTGGGCACTTCAAGTCCCTGTTCTTTATAGCGCACCAGCCCAAGATTGTGGATCTGGCGGATGTTCAACTGAAGGTACACGATGGAACTGTTGAGCTGGTGGGATGAATAAAAACAGGACTCGGCGCTGCAAAGGATGTGGTGGCAACCTATTCAATCCGGACGAGGTCTGGTGTGACCAGTGTAAGGTAAACCAGCCTGACGAACACAGGAGCCTCTACGAGATAGAGGGCGACTGCGAGGGTTGTGGTGAAAGTCTTAAATTGAACAGTGATGGTTATTGTCGAAGGTGCTCACAACTTTACAGAACAGGATAAATATGCAAGTAACCGTGCTACACGAAAACGCCCGGGGTTGCGGATACCGCCACTCCGGTAAAGATGGATACGGGTTGTACCTGATTGGCGACGGGATCCTGTTACCGTGTGAAAGGCTTCCATTTCCATTGGGCCACTGTCCTACGTGCGGGGAAGGGATTAAGTTCTCGCGCGGATTTACATGGATACTGCCAAGTAAGTTGCTTGCAGAAGATATATCACCAATATGCTTCTTTTCTGACTCTATCGGAGCTGTTTATCCCCATGACCACAAAACATGTTTAATGTGCCATCCATCTGAGGAAAAACAGGGGCTTATGTTCGTAGGAGATCGTCATTACTCTCCAGACTCCTTCATGCGTGAGTCAAAGCACATGGGGGTATCCAAACGGATATCCTGTATTCCACGGGGATTTGAGGTAGGAACCCACGTTGTTTATTTGGCCCACAATAAGGCCGTAACTCACGAGGATGAGCCCCATACTTCCATGGGCATCTTCATGGCCTTCAAGCCAAAATTCCTGGATATCGTAGTGGACACCGAGGATGTTGAAAAGCTGCCCCCGCGCGCGGTGCAGCTCGCCAATAAGTTTGGCGACGTGGCGCGAATAGTCAAGATTCAGAAAATTGAACAGACAACATTTTTAGAGGATAACGAAGATGACTAGAGGAATGCAAAGAATTGAGTTCATTGGAAACGTTGGTCGTAATCCGGAGAGCAGATTTACCCAATCAGGAAAACAGGTTGTAAACTTTTCGGTTGCCGTCAACGAAAAGTACAAGGAAACCGAAACTACCGAATGGTTCCGCTGTACCGCGTGGGAGAAACTTGCTGAGATTTGCCACAAGTATCTCCGCAAGGGATCCACGGTATATATTGCCGGTAAGATCAAAACAGGAAAATACACCGACAAAGATGGCACCGAGCGACAGACCTGGGATGTAGTAGTGCGGGAGATAAATCTCCTTGGACCTAAGGTTGACGAAAGTCCTGTTTCGGATTCGGGCACACAGGGGCCACCGGTTGACGACTCGTTTGGGGATGACGACCAAATTCCGTTCTGAGGCGTGAGATGAAACTGAAATACTTCATACTAGACCAAGGAGAGACCCTAGACGACGCTCGTGTTTTTGATTTGGCATCGTTTGATAAGTCTTGGGAAGAGCTGGCGGTTGAGCAACTTGCTGATCATTATCACTTTTGCCACGATGGTTGGGAAGCTTCATGGCCGATAACCTTCGAGGTTTACCGTGAAGATGATAGCAAGATTGGATCGTTCATCGTTGAACGTGAGGCTGTTCCTGAATTTTCAGCGAGAAGAGTTGATGGATAAGAAAGTTGACATCAAAGGCCTACGTTTAGCGATCCAGGTCCTGCGCAGAGCCGAGGAAGACTATCTCGGCTCTGCCAAAACAGGAGAAGAGGCAGACTGGGCCAAGGAAGCCCTGTTCGGAATGAATATGTCTGCGTTACCCCATGCGTGCGAGGCTCTTGGCATGGATCCTGTGGCGGCTCGATTGAAGTTGATCGAGTGGAAGGCTGAGGGACTCAAGGGCGACGTGTTTGACTGGCTGGAGGATCCGGCCTCAATGGCCAAGTTCCTGGCTGGTAAAGAACAGGACTTTCCTAGATTAAAGAGAATGAAAGGTGGGAGTGATGAGTGCTAACGAAAACTGTGAGTACTGTGATGCTTGCGGAGATTGCATAGTTTGTGAGCCTGATCACTATTGTGAGGTTTGCGGTGACTGCAGGTGGCATTGTCCTGGCCATGATGATGAGGTAACAGACGCTGAGAAAGAGAGGGAGAAATGACCGATTCATGTCCAACGTTGGACATTAAAAAAGCGGCAAAGGTTCTTGGGGAGATAGATAAGCTTGTAACCGCACAGCACGAAACGCTTGCACAGCTGGAGTCCAGCTTTGTCCGGCTTTCCCTGTTACTGTATGAGGCTAAGCGTGGTGCCTATTGGACCCTACGGGATTTCAATAGCGAGGAAGAGTATATAAAATCAAAGTTTCCGAATAGCCGGAGCCAGTACTACGCCCTGATCGGGATCGCGGAACACCTGGGTAAATATGAGTCCAAGAAACTTGAGTCCGCTGGTCGCTCCAAGTGCGAGGATCTTGTTCGCATTAAGAAGACCGAGGGCGATGTTCCTGTTCTGTGGTGGGCCCATGCAGAACAGGACGATAAGGAGACCTTCCGCAGAAGGGTGAGGGATTACATGGAAAAGAAAACAGGAAAGAAGGGCAAGTCCGCCAATCCGCACGAGGAAGACAGCCTGATGACGTTTCGTCTTTTTGGCGACTCCATCACAGTTGTTAAAAAGGCATTCGACATCCTGAAACTTATGACCGGATCTGATAAGAATGCCGGTGACCTGCTCACATTGATGTGTGCTGAGTTCTTGTCTCAGTTTGACGAAGAGCGAGGGCGTGTGACGGGACAAAATGCCTTCTTGCTGTCTTCGATACAGGGTCTGGTCCGACAGATTAACTTTGCTGAGGACAAGGCCGCGGATAGGCTGATTGGAATTATAGCTGCTGCGGTCGAAGGAAACACAGGAACCAAGGAGTAGTATGATTCCCGTAAAACCTTTTGAATGCAGTAAATGCCATGCCATGGTCTTCACATTGGCTCACATCCACGCCATGCTGTGCAATGAATATGTGTCCAACCCAGCGCTTGTTGCCAACACTCACCTATTCTATGCTCAGAACAGGAGTTTCCTTGCTACCCAATTGGAAGGTAAAGCGCATAAAACTACCAAAGGACGAGTACGAAAGTATAAGACTTGAGGTATATGAATCTCAAGGATGGAGATGTGCCCACTGTGCTGAGATGAAGCCCTTGACGCTCGACCATATCATCAAACGTAGCCAGGGTGGTGGGGATGAGCGGTCAAATTTAAGAGGGCTGTGTTTGGAATGTCATGATTACATGGACAATCAGGGCGGTAAATCCAAAGAGAAAAATGATGCGGAGGTAGTTTAATGGTAGAACAAGCGACCCAATCGCAAGGTGGCGGTTCAAATCCGACCTCTCCGCTCCAAAAAACACCGTGGGTAAGGCAACTCACATCTTTAGAGGCTAATGCCATGCTTGAAAAATGGCATTATTTAGGACGGTGTCCTGCTATTATTTTTGCAGTAGGCCATGAAGATGGGTGCTGTGTCTTTTCTACTCCCAGATCACGAGTTATGCAAGAAAAATACAAACCACTAAAATTGATTGAACTTGTTCGTATGGTAGGTTCTCCTGGTCATAAATTTGCCATGTCTTCTCTAATGGCTGTTGCCGCTAGAGAAGCCAAGAAGCGCGGATACGATGTTATTGTAACGTATTCCGATCCCTATGCTGGACATACGGGACAGGTTTATAGGGCGGCTGGATATGAAGATGACGGCCCCATTGGAAAAGATGGTCATCCTTTAATTTTTTTGGATGGAAAACTTGTAGCTCCTAAAACTTTTTACGGACGACACGGAACGCAATCTATCCCTAAACTTAAAGAAATTTACGGAAGTCGCCTGGAAACAAAGTCCAAACCGCTTAAAAATCGTTTTATGAAATGGCTTGTTCAAAAACAAAAACAGGACAAAAGGCGGATATAGCTTATGGAAAGCGTCAGAATCCAATCTGAAGATGGCGGATCGAAACCGACCTATCCGCTCCATTCCCTTTATGTGGTAAAATGTGGGCTGGACGTTGTTAAATCTTTTGTGGAAAAGTGGCACTATTCCCATTCGGTATTTGGAGTTACAACAACGGTTTGCTTTGCTGTAATACATGAAGACGTTGTGGTTGGGGCTGCAATCTTTGGCCTACCAGCTGGAACCGGTGTCTATGAGAAGTACAGCGATCATGGTAAGCATAAGTTGCCTGAACTGAGACGGTTCTGCCTGATTGATGATCTTCCTAAAAACGCAGAGACCAGAACTCTTGGCGTGATGCTACGACAACTAAGATACGATGGGTATGAAAGGATTCTGAGTTATGCAGATCCGGCCTATGGCCACCAGGGAACTATATACAAGGCGGCTGGGTTTACGCTTCTTGGAAAGACAAATTCAAGAAAGCATTGGACCTGGAAGGGTAAGAAATATCCAGACAGAAATATTCACCAGATTCACTTCAAATATCATATTCAGTTGAGATCCGCTATTGCATTCGGAGAAGCTACACCGGTTAAAATTCCCGGTAAATTAATTTATCTCAGAAATTTATAACAGGACTAAGATGCCCTCCTATGACGAGATTATAGACAAGTGGCGTGAACTCAGCGGTTGTATTGAACCCGTTGAATCGCTCACTAAGTCGGTGATCTATACCTATGCACCGCGTATGATCGAAACCCACCGATTCGAGGGGTTTGGGCGTAGCGGTAAGGACCTGCGACGGGGTCTCGATGAACTATGGGAAGTTCGTCAGGATCCAGCTGCCACAGCGTATGCCTTTGGTGCCGCCTTTCTGGCTGGAAACAGGACTCTGGCGTATATCAAGGGGTGCCTCCGGAACGCGCCCGATCGTCCTGTTATGTCCAACGTTGGACTAGTTGTTGCAGAAAATGAAACACCTGACGAAATTGCCCCACTTGACGAAACTGTCAAGTTAGGGGTAGAAAGTACCCCATTGGGTGATTTACCAGCAAGTTCTGGACAAGATGTTGTCGTTAATGGTCCGGATCCAAAGCCCTCAAAGGAAAACAGGATACCGAAGCCGACTCACCCGCCTAAGCCCAAGCATGTACCGGTAGAGAACAAGGTAACCTGGAAAGCTGACGCTAGTAGGTTTAAGTTCGCACCTGAAATTCGCCCCCATCATCTTCCTGAGCTGTCTAAACGCTGCATATCACCCGAATTTGCGCTGGCTTCTGGGGTACGATCTGCTGCAGACAATGAGCTTAGGGATATTGGATTCGATACCAGCTTAACTGTTGATCAGCGTAAGAAGGGGTTGCAGGGTATTTGTTTTGCTTACTGTGATCCTAAGACGCGAGCTGAAGTTGGGTATAGGATAAAGCCAGATCAAAGGTTTAATATTAGGGAAAGGGTTGCTAAATATCTTAGTAGAAAGGGAGATTCAATGCGGGCCTACTTCCCGCACACGGATACACCAGAAATGTTGGCTGATTGTAAAGTGCCAGTTATCATAACGGAAGGAGAATTAAAATCATTAAGTATTGCTGAAAATATGACCAAGACAACCCCCTCTCCCTATGTGGTTATTGGTCTGTCCGGTGTCAACGGAGGATGGTTCCGTGAGCGCCACATGGTGTATAAATCCGATGGTTCTAAAGAAGAAAAGGGTCACGGTAATCCTAAACTCATTGATGATTTTGATTTACTGGATTGGAAAAACAGACGAGTCTTTATTGTCTTTGATAGTGATGTTGGAAGACCGGTTCACGCTAAACTATTTAAGCAGAGCAAATATAGTGGTGCTATAGGAGCTGAATTCACTTTAGCACAACTATTGAGATCTAGGGGATCTGAAGTAAGGATTGTCCAAATTCCAGATCAGCACGAAGAGAAAACCGGTGCCGACGATTACATTTCTGAGAACGGACCAACCGCGTTCATCCGCCTGCTTTCAAATAATTGGACTTCGGCTCGTAATATTGAATCTATATTGTATGAGAAACCAAAGTGTGATATAATAATCAAGACAGCTGAAGAATTAGTTGAAGCGGCTCCGCAAGCACCAAAGTTTATAGTTGACAAATTGCTTCCAGCTGGCGGCACGGCGATTTTAGCTGGGGCACCTAAGGTTGGTAAGAGTTACTTGTTACTTGGATTGGCCATGGCAGTTGTAAAGGGTGAACGTTTCCTTGATTACTTTGATTGCGCAAAAGGCAACGTTCTGTATCTTCAGTCTGAGATACCCGACTGGGCCATGGCTCAACGCATCAAGGAGTTAGGACAAATACCAAAAGGTCTTTTCATTTGCACGCCCGGGCAGCTGCATTTGAATATGTATGAGGAAGATGGGTTCAGGAAGACACCAACAGAAAACGGAGAAGTTGTTGGAATGTTGGTTTCAAAAATGAAGGAACTATCTATTTCTCTATTGCTTATCGACCCCATTGCACATTTTTCCAGCCTAGATGAGAATAAACGGAAAGATATGACTCATCTGTATTCTGTGATTAGAATGATTAATCGATCGGCTGGAACTGCAACCTTAGTAGCACACCATCACAGAAAAACTGGTGGCCGTCAGGGCCCTGTATATCAGGGTGGCGATGATATGTTGGGGTCGATCAGCAACAGTGCGGAAACTGATTCAATTATAAGTATTTACAAGGAGGTTTGTAAGCGAGATAACACATTCCGACTCAAAATGCTTTTCTCTACCAGACACGCTGAGGAAATAAATCCCAGAGAGGTATGGCGTGAGGGTGGAGGTTTTGATTCGGTAAAGTGGAGATCTGACGAGTGGAAAGATGGTGGTGGAGTAACTCCTGAACATGATAGAAAGATCCTCGATGAACTCAAAAACGGACCTGGAAAGGCTAAAGAATTGATCACGAGGACTCGAATGGAACGGAGAACCTTCTTCCGATGTATTGGAGATCTTGTTGATTCCAATAGGGTTGAAAAGAAGGGCACCGAATACCGTCTTGTGAATGGTGGCCGGGAGGAAGATGATGACTTGCCTTTCGACTAAAAATCGTGACACTGTCACGATTTGCTTGTCACGATTTAAAAAAACAGTGACAAACTCCAGTCACAATCCTTGGCACAATTTATTTAAAACACACACTAAGTGTGATGTTTTAAACGATTTACAAGATCGTGACACATGTCACTTTTTATTTGGCACGAAATCCGGATTTCCAGCCCCACCCCCCGGCCTTTAGGCCGGGGGGTGGGGTGGTCCGGAAGGGTTGTCACTTTTGGAGAATTTAATGACCGAACCAAAAGACTCAAAATATTACGCAGCCAAATGTCTTGAATCCATCGACCAGCTTTGGAAAGACATGGGACATGACAACTTTGACCTTGCGTACAATTGGATTCAATCCCAACCCAACCACGTAGAAGCCATCAGGAAAGCAGAACAGGACTTCAATGCCTCCTGTGCAGCCGGAGAGCCACCCAACAGGATCCGCCAGTGGGCCCTGGCATGGTTCAGGTCTTGGAAGATTGCCGTAGGGTACGCGACACGGCACCTTATGCAAATGAAAGAGGACAAAGATGGTACGAACTGTGGCTAGGGTTGATTCTAACCAAAAATCCATAGTTGACGCCTTGCGTAAGTCAGGATGTTCGGTTCAACACCTACATCAGATAGGTCACGGTTGTCCCGATTTACTTGTATGTCGGGGAAACACCCTTTATCTTATGGAACTAAAGGACGGATCTAAGCCAAAGTCGTCCCAGAAACTAACCGCTGACGAGATAGAGTGGCATAGAAAATGGACCGGAACCGTACATATCGTTCATTCGGCAAAAGAAGCTCTGTCGGTTGTAGGGGTACTGCCTTAAAATAGGCCATAACTCACCGTAAATGGCCCGCCAGGGCACGAAAGAGGTAACAAGCTATGATTCCCTTGATGATCAACGCTTTTTATAACGAACAGGATACCCGCCGCGCGCTCGCTTGCTTCATTCTGGATGCCAAGAACCGGTTATCCATGGGCCCACAGTGCCTAGAGTTCGAGCGCCAGTTTGCTCTGTTCCAGGGACGCCACTATGCTGTATTATTCAACAGTGGCAGTAGCGCCAATCTTGCCTTGTTACAGGCCATGAAGATACTTGGCTACCTGCGTGATGGAGACACCGTTGGCTTCAGTGCTTTAACCTGGGCAACGAATGTGATGCCTATCATTCAGATGAATCTCATTCCTGTTCCAGTGGATATCGAGACTAACACACTGAACGTTAGCTCGCGTACCCTTGGCAATACCCTTGACGATAGTTACCTCCGTGTCCTGTTTTTAACCAACGCCCTGGGTTTTGCCGGTGACCTGGACAGAATAGCCAGCATGTGTCGGGACGACGACTGTGTGTTAATAGAGGACAACTGCGAATCACTTGGATCCGAATTGCGTTTAAACAGCAATATTCCCGCTTCCACTAAAACAGGAAACTTCGGACTAGCCTCCACATTTTCCTTCTATGCTGCCCATCACATTTCTACCATAGAAGGAGGGATGGTCTGTACCGACAACCAGGACCTGGATGAAAACCTTCGGATGGTTCGCGCGCACGGATGGGACAGAGATCTGAGGTACGAGCGCAAACAGAAGATCCGTGACAAGTATGACATTAACAATGAGTTATACGCCCGCTACACCTTCTATGACCTTGCGTTTAACATCCGTCCCACGGAGGTAACAGGATTCCTGGGCATCAAACAACTCGCCTACCTTCCGGAGATCATAGCCAAGCGGCAGGCGAATTTTCTGCGTGTAGACGAGGCTATCCGACAGAACGAGGACCTTATTCCTGTTTTGCACGACAATCTTGTAGTTAAGTCCATTTTTACGCTGCCGATTATCGCGCGGAGTCCTGTTCTGAAAAGCAAATATATCGAGCGGTTTTCGACCCGAGGCATTGAAGTTCGACCTGTGATCGCTGGAAATATACAAAGCCAACCCTTCTACAAGAAGTACGTACGCCGTAAATTCCGGCTCCCGGGAGCTGAAACTGTGGATGCACAGGGCTTTTATAGCGGTAACTGTCCTGAATATGACGAAAAACAAATTGACACGATCATAGGGGCCATAAATGGGCCATAATGTCCAACGTTGGACATAGAACAGGACAAATGGTCACAGCCCTAGTAGTTAAATGCCGACTCTGCAAGCGCAAGGAAACGTTCACTGTTAGAGACAAGACCAACATGCGCCATCTAGCGGCCAAAGCTGGGTGGCTGGAGAAACATAACGGGTGGGAATGCAGCTGCAGGAAGGTGGATCTTTCTATTGGAGAACAGGATGAATAAGGAATCTACGATCTACGTGGCTGGACATACGGGACTCCTAGGATCGGCCATAGTCCGCAGATTGAAGCAGGATGGATACGATAACCTGATCCTAAGAACCCACCGGCAGATGGATCTGACTGACCAGTTCGAGGTCAATCGGTTTTTTAGGCGCGAGCATCCGGAGTATGTGTTCCTGTGTGCCGCCCTGGTGGGTGGAATCCATGCCAATGCGTGTGGGCAGGCTGACTTCCTGTATCAGAATCTTCAAATCCAGAATAATATTATCTGGAGTGCATTCAAGAATGACGCGGAGCGGTTGCTTTTCATAGGAAGCTCCTGTATTTACCCGCAGAAGTGCGAGCAACCCATGAAAGAGGAATATCTGATGCAGGGGCCTCCTGAGCCATTGAATGAGGGGTATGCCATGGCCAAAATTTCTGGACTTTTGTTGTGCAAGTATATTTATAGACAATATGGAAGCGGATTTATATCCTGTATGTTGCCAAACATCTACGGACCCAACGATAACTTTGATCAAAAGTACGCTCATGTTATCTCGGGTCTCATTGTTCGTATGCACGAAGCCAAGGAGAAGAAGGAACGCTCGTTTGTTGTGTGGGGAACCGGAAACGTGAAACGCGAATTCATCTACTCTGATGATGCGGCTGCCGCTGCCATTTGGATGATGAAAAATTACTTCAATCACCGGTTTATGAACGTGGGAACGGGAAAAGAGTACACTATTAAACAGGTAGTGGAGATTGTGGCCAGAAATGTTGGATACAATGGGGCCATTGTTTACGATCATAATAAACCGGACGGTGCCGTAAGGAAACTTCTGGATGGTAGCATGATGGTGTCTACCGGATGGTTGCCCAAGGTAGATCTGGAACAGGGCATTGCGCTAACATATTCATGGTATCAAAAACATGTTTTATAGGGATCTTGAAGATAAAGCGAACTGGGTACGGCGAGAAACACTTCTTATTCACAAGCGCGCGCAGGGGACCAGGATATCGTCGTCCCTCTCGTGTGTAGAGATCCTTACCGTCCTGTTCTATGGTGGAATTTTGGCTTATAAGGATTCTGAGCCTCTATGGGAAGGTCGAGACCGTCTTATTGTGAGCAAGGGCCATGGGAGTATAGCTATGTACCCCATCCTCTCAGATATTGGATTCTTTCCGCAAATAGAACTGGAACGAGTGTGCCAGGATGGTGCCATGCTTGGATCTATACCCGATCCAACCATCCCTGGGTACGAGTGCCTTGGAGGTTCACTTGGACACGGTCTTGGTGTAGCATGTGGAGTTGCCCTAGCTCTTAAGCGCCAGAACAGGACTCAGCGTGTTTACTGCCTGATGGGAGACGGAGAGTTAAATGAGGGGTCCGTATGGGAAGCCTTGATGTTTGCAAGGCACCACCAGATTGGAAATCTGATAATAATAATAGACGCCAATGGATCGTCTATGATGGGTAGGTGCCAGGATGTATTAAGGCTTGGGGCAACGGAGCCGTTCAGTTGTTTTAATTGTGAGATAAGACAAACAGATGGGCATTCTGTAGAACAGATTTATAATCAATTGTTTGGGCTTAAGCTCTCGTCTCTTCTTAGACCGGGCGTCCTAATTGCCAACACTATAAAGGGCAAAGGTGTTCCCGAGCTAGAGAGCGACCCATTAAGCCACATCAGGAATATCTCACCAGACAGGGTAGACGAACTGTTAAAGGAGCTGCCATGAAACGAGCAATGCGTGACGCATTCATAGAAGAGTTGGCTCTGCGCATGCGTGATGACGACTCGATTTTTTTCCTGACAGCGGATCTTGGAGCCCCAGCGCTTGACCAGTTGAAGGCTGATTTTCCAGACAGATTCATAAATCTTGGAATCGCAGAGCAAAATTTGATAAACGTTGCAACCGGACTGGCGCTGGAAAACAGGAAAGTCTACGCCTACGCCATAGCCCCATTCGTTACCATGAGGGCGTTTGAGCAAATTCGCAACCTAGCCCTGTTATCGCAGATCCGTCCTATAAACGTCAACATCATCGGAATTGGTGCAGGAATGAGTTATGTTACGTCGGGTCCGCAGCACCATGCGCTGGAAGACATTTCGATCATCCGGACGCTGCCTAATATTGTCCTGTTTTCTCCGTCTGACCTTGGTTTGACTAGAGAGTTTGTTGACTACTCGCTGAATAATAAGTGTCCAAAGTACATACGCTTAGACGGGGAACCCGTTGGCTACCTAAACGATGAGGCTATAATATCTGAGGGCCTTAGGGAAATCATAACAGGAAAAGACTCGTGCATTGTGGCAACGGGACACATGGTTCACACGGCCATAGAGGCCTCTAAGAAATTGTCCAACGTTGGATATGAGGTTGGTGTAATTGATCTGTTTATGTTGAAGATGACTCCGACGCTTAAGAGAGACCTTACCGAATTCCTTAGGGGATACATGCAGGTATTTACTCTTGAGGAGGGATTTCTTGGCGCTGGAGGTGTTGACTCAGTGGTAATGGGTCTGTCAAATGATGATAACGAGGGTCCGCTCCAAGTGATATCAATGGGGCTGAGGGATCGATATGCCTTTGAGGTTGGTAACAGGACTTTCCTGCACAACAGGGCCGGGATCGATGTGGATGGGGTGGTGGAGACGGTGCTTATGAACTTAGCTTAGATTGGTTTTATTAGGGAGATTTGACGTAGGATTTTAATTAGAGATTTTCTGGCTCTTCTTCTTGCGTGACCGTTTTTGATACTCTTTTTATGTTTAACAGAAAGTTTTCTACCAGTTAAAGTCTTGCTAGTTTTTTTCTCTAGCTTCTTTAGAGATTATTCTACCAGTATTTGCATCGCTAATCAATCTTCTGGTTGTTTCTGAAACTTCATGTCCAAGATGCCCATCTCCAATTCTTTTTCTATGTTCTTCAGACAGTTTTACTCCAGTATGAGATTTGCTCATCCTTTTTCTGGATTCATCTGACACTTTGTGTCCCTTGTTGGCCTTACTTATATTTGCTTTGGTTTCTTCGGAACGGTGAGTGCCTCTATGTGCGTTCCCTATTTTTTCTCTGGTTTCTTTGGGTAACGACTTGCCTCTATGAAAATCTCCCATCCTTTTTCTGGATTCATCTGACACTTTGTGTCCTAGAGCGTTTTTATTACCCATACTTCCATTACTTATTTTTTTCCTTGTCTCTTCTGATGGATTTGGAGAGCCTTCACCGCCATCGGTTGAGTTGACCAAGTCTGCTCCGATTTGTCTGAAGAATTTTATCCACCCAATTTCATCCTCTGATCTTAAGGAATTATCAACGTCTGCTAGAAGTTCTATTGTTGGTCTTACTCCATCATTAAGAAGTGATTTTATCCAACAGCTTTTGTGTGTTTTTTCTTTTTCTGAAATATGATTTGATAACCTTCTCCAAAGTGGTTCCCGTGTTACTCCAACATATCTTACCTTGTCATTACGTGGATCTTTAAGGGCATATACGTGAGTGGTCATACAAACATTATACAACACGCTTGTCAAATTTCTTATCTAACCTAGCATAGCTAACACTCCAGCTGCGTCCACGACCAGATTGCAAATCCGCGCTTCCATCTCCATGCTTAACAACAAGGGCGCTTGTCACAGCCGTTCGCCACATTCTGTTACGGTCAAATGGAGCCATGCGTGTGCGGATACAGAACTCCTCATCTTCTCCGCCATACGAAGTGAACGCTTCTGAAAGTAGTCCAATCTGATCAATTAGTTGTCGTTTTATGTAGACACATGGGAAACACACATTTTCCAAATGGACGATCTTAAACTCCTCATCTACTTTCCATGAACGATACCGGTTGTGCCAACGTTGTGCCACGCTTCCAACGCACCCACGGATTAAAGGAGATAGAACCCCAACGTTTTCATACTTGTATGCTAAATCATGGAGTTTTTTGAAGAAGCCCTGTTCCAATATAACCGTATCGTCATTTAGTAAAACGACATCTTTATCCTCAAGCGCATTGATTCCTAGATTAATCGCACGAGAAAAAACGAACCTTCCCTTGGGATAATCTATTCTTTCCCCAAGACCGTAATCTGTTTGATGGCCGTTGGCTATGACGATGATTCTTGGCCATGGCTTTGGAATGAATTCGTGAAACGATTTAACTAGGGGTTGAATTATATCTTGGTAGCGATTCGGGATTATGATTCCGTAGTTCACCTTTTTATTACCTCTCCACGCGAAGTTGTTCTATGCTGTTCTGTGCTATGTGGGCACGTCCACCACCAAAACTCTCCATCATACTCTACCCTATGTCTGCAGTAGCACGAGGCACATTTTTTGCAAGTGTAGCTGGGATCATTCCCTTTCTGGTGTATGCACTTTTTCATAGCGTTCCCTTATACGGAGCAGGATCTAATACTACAGCGTCGTTTCGTAACAGGACTTCAGGCGTTGGAAAATACATCCATTCGCGCCAGAGACTGCGAATCCCCTCTTCGCCATGGTCATCAAGGAAGATGTTGTAGTGACGCCAATGTGTGTGGTAGAATTCCGGACATCCCCGCGCGTCAGCCGCTGCGATCGACGCGCGATTGCGAGCAAGCTTTTTAAGGAAGATGTCCTCAGACCGGTAGGGAAAGTGCCGCATTTCTATACACTCCTCACCTCCCGGGCTAACACCACCACCACTTGCCATATGGGCACCATGATTGCCCTCGTCAATGATTATATCTGGATCGGCGCGCACGATTACCTTGTTTAATCCAAGCGGGTTTTCCAGTCTCCACGGCATCCTCTTGTAGGGATTTTCGTTTATAGGGTCACGTCCGGTGCAGTAGTGATTGAATATCTTGACCATAATAACCCTGTTCTGGCTATCTCGGATGACCTGAGACAGTGACCGATTGGGATCAGTGGACACGAATAATTCGTCTGCATCGTTCGGGAGCACGAAACTAGCACCACGTTCATAGGCGATGTTCATCATGTTGGTTTCTTTGGGCCCATTGAATGCTGCGATATCGTCGTCACGTATCAGGATCAGGCGAGGGTTGTCATGCGCCATGGTCTCAAGGATTTCAAGGGTGCCATCGTCAGCCTGTATGTGGGATACGATAATTCCATCTATGCCTTCGGCAAACAAGTGACTGATAGTGTATCCAATAATGTCTACCTCGGCCCCACATATGATTGTTGCCCAAACTTCTTTTTTCATTTTTTCTCCTGGTATACGAATTCGAATTCACTGGCTACATATATTCCATCTGAAGCGGTTATCCTGTAACCAGACCTCGTGTCCGTATTTTTGTCCGGATGACCCGCCCAAATGATAACAGAGCTTTTGTCTCTCTCAATAAACGCCCCGGGATATGGACGAGTTACAGCACGTACAAGTCGGTCAATCTCAGTAACTGTCATTGTTGGGTTTATGCGGCCATCCTCGGGTTTACGTTGTGGCCACACTGTAGCCCGCGATTCATCCTGTTTTATATACACAGCACCCCACGATTTAAGACAAGGGTATGAGTATCGGATAGCTTCTCGATGGGCCGCGCAAACCTTGGCATACAGTGATCCGGCATCCTCACGATCCTCAATGGGTATCTTTACCTGATGGAGAATTACCCCCGTATCCACACCTTCATCCATTCGAAACAGGGTTACGCCGGTCACAGTCAGTCCCTTGAGTATCGCCCAAGGAATAGCCGCTCGCCCCCTTCCTTCAGGTAGCAGGGATGGGTGCATGCCAAGAACGCCTAGATTCGGTGCATCGAGGACGGCTCGGCCCGCTATCTGAGACCAGCCTACTATAAACAGACGGTCTATGTCTGCGGTACGGATGGCTTTGATTATATGATCTTCATTTACATTCTTTGTTTTGATTAGTGGAATAGAGTGTTCTGCGCAAAAATGATCGAGGTATATCCTACCGGACTTTTTAGGTGCTAGATCGTTATGTAATGTTACAGCCAGGGATACCTCGGCTCCGCATTTGCAAAGCTCATCAAGACAGTCCAGACCAAGTTGTACGCAGGTGACAAAACCAAATTTCATGGGCTCCTCCGTATGCCAACAAACACGGATTGGAAGGCTTCCGCGAACCGCATCCCAGCCTGTGCCCCTCGTGTCGTGGCTAAGGCGCGAAATACTTCTGGGCTTCTAGGATGCGGATAGGTGCGCATGACGCCTTTGTATGAGTTGACTGCTTCAATCTTCTTTTCAAGTGCGTCTGAGCCGATCTCAATAAAAAGATTGGGCCTGAATCCGCTTACGCCAGCCTCGAATCCCCAATCGGTTGAGGAGGGGACCTCCATGAGCCACAGCCCAAGCAATGGTGTAAGATCAGGAAGGCGCTGGAATATCCTACTTGCAGCCTGACAGGCTAACGATACTTGTAAGTGATCGTTGTTTAGATCTGATGGGTGATGTGTAATTATAATGTTCGCTGACGTTTGTTTGATTGCATCTTCGATAAACTGAACAAGTTCCAGGTGGGGTACGGTGTTGAATTTGATATCACGAAATCCACCCAGAATTTTATTCTCTGCTTTGATCAAAACATGTGCGCGGGCGATGTCTTCATGTAGCCTTGGAAGAGTTGGTCTGTTGACCCGAGTTTCTACCGCTCCAGATAAGATACACGTCGATACCTTAGCCCCACTTTCCGTCATAACAATGCTTGACGCACCGCATCCTATAGATTCATCGTCTGGGTGTGCTGCTACAATTAGAATTTTAAGACTTGCGAAATCTTGTATCATTCAACCCTTATTTCTAGTATCCCCAACCAGCCCGATGAAAACCAATGTTTGTAATTAGAGGAACGTCCCTCTGTTTACCCAGATAAGAACATAGTACATTCGGATATTTTTCTCTAAGTCTAAACATGAAATTTCCTTCCGAATACTCACAATCTGGCCAGCCGACCTCAACCACCCACCCTGGATACAAGCATGGATTGCAGGAAAAGTAACGATTGTGTTCGCACCAGTTAATACTTTCGTATGATTTGTCTGTAAAATCTTCGGGGTGTTGCAATAGCATATCACCTACCGCAAACTCATTACTGTTTACCGGATCTCGTTTTAAGACAACTTGAGCCATGTTCTTGTTTTGATCTAGGATCCATATCATGTCTTTGATCATAACAGGACGCTCAAGAACCCAATCGTCCTCTAAGTGGAACACAAAGTCTATGTCTTTAGGAATTAGGTCCCAGGTGCGGATCATGGACTTAGTGTATCCTATACGATCTTTGTGTTTGTCAATTACCGCAAATCTTCCGTACAGAGAGCGCTGGACGCCAGCTTGCCCGCTATCGTCTGATAGAATCGTATGATCAAAATAAAAACTTTCACCATCGTCTGTTACCAGATTGCGTTTAAACGATTCCAATGTTTTGGATAGAACGTCCGGGCGACCGTCAGTAAAGCATATCAGGCAAATCTTTGGTAAGCTCATTTCCAGCCACAATCCTTGCTGTATCTGTCCGGATTCCAGATGTGCCCGTGACTCGCGGGATACCGTTGGTAGTAGAAGTTATCCACACTGGTTGAATATATTGGAAGCTTGTGGGCCAGGGCCCATTCTCCTAGCTCTGTGTCGGCCATAATTCCAGACCGGTTACAACGCCAATGATCGTTTTCGTTATATGTCTTAATGTTCAGGGCCATAGTGTCGCCCTGTACCCAGGTGGTTGTTCCGTCTGGCTGGATTATACCATGGCATTCGTCGTACTCCTGGCGATTCATTCCAATGAAGCGAACGTGGAATTTTGTCTTTCCCATTATAGCAGCTTCCGGATGTAACAAGAACATGTCGCGCGTCTCTTCGATGAACTTTGGTTCGTACCAGCAGTCATCGGACATAAGCATCATGAAGCCATCGTTGACTATTCTTCCTACGGTGTCGAACGCCTCTCGGTAGATTCCGGACAACTCGGTTTTGGGCGGTTCCCTTAAAACTAATGTGTGGATTCCCGCCTTGTCCAGCCATTCGGATAGGTGTTCTGAATTAGCAAATTGAAATTCTGGAACAGAAAACACAGCCAGATCGGGTTTTACGGTCTGATGAGATAGGAACTCGATTATCTTGTCGTAGAAATTAGGACGTTTGGTTGGTAAAACGGTAATAATCATGCAAACATATCTCCACATTTCCAAAGGTGACCATGCTCTTTGCCCCACCTTTGGTACCAAAAGTTTTCCTCTGATGTATAGCGCACCTTTAGACCTTCAGCAAAAAACGCCTTCATAATTGATACGTCGCCATACGGATCGTTTTCGTCAAATCTGATGGACGGATACTTTCTATATCCCTCCACATTCATTGATATTGTGCCACCGCCCAGTCCAAGACCTGGATTTTCAGGATCTCCCACTTCGGGATACTTGGGTGGTCTGCTACCGTCCATCCATCGTGTGCGAACGTGCAGCTTGCCAATTATTACAGCGTCAGGATGCACAACCAGGGCACCAGCAGCCTCAGCTAAATAGTTTTCTCCGTACAAATTGTCATCTTCCAATAGGCAGATCATCCCAGTTTTTATAAGCCTCTCCGCAGCTGCGAAACATATGTTAAGTAGGTGTCCGGATACCACATTGTCATCGGGATTGCGAATTATAACAGGACAAACGTTCCAATATCTCAGGTATGTCTCAAAGTCCAACGTTGGACATTGCTCTTCTCGATCTATAAGAAGTATGGAGTAATCCGGCTTACGCTTCTGCAGCACTATGTTTTCTGCTAAGTATTGCCAGAATTCTGGTCGCTTGCTTGGGGTAACCGTTACTATTTGCACTCGATCTCCTGTAACAGGGCAAGGATCTCTTGGTGGGATAACTGGCTTGTGTTGGTGGATGTGTATTCTCCTGTTCTGGTGGTGGTAATACTGTGCGGAGCATACTCTGGATGGACGCAGAAGTATAGAGAATTTTCTGTAGAACGTTTCATCTCGCCTTCGGTTACCAGGGACTCGTGAAGCTTTTCTCCAGGCCGGGGTCCTGTTATGTCAATTGGATGGTTTTCACCGAATGGGCTGTACTTGACGATCATGGCATACGCCAAGGCTTCCATTGTGCAGGCTGGTGCTTTGTGCGCAAAAATTTCTCCTCCAGACGTATTCTCCATAGCATACAATGCCAAGTCGCTTACCATCTTTGGTGTCAGATGAAAGCGCGTCATATCTCCCACGGTCAGCGTCAGGTGTTTCAGCTCACTGATCTGACGCATGAACAAGGGTACGACTGATCCACTGCTGCCTATTACGTTTCCCAGGCGTATGCAGCTGAATCGTGTATAGCATGGTACCCTGTTCATATTGCAGACAATTTTCTCCATCATTGCCTTGCTGAGACCCATCGCTGAAACAGGATAAACGGCTTTATCGGTACTCAGGGCTACTACGGTCTTGACACCACACGCTATGGCGGCATCACAGACATTCTGAGATCCAAGTACATTGGTCTTTACCGCCTCCATCGGATTTACCTCGCAAGACGGAACCTGTTTTAGGGCTGCAGCATGGAAAACGTAGTCCACATTGTACATAGCGTCGAAGATCCGCATCTTGTCGCGGGTGTCTCCAATTATATATGTGAACTGCGGGAAGCGTGATTTCATTTTCCACTGTTGCTGTTCTCCGCGACTAAAAATTATGACTTTATGTTCCCCAAGTTTAAAAATGTCCTCGGCTACCCTGCTACCTATGTAGCCAGTTCCGCCTGTTATCAACACGGTTATCTTTGGCATAACCATCCTCATTCTGTGCTCCAATCCGGCTCAACAACCGTTGGCCTTTTACCATCATTTTTCTTTCTGAATTCTTCGGGGCTGGTGAAACCGGCCACCCTGCCACGCTTGGTCTCAATAATCCAGGCGACCTCCTGCATTGTTCGCAGGTTGGTCTTGGCTCTGCTGTTGTAGGATGTGCATTCCACTATTTTTGTTTTAATTGGTGCGTCGAATTGCCAACATCTCATGAATTCCTCAGAATCGCCCTCCCCTTGAGCGAAGATGCAGTTCGAGCAACTCCTGCATAGAAAGGGTTTACCACCACGGGTTCCGTACTTGATGTTAATGGTCATTGCCATTAATGCACCTCACTCAGGCTGATACCAGAGGACAGCTCTAAAGGCTTCAGGCTGTCCAGTATGGATTTCATTAGGGCCTGGGGATTCTTTACAGCATTGCATCTTCCCTGTTTCGTAGAATGCGCTCTATAGATAGCATTTCTGCAGAGGTTGGTTCTTGCGCCGTAGAGCACAAGCTTACAGAAAAGGTGATAATCTTCCCAGGACTCCCAAGAACTATATCCACCTACCTTTATGAACAAGTCGCGTGGAAAAAGGGTTCCGATGCACATGTAGTTACCCTGAGCGAGGGGTCTCTTTGGAAGCTCAATGGGGGCGGGGATGACGCAGTCTCCATCTTGTACGTATCTCATCATTGGATACCTAAGATCACCCGTTCCAACTAACATCGCCTCAACGTACCCGGGTTCCAGCTCGTCATCTGCGTCCAAACATATAACCAGATCAGAGGTGGCTTTTGATATGGCCAGATTGCGAACCTCGTCAATCGGTCCTGTCATGCGATGTAGTCCGATAAATTCTTTAGGTTGTACGGTTTGCATTTTTACTGATCTTGCAGCGCGCTGATAAAGCGGTTGCCAAACCTGTGGGTCACCATAACTGGATACGACAACGGAGACTGACGGCATCAATTAACTCCAGGGCCCAAAGCGGTGAGCGCTTCGGGCCCCTAAAGAAACGAACTACGCACAGACCATCAAAAGCATTATAGCATAACCAAATCAAGCTTTCTACACCTTCTAGCAAAACAACCCCGAAACAACCTCATCAGCCAAAACGCCAGCAGAGTCACCATCCAAATAAGCGGTGGTTGCCGATAAAGACTTGTGTCCAAGCCACTTGGAAGCAGAAACAATACTTCCAGTTTTTTCACTGATAAGCTGTGCAACCGATCTCCTTGTGGTATGGCAAGAATTGCCCCGCAGCTCCGCAGACTTGCAAACCATAGCAAGGTATTTCTTGAATACCCTGTGTATCGACGACCTGTTTAGCGATGTCCAACGTTGGACACAATTATTTGATTCGCTGCAGAATAGGAATGGATTGACATTGTTCTTCCTGGACGCCAAGTATTCAGCTATGGCTATCTGACAGCTATTGCGCAGCTTACGTTCAACCACCTTTCCTGTTTTTTGCATCCGCATCTTTAGAACCGGAAGAACCGTGCCATTCTCCGATACATCAGAAATCCTGATTCGTACAAGATCGCTGACCCTTAATCCCGCCGATACAGCCACTTCGAGTAGTGCATGATCACGCGGATTCGCACGCGACAAGTCGAGTAGCCGATTCAATCTGGCCTCGGTTAGAAAGAGCTTTGGCATATGGTTTCACTCCTTTTCGATCCTGTACATTATGATACGATTGCCGCACCCTGTCAAGAACTTCTTTCATAACAGGGCGAACGGCCCCATCCACTACGCGAATAGAGCTATCGCACCTGGGGCAATAAAATGTCATAAGGTATCCCAATGTTTTCATCTCGTGCGAAACGGGAATAGATATCCGCATCCTCCGCAGGCCGCACGAGCACTCAGCCAGCTTGTGGCTGACGTTCAGATGATAACGCATGACATCGTCACGTCGCGTCTGATAGTGGCATTTAGGGCAAGTCTTGATGTTTGACGAATGCGGCGGTCGTTTGGGCTTCTTGTCCAGCTTGTCCCGCCGCGGGTCAGATAACAGGATCTTGAGCCCGCGCTCCTGTTCTGTGGGGCGGCAGTGCTCGCAGCGAGTGCGTTGATAGGGCTGGGTGCGCCAGAATTCGCGCGCTATGCGGAATACCTTGTGGCCGCAGTCTAGGTCCAGCTCCCAGTACGGTATCCTGTGTTTGGCCTGGATCAGCTTGGAGTGAAGGACTTTGGATTGTGTGATTCGGATGTTGGACATAGTATCCTGTTTTCCTATTGAGTGGTCTGACCGGATTTGATACCGACCGTGGCTGTCCTGGCGCTAAACCGAAGTCGCGTTGACTTCCCGCAGACCACGGGATAATTTGTACCACAGAACAGGACATCTGTCAACAACTTTAATTTGGGTTGACAGATAACGGTAAGATGTGGTATAATTTTTAACTTATGGCAAAATGTCCTGAATTTGCATTATCTCGGTTGGGACCTCCGGAGACAAAAATCTCGAAATATGAATTTCACGAAAGGGCCAGCGAAACATATGCTCACTGGCTTGGTGGTAGTACCGAGGAGGAGATAGCGGAATTTTTTAAGCTAACTGTAAAGGAAGTTGAAACCGACCTTCAACACATTAGGTCCTGTCTTCCGGTTAGGACCATTTTGGCGCACGGCAACGACAGGATAAGGATTTTGTTGCAGCGTGAGCAGAGCGCTGATTTTAGAAGGTTGCTTAAAGAAACCCTTCAGAAGACGGCATCAGAATATCTACAGTCTGGACTATCACCAGCTGCAAGTTTACGTGAATATCGAGAGGCGATAGGATTAACGCAGCGTCCCGAACCAATGGTACAGGTAAACACTCAGCATAATATTAATATTGGTAGTGGAGATGGGAAGGCAACCTTTTCTTCCGCTGAAGATGTGGTCAGATCTGTTTTACGTGCTCAGAAAGAAGAGGAGAAGCTTCCGGTAATTGACGTAGATGTTGAACTAGAATCTGAAGGGAATCCTGGAAATGAGGTTCCCGAAGACAACGAATAGATTTCCGATTTTGCCATAGGACGTTTGCTGTTTCTCTCATTTTATTCTTAGTTTTATCGGAAAGAATGTTTCCAAGGCAATTTTGGTTTCCTTTAAGGGAATTACTTAAGTTTTTCAGATGCTCTTCTGATCTATTTTTTGCGTGATCGCTCATTATCTTCTTTTGTGTCAAGATTTCTATAGACATCCGCCCTTTTCTGGTGTATAATTACATCGATAATTGGAGGAATTTGTGAGTTTTACCGACGACTACCTGGAAGAAACGGCATGGATTATCCATGCCATAAGTCAGTCCGGTATTGACAGCTTAGCCAATCGTCTTGCTGAGATTCGCGGCGGAGCTGGCAGGGTGTTCTTCCTTGGTGTGGGCGGCAGCGCTGCCACGGCATCTCATGCCGTTAACGACTTCCGTAAGATTTGCGGCATAGAGTGCTACGCCCCTACTGACAACGTGGCAGAGCTGACCGCACGCTGCAACGATGATGGGTGGCCTACGGTCTTTATCAGCTGGCTGAAGGGCTGCAAGCTGAATGATCACGATGCCATCTTCATATTTTCCGTAGGAGGAGGCAATGCCGAGAAAGCAATCAGTGCCAATCTGGTTGAGGCAATCGACTTCGCGCGTATTCGCGGAGCCTCTATCCTGGGCGTTGTTGGCCGGGATGGTGGATACACAGCCAAGTATGCTGATGCCTGTGTTGTCATTCCTACAGCGAACCAGGACACCATCACACCGCACACTGAGGAGATGCATGGTGTAATCCTGCACCTGCTGGCCTCGCATCCTGTTTTAAAAACAGGACAAACAAAATGGGAGTCAACTAAGTGAATCGACGCGCCGTATTCCTAGATCGAGATGGTGTGATAAACAAGGTCGTTATGCGCGATGGAATACAGGATTCTCCGCGCCATGGCGGCGAGTTGGTAATCATCGATGGTGTAGAGGAGGCTATATGCATGCTGAGCAAGCAGGGTTTCCTGGTGATAATTGTTACTAATCAGCCCGGGGTAAAGCGCGGAACCCACAGAAAACAGGATGTGGAGGAGATCCACAAGTTTATTGGAAACTACCTGATGATTGACGGAATCTATACATGCTACCATGATAACGAAGACAACTGTGCATGCCGAAAGCCTAAGGCGGGAATGCTTTATGATGCCGCGGAGAATATCGAAATAGACCTGGGTTCCAGCTACATGATTGGGGATAGGTGGCAGGACATTTGTGCTGGTAACAACGCTGGCTGTAAAACAATTTTGGTGGACTACCACTATCCAATGAACAAAGATTCATGTCCTGATCACAGAACAGGATCATTGTTGGAAGCAGCGCAGTGGATCCTGTTACGGGAGAGAAAATAATTTTTGTTCTTTAAGAAGGTGTATAATTAAACCTTGAATTGGAGGTAACGTGACTAGGTTAACCGCACTTAAGATAAAAATCTTTGCAGATGGTGCCGACAAAGCGGGGATGCTGGAGATGGCTAAGAACCCTCTTATCAAAGGGTTTACAACTAATCCCACGCTCATGCGCAAGGCGGGAATACAGGACTACAAAGCCTTTGCCCAAGACGTTCTGTTAAACATACCAAACCTTCCCGTATCTTTCGAGGTCTTTTCCGACGAGTTCGTGGAGATGGAGCGGCAGGCGCGACTGATTGCAAGCTGGGGGCCTAATGTTTACGTCAAGATTCCTGTTACCAACACACGGGGGGCGTCATCTGGGCTGTTGATTCAGAAGCTGTCCAGTGAGGGAATCAAACTGAACGTGACAGCTTTAACCCACCTGCGTCAGGTGTCTGCGGTTGCCGCGTACCTAGATGACGTAACACCGGCATACATCTCCGTGTTTGCTGGCCGTGTAGCCGATACAGGAGTGGACGCCTTCGCGGTCATGCGGGAGGCTAAGTATCTCGTAAAATTCAAGCCGAACATTGAGATAATCTGGGCATCTCCACGAGAGCTGTACAATATCTTCCAGGCCGATGCTGCCGGGGTAGACATCATCACGGTATCCAACGATATCTTGAAGAAGCTGCCGTTGATTGGCAAGGATCTGGACGAGTATAGTTTGGACACGGTGAAAATGTTCTATGAGGATGGAAAGAAAGCGGGGTTCATGTTATGATTATTGTGCGGAGCCCGTTAAGGATAACACTGGGTGGAGGGGGTACAGATGTGCCTTCGTATTCGGACAAATACGGAGGGTTTTGTATCAGTGCGGCCATTAATAAACATGTGTTCTGTTCTGTTACAAAGCCGTTTAAGCGTGGAATCTACCTCAAGTATTCTGAGTTGGAGGAGGTAGATTCTATTAACAGGGTCAAGCATCCGATTATCAGAGAAGCTCTTAGATTGCTTGAAGTTGAGCCCTGTATTGAAATAACCGCTCTTGCAGACGTACCTTCTGGAACAGGACTCGGATCGTCCGGGTCGTTTACCACAGCTTTATTGAAAGCATTGTATCTGTTTCAAAAAAGGTCTGTATCACAGGATAAGCTGGCAGAGACAGCGTTCCACATAGAAGCTGAAATTTTGGGTGAGCCAGCAGGCAGACAAGATCAATACGCCTCAGCGTTTGGAGGAATAACATGCTTTGAATTTTGTGATGGTGTTGCTGACGTATTTCCTCTCAATGTTTCCCCACGAACCTTGGATGATCTATCAAAAAACCTCCTTCTTTTTTTTACGGGATACAGCCGGTCAGCATACAAGGTTCTTAAAGAACAGGATGAGGCTACTCGTAGCTATGACAGTGATATGGTTAACCATCTGCACGAAATAAAGCGTCTTGGAATTTTGAGTATGGTCGCTTTGGAAAATGGTAAAACAGGACTATGGGGAGACTACCTCCACACCCATTGGCTCAACAAGCGCAAGCGATCGGTGGCCATGTCCAACGATAAGGTGGACGAATGGTACCTCGGGGCAAGAATGAATGGGGCCCGTGGCGGCAAGCTGGTTGGAGCTGGTGGTGGCGGGTTCTTCCTGTTCTATTGCGACGACCCTGATAAAGTGCGCGAGTATATGTCCAACGTTGGACTCCAGGAATTGAAATATCAGTGGGACTTCGAAGGAACAAAAGTCCTCATATCATGATCCCCTGCGCCATACTCTGCGGTGGCCTCGGCACTCGCCTTGGCGACCTGACCAGGGACACGCCCAAGTGTCTAGTTGAGGTGGCAGGGGTTCCTTTCCTGTTCTGGCAACTTGATCTGCTGCGATCCAAGGGAATCACGCACATAGTTCTATGTCTCGGGCACCAGGGTGATATGATTGAAAAAGCCTTGACGCTCTCGTTTGATAGTAGAGGAATCGACATAAAGTTTTCGTATGATGGCGAGGATCTCCTGGGCACCGGGGGAGCAATTTTGAAGGCGCTGCCGATGTTGGGGGATAGGTTCTTTGTGACGTATGGGGACGGGTTATTGGATTGCGATTATGCTGCTGTGGTGCAGCACCATGAAAAAGAGGGAAGGCTCGGCACCATGGTGGTATTTAGGGAACAGGGCAACGTCCTGTTTCGGAATGGGCTCGTTAAGGCATATTCAAAGACAATACAGGATAAAGCGCTCCAACACACCGACTGGGGATTGAGCGTGTTTGAGGCTAAGGCGTTTGGATTGTATAAGCAGGGGTCAAAATTTGACTTGGGGTCTGTTTTTCAGAACTTAGCCCGCCAAAGACTCTTGGCGGGCTATGAGGTTCCGAATAGGTACTATGAGGTGGGATCTCTACTTGGGATTTGCCGCACTATAGAATTTCTTCAAAGTCGGGATAGACAACCCTGAACAGGTCGCCGTTGATTTGAGTGTGGTACTTTTTCAACATGCGGCGAGCGAATCCTGCCTGCTTGTCAGTAAGACAGGGCAGGGCTGCAAGAGCTTTGCCGAACCGACTGTCACAGCCATTAAATCCCATCTCGTCTTTTTTGTGAGCCCCATCACACACGCCGGATAGCATGCGTAGGAGGCCGGTCATAGCGGCTTTCTCAGAGTCGGTATACTGGTGGATAGCACGAGGTTTCTTGGCCTCGGGTTCACTGAGTGGGACGGTGAAGTCTAAAAGAGGAGAATCCATTGACTCAGTAATAATTTTCCTCTTTGAGAGGAGCTTGTTGATCTTGATGCAGTCAATAGAACCGGACAGGACCACGTATTGAACCAAGATTGAGTCGGACTCCTGGCCTATTCTACAGATACGATCTGAACACTGATCCATGGCACCTGGAACAAACGATTCTTCCCCAAAGATAGCCAAAGAAGCTTTGGTGAGCGTTAGCCCCATTCCTGAGGCATTGATGCTACCAATAAATACCATGGCGGTTCCATCTTGGAACGCTTGGATAGCAGCATCCTTTTCCTTGGGACTCTCTCTGCCCGTCAGTACAGCGGTTTCAATTCCCCGTTCTTTGAGACCGTTGTTGATTAGATCAACTGAATCATGATGATGCAGAAACAAAACCAATTTTTGAACCGACTCCAAGGTTTCCAGAACAAACTCAAGAGTCTTGGGAGCCTTGGCTATAGCTACCTTATGTGCCAGCTTTGCCATCTCTGAGAACGAAGCCCGATAGGCCAGATTTAAATTTGCACAGGCTTTTTCGAAGCTGTCGAAATCTTCATTGGCATCTGCCCATTCCTTTTCGGTCTCCAAACGATTGATTTCATTTGACCACCGCTCGTCAGCATCGCGCTCCTCGTTTATGATTTGCGTGAGACCGTTGGATGGTATCTCAATAACCTGATGCATCTTTTGCGGAAGCTCTGGAAGTACCTCGGTTTTGAGTCGGCGTATCATCACATTTTCCCTGAGGATCTGTTGCATTTCGATGGGATTGGATGACCCGCTAAAATCCCAAACCTTCTTCATTACCGCTTTCTTAGTTTTAGGATCTTTTACCCAAATGAAGTCGAATTTTGCGTCACAATATCGACGCAAAAACCCCCAGCTTCCTCCGAATTTTTCAATGCATCCAAGCATCTCAAGTTGAGGTAGTAACTCAACGGTACGATTGAGGATAGCTGTTCCGCTGAGAAGATATCGATTGGGAATAGCCTTTGCCAATTCCTTGCAAGCCTTACACCGAATTGACTTTGGGTTTTTCGCAAACGTCGATTCATCCAAGATAAGGGACTTAGCTCCCAGCTTGACAATTTGAGGGCTCCAGTCCCTCAAGATATCATAGTTTACAATGATGAGCTTTGGGGCTGGACCCTGTTCTGATAGCTCTGGAGAACAGGACTTTGCCCTGCCCTTGAGAATGACAATGGCTCCCTCGCCTCTAAGTTCGGGTATGTCATCCATGGCCTCGTTTTTCCATACTGTTTTTAGGGTGGCTGGGCAAACCACAACGCATGGATAGTCACCCTTTAAATGAATAGTCGCAAGAGCTTGTAAACTTTTACCCAACCCCATATCGTCACCAAAAAGTACTGCTTTTCGTGACATGGCATATGCAATCCCGGCCCTCTGAAACGGGAAAGGTGTTTTGCCCAGGTCTTCAAGCCCCTGGACCTCAGCATCCTTGGCCCGACTATCCTGTATTGATTCAGCTCGCTGGGTTGCCAGTGCTTCAAGCATAGGCCTAGCGATTTCGTCAGAACAGGATATCAGTAGCGATGCGTTGTTGGTATCCTGGGTGTGCCACGTCTTTGTCTCTTTGTCCCAGCGGAATCTGGCTGATTTTATTTTGTCTTTGTGGTCCTGGTATTCTGCCCAGGTTGTGCGAATCTCAAATCTTGCACGTTCCTTATTGTAGGTTAAAACCATACGATCTCCTTATTAGGGCTTAACTTGGGGCTCATCGCTGAGCCGCGTGTTCAGTGCTAAACCTTAGCGTATACAAACAGTTTTCCGTTGATATCGCAAAGGCACGCATAGCCCTTAGTCCACACCTTCCAGCGGTCTTCGGCGTGCTTGACGTGACGTGGATCGAGCTTGGTACCGCGGCAAACAATGACGCATCGAGCGTATAATGCCGCATCGTATGCCGCATCGTATGCCGCATTGGG
>Ga0315275_10000531_pt1 | contig 31653 bp, 31 predicted proteins | sample YL17G03_0_MG_FD_205557 | JGI IMG/M metagenome (GOLD analysis project Ga0315275, IMG submission 205557) | Sediment microbial communities from Yellowstone Lake, YNP, Wyoming, USA - YL17G03_0 | ecosystem: Environmental > Aquatic > Freshwater > Lake > Sediment | place: USA: Wyoming | collected...
GCTCGATTCGCCGTATGTCGGAGGAGGCCGAGGCGCACGTGGATCAGGCGCTGTTGGGGGAGATCGGTCATCTTCGCGCGGGTCTTCGTGAGGCGCAAGCGCTCCAGCAGGAGATCAGGGAAGCGTACGAGGAGCTCGACACAGCGTACAGACGCCTCAGTGCGCCGCCCCTCTACCCCGCCACGTTCTTGGAGTATCGAACAATCGGGGAGAGGAAAACAGCGCTCGTTTGTTACGACAACTCGCGGAGATTCGTCAACATCGCGGACGAGTTCGACAGCGCGGCGGTGAAAACGGGGGACCAGATCCTTCTCTCCGGCGATCTCAACGTGATCGTCGACCAGGTCGCCTGCACGCTGCTCGACGACGGCGAGACGGCGATGTTCGAGAGGTACGCCGACGGCGGGCGTCTGGTCCTGAGTCGCCGTGACGAAGAAGTCATCGCGAGCCCGAGCGAGAGTCTCCGCGAAGGGACCCTCAAGAAAGGTGACGAGGTCCGTTGGAGTCCGGCCGCGGGGATCGCCTTCGAGAGAATCGAGCGATCGTCGGGCGACCATCTTTTTCTCGAGGCGATTCCGAAGCTCACGTTCGCCGACATCGGCGGTCTGGATGCGGTCGTGGACGCTCTCAAGAACGTCGTACTTCTCCAGCTTCTCCACTCGGATCTCGCGAGTAGGTACGGTGTTCGCCCCGAAAGGGCCGTGCTTCTCGTGGGGCCGCCGGGAACGGGCAAGACCATGCTTGTCAGAGCGCTCGTCAACTGGCTCAGCACCCTCTCGCCCACGGGTGATGCCAAGTTCATCAACATCAAGCCGGGCGAGTTGGAAAGCATGTGGTATTCGCAGACCGAGGCCAGGATCCGCGAGGTTTTCAGCGTAGCGCGTGAGGCGGCCGCGGCCGATCCCACGCTTCCCGTCGTGATGTTCTTCGATGAGGTCGATTGGATCGCGACGGCGCGCGGAGGAGACATCCATCGCGTCGACGACCGGGCGGTCGACGCGCTCGCGGTGGAGCTCGAAGGTCTCGAGGACCGGGGAAACATCCTCGTCGTCGCCGCCACAAACCGGCGCGACATCCTCGATCCGGCTCTCGTTCGACCCGGGCGCCTCGCGGACAAAGTGATCGAGGTGGGCCGGCCCAACCGCTGCGCGGCCCGCGCGATTCTTTCGAAGTATTTCCGCGAGGACATGCCGTACGTCTCGGATTCGGCGTCGGAGTGCGGGGGGCGGAACGGGATCGTCGAATCGGCGCTCTCGAGATTGTACTCGCCGAACGGCGAAGGGGATGTCGCGTTGTTGACGTTTCGGGACGGGACGAAACGGATGATCAAGATCCGCGACGTCCTGACGGGCGCCACCATCGCCAAGGTCGCGGGCGACGCGGCCCGCAGGGCGTGTCTCAGGGAAATCGAAACGAAGGAAAGAGGGATTCGGATGGCGGACGTGTCGGCGGCCATCGCCGACGAGATGGAAAGCGCGGGCCGGATGCTCACGCCGGCCAACTGCTTCCGACACCTGACGGATCTTCCCCACGACGCGGATGTCGTCAACGTGGAACCGGTACGGCGCAAGCCTGCCAACGTTCTCCGATACATCAGGGTCGCTTGATGACCCCAGGAAGCGAGGCGATGCCCATGCGAAAAGAGAAAACAACCGAACGGGCGGCGCGCCGCCGCTCTGATGTGCTGCCGAAAATCATCGGGTACGACGCTGAAGTGGGCAACTTCATCAGCGGGCAGGAGGGTGCCGGCGACACCGCAAAAGAAGCATCCCGCGCTCTCATTCGCGAGATACGGGGACACGCCGGCCGGCAGCGCGGGCGCCTCGCGGATTGCGGGTGCGACGAATGCGAGTCCGACCGGCGGAGCGCCCGAAGGAACGCGAACCTCGGATACTACTCGAGCGTGGAGCGCGACGGGACCGTGACCGTCTACCTGGGTCGGAGTCCGTACGGCAGCCCCATCGACGAGGAGAGCGAAGAACGGGACGAAGGACTTCGTGACCACGACCGCACCTATCTCCCCGGAAACGGCGGGTGCGTGTACATCGATCTCGATCACGTGGAGCTTTGTCTGCCCGAGACGCTGAGCGCGTTCGACTACGTCGCCTGTTGGCACGCAGCGCTGCGGATCCTCCGGACGGCGCTCGACGTCGCGAACTCCAAACGTCCCGACGGCGAGAGAATCCACGTGCTCGTCAACAACAGCGACGGTGAAGGCCACTCGTACGGGAGTCATCTCAATTTCTTGATCAGCGAGAGGACCCGCCGGAACATTTTCGAGCTGAGGATTCAGTATCTGCTCTATCTGGCGGCGTACCAGGTGTCGAGCATCATCTTCACCGGCCAGGGCAAGGTGGGGAGCGAAAACGGCGCGCCGGCCGTCGACTTCCAGCTCTCTCAAAGGGCCGATTTCTTCGAGCAGATCCTCGGTCCGCAGACGACATACTCGCGTCCCGTCGTCAACAGCCGGGACGAGCCGCTGTGTGGCACTGATGAGTACCACCGGAGAGAACCGGGGCGAGTCGAATCGGACATGTCCCGTCTGCACGTGATCTTTTTCGACAGCACGCTCTGCCAGGTATCGACCCTTCTCAAAGCGGGAGTCATGCAGATCATTCTGGCCATGATCGAGGCGGAACGCGTGACCCCGCGGTTGATCCTCGACGACCCCGTTGCCGCGCTCAAAGTGTGGAGCGGAGACCCGGGTCTTCGATCGAGAACCACGATGTGCTCCGGCCGCCGGGTTACGGCGCTCGATCTTCAGTTCATGTTTCTCGAAGAGGCGATGCGTTTCGCCGGGCGCGGGGGGTTCGAAGGAATCGTCCCGCGTGCGCCGGAGATCCTCGATGTGTGGGCCGACACGCTGGACAAACTCCGCGTGCGTGATCTCCAGGGGTTGACGGGGCGGCTCGACTGGGTGCTCAAGCTTTCCGTTCTCGAGGGCGTGCTTCGCGACCGGAAAGATCTTCACTGGAAACACCCGGCGATCAAGCAACTCGACCATCTCTACTCGAGCCTGGATCCCGATGAAGGTCTCTTCTGGACGTTCGACGCACAAAACCTCGTCGAACGTGTGGTGAGCGACGCAGATATCGAGCATTTCGTTTCCAACCCGCCGGAAGACACGCGAGCGTGGACGCGGGCGATGCTCCTGCAAAGGGCCGGACCCGAACGGACCGCCGGCGTGGATTGGGACTATGTCCGGTGCGTCGTGAGAGATGAGTTCGGATGTTTCCAGCATCGAACCGTGGACCTGGCGGACCCGCTGGGATTCACCAGGGAGCATTCGCAGCCGATCTTCAAAGGAGCCGTTCCGCTGGGTGCCGTCGTCGATCGGCTGCAGGCGACCGCGTCCATCGGGTCGGGACGATCGGGCGAACGCGAGGCAGACGCGTCGACCGGATCGGGATTGTTGGGTGCAGACGAGACGAACGCATCCGCCGGATCGAAACGGCGAGGCCAAAACCATAGGAGGCACTAGCGATGAGTACACGGGAAAGAATGTATGACGACAACGAGCGGAAACCCAGAGTACGCCCCGGTCAGCCGGGCGCCGACGAGCGAATCGACGCCGCTCGCGACAACGCGCAGGAACTCCTCAATGCCGCCGATGAGGTCATTTCGAAGGCGCTCTCGTCGGACAGCGAGGCGTTCCTCAAAGCGACGAGACAACAGGGGGGCGAGTAGTCGTCCGTCACGCATACAGCGAGTCGCCCGGGTTCGGGCGGCGGCGGAGGTCAGCGCTCATGGGAAGAAACCTCATGGGAAAAATCCTGATGGGAGTCGAGACCGAGTACGCACTCGGCGGCCAGTCCCGAGACGCGATCATACGCGCGCTTCTCGGCCTTCTTCCGCGGGAGGTGGCCAGCATGCCCGGTGTCACGCCGGCCGACCGTTTTTTCTCGAACGGCTCGCGTTTCTACGTCGACGCCGGACCCCACCCGGAGCTCGACACTCCCGAGTGCTCGAACCCGACGGATGTCGTCCGGTATCTCCGCGCCGGCGACCGTATGCTCGCTCGCGCGATGGACAAGCTTCCCGAGCCGCTCAGCCTGGAACCCGGCCTCGGGCTGTTCAAATGCAACGTCGACTACAGCGGGGGGAAGACGACCTGGGGGAGTCACGAGTCGTACATGCACGTTTCTCCCCCGGGCTCGTTTCAGGATCCCCTCGTGCCGCACCTCGTATCTCGCGTGATCTTCGCGGGTGCGGGCGGATTCAACCCTTTTTCCGACGGGATCGAATTCACGCTCTCGCCGCGGGCACGGCATCTCGTCACCGCGGTCGCCGGTTCATCCACCGGAGAACGCGGGATTTTCCACACGAAGAACGAGCCGCTGGCGCGGCGGGGTTTTCACCGGTTGCACCTGTTGTGCGGCGAGAGTCTCTGCTCGGAGATCGCGAACTGGCTGCGAGTGGGGACGACGGCTCTGGTCGTTTCGATGGTCGATGCGGGTCTGGACGCCGGTCTCCCGCTCCGTTTGAAAGCGCCCGTCGGGGCGCTGCGCGGGTTTGCGGCGGATCCGATGTGTCGCGTGACGGTCGAGCTCGAGGACGGACGCAGCCTTACGGCCGTGGAAATCCAGCGGCATTACCTTCACGCGGCGGAACAGCACCTCACACACGCGAGTATGCCCATTTGGGCGAGGGACGTGTGTGAGGTATGGGCACGCACGCTCGACACCCTAGAGCGGGAGCCGGAGTCGTTGTCCACGACCCTCGACTGGGCGATCAAGCTGGCGATTTTCAAAAAGAGGGTGTCGCAGAAAGGCATCAGGTGGAAGGACCTTCCCGCGTGGAATCACGTGATCAAGACGATCGTCACGGCCGTACACGAATCGTCGTACAAGGGAAGGGCCACCGTCGAACTGGTTCTCGGCAAAGAGGCGACGCCGAGTCCCATCCCCGATACCATCACCGCGCTCACGCCTTACGTGGAAAGCCACTCGCTCTCGTGGGATCTGCTCAGACCGGTCATCAACCTGAGAAGAGAGCTTTTCGAGGTGGACTTTCGATTCGGACAAATCGGGGAGAACGGGTTGTTCGAACAGCTCGAACGCAGCGGTGTTCTCACGCACCGGGCCCCGGGTGTCGAGAACATCGAGGAGGCGGTCACGCAACCGCCAGCTGAAGGGCGCGCTCGCGTGCGGGGAGAGTACATCAGAACGTGCGTCGATCCCGAGAACCACATGTGTTTTTGGGATTCGATCTGCGACATCAAAGGGTGCCGGAAGCTCGACCTCTCGAACCCGTTCGTTCGTCAACCCAAATGGAAGCCGCTGGCAGAGAAAGAACCTGTCAGCCGCGATCCGATACACATGCTGTTTGACATCAGCCGGAGGTCCGGGTGAAGTGAAGAATTTGTGGGAAGCAGATGATCAGCACAACCCCTCCACGCCTCGGCTTTCTTCTTCGTACGACCACCCGGGGCCGCGGCGTTTGTCTTTTAGGATATGCACTTCCCACGTGAACCTATCAAAGCCGATTTTCTTCGCGCGCGCTTCGCCGCGGATCGAAACCAGCGATCCGATCGAAGGCGCATCCCGGCGCTTCTTCGTCATGCAGAGAATCGCGGTGTGGTGTTTCTTTGCCAACCCCACGAGACGGGACTGAACGGGGATCGGCGTCTCCCAGGCGGTGCCGAGGTCGAGAACCACGACGGCGAACGCGCCTGAGCGAAGGAGCCGATCCGCAGCTCGCGCGGCGGACGCTCCGTCGGCGGCATGGACCACAGGGAGCGATTCGAGATCGATCCCCGAAGCAGCGACATCAGGTGGAAAAAAAGTCGAAGGGCCTACGGCCACCCACGCGGTGGGCTCTCCACGGTGTTGGGCGTCGAGAATGATCGACACGGCGGCGGAGATGGATGCGGTCTCTCCCTCACTCGAAAGCTCGGCGAGGCGCCCGGAGAGAAGATCGAGGTTCCACTCGCTCGGGACCGGTTCGCGTGAAGGGGTTTGCTGGATGCCGAGCCGGGCGATGAGAGACGAGAGGTCTGCCGATGCGAGACGGCTTTTCAATTGTAAGCCCTCCGCGAAGTTCTACCGCGTGGGTGATTCGAGGTGACGCCGGATCTCGATCACTTTGCCCAGGATCGTGCACTCGTTGGGAGCGGGGATGATGGGCTCGAAGACCGGGTTTTCGGGGTGGAGCTCGATGCGTCCCCGGCGGAGACGAAGCCGTTTCACGGTTGCTTCATCACCGATGAGAGCAACGACGATCTCGCCCGACTGGGCGATGGATTGCGAACGCACGATCACGATGTCTCCGGAGAGGATACCTGCCCCGGTCATACTTTCCCCGTGGACGCGGAGGGCGAAGAGCTGGCCGCTGCCCGTCGGTTGGATGGCCTGGTACGAGGCACTCAGTCCAGTGCCCTCGGTTGTGGCGCCGGTGGGTTGTGGTGGTGGTGGGGCGCCACGCGCTTTCGACAGGCGGCTGCCGGATCCTTTGGGGGGGGCAGCCTTGGGGAGAGCAGCGGCTGCTCCTAGCCCTCGCGTTTGAACGGGGATGTAGCCTTCAGGATCTTCGATCGCCGCGTTGAGCCCACCCGCGGGGACCCGCCCGAGGAGCGGGACGAACATCGTGGGGAACTCTTTGGCGGCGTTTCTCGGGAGCGAGTAGCCCCGAGCCTTGCCCTTTTGCTTGACGAGCTTGCCTTCGGCCACAAGGCGCCGAAGATGTTCCTGGGCGGTTTGAACTGCTTGAAAACCAAACTGTTCCTGTATCTCGCGCACCGTGGGCGGGAAACCTTCCAGGAGGCGTTGACGGACGAACCGGTAAATGAGTTCCCGGGTTTTCCCGGGCGGGGTCTTGGGTGACATGACAACTGTAGATTAGCAGACAGATGTCTGGTATGTCAAGGGGAAAATTTTGGAAACGATCGGAGGGACGCGATCGAGGCCTGGACCGCGCGCCGGAGGCTCGGTACTCGAACTGCGGGCCCGAGGCCCGACGCCGGATAAACGGACGCCCGCGGCACGGCGCCGGATAAAAAAACGTCGGGGGCGGCGACCCCCGAAGGGCGATACGGCTACTGACGCGGTTCACCAAACGCGCCGACACCCCCGTGTCGGCGAAGGAACTCTTTGATCCGCCCGTCAACCCCATCGCTCCAGGCATAGTACATTGGCGTCCGGCCCTGGCTGTCGCGCGGATTGATGTCCGCCCCCCTCGCGATGAGGATCTCGACCATCTCGAGCTGTTTCTGATCTACCGCATAGTGGAGCGGGGTCATTCCGTATTGGTCGCGCGCGTCGATGTGCGCACCGTGGTCGAGCAGGAATTCCACGAGTTCTTTTTGACCGCGACGAGCGGCTTCGTGGAGGGCAGTCCCGTTTTTTCCTTCTCCTCTTTGGATGTCCGCGCCGGCGGCGAGCACCATTTCGGCGATTTCCCGCCGCTCCGATGTCCACGGTCCCTGAAGATCGACGATTTCGTCGAGGAGCGCCTTGCCTCCATACTCGACCGTACGGGCGTCCGCGCCGCGCGCCAGGAGCTCCGCGACAACATCCTTGTGCGAGAAACGCACGGCAAGACTCAAGGGAGTGTTGTAATCGCTCCGGCTATTGGCATCTGCGCCGTGCGAGAGCAAATACGACACGACATCGCTCCGACCCTGCATCGCCGCATCGTGGAGCGGGGTGCCGTGTGTATCATTACGGGCGTTGACATCGGCTCCGTGATCTAGGAGCAACTTCACGGCGTCGATGTAACCTTGCGATGCCGCGAGGTGAAGAGGGCTGTCGCCGAGAAAACCTCGAACATGGACGTTCGCCCCGTGACCCAACAAGAATGCGACAACGTCGAGGTGCCCCTGCCTCATGGGCTCCGCCCGGGGGGGTCCGTCCGGAAAGGCGATCGCGCGATGGAGAGCGGTCGATCCGCTTCGGTTGACGGCATGGGTGTTGGCGCCGCGGTCGACGAGCAGCTCCACGATCGCGGCGTCGCCGTTGTATGCAGCGAGAAGAAGGGGGATGGCGTCTTTGTCACGGGACTCCACTTCCGCTCCGGCGTCGATGAGAAGTTCTGCGGCGTCGCGTCGGCGGAACTGAACCGCGTACACGAGCGGCGTCGATCCGCTCACATCGGTGGCTTTCACTTTTGCCCCGTGTTCCAGGAGAAGCCGCACGCATTCAGTGCAAGGTCCCCTGGCCGCGTCGTGGAGCGGCGTTTCCCCTCCCAATTGGATCGCGCCGATCGGCGTAGAAAGACTCCCGCTGGCTGTCCGCACATTTGCGTCGGCGCCGTGTTCGAGCAGAAGGTCGACCATTGCGGCGTGCCCGCCGATCGCAGCTTCGTGGAGGGGGGTGTCGGGTGGCGCGCCCTTTCCCCTGGTCTTGAAATTGACGCGCGCGCCGGATGCGAGCAAACGGGCGGCGGTATCCGTCTGACCGTATCTCGCGGCCAGATGGAGCGGCGTGCGGTTGAAACCATCCACGGCGTTGACGTCGGCTCCTTTGGATATCAAGAAGTTCGCAGCATCCGCCGCACCGCAAAGGGCGGCCACGTGAAGAGGTGTTTCTCCATCGGGGAGCCGAGCCTCCAGGAGAGTGTTGTCCGCGGCGACGAGCGTTGTCATCCGGTCGACGAGATTCATCCCGGCAGCTGAGTGAATGTCGGGGTCCGCTCCCCGCGACACGAGAAGGGCGGCAATTTCCGGGTGCTGTCCGAACACGGCGCGGCGAAGAGCGGACATTCCACCCTCGCCCCTTGCGTTCGGGCCGGCGCCGCGGGAGAGGAGGATCGCCACGACGTCGAGATGACCCGCGTCGACCGCTAGATCGAGCGCCATCGATCCGATTCTCGTCACCGCATCCACACGCGCGCCGCGTTCAATGAGCACTTCGACGAGCGTCGTGTGCCCCCGGGAGGCAGCGAGATGGAGTGGTGTCGCCCCCGTGGCGTTGTCGAGCAGGTTGGGGTTCGCGCCCGCGGCGAGGAGAACACGCGCTGCGTCGAGATGCCCTTCCTCGGCGGCGTAGTGCAGAGGGGTCCTTTGCAAAAGGTCGAGCGGATCGACGCGCATTCCCGTCCCCAAGAGCCTCTCGATCTCGGTGGTCTGTCCGTTCTTGGCCGCGTCGTGAAGGCGCGTCCAACCGGACCGTTTTGGATCCGCCGCCTCGGGGTCGCGACCCATCAGGAGAGCGACGATCTCGGTGTGGCCGCGGGACGACGCGTCCTGCAGCGGTGTCTGGAACGTGATGTCTTGCGCGCGCGGGTCGGCGCCCCGGGCGAGAAGCGAATCGACGAGATCCTTGTTCCCTTGCCGCGCCGCGAGGTGGAGCGGCGTCCAGCCTTCTTTCGAGGCGACGTTCACGTCAGCGCCCCTGTGGGCGAGCGCGATCACGATGTCCGAGAAACCCTTCTCGGTCGCCACGTACAACGGTGTTTTCCCGTCTTTGGTCTTAGAGTCGAGATTGGCTCCGTTCGCGAGCAAGAGATCGACGAGCTCCGCGTTTCCGTCGAACGCGGCCCAATAGAGGGGTGTGAACCCATTTTGCTCCGCCGCGTCGACGTCCGCGCCGAGTTCGATGAGACGCGCCGCCATCTCCGTCTCGTTTTTCGTCGCCCCAACGGCGAGGAAAAGAAGTGTTCTTCCGTAGCGGTCCTTCGTCTCAATGAGCTTGGGATCCTTGGCAAGGATCCGATCGGCCGATTCGCGGTCGCCAGTTTGAATCGCGTCCACCAGCTGTTCCTCATCGCTCCGTCCATCGGTGTCGAAGACGAACGGCAGACACGTCCGGGCGACGTTCGCGAGCACGATGAGAACGAATAGCGCTCCAGCGAGAAGTATCAGCTTGTGTGGTTTCATGTCTGGAAATGGTTATCGGAGGTCCTCCAGCGTTTGCGGCAACGCTGGATCACCCAAGCAAAGCAACAACAATGCCAGAGAAGACGCAACTTGAACAGTGTGCGGCGCTTCGGCGTTTGGGGCGGCCGGAAACCACGAGACACATCGGTTTCTCAATCGTACGTGACAGCGGGCGCGTCGGGGTCATTGCGAAGATCCGCCGACCCACACTTCGGGCATCGTACGGGTGCGTCGAAGCAGAAGTGTCCCCCGCAATCGTGGTCACCCGCGGCCTCTTCGACGATCGCGTGGTACTCTTCTTCGGAGAGCGGCGGGTCCGGGTAGTTTTTCTGAACGAAATTGTCGAGCGAGCGGGTGGTCTTTGAGTGCGGTCCCGCGGGACCTTTGATGTAACGGAGATGCGCCTCGCCGAGCTGGTCGAAGGGGATGATCTTCTCTATGCCGCAGGCGTCGCAATGGAGCGCATGGAAAAAGAAGCCGCTCCCCTCGCGCGCCTCGAAACGGTGGCCGCAGGTGTTGCAGAAGGCTCCGTAGGTTTTTCCCACGGCGTCCATGGTACCGGAGGTGTCAACGGATTAGCAACCGGCAACTGCGTGCGGGGAGTCGATGTGTCCCGGCCGGTTGGGGAAAGTGAGCCGCGGTCTATCGGTTTTCTGGTAAACTAATAAATCACCCGGGAGGGCGGCCGCGCCGCCGTATCCGACCAACAGCCGCGGATCGGATACGTGTTCGTCCCTCCCTGGGGGAGCAGCGAAAACCTCGTGGGGCGTGTGTGGGGCGTGCGCGGGCCTCCCGAACACTCTCCTTGGGAACCCGTACGCGGTAACGGGCCGTTTCCCCGGGACACGGAAAGTGGATTTCTCCGGATATCGATGGGTCATCAAGAAAAGCGACCCGTCGATCGGGAAAGTGGGCCCCGGCGGGAACTACTTTTCCGATGATCCACAGGATGTGTGGGTGGATGCCGAGGGCATGCACTTGACGATTACCAAGAAAGGCCAGGACTGGTTTTGCACAGAGGCCGCCCTCGAGACACCGCTGGGTGACGGGACGTACGTTCTCGAAATGGAGGGCCCGATCGATGTGTTGGATCGCACTATCGTGATGGGGTTCTTCACGTGGGATGACATAGGTCCGTGGGATCCGACGAATCCCAACCCGAACTTCCGCGAAATCGACGTCGAATTCTCGGTGTGGGGAGACGCCGGCAGCAGCTTGAACGCGCAGTTCGTCGTGCAACCCTACCTGACCCAGGGGAACAGGCATCAGTTCCACTTCGAGATCCCGCAGGATGGGACGTCACACCACACGTTCGCGTGGAAAGAACAGGCGAGCAGTTTTCAAAGCGTGTCGGGAGCAATGACGGAGGGTTGGACATACACTGGAAGCGACATCCCATCACCAGGGGGCGAGAGTATCCGTCTGAACCTCTGGCTCATCGGCGGGCAGGCCCCTGCGAACGACCAGGACACGGAGCTCATCATCCGGCGTTTTGAGTTCTTTCCCTCGACGGCGACGGGGATCGGTGGTGGGGCAGGGGATCTTCGCTAGCCCCAGACGGCGCTTCCGCGAATACTTTTCGGGGTCATCATGTCCCCCGCCCAAGTGTTGATCTCCATTCGCACCAGCTCGCGCTCCCGCGAAAACCGTCGGCGTAACTCACCTCCCCAAAAACTCCATCACCGCCTTGTTGAACTTCTCCGGCTTCTCCATGTTGACCGTGTGGCCGGCCCCTTTGATGACGATCTTTCTCGACCCCTTGACCTCTTTCTCGATGCGGTGCGAGATGTCGAGGATGCCCGGCATGTCGAGGTCTCCGACGACCACGAGAGTTGGAGCCTTGATTTCGGAGAGCCTTTTCACGGCGGGCGGGTCCGCCTCGGTGGGGTAGCCCGTATCCTTCCCCGGTTTGATGTTCTCCCGAATGAGCGCGCGGACGCGAGATAGAAAATGGGGATCGACATCCTCGGCGCGCCGCTTGGGGCCGACGGTCCATCCGACGAGAAAAACCTCCGCGGCCCTGTCGAAATCGGCGGCGGCGAACGCGGCGTGGATATCTTCCGTATATTTCTGTTCCGGTTCCGCGTTGAAAGCGTAGCCGCTCAATCCGGGTGCGACGGGAATGAGCTTCATCACGCGGTCGGGATGCTCGAGAGCAAAGTCGACAATGATCCGTCCGCCGAGCGAGAGCCCCATCAGATGAGCGCGCTCGATTCCAAGGTGATCGAGCAGAAGGCCGAGATCTTCGTAATCACGGTGCGGGCCGTACAGGCTCCGTGAGAGACCATACCCGCGCACGTCGTAGCGGATGACACGGAAGCGCCGTGCAAAAAACTCGAACTGGTCGTCCCACATCCGGTGGTCCATCGAGCCGCCGTGGACGAGCACGAGAGGCTCGCCTTCACCCATGGTCTCGTAGTAGAGCTCACCACAGCCGACGGACACAAACCCCCGCTCGAACGTCGACCAGGGTTCTTTCGCGCGTTTCGTGACACCCTCGCTTTTTGGAAGCGTGATGAGGTCGAGAAATTCGCGCACCGCCTCGTTGAACGCGATGGGTTGTTCGATATACACAAGATGACCGGCGTCATCGAGGACGATCCGCCGGGATCCTGGAATACCGGCTTCGATCGCACCCGCGTGGGCGTGGACATCGGGAATATCGTGCTCGGCCGTGACGATCAATGTCGGCACGTGGATCTCGCTCAACCGGGCGAGAGAGGGTTCTTCGGGTGATTGCGTACGGGTCATTGATCCAGTTGTAAAGATTCTTCTCCTCGTCGGTCGAGTACGCCTCATAGGCCCGCCGCATGAAGTGAAACGAATAGCCGAGCCCGCCGACGACGGGACCGACGAGGACGAGGGCCTCGACGCGGTCGGGGTAGGCGAGCGCATAATCGATCGCCAACCCGCCGCCGGAGGAGGAACCGACGAATACCGCCCGTCCGAGCTTCAAGTGTTCGGCGAGCGCATGGAGATCGGCGAGGTTCGAGTATGGGGTCGTGGGCACGTCGGAACGGCCGTACCCGCGGCGATCATAACGAATGACACGGTAGTCCCCGCCGATGTCCGCAACCAGATCGTCCCACACTTCGCGGTGAGCAATCCCGTCGTGTATGAGAACGAGCGGAAAGCCGTTGCCAAAAACTTCGTAGAACAAACGGCCGTTCTCGACCTCGAGGTACTCGGCGGTCGCGGCGGAACGGGGGAGGTACTCTCTACTCACCGCTTTGATCCGCGGAAAACGAGGCGCAGGGCGCCGCCGCTGCCATGATGAACCACATCGCGGCCGACGCGGCGAGAACCCCAAAGGTGTCTTTCGATCTTCCGATATTTTTCAACGGACGATCCTCCTTTGTGGGCTCGACAGAAAACAACATCGTGGCTAAGCTTATCATAGGCAAGGGCGGAAAAGACCAGTTTCGGGCGGCAGGGGTTGAGCCTCGTCAGCCGGAACTCCCCCTCAAACTCATTGATTAGAAGGAGGATACGATGCTCCTCCCGCTCCAGACGGGAATACTCTATGGCCCAGTCAGCTCGAGGCGCTACGGCCGATCGCTGGGGATCAACCTGTGCCCCGCTGGCTATAAGCTGTGCTCGTTCAACTGCGTCTACTGCCACTACGGTCAGACGGAGAAACTCACCACGGATGCGACGCCCTACGAAAAGGACCTCCCTACGTACGACGACGTCATTCGCGCGGTCGAAGAGACTCTCCAATCACCGATGGAGCTCGACGCGATCACGTTCTCCGGAAACGGTGAACCGACGCTTCACCCTCAGTTCCCCGAGATCGCGGATGCGGTGGTTCGTTTGCGCGACAAGTACCGTCCCGGAGCGAAGGTAGCCCTGTTGTCGAATTCCACGGGGCTTGCACGGGAGGACGTGAGGAGGAGCGTCTCGAGGCTCGATCTTCCCGTATTCAAGCTCGATGCCGGCACGGAAAGAATGTTCACGAGAATAAACCGGCCGGCCAAGAATGTGAGGTTCGACGAAATCGTTTGCCAGCTCAAATCACTCGCTGGAATCTGCATTCAAACGGCCCTCATCGACGGGACGCCGTCGAACATGGACCCGGACGAACTCCTCGCTTACCTCGAGCTCATCCGGGACGTCCGCCCCAAAGAGGTTCATCTCTATTCGACCGACCGCCCGGTTGCCGACTCGCGCGTCTCCAGAGTCGCCCCCGACTGGCTGGAGGATATAGCCTCTCAGATCAAAGACGAAACCGGCGTTCCCGCCGTCGCGTTCTACAACGGGAGAACGCCCGGTTGATGGGGGGGTGCGGGCCCTTGCTCCACTTCGCTCGGTTTCCCACCGCGGGTGGCGGCCACGGGCGCCCGCTCACGCGCGCAGCGGTAGCGAGCACGGCAGCAGGCGGATGGCCGACAGGACCCGCGGTAACAGGAGTCGCGTTACGCACGGCGGGTGCGCCCCTCTAGTCCCACCGGAGTTCACGAAGCTCGAAAGCGTCGGCGGATCCGCCGCTGCGGACCGCATGCCACCGTCTTCTCGTCAGCCGCTGCAAGAAGTGCATGTCGTGGCTCACGAGCAGAAGCCCACAAGGGCAGTCATCCAACGCGTCCTCAAGACACTGGATCGATGGGAGATCCATGTGGTTGGTGGGCTCATCCATAATAATGAGATGCGGCTCGTCGGCGACCCCCATCGCGAGGAGCAGTTTGCGCATCTCCCCCGGGCTGGGCTCGACGCTCTCGAGCAAACGGTGGGGCCGGGATCCGAGACGGCTCACGACGGTCATCATGAACCCCAGCTTGTCGTGGGGGAGAGAGCGGGCACGGTCGAGAATCCGCGCGGACGATACGAGGTCGATCTCCTGCGGGACATACGTCAGACGTTCGCCGGGAAGATCGAGCGATTCGACGATCTTCCGCACGAGAGTGCTTTTCCCCGCACCATTCGGGCCGGTGAGCGCGATCCGATGGTCCGGCCGCATGACGAGCTCGGGATGACGCAACGTCCGCCGTCCGCCGAGATCGATCGTCCCTTCGGGGATGTAAAAAAGAACATCTCGTTTGGACCGCTCTCCCTGGAGCCAGATTCCCTTTTCGTAGATCTTTTTTGTTTGGATGCGTTCTTCTTTTTGACGCGTGTGTCTCAGCCGCCCCTGGAGCTGCCGGAGCAGTTTTCCCGCCACGGCGTCTTTTCCCGTCACACGCGCCCGATCGATTTTCTCGCGGGCATCGTGGTCTCCCGGGGCGAGTCCCCGTTTGGAACGCCGGACATCCGCCGATGAGGCCGCTTCTCGTCTTTTGGACGCCTCGCGTTCGATCTTCTTCCGCTCGGCTTTGGCGAGTTCGTGTTTCCGGCGGAGCGATTTTTCTTCGCGTTCCTTTTCACCGTGAGTCTTCGTGTACCCGCCGCGCCGCATGTCGGTCTCGGGCGGATCGACCAAGAGCGTGTGACCGCAGAGGGTGTCGAGCAATTCCCTGTCGTGGCTGACGAGCAGACCAATCCCGCGAAATCTTCTGAGCGCTTTCGCGAGAAGCCCCCGCGCTTCGGTATCGAGATGGTTCGTCGGCTCGTCGACGGCGAGGACATCGGGCCGCCGCCACAACAAGACGCCCACCTGTGCGCGTTTGCGTTCGCCGTGGCTGAGCGTCTTCCAGCGGTCGACCCAGTCGGGGGCGATACCGAGATCGGCTTTGACCAGGACCGCGTCCTGATCGTCCGCTCGTGCGAGGTCTTCGAAGAGCGCGGGAACCTCGTCGGTCCGCTGGTCGCAGTAGACCGCGAAACCGGGGACGCGGACCTCCCCCGCATCGGGTTCGAGAAGACCGGCGGCGAGCTTGAGTATCGTGGATTTTCCCGCCCCGTTGGCGCCGACGATCCCCGTCCAGCCAGGAGGGAAATGGCACGTGAGCGCCTCGATGAGCGGCGCGCTCATCCCCTGGTAGGTAAAGAACACACTCTGAAAATCCGCTCCGCCTTTGGGCATGTTCCGCCTTTCGGCCGCCGGGCGCTCCCGTTCGCATCGGGGCTCGCATCGCTTGGAACGCCGGCTCCCGCCAGTTACAACATAGGGTATAATACGAAAAGACGCGGTGCGGGCGAAACCGCCTTTCCGCGCCGCGGTGGGCTCGAGCGGTCTTCGGCACGATCGGCGCGTCGATTCAGACTATTTTCGGCGGCAACATCACGTTGTTCACGGAGCTCTGTGAGAAGACCCGCGGAGAAGCGTTCGATATGATGGTCGCGCACGCCGAGAAGATCGGCGCGAACGCCGTGATCGGTGTCAGATACGACGCGACGGAAGTGATGGACGGCGTGACCGAGGTCCTCTGCTACGGGACAGCCGTGGTCGTCGACCGCGTCAGCTGACACCTAAAAATACCGGCGACGCGGTCAACGACTACAGGTTCTCGATTTCCCGCACGTTCGACACAGCGCACGGCCGCGAACTGTTATCCACCCTTTTTCCTTTGGCCGGTATCGGACTTTTTCTTCTTCTCCACCGGTTGCGGCGTCGACGGTGGAGTGCCCTTCCTGGGAGTGATGACCTCTCGCTCGACCTTGGGCATATGTTCTTCCATTCGGGTTTTCTCCGCCGGCGGCAGAACCATGCGTTCGAGCGTGGTCTTCGGGGAATGGTCAAATTCCCGAACTGGCCCAGTCACCTGGCGGCGGACGTCGATGTCTTGCTTCTGAATTTTTACCTGAGGCACCGTTTGTCTCGTCATGACTTCCAGGCGCTGGACATCGGGAGCCCGTTTGTGGATCCCCCGGGGCGGGATGCTTTCCCTCGGTACCGGTCTCAGCATACGGTGCCGACCGATATCTTCCCTTGTAAAGTCGTTGATGTTGACCACCACCCACACATTGACCGGGTAGGGTTCCCAAGGATCCGGCCAATACGCATTCGACGGGGGAAGAGGCGCCCACGCCGTGTAATCCCCGAAGGTCATCCACTGGACCCTCGCCGGTGACCATCTGCGGCCGGGGCACCAGAACCATCCGAGCGTGGGCTGGTAATCCCAATTCCCGTAGTGATAGACCAGCCACCCGTACGGTTCATACGAAACCCAAGTCCACCCGTAATTCGACCAGACCCAATGGCCGTTGTAGAACGGCGCCCAGTCCGAGACGACACCGGGGCGCCATACCATGCCATACGGCGGGACTTCCACCCACTGCCCGTAGTAAGACAGGTACTCATAGTCATCGGTCGACGTATAGACTTCGGCGGATGTCTGGTACACGGCCGGCGCGCACCCCAGACACCAGAACACGCTCAACACCGTCAATCCGAAGAGCAAGATGCCTCTGCCGGTGCGTATCGCGTGGACGATCGCTGCGACCATAGTTTTTCTCCTTTGCGGTCCGGAAATCCTACAGCGAAAGTGTCGGACTTCTTTTTCTCGCACTCGATGTAAGAGTGAGACTGTGACGGTCTCGCGGATAGAGAAAGTCCGGCCTCCGGAACGCCTCGCGTTCTGCGTTCCTCGAGAAGAGGCTAGACCGCCTCGCGCCAAAAATCAAGGGCGAGCAATCATAGTTTCAGGCGCGCGAGCTCCGCGCGGGCGTGCGATCTCCAGCGGATTCGGACGCGGCCATCAACCTGCTTGTGCCCAAGCAGATGGTTGCGTTACTCTCATCGATGGGCTCGATGTCGTACGGACACCAGGCCTCAAACGCCGGGTCCTTCGGACTCGCTCCAGGGATCGATAAGAATCACCCAAGCAGACAGACCATGAACGCGAATCCGGTCATCGAAGTGAAGGATGTTCATAAGTCCTTCAAAGCCGTCCAGGCGGTCCGCGGAGTCGATCTTCGCATCCATAAAGGGCAATTCGTGGCGCTGCTCGGTCCCAACGGCGCGGGCAAAACGACCCTCGTGGAAATGATCGAAGGGATACAAAAACCCGACGCCGGTGAAATCTCGATCATGGGCAAGAGATGGAAGGGCAACGAAGATGAGCTCCACCAGGTCATCGGCATTTCCCTCCAGGAGACGCGATTCATCGACAAGCTGAGCGTGTCCGAGACTCTGAGGCTTTTTGCCAGCTTCTATGAGCTCGATCAAGAGCGCGTCGCCGAGATCATCGGGATCGTCGGTCTCGAAGAAAAAACCAAATCGTACGTCGTCAATCTTTCGAGCGGCCAGCGGCAGCGGCTCGCTCTGGGGATTTCTTTGCTCAACAACCCCAAGATTCTTCTTCTCGATGAACCCACGACCGGTTTGGATCCCAACGCGCGGCGGGAGGTCTGGTCCATCCTGCTCGATCTGAAGAAACGGTCGCAAACCTCGCTCATACTCACCACCCATTACATGGAGGAAGCCGAACAGCTCTGCGACTACATCATCATCATCGACAAAGGAAAGATCCTGAGAGAAGGCACGGTGAAACAGTTGCTCGATGAGGACCACGGCGAAAAAATGATCGAATTCACGCTGGAAGAAGCCCAACAGCCGGTGGATATTGTCGAGACGGGTTCGCCGCTCCGCATCGAGTGGGATTCGGAACGCGAGAAAGGCACCGTCGCGCTCGATCGTATGGAAACCGAGCTGCCGGAGTTCCTGCTCTTCCTCAAAAAGAAAGAACTCCGGCTCAAGAATCTGGAGTGCAGGCGAAAAACGCTCGATGACCTGTTTACGTCTCTGACGGGCAGACACTTGCATGAGTAGACTCGTTCGACAAAGACAGCTGTTTGCGCTGACCACCGCGTATTTCAAAGAGATCACACGCGAGCGTGGGGTGCTGTTCTGGGGAATCGTCTTTCCGATTCTCATGTCGCTGGGTCTGGGCGTCGCGTTCACAAAAACAACGGACGTTGTGCGAAAAGTGGCGGTGATCGAGAGAAAACCGACAAACAACGCACGCCCCGATAGCTCTACCAGGATAGAAGCGTTCCTTCGGGCCAATGCAACTGAGATCGAGGCGGCCGGCGCCGAACTTCTGCACTACAGGATCACGATGCCGGATGAAAAACTTGGGAATACCACTTTCATTTTCGAAAACACGAGCTGGCAGAATGCGATGGTGCTTCTGAAAAGAGGAAATTTGGCCGTTGCGATCGAGGAAAACAACGGCCGAATCGAATACCATTTTGATCCGAGGAACCCCGATGCGCAGCTGACGTATCTGAAGCTGTCGAGACTCTTCGGCGGGGAAGAGGCCCCCGCCGCGACGAGCGATGAGAACATCGAGCCCCTCACCGTGAGCGGGACGCGGTATATCGATTTTCTGGTGCCGGGGCTCATCGCCATGGGAATAATGATGTCCTGTCTCTGGGGGATGAGCTACGGGATCGTCGAAAAGAGGACGAAAAAGCTCTTGAGACGAATGGTCGCAACGCCGATGAAGAAATCGCACTTCCTGGTGGCGCTGATGACCGTTCGGATCGGGATGAACGTCGTCGAATCGGCGCTGCTCTTCATCTTTGCCTATTTTGCGTTTCATATCACCATACAGGGAAACGTGTCGGCGTTACTCGTGATCTTCGTTGCGGGCAATGTTGCGTTTGCCGGTATCGCCATTTTCGTCTCAGCGCATACGGCCAACACCGAAATCGCCAATGGACTTATTAACGTCGTCGTCTTGCCCATGATGGTCCTGTCAGGGATCTTTTTCAGTTACCACAACTTTCCGGATTGGAGCATACCGTTCATACAGAAATTGCCTCTCACCCTGCTGGCGGATGGGATGAGAAGCATTTTCGTCGAGGGCGCGGGGTACGCCGACATCTATCTCCCCTCGTTGATATTGACGGGAATCGGCGTCCTCTTTTTTTCAGCGGGTTTGAGAATCTTCAAGTGGTACTAGACGCTACGGCGAGAAGATCGCCTCGAGGCGGGGGTGAATACTATGAAATGGTCGATCCGGCTCGGGACCGCATTCGGCATTCCCGTTTTTATGCACCTGACATTCCTTCTTCTGCTGGCGTGGGTCGGGATCAGCCACTGGATACAATCCAAGAGTCTTGATGCCGCGTTCGCGGGTATTTTGTTCGTCATCGCGATATTCGCCTGCGTGGTGCTCCACGAGTTCGGGCACGCCCTCACGGCGAGACGGTACGGGATAAAAACGCGCGATGTGACGCTTCTCCCCATCGGCGGGGTGGCCCGCCTGGAACGGATGCCGGAAAAACCGCTCGAAGAACTCCGTGTCGCCCTCGCGGGTCCCGCGGTCAACGTGGTGATCGCGGCGGCGCTCGCCGTTTGGCTCGGTCTGACGGGACGGATGGAACCCGTGGGACGATTGAGCGTCACCGGAGGGCCGTTCTTACAACAACTCCTCGGCGTCAACATCCTCCTCGTCTTGTTCAACTTGGTTCCCGCTTTTCCAATGGATGGGGGACGCGTGCTCCGCGCGATTCTCGCCACACGAATGGAGTACACGCGGGCAACGCATATCGCGGCGACCATCGGACAAACGGTGGCCTTCATCTTTGGATTCATCGGGCTCTTTTACAGTCCGTTTCTTCTTTTCATCGCGTTCTTTGTCTGGATCGGCGCCGCGCAGGAAGCGAGCATGGTGCAGATGAAATCGTCGCTGGGGGGAATTCCGATCAGCCGTGCGATGATCACCGATTTCCATTCGCTCTCCCCCGAGAACACGCTCGCTGAGGCGATCGATGCAACGCTCAAGGGCTCGCAGAAAGATTTCCCGGTCATCGATCAGGAGAAAATCGTCGGCGTCCTGATGCAGAAGGACTTGCTGAGGGCGCTCGCCCAGCGCGGGCCGGGTGTGTCCGTAGGGGACGTGATGCAGCGCGAGTTCGAAACGGCCGACGCGTCCGAGATGCTCGAGACCGCCCTCCAGCGGCTCGCTTCGTGCGCGTGCAACACGGCGCTCGTGGCGTCCCGCGGGCAGCTCGTCGGGCTCGTGACGATGGACAACATCGGGGAGTTCATGGCGTTTCAGGGGGCCATCGGAAAGTCGCGTCCCTGAATGATGTTGACAGTGTTAAGATAACAACGTAAAGTTAACATCGTTCGTTTTTTGACGTTGGTCTAACTAGACGAGAAATCAACGGTTTTCATCGTGGGAGATGAACCCATGACTCGACACGCAAACCCGGAACTCCCCGGAAAAATCCTCGACACAGCGGAAAAAATCGTTGCCGCCGAAGGCCACGACGCCCTCAACATGCGCCGTCTTGCCGGGACCGCCGGAGTCACGCCGCCGACCCTGTACTACTATTTCACGTCCAAAAACCATCTCTTCGCGCAGCTCAAACTCCGCACAGCCAAGAGGCTCAACGGAAAGCTGCAGCGAATGGACTTTTCAGACCCGGGCAAGGCGCTCATGGAACTTGCCGGGGCGTACATTGCCTTTGCCGAAGAAAACCCCAGGCTTTACCGGTTGTTCACGGAGCGGCCGGTCGATCGGTCGCTCGTGAGCGACGAGGAATACCGGACACTCCATTTCTCGTTCTTCGCCGCCGAACGCGCGCTCGAAGCGTTGAACAAAAGCGGACCGTCTGCGTTCGACCCGCAAGAAAAAGCGATGACGGGGTGGATCCTGCTTCATGGGTTCGTGTCGCTCCTTACGTCGGGCACATTGGAAGGGGTCGTGGGGCTCGGGCGGGAGGACCTCAAAAAGACGTTCCTTAAAAACTACAAAAACTACAGCGGCGGCGTGCGGCCCCACGAAAACGATCGAAGCGGCGACCACTGAGCACCAAAAGGAGGACTCCGTGAGAAGGTATATCGGCATGGGTATCGTGTTGGGGCTGGTGCTCCATCTCGGCGCGCCGTCGTCGCGTTCGTGCACCGGTTTTGTCCTGCGGAACGCGGGGGAACCCGTCTTTGCTCGGAACTTCGACTATGGTTTCGGCGGCGGGTTGCTCATGGTCAACAAGCGGAATGTGGCGAAGACCGCCGCGACCCCCGAAACGCCCGCGCAGTGGGTCGCGAAGTACGGCAGCGTGACGTTCAACCTGTACGGCCGCGAGCTCCCCATGGGCGGGATGAACGAAGAGGGTCTCGTCGTCGAGTGCATGTGGCTCGACGAGAGCGAGTATCCGCCCCCCGACAGCCGTCCGACCCTGAGCGACCTCCAGTGGATCCAGTATCAGCTGGACAACAGCGCCACCGTCGCCGAAGTGATCGAGAACGCTTCGCGTGTTCGCATCTTTGGATACGGCGGGTCGAAAATCCACTGTCTGGTGTCGGACCGCAACGGCGACTGCGCGGTCGTCGAGTACATCGGAGGGAAACTCGTCGCGCACACCGGCGGGCACTTGCCCGTCCCCGCTCTCACGAACAACACGTATGAGAACTCGGTCGGCTTTCTCGACGAGTTCGTCGGCGACGAAAACTCCGAAATGTACCAGGCTAACTCGAAAAGCCTGGGGCGGTTCGTCATCGCCGCGGGTGCGGTCAAATCGTTCGAGGGTAAACCGCAGAAGGACGGGGTCTCGTTCGCGTTCGACACGCTGAAAAAGGCGGAATCCGGCGAGTACACCCAATGGACCATCGTCTATGACGTGTCGGACCGCCGGATCCACTTCCGGACAAAGGAAAATCCTTCGATCCGCGTCATCGAATTTGCCGATGTCGATTTTTCGTGCGCAAAGCCAGTGTTGATCTACGACCTCACATCCGCGGGCACGGGGACCATCGCCAAAGAGCTCGAAGAGTACACGTACGAGAAGAACAAGGCGCTCGTCACCAGGACGTTCACAGCGACCGACTTTCTCAAGGACACCCCGGCATCCATGCTCGAGTACCTTTCGCGGTATCCGGAGCGCTTGAAGTGTTCCGAGTAACCGTGAATCGTCTTGAGAAAACACAAACGCCGGTGTAGATTCAAGCGCAGGGATCAACACGGGATCGATTCGATAACGCTGATCCCAGGGAGAAACAATCATGAGATCGGTGCGGAACAAGACCCTCGGCAATGGATCCTGTCAAAGACACCCCGGCAGCAGGCTGCTGGTCTCCGCGATCATGGTTCTCTATCTGACCATCACGGCATGCGAAAAAAAGTTCACGGGGAAGACACACGTCTTCACCTGCTCGGACGGCACACGTGTCGAGGTGGTCTATTCGGAGAAACGTGACTACGCCATGGTGCGTCTCGGCGACAAATCGTACAAACTCAAGCAGATTCCCGCCGCTTCCGGAGCGAAATACAGCGACGGCAAGGTCGTTTTCTGGAACAAAGGCCGGGGAGCGTTCATCGAGATCGGCGGCGAGGTCGTGTACGACGGCTGCCATCTGGTCGAGTGACGGGGTTGATGACGGTGCGTTTCGACGCGGTGCTATTTGATCTCGACGGAACCTTGCTCGACACGTTGGAAGACATCGCGGACGCGGCGAACCGCGTGCTCACCCGCCACCACTATCCGGCGCATCCGCTCGACGCCTACAGATACTTCGTGGGTGAAGGGGTCCGTGTACTCGTATGGCGTCTGCTCCCCCAGGACGCGCGTAGTGAAGAGACGGTCGACGTGATGCACGCGGAGTTTCGCGAGGAGTACTCTCGGAACTGGAACGCGAAGACGAAACCTTACGACGGGGTCCCCGAAATGCTCGACGGCCTCGTCGATCGGGGGCTCAAGATCGCGGTCCTCTCGAACAAACCCGACGATTTTACGCGAAAGTGTGTCGGCGAGCTCTTGCCCCGCTGGACGTTCGATGCCGTCCTCGGACACCACAACGGCATTCCGCCAAAGCCCGATCCCACAGGCGCGCTCCAGGTTGCCCGGGATCTTCGTGTGTCGCCCGGGCGAATTCTCTTCCTGGGGGATTCATCGATCGACATGGAAACGGCGCTCGCCGCCGGGATGACCCCCGCCGGCGTGCTCTGGGGATTCCGGGACCGGGACGAATTGGAAAAGAGCGGTGCCCGTGCGGTCATCGGTGCTCCTCGAGACGTGTTTGCTCTCCTCGAGCCTTCGGGTCTCGACGCGCAGAAATGAACCGCAGAACCATCGACAAAACGTTTTTGCTATCCGCGGGCCCGCAAACCTTCGTGCGAAGAAATGAAACGTGAACCCATCGATGTTTTTGGTCTAGGGCAGTGTTGTCTCGACTACGTCGCGCTCGTGCACAGCTACCCGCCGCCCGATGCGAAATGTGAATTTTCGGAGATGGCCATCCAGGGCGGCGGCCCCGTAGCGACCGCTCTTGTGGCGCTCTCGCGTTGGGGTGTGTCGTGCGCGTTTGCGGGTGTCGCCGGTGATGATCCATTCGGCGTCATGATCAAGAAATCGCTGGACGAGGAAGGAGTAGACACGCAGGGGCTTCTGGTCCGCGAAGGACGCGGTTCTCAGTTTGCCTTTATCGTGGCGGAGCCCGGTGTGGGAAGACGCACCGTTTTCTGGCGCCGGTCGACGGGATCGGCGCCGCAGCCGGAAGAAATCGACTTTGCGGTTCTTCGCGAAACGAAAGTGTTCCACACCGATGGGTTGTTCATGGACGCGTCTCTTGCGGCCGCACGCGAGGCGCGGCGCGCCAGTGTCGCCGTCGTCGTCGACGCGGGGTCGTTGAGGCAAGGGATGCTCGATCTCGCCCGTGAGAGTGATTACTTTATCGCCTCGGAGAAGTTCGCGAGGGAGCTCGTGGGGCAGGATGACCCTTCGGGGGCATGCCGCCGGATGATGGAACTTGGGCCGCACGTCGTCGGTGTGACGCTCGGGGCGAGAGGCTACGTCGCTTCGTTCGGAGGCAAGGTCATCGAACGGCCCGCATACGAAGCCGACGCCGTCGATACGACGGGTTGCGGCGACGTCTTTCATGCGGGTGTCACGTACGGCGTCGTTCAAAAGTGGGCTGTCGAAAAGAGTCTCGACTTCGCCGCATGGGCGGCGGCCAGGGTGAGCACGCGTCTCGGCGGCCGCGAGGGTATACCGTCGAAAAACGGGTATCCCGGGGACAAGATCCGGTAGGCAAGGAAAAAAGTTCGAGGGAGACGGCATGAAAAGAACTGATCTGGCTACTGGTCTGGTCTGGACGCTCATCCTTGTGGTTCCGTTTCATGCTCTCGCCGCAGCAGTGTCGCCGCAGGACGCGCCCACGCAGAAGACATCCCTCACCAAGAACGAATACACCGTGTTGAAAATCTGCGAGGGCATCGTTCAGCTGTTTACGCAGGAACCGGATGCAGTGTGGCCGGGGTTCAATCTGGCCAGGACGCCGTTCGTCGTGTACATCCCCGGGAAATGGGCCTTGCTCCTCAACCGCGCCCAGCCCGTTGAAGGTTTCTCACCGTATCCCGCGGACTGGCCGGCGCTGGGGTCTCCGGCCCTCTACCATCAAGGTCAATACAAAGACTTGATCGGCCAGCTTGCGTTCGACTTCGAGATCGATTCGCTAAAAACCGTCGCCATCGGTTTCCCCGAAGAGAACCTCGATTCCATGGTCCAGGCCGAGGCCGCGCTTTTCGGGGGTTACGTCCACGAGGCGTTCCACCAGTATCAATCCGCGGCGTTCGGCGAGATCCCATGGGAACGCGAAGAACGGTACCCGATCCTCGATCGCGAGAATACCGCGCTCGCATACGTCGAAATGCGGCTCCTCACGGATGCCGTGACGATGATATCCGCCGGCGACAGCGCGGCGTGTCGTGACGACGTGGCGCAATTCGTTGCCTTGCGCAACTACCGATGGGAGCACGGCAATTCCTTCGTGGCCCGATACGAGCAAGGACAGGAGATCAACGAAGGCACCGCGCGATATACGGAAATGAAGGCCATACAACAAATGAAAACGCTGCAATATCATTCCTCGTTGGATGGCTTGACAAGCCCTCTGCAACAGGACCTTGCGTCGATATCATTTCCCGAGTATCTGATCAATGATCTCCGTGAACGAATGACCGACAATTCCATCCTCCCGGAGGACATGCCCCGCAACCGGATCTACCCTGTCGGTAGCGCCGAGGGGTTTCTCTTGGACTATTTCCGCATCGAGTGGAAAGCGAAAGCCCAAGAGGCGGGGCCCGGTGTCACGTTTTCACAACTCCTCACCGAAGGCCTGGGTCTGCAGAAGGATCATCTCGATGAGCTGCTGGTTCGAGCAAAGGCCCGATACGGCTACGACCGTGTGATCTCCTCGACCGATCGCGTCATCGAGGCGTACGTGCAGGAGTACGAAAAGGCGCTGGCGTCTTTTGAAGAACAACCGGGGTATCGGGTCCAGATCGAATTCGCCGCCAGAAGTCTCTCCCGCTCTCGCGCAAGCCTCTCGAAGAAATGGGTCGTTGACGGTGGCGCACGAGCACTCTGTCCGTTGTACCAGGTGTACACTCTCAAAAACAACGAAATTTCACTCCAGCTTCAGAACACCGGGGTGTGGGAATGGAGCGATTGGGACGCAAAAAGCTATGCCGTCACATTCTTCGTCCCGGAAAACCCGGCGATCTCGCTGGACGGCGAACCCTTCACGCCGGCGGACACGACGTCGCATCCATTCCAGAAGATTGAATTGGGCGACAGCAATTGCTGGTTCAACGGCTCCAAAGCAGGGGTCATCTCATCCCACGGGAGACACGTCAGCATCAAACTGAGTCCGTAGGAGGGAGATGGTGTGATGAGCGCATCGACATCGAGAGACCTTCGAACACACGCTAGGAAGATTTCTTGAGCGTGTATGCGAACTTGACCGAAGGGACCGGCAAGGTTCTTGCGGCGCTCACCGACGAGGACCTCAACCAGTCCATCAACCCTGGACACCCAGGCGGGGGCTAAGGTCCCGGGTATCTACGGACCCACGAAAGAAGAGTGGACGCAGTTTGGGATGAAGCCGCCGCAGTACTAACGGTACTGACGGTTGCGCCGGCGGAAATTGCCTTTGGGTTCCGTTTTTCTCGGGCGCAATGGTGTCGGCGAAAACGCGGCCGAGCGTGTGACGAGGGAGGTTCGAAACGGCATGAAACGAATCGTGATTCTCATCGACGACCTCAATGTAAAAGCCGAGCTCAACGAGTCGGAATCGGCCAAAAAGATATGGGATACGTTGCCGATCATAGGGACCACGTGCACCTGGGGTGAGGAAGTCTTCTTCGAGATCCCGGTCGTCCACGGTCTCGAGTCGAACGCGAAACAGGAGGTCGAAGTGGGAACGCTCGCGTACTGGCCGCCGGGCAAGGCCTTGTGTATATTCTTTGGAAAAACGCCGGTGAGCACGAGCGGAAAGCCTAAAGCGTACAGCCCAGTAAACGTTGTGGGAACTGTGTTGGGAGACACAAAAGTTTTCAAGATACTCCGCTCGGGTGACGAGGTGAGAATCCGGAAGGCGCCTTGAAGCGGGGGCCCTCATCCGCGGACCGTACTATGAACCTCACGGAGAAAAAATACTGGATCTTCGACATGGACGGGACGCTCACGATTCCCGCCCACGATTTCGATGCGATTCGTAGAGAGCTCGGTCTGTCGCTGGGCAAACCCATTCTCGAACAGCTCGCCGAGCTCCCCGAAGAACGCGCCAACCCTCTCTTCGAACGTCTCGACGAGATCGAACTCGAGATCGCACACCGCGCCGAACCCCAGCGGGGGTCGCGCGAACTGCTTACCGTTCTCAGAGCGAAAGGCGTGACGCTCGGCATTCTCACGAGAAACAGCCAGAGTACCGCGCTCGAGACACTCCGCATCTGCGGTTTCGCCGAGTTCTTCGACCCGCAGTACGTGATGTCCCGCGAGATGTGCGCCCTCAAGCCAAGCGGAGACGGGATACGAAAGCTCCTCGGTCTCTGGGACGCCTCACCGGAAGAGTCGGTGATGGTAGGCGACTATCTTTTCGACATCATGGCGGGGTGCGAGGCGGGCATCGAAACGGTTTTCATCGACAATCTGGGAAGAGAAGAATACGCCCGACAGGCGGACCAGAGCGTGAGAACCATCGAGGAGCTGCTTGCCCTTCTCGATCATCCGCTCTAGTCCGGATCTCGGGCAAAGAGGAGTGACCTGTCACGGATTCGATTTCGAACTTGCCGCGCACGAGACCACGCAACGACCCCGCCCGCGCCCTACATCCCCCACAAATGGCCCGTGTTCATGGGCTTCCCTTGGAGTTTGAGATAGTAGAACAGCTGGCCCTTGTGCTGAGCGAGGTGCCCGACCATCTCGAGCAACCGGTGTCCCAGGAGCCTGTCCGAGGAGTCCCAGGGAGCCGGCGCTTTCAAGTGGGCGAGATCGTTCTCGGAGACCTTTTTGAGCATCTCGAAAGCCAGTTTCTTGTCCTCGGCGAGGATTCTTTTTGCTTCCGCCACGCTCCCGACGGTGGGCATCTTCTCGGCGGGTGGGAGCATGTCCTCCGGTGACATCTCGCTGGGATCGGCGCCGTCGGGCATTCCCCAATTCCCCGTGATGAACCCCTTGAAGCACGATCCGCACGCGGTTCCGATGTGCATCAACAGCTGCCCCGTCGTCATCCAGTTCGATCCCGTAGCGGGTTTCCAGCCGAGCTCGCTGTCGCTCACCAAGTCAAAGAGTTTGTCGGCGACGGGGTAGTTGTACTCGAGATCACGTGTGAGAAGTTGGCTCCAGCTCATAGCGATTCCTTTCCGTGGAGAGGCGTTGCCTGTTTCAGAGAAGAGACTGCGCCCGGCGTCCGAGCGCGCGTAGAGAAGCAAGCGGTAGTATCATAACACAGTATGCTACACTCGCCGTGAAGAAGTTCCGACGGACTCCAGCGCCCCCACCGGAGGTCCGCAAACACCGCCCGGTGCCGCGGCACGCAACTGTCTGGCTTTCGCGGAAAAAGGAGAAGCGCATGGCCGGTCAACAATACCCCGAGCCCACCTGCGGGGCGTTGATCTTCGATCGCGAGGACAGGCTCTTTCTGATGAAGTCGCACAAATGGAAGGACAGGTGGGTCATTCCCGGCGGGCACATCGACCTGGGGGAGCGGATCGAGGACGCGGTCCGCAGGGAGGTCAAAGAAGAAACGAATCTCGACGTCTACGATCTCGAGTTCGTATGTTTTCAAGAGTTCATATACGGCGACGGGTTTTGGAAGAAAAGACACTTCATCTTTTTCGACTTTGCGTGCAAGACGGACTCCACGGAGGTCACGTTGAACTACGAAGCGCAAGAGTACACGTGGGCCTCTCCGGATGAGCTGGAACATCTGCCCGTCGACACGTACACGCGGAATGTGATCCGCAAGTATCTGGAGAAGAAAGGACCTGCCCCGCGGACGACGGATCCGTGAGAGCTGTTTCCGACCGATGGGGCGTCGACGCGGAAAACACCGCACCAACGTCGATGAAATAGCCATGCACATCCAACTCGAGACATCCGACGTGAGATCCTTCCGCCCTGCGGACGCGAAGTCGCTCGCGGTTCACGCGAACAACCGCAGCGTGTGGCTCAATCTCCGCGATACGTTTCCCCACCCGTACACCGTCCGCGATGCGCGCGAGTTCATCGCGTTCACACTGCGCCAGGACCCCGAGACGCATTTTGCGATTGCCGTCGAGGGACACGCCGCGGGCGCGATCGGATTCAGGCTCCACGATGACGTCGAACGCGTGTCGACGGAGGTGGGCTACTGGTTGGGCGAGGCCTTCTGGGGAAGGGGCATCGTCACCGAAGCGCTGAAGGCGATGACCCGCTACGCGTTCGATACGTATGGTGTGACTCGTGTCTATGCGGTACCCTTCGAGTGGAACGCCCCGTCGCAGAGGGTCCTGGAAAAGGCGGGGTATGTGTTTGAAGGACGGATGCGCCGGAGCGCGACAAAAGACGGAAGGATCATCGATCAACTGCTCTACGCGTATCTCGCGCCCGTGTGAGCCGCGTGAGTGGAGCTGCGGGTGGGGAGCTGTTCTCGAGCCCTTTCGCGGGAGCAAGCGAGGATCACCCGCCGTAAGGCGGGAAGCCGAGCGCAGCGGAGCGAGGGTCCGAGAACAGCTCCCCACCCGCGCGAAGCGCCGGGATCAACCGTTCGATCGAGCCGTCGGGGTGATTCATGACCCGAAGACGAACCGTTCTCGTCGCAACCGTCCTGTCTCTTGCCGTGGGGGTCTTGTCCATGGCCGTATCGGGGTCCGAGTTTCCCATTCGTTTGCCCGAACGTGTCGCAGGTTGGGCGAATAGCGGCGAGGACAAGGTCCACACACGCGACAACCTCTTCGAATACATCGATGGCGGGGCGGAACTCTACCTCTCTTACGGATTCTCATCAGCCCTTAGCCGAACGTATTCGCGTGAGGGAGAACCCGATCTCGTGGTCGATGTGTTCGACATGACCTCCTCCAAAAACGCCTTTGGTGTGTTTTCCCAATCGCGCGAGACGATCGGCTCCGCATTCGGACAAGGCTCGCAGTACACGAAGGGTCTCCTGCTCTTCTGGAAAGACAGATACTACGTGTCGATTCTTGCGAGCCCCGAGACCGAAGCGGCCAGGACGGCCGTGTTCGAACTCGCCCGTGCCATCGACGCGGCGATACCGGGCAAGGGCCCCCTCCCCGGGATCCTCGATCTCCTACCAACGGAGTCCATCATCGAAGAGAGCGTCCGCTATTTTCATCACTACATATGGCTGAACTCGCACTACTTCGTGGCCGATGAGAACATTCTCCACATCGACGAAACGACCGATGCAGTCCTCGCGACGTACAAGACTCGCGAGAAACGCTGGTATCTGCTCATCGTTGCGTATCCGGGTGACGCGGAGGCCCGTGTGGCGCGGGCGGATTTCATCGAACACTACGCACCGGAGCTTGACGGAGAACCTGCGGTGCAGATAGAAGACTCGACGTGGACGGGGTGCCAGGGTGCCGCAAACGTTCTGGCCGTCGTCTTCCACGCGCCGGCGAAACAGGTGGCGCTGGACACGGTGAAAGAGGTTCAAGAAAAGGTATCATCGCGCCGGAGCGCCGGCGATGAAACCAACGCTCGATAGAAAGTGGAAGAGAGCATGGTAAAACGCGTTCTTACACGAAGGGATTTCTTGAAAAAGTCGTCGTCAGCGGCTCTCGCCGGAGCGCTGTTTCTCGACTCCCCACGGAGTATCTTTGCGCATGCGGCGAAGGAGTCGGAGAAAAAGACGCGCGTGGTGTTGGTCCGTGACAAAGACGTGCTCGATAATCTCGGGAACATCGACGAAGACGTTCTCCAGCGGATGTTCGACACCGCCGTGACGACGCTTCTCAACGAGGAAAGCCCCGCGAAAGCGTGGAAGCGTCTTATAAAACCGGACGACGTCGTGGGGATCAAAACGAACGAGTGGAGATATATCCCCACGCCGGCGCCGCTCGAGCGGGCGATTGAAAGACGTGTCATCGAAGCGGGTGTTCCAGAGACTAGAATCAGCATCCGCGACCGTGGGATCCTCGACGACGAGATCTTTCTCAACGCGACGGCACTTATCAATGTGCGCCCGATGCGCACGCACCACTGGGCCGGCGTGGGAAGCCTGATCAAGAACTACATCCAGTTTACGCGGACGCCGTGGGACTGTCACGACGACTCGTGCGCCGATCTCGCGGCGCTGTGGAAACTCCCTCAGGCGGAGGGGAAAACACGCCTCAATATCCTCGTGCTCCTCACGCCCCTTTTTCACGGGATCGGCCCGCACCACTTCAACCCGGAGTACACGTGGTCGTACAGAGGGCTGCTCGTGGGGTTCGATCCCGTGGCGGTGGATTCAACCGGTGTGAGGATCCTTGTGGCCAAACGCAAAGAGTATTTTCAGGAGGACCGTCCGTTGAATCCGCCGCCGAAGCATATCTTTCTGGCCGACACGCGACATCACCTCGGGACGGCCGACCCCGGTCGAATCGAGTTTATCAGGATCGGGTGGGGAGAGGGCGTGCTCATCTAGTGCGATGAAAAGCGCGTCGGCGTGAACACGGTTTATTTACAGTCGCAGAAACGGAGGACACTATGGTCGAAACGCCTTCGGAAATGCTTCCGCTCGGCAC